>ERZ1370068.8563-contig-7405_pt1 | contig 35828 bp, 71 predicted proteins | sample MGYA00561227_ERZ1370068 | MGnify/ENA primary metagenome ERZ1370068 (study PRJEB38410, sample SAMEA6850437) | metagenome | study: Metagenomic assessment of the ecological functions of the soil: analysis of the soil microbiota associated with the... | reverse complement strand
GCTACGTATTGCTATCTTGAACCCTATTGCCGAGATCGCCCAGCTTGCCGAGCGCGGCATGGCCGGCGCCCGCTGCTCGATGCCGATGAGCGCGTCCTGGCGCGCCGCCGCTCGATGCAAAGCGCAGCCGCTTTCGCGTGGATGCCGATCGCGGCCTCCTCCAACAAGTGCATCGAGGGCGCGCCGGGCCCCGGCTTCGTGATCGCGCGTCTGCCGCGAGCCGGCGCTCGAGCCGAGACCGCCGGCAATGCCACCACGCTCGGTCCTCGACCTGCACGACCAGTGGCAGCGACTTCGCGAAGACCGGGCAATACCGCTTCACGCCGCCGATCCACGCGGCATCGTCGCGCCCCATCGCGCCCTGACCGGAATTTTACGCCGAGGCGGCCAGCCCGCGCGTGGGCGCGCGCCATGTGCTGACAATCCGCCGCGTCCTGGGATCGACGCAGGCATGCGCGCGCTCGGGCTTCGCGCCGCCCTGTCAGCGACGCGCCTGCAGGCGCCGATCATCGTCAACAGCGCATTCCGCATGCCGAGCCGTGCCCGAAGTTCAAGTCTCCAGGGCGTTCTACGGATGCGCCGAAGGAGCGCGGCTATGATCTTTATCCGGCGGCAAGCCTACCGTCGCCGACAGCTTCCGCATCGGCTGCAACGTGGCAGGCCCAATCCCGAGCGATATGCGTGGCGCCCTCGCCGCCATCCGCCAGGTGCTCGCCGAGATGTGGCGTGGCCTGGCGCCGGCGCCCGCAGAGGGCAAAGCCCAGATGAACATCGCAGCGCCAACACCGACGGCTTCCGGGTCCAACGTGAGCCGCGACTGCCGTGTCTATGGCAAGATCGCCGCCCACGGTCTGTCGTCTGCCTCGACGGCTCCGGAGCCCGGCTGGGGCATCAGAGCGCGCGACGATCGCCGCCGGGCGCGCGCCGACTCGTTTCGCTGCTCGATGTCCGAGGGTGCTCGCGAACCTAGACGGCGCCAAGCGGCGATGCCTGAGCTTCACTCAACCCGAACAATCATGTCCATCATCACCGGCCGGCTCTCGCCGCCGTGCACGGCATCGCCGGCAATTACTTCTACGACCCGCGCGAGCGGGTAAAGAAGGGGATGATGAACGATCGCTGAGCCTTCCCGCGCGCGCCCACCATCCTGCAAGGCCTTCCACGACGCCGGCGCGCCAAGCGTCGCGGTCGTGACTCCGCCAAGGATACCAGCAGCGCGGATTGCTCGGCACGGGCCTCGAGCATGGCGACCGGGCGCGCCATCGCCTTCTCCGCCGAGCGGGCCGACCAGGCGACCCGTGCAGGCTCAACGGCATCGGCGACGCCGCTCGGGCTGCGTCGGGCTAAATGCCGCTGCCGGACGTCTATCCTCGGCGGGCTTGTCGGAGTTCGTCAGTCGGCCGCGGGTCGTCCGGTCCTAGACGGCGGCGGTGCGCGCCCCGGACCTCATGTATCTCTCCACCACCGACATGTTCAGCACGCGGCCGCGTCCGGGCACGGCGCTCGCCAACGATGTTTTATGCCATGATCGACGCTATTCGGCTGAGCTCGACTGGCAGGGGGCCGATCATGCGCTGGCCACCGCCGACCACGGCATGAACGACAAGCACCTGGCACCGACGCGCGCCCGACGTGATGATCTACCTGCAAAACCCTATTCGACGACTGGCTCGGGCAGGACTGAGCGCGCGTGATCCTGCCGATCACCGATCCCTACGTCGTGCATCACGGCGCGCTCGGCTCGTTTGCGACGTGCATGCCAGCTGGCGCCGACTCAGCTCAGCTCATCGCCAAGCTGCGACGCGCGGTCTGATTGGCATCGACCTCGCGCTCGATGCGTAAGCGAGGAAAGGCCTGTCGAGCGCTTTCTGAGCTGCCAGCCCGACCGCATCGGGCGCCGTCAGTCGTCGATCTCCAGCCGTCCACAAGGCGCTTGCGGCACCGCGCCCGAGCGGCACGACCTCTCCGGGCCCGACCGAGCCCGCTGCGCTCGCACGGCGGACTCACCGGAGCAGCGTGCCTGCTGCCTGTAACTGGCGAACCGCGCGGTGACGCTGCCCGAGCGCATGCGCTGCGCAATTCTCGACGCCTTCGACCTGGCCTCCTGAATTGCTGCGCTGAACAGGAGCGCTAGGGAGCCTATGACATACAAATGCCAGGAACGCGCCGCCGCCTCTGAAGCCGGATCAAAGCGCGCGAGTCAGATGCGCATCGCCGGCAAGCGCGTCGATGACCGACCAGACGCATCGAGGTGCCGCAATCCCGTACAACGGCGCGGTGCGCACCGTGGCTACCGTGCCGGCCGCGCGGCCCGGCGCAGGTGCGCGAGGCGCTCAGGCTGCGGCGCTACGCGCTACAAGCCCGAGCTTCACGCGCCACGAGCGCCAGCAAATCCTGCGCAAGACGGCCGAGATCCTGCGGGTCGGCAGCCGTAAAGGAAGAGTTCGCGCGCCTCTGCCATCACGGCGGAGTCGGGTCTCTGTGCCTCTGCTGAAGGGACTCGTCTCACGAGGTCGGCCGCGCGCCTGCGACGTCTATTCGCTCGCCGGGCAGCTGGCCATCCAGCGACGACGGCGGCAGACCTACGCTCTGCGATATCACGCCGCAGGGCAAGGCGCGGCGCAAGACCTTACAATACCACGCGCCACGCCGGTGCGCGAAGCTGTCATCTCCGCCATCACCCTCGCTTCAATCACCCGCTCAACATGGTGTCAGCCACAAGATCGGCGCCCAGCGATCGCGACCAACAACCGCGTGGTGCTCTCGAACCCACGGAGCTCACGCCTGCTGACGGCGCTGGCGCTATGGCCGACGCTTACGAAGCGGGCCTGCCGCCGGAGATGCTGTCCGATCGTCACCGGCAATCCGCCGCACCATGGGGCGATGCCATGATCACGGACCCGACTGCGACCTCGATCACGTTCACGGGCTCGGGTGAAGGTCGGCAAATACATCGCCGACAAGGCCGGCTACCGTCGCATCGTGCTGCGAGCTTGGGCGGCAACGATCCCTCTATCGTCATGGAAGACGCCGACCTCGACAAGGCGGCCGAGACTTGGCAGTCACCGGCGCGACCAAGAACTCCGGCCAGCGCTGCACGGCGGTGAAGCGCATTCTGGTGGTTGAGAAGGTCGCCGACGAATTCTCGCAACTGCGTACTCGGCCAAGGCGAAAAGCTGAAAAGCCGGCGATCCCCGATGGACCCCGCGACGGATGTCGGGCACCGTCATCCACGAGCGCGCGGCCCGCCATCGTTCGAAGCGCCGCGTCGCCGAGGCGGTAGCCGAGGGCAGCCAGGCTCCTGCTGCGGCAACGACCGGCAAAGGGGCGCTGTATCCGGCCAACCGTAAGTTGTCGACCACGTGCCGCCTGACCGCTGCGCGCTCGTCCGCGAGGAGACCTTCGGGCCGGTCATCCCGATCATCCGCTGCCGCAACGACATTGCGGCAGTGATCGCGGCTGCCAACGACACCCCTTATGGCCTCTCTTCCGGCGGTCTGCACGAACCGGCTCGACTACATCACGCGCTCTATCAACGAGCTGGCAGGTGGGCACCGTCAATGTCTGGGAAGTGACCGGGCTATCGCATCGAGATGAGCTGCCGTTCGGCGGTCATCAAGGATTCTGGCCTCGGCTACAAGGAAGGCGTTTGGGAGGCCATGAAGAGCTTCACCAACGTCAAGACTATTCCGCCCGCCGTTTTGGCCGACATGAGCGTGGCATCGGCAGCATTCACACTGGGGAGAGTACCGCCGCGGCACGATTTCGCGAAATCTGTTTCCTGGGACGGCGCGCTGCCACGCGCGCGCAGCCTGGCACACAGGCGCGTGCCCAGCCGCACCGCGCTGGCGCGAAGACCCAAGCTCACCGTGTACACTTTGGCGCTCGGCGAAGCCGATCAGCTCGCCGCCGTTCACGAGAAATCGAAAAAGGCGGTGCCGAGCGTCGAGGTCGAATGGGTGCGCGACCCACCGGCGTCATTACCGCCCGCCCGCTTCCTGGCCGAAAAGGACAATCCAAAGTGCCGACATGGTCATGGGGCTTGCGCCGCCTCCAGCCTACTGGCCTTCTCTCAAAAAGGCCGTGCCTGCTCGGAAGCCTCCTTACCAGCCCGGAGCGTGCCGAGGCGCTGCGCCAAGCTCTTCCGCTCTGCCGGATCTGGCACCTGGACCAGCAAAGTGCCTCACGTGGGCATCTTTCACATCTGCTTCAATACCGTCCCAGGCGCAGAAGGTCGGCCTGCAGCGCCCAAATCCCGGAAGGATCCTGACCGACGCCAAATACAGGAACGAGCTGGTGATGCCGCATCCGGCCTCCTCTGGAACGGGGTACCTGACGGTTGCGGCGTGGCTGCAGCTGATGGGCGGAGGCCGAGGCCCGGGCCTTTGGCGGATGCCCTGCACCAGAACATCGCCGTGTTTACACCCATCCTGGGCAGCGCGCCCTGCGCGCAGGCGGCAAAGGGCGAACGCGCGTGCCGGCATCGCTGCTGATATGCGCGGGCGCGCGCGAAAACCGCGAGGGCGCCCTTGGCTGTGATTGCGCCGATCGAGGGTGTCGGCTGGCACGGAAGCCTACGCCATCGCCGGGCGTAGCAGCAAAAAGGTCGATCTCTTTGCCAAGCGGGTCGCCGATTGGGCGGCGAGCAAGGCGCGGCCAATGAGAACTTTTACTCCGGGCATTACGCCATCGTCGCGCACCCCGAGGTGAAGAACGCGCCCAAGAACTATCCCGCTAACCGACGCCGAAAGGCGCGCATGGCAAAGATCGACTTCCAAAAATGGCCGATGACCGCGAGCGCGTGCTGGCGGAGTGGTCGAAGCGCTACGCGAAGCCCCGGTAAGGCGGCGCTGAAAACTAGAGCTGCCAAGCGCCGCGACGGCGGGTGGTGCCCGCCGATGCAAAGCGTCGAAGCCGAACCGCTGCCGTGGCGTTGCCAGGAATAGCAGCGCGCGGCGAGGCCCGCCCACGCGCCACGCACCTCTTCCTCGACGAGCATTAGCAAACGCTTTGGCGCCTTCCAGTGCGCTCAGGGGACGTTTCGCTTGCCGTGGAGGCTGGACGCCTCATCTGCGGTTCCTCTGGCCCGTCGGGCTGCGGCAAGCACTTTCACGCTGTTTTGCGCGTCATTGCGGGCCTCGAGTGTGCGGGATGCCGGCCGCGTTGAGATTGGCGGCCGCGACGTGAGCCGCGCCGTCTGCCACCGGCGCAGCGCGACTTCGGCATCGTCTTTCGTGTCCTATGCGCTTGTTTCCCAACCTGACCGTTGCCCAGAATGTCGGCCACGGGCTGGTCCATCCGGCGCAAGCGACGCGCCGAAGGTCAAGGCGCGCGTGGCGGGAGATGCTGGACATCACCGCTGCCGGGCTGACCGAGCACGGCACAAAAATACCCCATACAACTTTCGGGCGGCCAGCAGCAGCGCGTGGGCGCTTGCCCGAGCGTTGGCATCCTCACCGACCCTGCCGCTCTCGACGAACCGCTGTCCGCGCTCGATGCACGGGTCCGCGTGCGGCTGCGCGAGGAGATCAAGACATTGCAGCACAGCCTGGGCGTGACCACCATCATGGTCACACACGACCAGGAAGAAGCCCTGGCGATGGCCGACAGCATCGTGGTGATGAACCGCGGCCGCGTCGAGCAAATCGGCGCACCGACGGAGTCTATGGGCGTCCGGCCACGGCCTTCGTTGCCGACTTTGTCGGCAGATGAATATGTTCGACGCCACCATCGTGGCGCCGGATCGCTTGGCCGTCCGGGGCCTCACGCTGACCTCGGCCCACATTGGCAAGCGCAGCGATGGGCACGCAGGTACGCGGCTGGGGCTCAGACCGAGGAGGTGCGCATCCGTGGCGCTTGACCCCGGTGCCCCCAACACGCTTGCCGTCACGGTGACGGTGCTCGACTTCTCGGTGCCTCTCTGGCGTGGCAACGCTGCAGCTCGAGCAGGGCCAGCGTGCCGCTGCGCTCCGATTTCTCCATCAACGCCATGCGCGACCTCGATATTCGCGTCGTGCAGCATCTGAGGATCGCCTTGCCGGCCGACGCCTTGCGCGCGTGTTCGACGGGGCTAGCGGACATGACGGTCGTGGCCGCGCCAGTAGCGCCGCCGCGTCGCCTTGCTGGCGAGGACATTCTCATGCGCGCGGCATCGTCGCCCTCGCAGCTCTGCTCTTTAGTCTTCATTGCCTTGCCGCTCGAAACTTTGCTGTTGAAAAGCTTCCAGGACGGGATGGGACGCTTCGTCGGCCTCGCCAACTACGGGCGCTACTTTTCTCGACGCCGACGCTGGTGGCCTCGGTGTGGAACAGCCTGGGCGTGGCGCTGCTGTCGACGGCCGTCGTGCCGCTGGCGTCTCTTTACGCCTATGGGCTGACGCGCACCTTTCTGCCCGGCAAGCGGTTGTTTGCGGCGCTCGCGCCTGCTGCCGCTGTTCGCCCTCCGCTGCTGCCGGCCATCTCGCTCATTTACATCTTCGGCAACCAGGGCTTCCTGAAAAGCTGGCTGGCCGGCGGCAGCATCTATGGCCCCTTGGGCATCGTCATGGCGCAAATCTTCTATGTGCTTCCCACATGCCCTGATGTGATCCTGATCACGGCCTTTTCCCCTGCCGATGGGCGTCTTTACGAGGCGGCTGCCGGGGCGATGGGGCACGCCGCGCCGACGCATGTTTTGGACGGTAACATTGCCGGGCGTGCGCTATGGCCTGATCTCGGCGCTGTTCGTCGTCTTCACGCTCGTGATCACGGACTTCGGCATCGCCAAGGTGATCGGGGACAGTTCAACGTGCTGGCAACCGATGCCTATAAGCAGGTGGTCGGCACAGCAGAACTTCCGAAATGGGCGCGCGTCGGTTGGCTTTCTGCTGTTGGCGCCGGCCGTGATCGCCTTTGCGCTCGATCGATGCGATGCAGCGTCGCCAGGTGGCCTCTGCTGTCGGCACGCGCCGTGCCCTTAGCGCCCACGCGCAATGCCGGGCGAGGGATTTGGCAATGATGCTTTACTGCCTGGTGGTGGGAGGCTTGATCGCCGCGGTGTTGGCCGTCGCCGTCTGGGGATCGTTCGTGACCTACTGGCCCTACAATCTGTCCCTCACGCTCAAGAACTATGATTTCGAGACCTTCGAGCCCAACGCGGCGGGGCCCTACTTCGCGTCCGCTTGAGATGGCGGCGCTGGCCGCCGTGGCCGGCACGGCGGTCATCTTTGGCGGCGCCTATCTGATCGAAAAGGCCGTGGTTTGCGCGCCCTGCGCACGCTGGCGCACCTTACCGCCATGCTGCCGATGGCGGTGCCCGGCTTTGGTGCTAGGACTCCGGGCTCACGTGTTTTTCATCAATGCCCGCTGGAACCCGTTGGGTGTGCTCTATGGCAGCATCCTCCTGCTCGCCATCAACGGCATCGCCCCACTTCTACACCACCGCCCACGTCACCGCCGATGACCACGCTCAAAGCAGCTCGATGGCGAGTTCGAGGCCGTCTCGGCTTCGCTGAAGGTGCCCTTTATAGAACCTTCACCCGCGTAACGGTGCCGATCTGCCTGCCGGCTATTTTGGACATCGCCATCTACCTGTTCGTCAACGCGCTGACCACGGTGTCGGCGGTGGTATTCCTCTATGGCGCCTCCAGCAAGCTGGCATCGATCTCCATCGTGCACATGGATGAAGCCGGGGCCACGCGCCGCCGCGGCGGCGATGGCGACGCTGATCGTGGCCACGGCGCTTGCGCCGTGAAGCTCCTCCACCTTGTCCTGGAGCAGCACGTCTTTGCCAAGTTGCAGGTCTGGCGCAAGCGCTAGAAACCTTCCTCCTGTGGGCGCCTGCGTCCCTCGCCTCTTGCAGGCGCCTTGGCCGTGCCAAGGGCTTCCCGGCATAAGGCTGCCTCGCCATCGGCCGCCGCTTCGGCCAAGGCACGGCTCGCTGGGCGGGCCTGGCGCCGATGTCGCTGGCCCGCCACGTTCGAGGGCGCCATACCTTGGCGGTGCGGCTCGCAGCCAAGAGGGTTGTCAAGATGCGCGCCACGGCTTTTGTTTTTAGCGATTTACCTTTTGGTTCTTGCCGTTAGCAGCACGGGCTCGGGACGCGTTTTGTGCGCGCGCAAGAGACGAGGCGAGGTCGACGCCCTCAATCTGAAGGCGGCGCAACTTTACCAGGCCCGCAATTACGCGGAGGCCATGCTGCCGGCCCGAGCGGCGCTGGCGCTCGCCGAGCAGCGTTTTGCCCCGCAGGACGCGCGCCTTGCCAAATTGCTCAACAACATCGCCCTGCTGCACGAGATGCTCAAACAGTATGCAGAAGCCGAACCGTTCTACCGACGCGCCCTGTCGATTGAGGAAACCGCCTTGGGTCCCGCAGATGCCGCGGTCGGCAAAACCTTGAAAGACCTCGCCGGGCTTTATGCGCGCCAAAAGCGCTTTGCCGAGGCCGAGCCGCGCTTTATCAACGCGCCATCACCGTCTTGGAGCAGGCGGCGGGGCCCGAGCCGGGGCATCTGCTGGCTGCCGTCAACGGCTATGCCAGCACCTTTATCGCCAACAGGGGCGCTTGACTGAGGCGCTGCCGCTTTATCAACGTGGCCTTGCCGTCACCGGAGACGGTGGCCGGGTCCCGATCACCCGGATTTGGCCGTGGCCTTGGAAAGGCTTGCGGGGCTCTATGAGGTGTTGGGTCGCGACGTCGACGCGCCGAGCCGCTCTGGGGACGCGCGCTTGCCATCATGGAAAAGGCGCGCGGCGTCGAGCACCTGGACCTGCGTCCCTGGCTGCAGCGTCTCGCCGCCAACTATGAGCACCAGCGCCGCTACGGAGAGGCCGAGCGGCTCTACCAGCGGGCGATCGCCATCACGGAGGAGGGCTCGGCCTCGACACCATCGATCTCGGATCCTTGGCTCCGACTACCAGCTGGCGCGCGCCTATCATATGCAGCAGCGTTATGCGGAGGCTGAGCCAATTCTCAAACGCGCCCTCCGCCTCCGCCATGGAAAGGCGCGCGGGGAGAGCCATGCCGACTTGCGGCGCCCGCTCGACAGCCTGGCGTGGAACTACGAGATGCAACGGCGCTACGCCGACGCCGTGGCGCTCTACCAGCGAACGCTTGCGATCCTGGAAATGGCCCTGGGTCGCGAGCATCGGGACCTGCGCGAGCCGCTCGGCAGAGCTCGCCTATGTCTACGAGGCGCAACGTCGGTGGGACGAAGCCGCGCCGCTGCGGCAACGCGTGCGCTCGCCATCGCGGAAAAGGCCTACGGCCATGATGACCTGCTTAGGACCTCGCTGACCAGCTTGGCCTTTCTCTACAAGCGTGAGGGCCGCTACCACGAGGCCGAGCCGCTCTATCGGCACGCCTTGGCGCTGGCCGAAAAGCCCAGGGTGGACCTGACAACGCCGCCGCAAGCTCCGCACGCGCTGAGCTCATCGAAGTCTACAACGCGCAGGCACGCTACGGTGAAGCCGAGCCGCTGCTGCGCGCCGAACTTGCTGCCGCCGAGCGCAAGGCCACCGCCGATCCCAACGATGTGGTCGGCAAGATGGGGCCGCATAACGCCCGCAATCAACTGGGCCGCCTGCTCAGGGATACGAACCGGCCAACCGAGGCGGAGGCGTTGTTCCGTCGCGCGCTTGCCGACGACGAGAAGCTCGACGAGCAACACGCCTTCAAGACCTCGTCAACCTCGGCTGGGTGTTGCACGATTTGAACCGGCTGGCGGAGGCCGAGCCGCTGCTGCGACGGGCCCTCGGGCTCGCCGAAAGCTACAGGCCCAACTATGAGCAGGCAAAGCGCTCAACAGCCTGGGCGCTCTCCTCGCCGAGACCAACCGCCCGGCCGAGGCCGAGGCACTCTTTCGCCGTGCGCTGCAGCTCGCCGAGAGCTTTGGTTACGGCCCCCATATCGCCACTGGGCTCAACAACCTCGCCGGGCTGCTGCAGGAGAGCAACCGGCTGGCGGAGGCGGAGGCGCTCTATCGTCGGGCGCTGGCCATCGAGGAGCAGACCTTTGGTTCCGAGCATCCCGGCGTTGCCACCCAGCTCAATAACCTGGCCACGCTGCTGCAGCGGAGTAAGCGCTCAAGGAGGCCGAGCCCCTGTTTCGTCGCGCACTCGCCATTGGCGAGAAGAGCCTCGGACCCGATCATCCCAAAGTGGCCCTGCGCCTCGGCAACCTCGCCGAGCTGCTCCTCGCCACGGAACGGCGGGCAGAGGCGGAGCCGCTTCTGCGCCGGGCGCTTGCCATCGACGAGGCCAGCTACGGCGCCCAACATCCCAGGATCGCCGGCGACCTCAACAGTTTGGCAGGCTTGCTCAAGGACACGCGCGGCGTGGAGGCAGCCGAACCGCTGGTGCGCCGTGCCTTGGCGATCGACGAGGAAAGCTACGGTTTGCAACATCCCCATGTGGCCAGAGACCTGCACAATATAGCGGTGTTGCGGGCCCAGGCCGGGGATTGGGTTGGGGGCCGAGCAGCTGCTGGCGCGGGCCACGCCCATATGGATCGGGCGCAGCGGTGGCCGCACGGATCTTGAGCGTGACGACCTGGCGAGAGAATGCTGCGCGAGCACACCGACGCGCTGCGCTTCCATGCCCCTGGCGCTCAACCGCGTGGAGGCGGACAATGCGGCCAAACGCGCCAGGGCTTTTGAGGGTTGCGCAATGGGCTCTGCAGTCGGAGCCGGCCGAGGCCTTGGCGCAGATGTCGGCGCGCCTCGCCAAGGGCGAGGGCCCGCTGGTGGACCTGGTGCGCAAGCGCCAGGATCTGATGACCCGGGCGGCACACCGAGGACAAACGCCTGCTTGCCGCCGTCGGCCAAGCCGACGCCGGGCCGTGCAGGCGCTGCGGGCCTCGATCGCCAACCTCGAGACCAGATCTTGCGGCAATCGATGCCGAGCTGAAAGACAAATTCCCCGATTACGCCACCTTCGCCGCGCCCAAGCCGCTGAGCATTGCCGAGGTGCAAACGCTGCTCAACGCCGATGAGGCGCTGCTGTTATTCCTCGACGTCAAACAGCTCGGCTCGGCCTGCCCGGAGCAGACCCTGGTGTGGGCACTGACCCGCAAGACGGTGACTTGGCACACGGACCCCGATGGGGACGCGGGCGCTGGCGGACACCGTGCAGGCGCTGCGCTGCGGTCTCGATGAGGCCGTCTGGAATGACGTCGCCAGCGCCGAGCCGTGCCTTGCTTGGCTGCAAAAGCCGCGCGAGGAGTCGAAGGCGAGGTCAAGGGCCGCGACTTTTGCCGCTTTCGATGCTTAAGCGCGCCCACGGCCTCTACCAAGCCTTGCTCGGTCCGCTTGAAGGGGTGATCAAAGGGCAAGCACCTCATCATCGTACCCTCCGGGGCGTTGCTCAGCCTGCCCTTCAATGTGCTCGTAACCGAGCCACCCAAACCTCAGGCCGCGGCGGGAAGCTTTGCCGCCTATCGCCAGGCCGCTTGGCTCGGCATCCCGCCAACCGATCAGCATGCTGCCCTCGGTCGCCTCGCTGGCAGCCTTGCGCCGGCATGCAAAGCGCTCGACGGCTCCCGATCCGTTCCTTGGCTACGGTGACCCGTTGCTTGCGGCGCGAACCGGACTGCCCGAAATTGCCGTGCCCGACGCCTGCCCCGACGAAGCCATCCGCATTGCCGGCACGAGCCATGTCGCCAGCCGGAGCGGAAGGGGCCCCACCACCATCACCAGCTACTTCCGTGAGGGTCAAGCCAACGTCGCGGAGGTTCGCAAGCTCTGTCCGCTGCCGGACACCGCCCACGAGCTCAAGTGCGTGGCGCGCAGCCTCGGCGCCCAGCCTGGCACGGTGGTGCTTGGCAAGGATATGACGGAAACGGCGGTCAAGACCGCCGCCTCTCAACCGCTATCGCGTCTTGCATTTTGCCACGCATGGTCTCATTGCCGGTGAGGTGGCCCAGCTGGGCAGGGTCGCGCCGAACCGGCGCTCGTGCATGTCTCCCGCCCGAGCGGGCGACGGAGGAGGACGACGACCTCGCTCACTGGCCTCGGAGGTCGCGGCTCTGAAGCTTGATGCCGATTGGGTGGTGCTATCGGCTTGCAATACCGCCAGCGGAGGGAGGCCGGGCGCGGAAGCGCTGTCGGGGCTGGCTCCGAGGCGTTCTTTTATGCCGGCGCCCGCGCCCTCTTGGTCTCGCACTGGCCGGTCGATTCCTATGCGGCCAACGATGCTGACGAGCCGCACCTTCGCGGCAATGCGCGCAAATTTCGTGGGCTCGGCCGAGCCGAGGTCCTTTCGCCGAGGCGATGCTGGCCCTGAGCAGCGACGACAAGCGGCCTTGGGCGGCGCACCCGCTCGATCTGGGCGCCCTTTACCGTGGTCGGGGCCGGGGCCGAGCTGCAACCGGCGGCGCCGGCGCCAACGGTGGCGGGCGCGCCGGGCAAAACGCGCGCGCGGGCAAAGCGGTGACGTCGGCGAGCGAGGATTAGGCACAAGCGCGCCTTTGATCCGTGACGGAAAGGGCGCCAGGGTCTTGCCCGGCGCCGTGCGCTCACTTTGCTGCTGGCCCGCGTCCATCATCGTCTGTACGACTTCGAGCAGCATGCTCTCGGTCGTTGGGCTCAAAGCAAAGTATTCCTTCCACGCGGTCTGCTGGGCAAAAGCGCAACCAGGCCGAGATACTCCTCCTGGGTGAACCTATGATATTTAGCGCCGGCGCCCGTAAACATCTTGATGAACCTCTTCTCGGCGTCATTTTGGGTCGCGACAAAATAGGTCCTCGAGATCTCGGCGGCCGCCTCGAAGACCTCCTTTTCCGTCTCCGACAAGCTGTCCCATAGGGCCTGTGGAGATCAGCAAGGGATTGGCAAACATCCAGATGCTGGGACTGCCCGCGGTGAAGTGCTTGGCGTGCTCGTAGACTTTTCCGAAACGAAGGTCTCATAGGAGGTCAAAGCGCCATCGAGCTTGTCCGCCTGCATGGCCGCATAAAGCTCATTCGACTTGAGATCGACGGAACGCAGCGCCGGCCCGGCTCAGCATCGAGATCGAACAGGGGTATCGCCGCTGCGCAACCTCAAGCCTCTTGACCGTTTCGGGTCCCGCGCGATTTCCGGCTGCGGCTGACAAACCCTCGGCCACCCACCTACCAGGCTAGAATATGCACGCCGTTGGCGTTGGCGATGTCTTCGCAGCTGATCAGGAGACCTGGAGTTCTTGAGGGCGCGGGCGGCCTCGACACTGCGGAACAGCCCCGGCAGGACCGCCAGCGAGAACTCCGGATCTTTTGGCGCATAGGGGAGCGGGTAGACGCTCATGGCGAGCGTGCCCGATTGCAGCGCGTCAAGCTGCTCCTCGGCTTTGATCTTGAGCGCCAGCTGGCGGGTGAATTTGAAAGCGCACCCCGGGCAGGCGCGCCTCAACTTCTGCACAAAGACGCGCGCGGCCCGATCGCGCGCGTCGACGGTGGCGGCACCACTGGTGCGAAATCGAGGTATCCTGGCCGAGCTCGCCGTCGGCCACAGGGAGTAGACATGACATCAATAGCAACAAACCGGGACGCAGAAGATCACGCATGATTTTTCCCTCAAAATCGTGAAAAAGCGGGCGGCAAAGCACAATGCTTTCGGCAGCGTTTGTGTCGGCTTGGCGGCGCAGGTGGCGCCCCGCCGGGCCTCAGCTGTGTGGCAACGCGCAAAAGTGAGAAGCACGGCGGGCAGCCTCGCGCCCAGCGCAGCGCCTGCGGCAGTGGCTCAGGGCGCGGTGCGCCGAGCGGTGCCTCAGGTCAGCGTAAAAGTCGAGTCGCCCAGCTTCTCGATCGAGGTGACGAGCTTGTCGCCGGGCTTCAGCCACACCTGCTTGTCCTTGGGATAGCCGGAGATCACGCCCTCCGGCGTGCCGGTGAAGATGATGTCGCCGGGCTTCAGCGTCATGTAGTTGGAGATGTAGCTCACGAGCTGCTTGCAGTTGAACACCATGTCGCGAGGTGTTCGAGGACTGGCGCACCTCGCCGTTGACGCGGCATTCGATCTTGAGGTTGTCGCCGTCGACCTGATCGGCCGTGACGAGCCAGCGGGCCGACCGGTCGCCGAGCCGTCGAGCGTTTTGCCGAGCATCCATTGGCTCGAGCGCGACTGCAGGTCGCGCGCGGTGAAGTCGTTGCCGGTGGCAGTAGCCGAAAATGTAGCTTGAGCGCGTCCGCCTCGGCGACGTTGCGGCGCGCGTGCGGCCGATCACGATCACCAGCTCGGCCTCGTAGTCGAATTTCTCCGCCTTCTCCTTGGACACGGCGATCACGCCGCCGCAGCAATTGAGCGCGTGTGTTGTACTTGTTGAACAAGATTGGCTGCGCCGGCACGGGCTGGCCGGTTTCGGCGGCGTGCTTGCGATAATTGAGGCCGATGCACACGATCTTCTCGGGGTTGGTCACGCACGGCCCGAATTTGGCCTTGTCCTCGGCAACGAAACGGGACGCGGCCGCCCGATCGCGGAGGCGTTTCAATCCGGCTAGGGTCGCCGGCGCCGGCAAGGACGGCGCTGATCGTGGTCGGCGCGTTTTCTCTTCAATGCGCTCCTCGGCGGCGGCCACATCGAGGATGCCCCGGTCGGTCTTGAGGCCGAGGCCGGTGCCGGCGCCGCGCTCAAGCGTGCAGAAGGTCACGCGCCCGTGGGAGGTCCTGCGCGCCGCCCCCGGTCGCCGCCGCCGCCTGTGCCGCAACGGGTGAGCGGGGAGCCTCAAGCTGGATGCCGCGAGCGCCGCGCCGCCGGCAAGCCCTGCGGTCTTGAGAAATCATTCTGCGCCGATGGTCCAGTGATCGCCTCCAAAATTCATATGCGAAAACAAAACATGCCTGCCGCAGGCGAGGGGCGCCCGCCCGGCTCGGCCGCAATCGTCCCTTAATTCCAAAAGATGGCCGTCAGTGGGTTGCCGCTCGACGGGGCCTTCTTTGCGGGGCGCGCGAGCCGACGCGAGTCGGCGCCCGCCCACCTTGGCGCGCGCCCGTCTCGGGGCTGGTGGCGAGGCTTACGCGGGCGCCTTCGAGCGCGGAGGCCAGCCGCTCATCGAGGCCGTAGACATCGGGAAAGTATTGCACCTTGCCGGCATCATCGACGACCGCCGTGAAGTAGGTGACGTGCACTGGAATTTGTTGCTTGAGCGCGATCTCACCGCCGCGTCTGACATAGCCTTCCACGTCGCTTGCCGTCCAGCCCTTGTCGTGTGCGAGCACGACCTCCGCCAGGCGCACCGGATTTTGCACGCGCATGCAGCCATGACTGAAGGCGCGCACACTGCCGCCGAACAGGTGCCGCTCTGGGGTATCGTGCATGTACACATCGTGTTTGTTGGGGAAGCGGAATTTGACCATACCCAGGACATTCTTGGGTCCCGGCAGGCTGCACGAACTCGAATTCGCGGATGTCGGCCTTCGACCAGTCGACCGCGTCGGGGTTGATCGGGTGTCCACCGCGACTGACGAAGAGACCGTGGCCCGCCAGAACCGTGGAGGCCAGCCGGATAGCTGGAAAACCAGCCGCCCCCGTATTGCGCAGTTGCGGCCACAGCTCCTGCACCTTCATGCCCGCGCGGCACGCCCCAGGAGGGATGAAAGATGACGAATTGCATGTTGGCGGAAAAGATTGGCGTCGGTGTGCTGGGTTTGCCGACCACAATCTTTTCCGACAGCTTGACCTCTCCCCGATCGACGACCCTCGTCACCTGCTCGGGCACGCTGTCCCAGACATAAAACTCGCCGAGATCATCGGCGGCATCCAGCGCCAACGCTCCAGGTTGGCGATCAGGCGCCGAACGGTATTCGGTCGTGCCGGCGTCGGGCGGGGCGGCGCGGGCCGCCAGCAGCGCCTGGCGCAGGCGCGCGAACTGCTCGTGGCGTGGGTGGAGCTGGCGCAGATAGGCGGCGATGTCGGCATGTTCGGCAACGGCGAGCAGGAGCGAGCCCGGGTCATAGACGGGAGGCTTCTGGTCGAACTTCCGGCTAACCGCGGCGGGATCCAGCGGCCGCCGCGGGCCGCCCCTGCATACTTGAGGATGGCGAAGCTCAGCTTGATTTCGGCTGCGGCCAGCGCCTCGACATCGGTTGGGGGCGCGCCGAGCTGGGGGAGCTCGAAAGCGGAGGTCCTCAAGCCCCAGCTGTCGGCCTGATTGATCTCCAGAATGGCTTGCTCGGCGCGCGGCGTGAGCCCCCGTTGGCCAGCCAAAGGGGGCCTGCCCACTGCGCATAAAAGGCCTTGAGTGCGGCGTAGTCGGCTTGCTCGCCGCCGTCGCGAGCCGCGGGTCCATTGGCGAGCCGCTGCCGCACCGCCAGCACGATCGGATCGGCGTCGCGCGCTGGCGCCGCCTCGGGCAAGGGCGCCGCCGCGCCGGGCGCCAACAGAGGCGGCGCATTAACCGGGGCGGTGTGAGTGGGTCTGGGCCCGATCCGGGATAGGCGCCGGCATCGATGTCGAGGGCCGGCTGCAGCGGCGCTTTCGCCGATTGCCCGAGCGCGGGTTGGCAGAGGCCGCAGCACGCAACGACAAGGAGTGCGAGGCTGAATTTGCCCATTGTCCGTCACCACCAATCGGTTCCCAAAGAATCAGGGGCTCTAGCTGACGGTAGTGCCTTCTGTGTGTTGGAGCCGCGCGCTGTTATCGAGATCCGGTCGCTCGGGATCGGGTATGTTGATGCCTGTGATCTAAATGCATCGCCCAAGCTCACGCCTGGCTTCGAGGCGCTTGCAGCAGACAAGTGGCACGGCCAATCGCAAATGGTTGGCGCGCATGCGTGCTGCCGTTCGTAGGGGAGCTCGCAAGGATGCGGGGACGGTTTGCCGTCGCGGCTCGCCAGGCGCCGCCGCCTCGCCCGCGACCTTATTTGGTTTTGGCGCGATCGGCCGACGGCTTTTCCCAGTCCTGCATGAATTTGACGCGCTCTTGCGCCATCCGCAGGCAGGTGCGTTCGTAGTCGCGTCGGCTCATATGCGTGCCGGCGTCCCAACCCTGTTTGCAATCCTTAAACCAGGCGTTGGTCTGACCGCGGATGTCTTTGACCGGCTCTGTGAGAGCCGGTGCCGGTTTCGGCTGCAGGGTCGGAGCGCTTTCGCCCTGCGCGGCTGATTGGGCGTGAGCCCCATGGCAGGCAAGGCCCAAGATGAGCGCACAGAGGCTCGGCAAGGCACGCATGGGACACCCCCAGTGACGACAAGGCATTCGCAACGCCAAGGATGCGCTCAGGCGGTCCCGCGACCAATCCGGAAAACCCCCGAGAGCCACTACCGGCACCTCCGGGCGTGCCGGCGTCCGGCTTCGCACTACAACTTGCGGGAGTGGTCAACCCGCGTGCGGCAGAACCGATACCGTCCCTCGGCTTGAGGGCGCTGGCCTGTCATGGGGCGGTGCTGAGAAGGGCGTTTTTGGTCTCGTTGTCGCCAGGGCTGCGCGAGAGGCAATTTTTTCACCCTGCGAGCCCGGTCGACAGGTCCGGCATCGACGGTATAGTGCGCCTACAATGCGACACGAGCCTGCGGGTCAACGATGTGAAGCCGGCACCAACCATCAACCAGCGACGCCCGCCATGGTACCAGCCGCGATCAATCGCGCGCTCGATCGCCATTCGGCCCAAGGTTTACTGCGCAGCGCTGGCGGCTGCCGTGGTGGCGTTCTTGCTCCCCCGGGAGGTCTCCACAAACGTTCGCACCGCGCTGGCGGGCGACGTCGGCGCGTTCGTCTATCTCGCCCTGGCGCTGCAGCTGATGGTGAACTATGGCGGCGACACCTTGAAGCGGCGCGCGGCCCGCCAGGATGACAGTGCCATCGTCATCCTGGTCTTGATCCTGATCGCCATTGCCTTGGGATTCAGCACGATCTTTGGCGTGCTTAGGGACGCCAAGCAGGCAACGGGGGGACCAAGGGCTGGGAAATCTTGCTCGCGGCCGTCACCATTCTGCTGTCCTGGTTGGTAACGCAGGTGATTTTCACATTTCACTACGCCCACGAATTCTATCGGTCCGACAGTGCCGGTGCGCTTGCGGGCGGGCTGGTCTTCCCCGATGAGAAGCAACCCGACTACTGGGACTTCTTCTACTTCGCCACTTCGATTGGGGCGGCGTCGCAGACCTCCGATGTCGCGATCAGGGCCAGGCCGCTGCGCCGGCTCGTCACCTTGCACGCCGTCATCTCGTTCTTTTTCAACACGACGGTTCTTGCCCTTGCCATCAACATCGGCGCGAGCCTGATCTGACCAGCAGCGAAACCGGCACGCCCCAGTCGCGTCGGCGCTCGGGTGCCCGTCGCCGAGGCTGGAACTGCCGCCGTTCGCCCAACCTCAAGCCACGGGGGACACCCGCAAGGGGTTCACGGCGCGCGGCTTGCGTCCGGTCGGCTCACGTTCCAGAGGCGACGAGCAGCGCCGTGCCGGTTGCTGCAAGGGCCAACGTCCAGATCAAATCGACGTTGACCCAGGCGCTCCGTAGCACGGCGAGACCGAACCACTCGTAGATAAGGGCGGCGACAACGGCGATTGTCACCAGCATCGCCGCACTGTGCAACCCAACACCGGTCAGGGCGGTCGCCCATGACCCATCGACGCCCATAGTGGTGACCGATTGCGACCCACAAAGCGGGACCAGCGCCGGCCAAAGCATCAGCCCGGCGCCGTGCGCCGTCGCCATCAGGAACGACCACGCTGCGAGGCCGAACAATCCGACCTGCAACCCGAAACGGACGCGGTGGCGATGGCCAAAAGCCCAGTGGTATAGCGCCCAGCCGATCAGCAACAGGCCGGTGCCGATGCCCGCCAGCCGGGGGTAACGAGGTAGTCGGTGACCGCCAGCAATCCGGCGACGGCCACGATCGAAATGGCGTGGCCTGCGGCGATCGGCAGGAGCGAGACGTAGACCACGCTCCTGCGCTGCCGGTTGAGACCGAGGGCCACGGCGAACAGCCAGCCCATCCCGGGATTAAGCCCGTGCAGGGCCCCCAAACCCGCGACCGCGAACCACGGCCAAGTCTCGGTCATGGCCAGACGCTCCGTCGCGACCCCGGCTGTGAAGCCCGCAAATGCTCCTCGCGCGCCATGGCCTCAGGGATAGCAGTAAGAGTCCGAGGAGCAGTCGCCACCTTCGAGCCGCACCTGGTGTGGGCGATGCGGGGCCGGCCAATCGACGAAGAACTTAGGATCAAAGGCGATGCCGCCGTCGGCGCCGGTGTCGAGTTTCACCATCCAGCCCTCGATGCCGTCCGGATAGAACTGCGGATCGATGGCCCCGTACAAGCGAATTGGTGAAGTAGACGCGTTTGCCGTCGCGACTGATCTCGACCATCTGCGGCCCACCGCTCAAGGCCCCGTTCTTGGCGCCGGGGTGGGTGGCCTTGCTGACGATGCCGCCGATGCGCACCTTGCCCGTGAGCTTGGGGTTGAAGGGATCGGAGACGTCGTACTGCTGCAGATCCCCGGTACCCCAGCACGCCACGTAGAGGAACCTGATCGTCCATCGACAAGTCGATATCGGTCACCAGCGGCGGAACGGCTTTGAAACCCTTAAGCAGCGGCGGCAGATCAGCTTCGTTGGCGGGCTCGGCCGGGATCTCGATCACTTTCTTTACCGCCCACTTGTCGCCGTCCTTGTACCCAGGTCCAGATCGAGGAGGAGAGGTTCTCGAGACTGACCACGCAGTTGACGAAGCCGTAGGCCTTGGTGGGGTCGTGGGCCGGTCGCAATTCGAACACCAATTGATACTTGTCGCCGAAGTCGATGGTTTGCAGATGCTTTCGCTTGTGCAAGTCCCAGAAATGCAAGCGCCGTCCGTACTGGGCGCCCAACAGGACCTCGGGAATGAGCCCGTTTTCGATGGTATCGGGCGTGCCCCATTCACTGGTGACGAGCGTGTCGTGGCCGAGGTGCCACCAGGCGTCATAGGCAAGGTACTGCGGCCCGCGATCCATCTCCCACTGGCCGCGCACGTCGAAGGTCTCGTGGTCCATGAGAAAGACGCCACCGGGCCCCTTGCCCTCGCGGTTGCCGAGGGCAGCGACATAGATACCCTCAGGTCCACAATGCACCGTATGCGGCCGTGTGTAGCCGGCAAGTTCGGCAATCGTGGCTGGCTCGATCACCTTGACGATTTTGGGGTTCTTCGGATCGGGCTTGGTGTCGAGTATGTGAATGCGCGAAGAGCGCAAGCCCGGCACCACGAGATAGCGCCGCTCGACGTGGGCGTGCGGGGCATTGGGGCACAGGCAGGAGGAGCAGGCGTTCCAGCCGAAATGGTGCAACTCGTCACCGGCATTCGGCATCGACGTCGAACCAATGATGCGCGAGTAGGACTGGGAATTGTGGGTCGACATCAACCACGGCGATCGCATCGGGGACCTTGCGCTCCGGATCGAAGGCCGCCACGTAAGCGAGGCTTTCCGGTGCCGCTTTCATGGCCATGCGGGGCGAGGGGTAAAAGCTCGGATCGGGCTTCCAGGTCGACATCGTCTATCCTCCTTGAGAGCAATGGAGTTCTGCCTGTGCCGGCAGAGCGAAACGCTGCAATGGCCGGCGTTGCGCCTTTGGGCTCAGCTCTTTCACTAGGCGCAGCAACCGTCGGTCCACGCCATTCCCGCTCACCGTGAAGCCGGCGGCTCTGGCAAGCTCCAGCATCGCCGCTTTGCCGGCCAGGGTGTCAGCCACGAGGCGGCGGACGCCGGCTGCCGCCGCCTGGCTACTCAAGCGCGCCAAAGGGCGCGCGCAAGACCTAATCCTTTGCCAGTCAGGGGCCACCGCGAGGGTAAACTTGGCGCTGCCAGGGTCATCCGTGCTGAGAATGTAGCCCGCCTCGCCGACCACGCTCTGGCTCACGGCATTTGTGGCATAGGCCAGCAGGGCAACGTGGCGCACCTGGTCGATGTCGGTGAAGCGCCGCGCCATACGCTCGCTCAGCTCGCCGAGCGTGCTCATAAGGCGATCGTAGCGGGCTTGATCGGACAGCGCGCGAAAGAAGCGCGCGCAGCAAATCGATATCCGGCGGTAGTGACGGGCGCACGCTCACCCGTCTGCCGTCGGCGAGAATGACCCCGATCTGCTCTGCCGGATGGCGCTGCTGCTTTGGCGTCATAGCACCGCTCCAACACGGTGCGGGATAGCCTTCGGCGGCAGCCACGTGATCGGCAATAAGGCGGCTGACAACGGTGGCGCGCGTCAGCGGCCCCATATGGCCGGCGCCGTCGACGACGAGGGAGCGCGCCTGTGGCAGTCGATGCCGACAAGGTCTCCGCGATCAGCCGTGCCGGCCGCGGTGCGTATTCGCCGCGCAGGATCAGGACGGGGATGGCGAGGCTGGCGTAGGCGGCAAGGGGCGTCGGCGCAAGGCCAGCCGCGCGCCCGCCCCGCCCCAGTAGTCGACGAAGGTGCTGGCGGCGCGCTGCAGATCGCCGATGCTGACCGAGAATGCGGTTTTCCGGGCGAGCGCGGCAATTTCCGAAAACGACGAGGCCGCAGCGCCAGCGTCGAGCTGCTTAGCCAGGTGAAAGGCGGACGGCTCATAGAGCGTCAGGCTGGCAGCGCGGTCTTTGCGCGCCAGGGCTGCATGCAGGGCGACGCCGCCGTAGGAACGGCCAACCAGATGCACTCTGCTTTCGCAGCGGTCGATGCAGATGCCGGAGCGCGGCCCCGCCTTCGACGCCGCTCTACCCGGAAATTCTGCTTGGCGAAATAATCGACCAGCAGATGCCGTTGTGCGGCCTCGTCCTCCACCACGACGATGTGCGGGCGATCGTGCCGGCGCCAAAACCCTGCTCCAGCCCTCCGACCGGAAGGCCCAAGGCCCTAGAGTTGTCGCAAGTCGGCGCTGTTTGGAAGGGTGTCGCGCCCGACGCCGGACCCCGGCAACCAACCGGGGTTGCCTTAACGCTTTTGCCGCCGGCGGCGATCGGCTCCCCCGGGGCCGCCACCCTTGCGGCCTGCGCCTTGGCGCCCGGCTGTGGCGAGCGCCTACACTCCGAAAAGGGCGCTATACCTTGCCCTGATGGCGTCGCCTTGGGCTTCGACGGCGCCCGGGTCCTCGCGCATCACTTTGATCTGATCGAGCGGTTTGCGGTCGGGACGCTCCCGGACCAGGGCGTGCGCCGACCGCAGCCCGGCCGTGCTCACATTGAGCTGTTGACACTCGATACCCATTGCCCAGCTATAGAATAGTCGTGCCGCGTTGGGGTTGGGCGCCGCCGTCATGATGGCCGCGGGTCCGGTGATGAGTGGACTGCCTTCAATTGCATAGACGATCGCCACGGGCTCACCCTTCTCCTGTAACCCGAGGATCGTGTAGTCGGCGCCGTCGACTTGGACCGCGCGCTCGCCTGCCGCCACTTTCTTCGGCGGATCGGCGGCCGACTGTAGCTGCATCACCTTCTGCTTAGCGAGCTTTTCGAAAAGCCCCAGCCAAGCGTCGCCACCATCTGCTGCGTCGCCGTCATGATCGTTCCCGAGTAGCCCGGATGAGCCTTGACCAATTTGCCGATCCATCTGGGGTCGAGCAGGTCGGCGAAACTACGCGGCGCCTCCGGCGAGCTCACCAGCTTGGTATTGTAGGCGATGACGGAGAGGTAGATGCGCCACGACGCGAACATGGCCTCGGTATCCCGGTGCTGCGGCCGGATAGTGCGCCGCTACCTCTTCGGGCAGGTAAGAGGCAAGCAGGCCCTCGCGCTTCCAGGCGATGAAATGCGCTCCGTCCGAGCTCTGGATCACATCGCAGGCGAAGATCCGGCTGGCGTACTCTTGCTGGATGCGCTGGAAGTTGCGCTCCGCACCGGAACGCTCGACGCGCACGGAAACGCCGGGAAACCTTGCCTCGAACGCCTTGGCCACCCTCTCGGCAACGGGCAACTCCACGGACGTGTAGAAGGCAAGCTTGCCTTCCTTTTTCGCGGCTGCGATCAATGCGTCCGTGATCTTCTGCGGCTCCGGGGTGGCGGCAAAGGTCCGCCGCGCCCACACCGGTCCCAGGCCGCTCGCGGCCGCGACCGCTCCGGCGATTGCCCTGCGCCGCGTTAGTGAGCGCATAACCCCTCCTTCGTCCGCTGCGGTCGCCTCACACCTTAACAAATTGCGCGGGCGAGGCCGCCTTGTTCTCGAGCCGATGGGCCTCGACCTATACCCATTGTTAGCCACGAATTGCCGTAACCTGAGACGGAATACCGGGCATTGCAACAACCGTTTAGTTAGGAACCTGCGAATTAAATCTGCTGTCCGTCACAACCAGAGGCGACAGCAGTGTTCAGGCGTTGGCAACGCGTGGGGTCGCGACCCCTCCCGCATCGGCGCGGGGCGAGCTCCCTTGCAGGGAAGGAGCCCAGCAGCAAGGGGCCGATCTGGCAGGCCCTCAACATTGGCCGGCACAACAAAGGCCTCCTGATCGCGCGGGCGGGTCGTATCATCAAAGTCAACCCGCTGCTGCTGCAATTGTGTGGACGCAGCTCGGGCGAGCTGGTTGGTCGCGAGGTTGCCAGCGAGCTCTTTGCCTGTTCGCAGGCAGCCGACCGCTGGGAGACCGTGCTCAAGACAGCGGCGGGAGAGCCGATTGCAATTGAGGTCACCCGTCAGTCGCTCGCGCCCGAGCTCGGGGAATTCGAGGTTTACGCCATTCGCGACCTGCGCGGCGCCAGCGGGCGCTGGAGAGCCAAGCGCGCCACAGCCGAGCCCTGTGGCAACGCGAAGAGGAACTACGCCTGCACAAGGAAAAGCTGGACGCCGCCCTGGACAACATGCTGCAGGGCCTTGCCATGTTCGATGCCGAGCAGCGCCTGATCGTCTGCAACCGGCGTTATGCCGAGATGTACGGTCTCACGGCCGAGCAGGTCAGACCCGGCACAACCGTGCGGCAGATCTTCGAATACCGACTGGCAAATGGTTTTTATCATGTAAAGGACAGTGAAAGCTTCGTCGGCAGTTGGACCAGCAACTTTGGCGACGCCTCGGCGCGCATTCAGGAGCTGGCCGACGGCCGCATCATCAGCGTCGTACGCCGGCAGATGCCGAATGGGGCCGGATCGTGCTCACACAGGAGGCGGCCGATATCATTTCGCTGTCGGACGGCCGCCTCGTCTGCCTCGTTCGGCGCCAGGTGGCGGACGGCGGCCTGGTGAGTACGCATGAGGATGTTACCGAACGCGAGCGGCTGCGCGAGCAGCTGGACACGGCCCTGAACAACATGGCGCAGGGCTTGGCGATGTTCGACGCCGAGCTTCGCCAGGTTGTCGCCAATCGGCGGTATGCGGAGATCTACGGTCTCGAGCCGGCAGACCTCAGGCCCGGCACCCCGCTGCGCGAGCTGATGGAGCGGCGGGTTGCCAGAGACGAGCACGCCGCCAAAACGCTCGACGAAATGGTAAAGCCCATGGGCGCGGGGGCGACAACCGACAGGCGAGGGAGCACGTCACCGAGCTTGCCGATGGGCGTTTCGTAGCCGTCTCGATCCAGCCAATGGCCGATGTGGCATGGTCACCACGCACCAGGACATCACGGAGCGGCGCCGCTCCGAGGCCAAGATCGCGCACATGGCCCTGCATGATGCCTTGACGAACCTGCCAAACCGCGTGCTGTTGAATGAACGGCTGGAACACGCCCTTGCCCGGTCAAGGCGCGGTGAGATCATCGCCACGCATATTTTGGACCTCGACCATTTCAAGCACGTCAATGACACGCTTGGGCATCCGGTCGGCGACAAGCTCTCTGCAAATGGTCGCCAATCGGTTGCGCGCGTTGGTGCGGGGCACGGACACGGTTGCGCGCATGGGCGGTGATGAATTCGCGATCGTGCAGGTCGCACTGTCGCAGGTGGTTGATGCCACGTCGCTCGCCCAACGCGTCATCGCCGCCCTCAGCGAACCCTACGAGATCGACGGGCATCAAGTGGTCATCGGTACCAGTGTGGGCATAACCCTGGCACCATCGGACGGCTTGATCCGGGAGCAACTGATCAGGAACGGAGATTTGGCGCTCTATCGCGCTAAGGGCGACGGGCGCGGTACTTTCCGCTTCTTTGAAGCGGGGATGGAGGTACAAATGCAGGCTCGGCGCACGCTGGAGCAAGACCTGCGCAAGGCCTCATCGCCCGCGGCCGCCAGCGCCAGGCGCAGGCCTTTGGCGCACACCTTAGCAGCCATGCCGAGCCAGGCAGCGCCGGAAGCGCCAACCGCCGCCCCAACGCTCCCGACATTCGCGATACCAGCCACGGCAATGCCGGTATTGCACAGGCTCGACCAGGGGATTGATGCGTGATCTGTGACCCAGGCGAGGTCACGCCGGCAGCCGAGCCCATCTGCGGCATAAAGACGACTCCGGCGGCGACAATGACCCCGATCAATGCAAGCTTATGCAGCATGACGGACGTTCCCCCTATGAACCGTCTAAAGAACTGTCTAGTTGTGTCGGACCCTCTGGTCCTGCTGCAACGATGAAAGCGCGCCGGTGGTTCCGATTGCGCCCAGAAAATCGCTGTCCTGATTGCTCGTCTTGATCCGGGAGAGCTCCCGCCCGACATGGACATTGATGTTAGCCGCAGCTGTGAGATGATGCGTGCGTTCGCGACGGCGGCCGCCACGCCCAGGAGCCATCGAGCTACTTGGGCGTTAGACCGCTGTCTGACGGCTAGCGATGGCAAGGATCATTCGCGGGCTCGTTGGGCGTGCAATGAGTTCGTAGGAGACTTGCGCAGGTGGCCGGGCTGTCAAAGGAGATGCTGCAACATCTGATCGCGACGCACGGCTATTGGACTGTGGCGCTCGTCGTCGGTCTGGAGAGCATGGGCATTCCGCTCCCTGGGGAAACGGTGTTGGTGTTGGCGGCGATCTACGCGGCTAGCGATCAAGCCTCAATATTTTCTTGGTGATCCTTGCGGCGACCTTCGGCTCGATTGTCGGGGACAACGCCGGCTATTGGATCGGTCACCGTTATGCCTATGCCGCCGTTTTACGTTACGGCCGCCACCTAGGTTTATCGGAACCACGCATCAAGGTCGGCCAGTATCTGTTCCGCAAGCACGGCGGAAAAGTGGTTTCTTCGGCCGCTTTGTCGCCCTGTTGCGGATTTTGGCGGCCTTCCTCGCCGGAGTGAACCGCATGCCTTGGCGTGACTTTTTAATCGCCAACGCCGCGGGGCGCGGTGTTGTGGGCGAGCGTATTCGGGATCGGCGCCTATTACTTCGGCAAGCTTCTCTTCGAACTGCATGCGGTCCTGGCGACCGTCATGTTCCTTGTCGCCCTCGTGATCTTTTGGGGCAGGCTATCTGATCAACCGTTACGAGCATCGATTGATCGAGATCGCCGAGCGGGCCCTGCCGGGACCCTGCATTGAAGGGCAGGGTGGGGGCGCCATTCCACGTGCAGGACACCTGCCAGGCTTTTCACAGGGCTCTCGGGCCGGGGCCTTAAACGTTGCTTACTCGGCACCGTTTGGTGCCAACAAGGCAGCAACATTGGCAATCAACTCCGCCTCGCCGGTTGGTTTGGCCAGCGTGGGGACGCTCGCCCACTCGCGCAAGAGGTCGTGATTGTCGGACCCTGTGAAGAACATGAAGGGAACTTGCTGCGATTGGAGGGCGGCACAGATCGGTGCGCAGTCCGAGGCGCCAAGTTGCACGTCGAGAATGGCCGCGGAAACGCCACCGTTGACCGCAGCCTGCAAAGCCGCCTTGAGGTCGTGGGCGGTGACGACGTCGGCTCCCGCATCGCTCAAGGCGTCCGTGACGCCCAAGGCGATCAGCGCGCTCGTCATCCACGACAAGGATCGAGTGTCCCCCAAGCGTGCCCATTTGCAGTCCCCATGCTGCCGATACCCATGAGCGTTAACGGTCCAAGGTCCGGCATGGAATGGGGGAAAACCCTGAATGGCCCGGGCGAGACTTCGCAGGGACCCCACCCAAGAGTTTAGCGGCCGCAGCCTAAGCCCCTGCGGCTTGGACTTCCCCTGTCTTAGCCCCCGTGTCTTGGACCCGGTGTCGTTGACCCCATGTCTTAGGGCTTGTGTGGGGTTGCTTTTTCCCGATGCGACCTGGCGCATGACCCTCCTGGCCGTGCCGCGCTCCTGCTGTTTTCTAGCTGCTGGGATGCGGTCTCGCGCCATTTCGCGTGGTCTTCTTCGGCTTGCGACCATTCCTCGGTGATTTTCCGCCGCGAGCGCTTGGGCTCGAGGCCAATCAGCGCAACCGCCTGGCCGACATGGCCAAGAGCCTGGAACGGCGCCGCGGCCCACAGCGTGGCCGCTCGAGTAGGATCATGGCGGTCAGGATAGCGCCGCCAAACAGGGTAATGCCTGCCATCAGGCCGACGATAAAGCTTTGAGGATCCATGGTAAGCGCGTCAAAAGCGGGAAAAGATGGCCCCCTGCCATCCCCGTTTGTGGGAGAGCAGGCGGATTGGTGCGTGCCCGACTGTCGCAGATTCGGACCGCCCGCTCGCGCGCTCAGCCTGCATTCCTGGTAAGGCACCGGGCGCGGCCTTTAACCCGCTCGCCTCACAGCGACGTGCCCAGACCTACGCACGGGTGACCGAGCCGCCTGGGCACGGTCACAGCTCCGTCAAAATCTTTCCTCGATGCGTTTGTAGGGTGCCGGTGTTGTGTGCGTAACTGCCAACGTGAGTAGCGTCCCTTAGGACTGCGTTGTGCGACTGTCGGCTCGGGCTATGCGAGCAAACGCCCGAGCCGACATCGTCTTTAAGGAACGTCACGTCTCGCAGCCGCAGCTCCCGCCAAAGTGGCCGGTCAAGCGCCGCCGAGCGCCTGCCCGGTCATAGACCCGTCATAGCTGATGACATTGGCCGCTCGCCCCGCCGGCTGGCCTCTCCGGTGGGGATCTCGTGCGCGGGCCCGCTCTCGCGATGCTTCGGCGTTAAGCGCAAGCTGCGGGATGTGTTTGTGGGGTCCGCCGCCGGCGCTTCTAGACCGGGGGATGGTCACGCCCATTTGCGATAAGTGCCGCGACGCAATGTGGTCAGTTTTCAGGTTGAGCCCAAGGACGCCTGGCGCGCGGTCGTGTTGAACCGTTGGCGGACGATCTGTCCCTCCTGCTTCGACGCCGAAGCCGAACGCGCCGGCGTGCGCTATCGGTTCGTCGGCGTGGGCGCGATATCCTGGAGCGATAGGCCCGAACCGGCCAGACAGCTACGCCAGAAAGCCCGGTTAGAGCCTTCGTCTTGGCCACTCAGGTCGTCGAGCAGAGTGCGTAGCCATCCGCATGGGCGCGAAAATTTTCTCCTGTCGAAGGTGTCGCCTAGCATCGACCGCTCCTTGACATCCGGCATGCCGGCAGCGGTAGAAGCGTGACCATCCGATCTTCGTGCCCCACCAAGCCGTTGCGCGTCGTGCCGACAGAAAAGGGCCCGGGCCGGCGCACGACAGCCGGCGGGCGGTAGGCGCCTTGCCGTCTCGCTGCGGCCTGTGTGGGTAACCGCGAGGCTTCGTCCCCTTGGCATGCAAAGCCTCCAGGCGGCCGCAGGGCAGGGCCAGAAGCCAACGGTGGGCTGACAATTTCCGCAGGGGCATCTGGGACGACCTACCAGGGCTGATCGCGGGCAACGCCGACGCCTTGGCTTGGCGGTCGCTGCCGGGCGAGATCGGTCTCACCCTTTCCGGTGATCCGCTGCAGCCGCGCCGACCCCATTTCGAGGTTCTTGCGGCAATGTTGTGGGAGCGCCCGAATGGACCTCTTCAGCTTTCTGATCCTGATCATCATGGCGAGCTTTACCTCTCCAGCGCGGGCCTACTGATCGGTCTGGTCGTGCAGTAGGCGGCAGCCAAAGCCTTCGGCCTCGGATCAGCGCCGGTCAAGCTCACGGCGCCGCCGCTCGCAAAGGCAAGCGAGCGGACTCCGCTAAGGCGTTGGCGGGGATAGCCAGGCTGATACAGCGACGTTTACTGCGGATGCGTGGGGAAGCGCACCGGGAGGCGCGGCGGGCACATCGCCGGCCTCCCGGGCTTTTGTGCCGGCTCAACTTCGTGGACGCGAGCCATGTCGGGCCAAGCCCCATTCCTCGGTTTGGGAGGAGATCCCTTGCAGCCTTCGCCTCCACCCCAAAGATTAGCGGCGCGCAAGCTGCGTGGATCGCTGCGGCCTGCTGCGACGGCTTTCCGCGCCCAAGCCACAAGCGATGGCGCCGCTGGCGCCTCGTTTGGGTCGCACAATGCGGGTAGCGAGGCCCGCGATGGGTCGCGAGCACCTGGTCCTCTAGCCCGCCCGGTTGGCGCCCGGGCGATGTTTATTCCTGGGCTACGAAATCAGATCGTTCCGTTGGGCGCGGGTCGCGTACCCAAATCTCACGGTTCGGATGCAACCACCGCCCGGTCGCCGGGACCGCCGCGTGGCGGGCCCGGTGGAGCAGGCGGGTGTCGGCTTCACCGCAGTTGGGGTGGATACCGCCGTTGCCGGCGACCACCTTTTCCCAGGCGGCCTTGCGCGCCTTGGAAGATGGCAGCGTCAGCAAGCGCCGTGCAATTGACCTCGTTCGTGTTCAGGTCGACCACGATCTCATCGCCATTCTCGACGAACGCGATCGGGCCGCCGAGCGCCGCTTCCGGGCCGACGTGACCGATGACGAGGCCGACCGATCCGCCGGAGAAGCGCGCATCGGTCATCAGCGCCGACGACGATGCCGCGCTCGTCGGCAGAGCGCGGTGATGCGCGAGGTCGGGTCGAGCATCTCCGGCATGCCCGGCGCGCCGCTCGGCCCCTCGTAGCGCACGATGATCATGTCGTTGTTCTGGAACCGCTCGGGCGTCTTGGTCGAGCGCGTCGAGCAAGCTCTGCTCGCCCTCGAACACGCGCGCTTTGCCGCGGAAGATGTTGTTCTCCAGACCCACCCTCGACGCCGGCGAGCTTTGAGGATCGCCGAGAAGTCCGGCGACAGGTTGCCGCCGAGCACGCGCAAGCCGCCGGTCGGCTTGTAAGGCTTCTCGACCGAATAGATCACCCTGCCGTCGGCGCGCTTGGCTGCCGAGACGCTCGACCTGGTCGGCCAGCGTTTCACCGGTGCAGGTCAGCACGTCGCCGTTGAGCAGGCCGGCCTCCGAGAAGCTCGCGCACGATCACCTGCACGCCGCCCGACCTCGTCGATGTCGACCATGGAGTACTTGCCGTAGGGCCGCGCGTCGGTCAGCACCGGCACGACATGCTGCGAGAGGTGGTTGAACTCGTCCGGCGTCATGATCTCCTTCCAGAAGTCGGCGAAGCCCGCAGCGCGCGCGATCTCCGGGGCATGCAGCGTGACGTTGGTCGAGCCGCCGATCGCCATGGCGACGATCACCGCGTTGCGGATGGAATCGCGGCACGACGATGTCGCGCGGCTTCAGGTCCTTCTCGATCAGACTGCGCCAGGTGATCGACCAGCTCGGCCGGGAAACTCGTTGCAGCCTGCGCGGGTCGTCGGACGGCGGCGCCACCATGTGCAGCGGCTGCATGCCGACGACGCCGATGAAGGTCTGCATGGTGTTGTAGGTGAACATGCCGCCGCAGCTGCCGATGCCGGGGCAGGCGTGGCAGGCGATGTGGTGGCGATGTTCGGCGATCGGGATGGCCGGCGACCTGGTAGGCGCTGACGATGTCGATCTTCTCGCCCGGTCTTCGGGATCAGTGCCGGGATGGATCGAGCCATCCGACATGATGATCGCCGGCTGGTTGTGCTCGAGCAGAGCGGCCAGCGTGCCGACCGGCGGCTTGTCGCAGGCAACGACGGCGATGGTGCCGGCGAGGCCCGTCGCGCTCAGGTGCTCGCAAAGCGCATCGTTGGTCACCTCGCGCCCGATCAGCGAGTAGCGCATCTCGCGCGTGCCGTTGCGGATGCCGTCGGACGTTGCGATCGTGTACTCCGGCTGCACCAGGCGCAGCTTGAGCTGGCCCGGCGCCTTGCCGACGCGGCTCTTCGAGGCTGCGCGTGGATCGCCTCGACCTTGGCCATAACGCCGAGGTAGCACTGGCTGTCACCCTTGGTGCCGACCACGCCGACCGACGGCTCGTGGATCAGGCTCCGGATCGGTGCCAAGTTCGCGCGCGATGCCGATGGTCTGGGCGGAGCGGCCCGGATGGCGGTCGATCAGCACGATGTTCGATTTCGTCACAGAGGGCTCCTTGCAACGGCGCGGGGCGTTCCGTCAGCGATCGGTGCTGGCCGAAGCACAATTCCAATCGCCAGGGCTCTTGTGCCCGCGAACGGACGCACCAGGCAAGGGTAGCCCGCACTGGATCCCGCTCCGGCCCCTACTCAGCCTAACCTGATCCCCAAGCCAAGCTGGCACTGCTGCCGCCGCAACTGGCCATGACCCGTCTTAGGGCCAAGCCGCAAAGCGGGATGAACCTCGTGAAACGATGCCGGGGCCGTGGCTCAGAACGTTTGCGCGCTAGGGCGAACGGCGCGCCAAACGCCCGAGCAGAGACACGCGAGGGCCCGCGACCGGCCCAGGTTCCGCCGCCCCGAACTGGGCCGAACTGTCCCGCTCCCATGGGCGGTGCGGGGCCCCGCCACGGCGTTCAACTGGGCTCGCCCCGAGGCCGAAACGCGGCCGCCCAACCTGATTGGGTAAAACGCGAAAGATCCGCCGGTAGAGAAAATGCGGCCGCGGTCTATTCCGAGGCCAATCTCGATGGTTCCGCAATGGCCGCGGGTCGTGGCGGCGACCATGCTCCAGTTTCCATCGAACTTGCCGCACTATGCCGCGGCGCCGAACACGTGATTGCGGAAGCGGCCGATAGGATGATGGTGCACTGTACGATTGCCAATCATGGGAGGCCTCATTTGGCGGGGTTTGGTCCTGGGCTGATCTCCCAACACAATAGTCGAAGGAAACTGCATCGGGAGGTGTCGGACCCGCTGGCCACCAAGACCACCTGGCCGCCAGTCTTCTTTATGGGACTATTGCACATCGCGACGGTCACGCTTCCAAAAACGCGGCGCGTGCGAGGAAGTCCCTGATAAACAAAAATCCGCCAGATCCACCAATTGTCGGGTCGGTTACAGGTTGAACTGATAGCTGGCCGGCACCCAGCGGTAGCTGGTGGCCGGACTTCTCCACGAAAGCCGACCGAGGGGAACGGCATGTGGAAGCCTGCCACCGCGTGATCTTGTCGTTCGCCACCATGTCGAGAATCCGTTTGCGGCTCGTGATCGCCATGTCCTTCCACGTCATCGAAGGCGCCGTCGCCCACTCGGGTTGTTGGATCGATACGACATAGTGGTTGGCGACGTCGCCCCAAATGAGCAGACGCTGGTTGTCGCTTTCCACGTGGAGGCGAGCATGCCCGGTGAGTGGCCGTAGGCATTGACGGCGCGAATACCGGGAACAACCTCACTTTCGGGCTTGAGGAACGTCGCCTTTTTCCCGAACGGTATGGCGATCTCCTGAAACAGCAGGAGGTTCTGTTTGCGAGCCTCGCGCACTTGGCCCTTTTTCCAGAAGTCGAATTCCACCTCGCCGAAGGCGACACGTGCGTTCGGATAAGCTGGCTCACCATCATGCATCAGGCCGCCGATATGGTCGGGGTGGCCGTGGGTAGATGACGACCACGTCCACTTGTTGAGGCGTATATCCGGCAGTCACCACAAGGTCCCGAAGGTGGCCAGCAGAGGCCATGCGCCCCTTTCCGTTGCCCGTATCGAACAAGACCAACGCCTTTGCCGGTGTTCACAAGCGTGGGAACGAAATGGTGATCGAAATTCGTTGCCGGCAGGCCATTCGCCTGCAAGAGGTTGCGGACGGTTTCTTCTGATTGATCTTGCCCAAGGGTGGGATGTGGTCTCGACCTGCCCGGTACCCATCGAGGATCTGGGTGACCTCGAAGCTGCCGAGCTTAAAGCGATAAATCTGCGGGCGCAGCACGCCAAGCATCGAGTGCCGAGCCAGCCCGCGTGGTCGAAGTCGTGTGACATGACTTTCTCCTTGTGAAACGCCACCGCAGCCCTGGTCGCACGATTGCGACTGTCGCTGCCACAGGCTTGGGGTGCTTGTCATGCGGCGGGTGCCGCGGCCGTCGCTCCGGAAGCTACCCGCGGCCTCGCGCGCCAACAGTCATCCAAACAGTTCCCGCGAGCAGAGGTGTCGCCCCCGCACTTTGTAATCGGCGCATCCCTTCTGCAGGTGTTCACGGCAACACTCCATTCATACCGACGTGTCGAAGGAAGGCGTGTCCGCCTACATGATCGATGCGACCGGCCAGGCCTCGGTCTGTGGTGGTGACCAACGAACCAGGGCCTCGCCCCGCTCCCTCCGTGATGCCACATCATCACACTGCGATGGGCGTCAGCATCGCTATAATATGCCTGCAGATAGACTTGCGCAATCTCGCGGGCGATCCGGTAGGTATACTTGGGCGCAACGGCACGGCCTCGGAGAGCCCATGCATGCACGATCACGCCGGCCGCGACGCTAAATTGCGCCATGCACCTGCCAGGGGCCATTGCTTTTCTTCACCGGGGTTCGCGATGCCAAGAGTCTCGCTTCGTACACTTGCTATGCTGGTGAGTTCCGGCCTGGGGCAGGGTGCCGTTCGTGCGTACTGCAGCGCCGAAGCAGTTTCGCCAGGCAGGCGTCCTCAGACGCTGGTGGTGCCGCCCGGTGACTTCGCGCTCCCAAAACCAACCTGCAGGATTTAAAACGCGTTATCTGGATCATTGACCCAGCAATTCGCACCCCGCTTGACCCTGGTAGGCCTCTCGTGTTTGCTACAGCCTCCCGAACCAGGAGCCGCGGCCGTAAGCCGCCCTGTCCGGTCGCGCCCACATCTATTTTGAGACGTCGCGAGCCATCCCCCGGAATTGTCTCGCTTGCGGGTTACGCCACACCGCGCCGCGCGGAGGCGCGCGGCGTCGTCTACGTGACCGTCGCGCACCCACTATTGCTGGTAGTTGAGAGCGGACTGGCGCGCCGGAGCCCGCAATTTCAAAGCGCGAGGTCCAGGAAGGGCGCCTCCCGTTGCGTCATGGGGTCGTGACGGCGCCTGGGGTAGCTACGCAAGCCAATCTTGAACACGTTGATCGACGGTGGGTGCGCCGATGCTGGCCGCGCGGGTGGGACACCGACGAGCGACTTTGACCATTGAGGCGGTGCCGTGGAAGTGGTCTGCGCAACCGGCATCGCACTTTCGGTGTTAAGGTCGTGTCGCCCTCGCTCGTAGGAGCCCCGGCCAGATTGGCGGCCACCCATGCCCGAGAGCGCGCAGACGCACATACAACTTCGATGGGTCCTGCGCTCAGCATGCGATCACCCGCCCGCTGCGACCGCAGGTCGAGATTTTCGTCTGCTCCTGCAAATGCAGACATTCGTCGATCTGAAGTGACTACGTGCACTTCATTGCGCGACGACCACGTTCTCGTTTTTGGAGGGACTTCGGTAAATTCTCCCCGACCCTTGACCGGCAGGTATGACCTGAACCTGTCGGCGCGCTGTTTGGTAATCGCACAAAACGTGCAGCCAGAGCGTATGCAGATAGGTCGCGTAGCCGTCGTCCACAGCCTCGGCAAATGGACGGCCATCCGTGATCGCGTTCATCATCATGCGTGAGAAACCAACAGGGTTGGTGTCACGAGTAAAAGTCATCGAAATCCCGGCCTGTCGGTGAGATCATTGGGATCTGAAATGACGTCTCTGGGTGATCTCCGGGCGGCTGCGCAAATTTGACGTCGCCCAGATTGAGCAACGAGCTGGAACTTTCAATGGCGATATGAACGCGCCGCGCCGAATGGCGTCTCGCCGCGCGCACCTGCGCTGACACTCATCCGCGCCCCCGCCCCGACCGCTGAAACGCTGCTGACGTTGGCCAAGATCTTCGAACCACTGCGGCAAACGCAAGACCCGCGCCAGTTGCGAAATCCATCAACTCCGAAAGCGGTGTGTGCGTGAGATAGCTCGTGCGCGAGGATCTGCCGGTAGGCGCTGGCGGGTGGGCGGAGAAACGTGGTCGACTGGCAGACAGCATAGCGCGGCCCAAATCGTCATGCCAACAGACCGTCGACTTCCTAGTCCATTTGCAACAACGGAAGGCGCTCTGGCGTAACGCAAACCCCGACGGTGACCGGATGAGCAAATCGGCGCCCATGCACCGACTCGACCTGGGCAATAGCGGTCGGCGTTAGCAAGTGCGGCAACGGTGCGTGCTTGTTCGGATGCGCCACTTTCGTAGATGCACCTGCGTGGTTTTCCCGCAAGGCGGCCAAGCCTCCGGATTGTTCCACCACTCCGACTGCAATATGGCGGCACCGTTTCGGCGCCGGCCGCGGCCGCGACGGTAGCAAAAGCAGCACGACGCCAATGGCAGTCGCGGCAATGCTCTTTGCGCCGATTGGGCGCTACAACATGGCGGATCCGATTGCGGCGCCTTTCCGGTGCCGATCTTATCAAAGCCAACTTGGCGGGGCCAGGGGCGCCAGGTCACCGAGTTCTGATCAACGCACCCGTGGAAAGAGACGAAGCCATCCGCCTGAGCCGCCGCAAGGCTTCGGATGAGCTTTGAGTTGCTCGCATCTACCTCAGCCACTGTAGGAATATTTCGCCCCGTTACCTCCAGAGTGAAAAGAGCGGCAGAGCTTCGGCTGCTACCGGCTCGGAAAAGATAAACCGACACCGCGGCGCACCTGATTTGACCGACGGGAAGACTGCAGGGGCAGGCAGTTCCAGACTTCATGTACTTGTGGAAGGAAAGGTGCGCTGGATGCAGAAGCTTTCTGAATGGCGCCTGATGCACGATACATGTGCAACTGGCTCTTGGTAAGAAACTAGTGAAGGCATCAGAAACTGGTAAGAGGCATTTCAGAATAAAAAGGCAGATCTTTGCTACTCTGCTAGTCACATTTCAGGCATTATGACTTCGCCCGTATCAGGAGAAGGAAAATCCCAGGCAAGGTTCACCGTAACTGAACGTGAACAATTGATT
>ERZ1370068.4756-contig-381_pt1 | contig 35831 bp, 46 predicted proteins | sample MGYA00561227_ERZ1370068 | MGnify/ENA primary metagenome ERZ1370068 (study PRJEB38410, sample SAMEA6850437) | metagenome | study: Metagenomic assessment of the ecological functions of the soil: analysis of the soil microbiota associated with the... | reverse complement strand
CTGCCGTCGCGGTTCGGCGCGCTGCTGACGCTGCTGATCTTCAAGCGAGGATCTCGACATCTACGCGTTTGTCGGCATCATCATGCTCGTCGGCCTCGTCAAGAAGAACGGCATCATGATGATCGACTTCGCGATCGAGCGCGCGCAAGGAGAGCGAGGTCACGTCGGCCGACGCGATCTACGAGGCCTGCCTCGTGCGCTTCCGTCCGATCATGATGACGACGATGGCGGCGCTGATGGGCACGCTGCCGATCGCGATGGGCCTGGGCGCGGGCGCCGAGGCGCGCCGTCCGCTCGGCCTCGGCGGTCGTCGGCGGCCTCGCTCGTCTCGCAGACGCTGACGCTCTACGTGACGCCCGTGTTCTACGTCTGGCTATGGAGAACATGCAGGACTGGCTGAAGCGGCGGAAGACCGGGAAGCAGCCGAGTGCTCGCCGTCGCCGGCGCATGACCGACCGGCGAAGATGAGCCGATGGTCCGATGACCGATGAGCAGTGTGTAGTTGCGCTCAGTTCAAGGTTGTCGCGGCAAGCACTGCACATCGGACTTCGATCATCGGTCTATCGGTTATCGGTAGGTCATCGACCACGGCCGCCGAGTTCGGCGCCTGTCTCGTAAGGGCAGACGCGGCATCTCGCGATGCGCGTTGCCGGCGATGAGCCCGAGATCCGATGCGCGGCGATCGGCGCGATAGAGCAGGATGACGCGCTGATCCGGTGCGGTCCGGACTGGCCGAGCACGTAGCCCACCTCGAACCTACCGCGAAGCTCGAGCCGGACGCGTCCGCGATCAGGATGTCGCACGCTTCGAGCCACGCGATGTCGCGCTCGTAGGCGGCGCTTCGGTGAGCGCCGACTCGGCGCCTCGACGTTGTCGTCCAGCAGGTGCTGTGAGGATCGTGTACCCGCGGACTCTGAGCGCCGCCACGAGCGCCCGGAGACCCGCCACCGCGCCCGGTCGCCTGAACGTGCATGACCGATATTGCATAAGCCGAAACTCGCACCGAAGCCGCGAAGCCTGAAGCCGAAAGCTGGAAGCCGTAAGCTGCAGCTGCGAAGCTATCGGGTTCCCGTCGCGCCAAAGCCGCCGCGGGACCTGTCGCGCAGGTCGCCGTCCGCTTTCCTGCCAGTCCGCCCGCGCGACCGGGATGAACAGCCCCTGCGCGATGCGATCGCCTTGGCCACCTGCACCGGCGCCGCGCGTGAAGTTCAGGACCTGGATCTTCACTTCGTCCGCCGGACCGCAGTAGTCCTGGTCGATGACGCCGACGCCGTTCGCCACCATCAGGCCCGTTCTGGCGGCGTGCTGCTGCGCGCGAAGATGCCGAGAAAGTGTCCCGGCGGCACCTGGATGACGAGGCCCGGTCGGCACGAGCGCGATCGTGCCGGGCGGCGATCGTCACGTCGGCGCTCGGCGGCGAGATCGAAGCCGGCGCGCGCCGGAGCGTCTGGTAAGCGGGAAGACGGCGACGAGTGGAGATCGAGTGCCGGCGGAATACGAACTGAGACAGCACTCGAGCGGCAGCTGTTCACTTGGCGCAGCTTCCGCTTCAGCCGGTACAGCCGGATGTCGTCGTGGCCGATCGCCATCAGCTCGAAGTCGCGATGCGTTTGTCGAGGACCGGCACGCACCGCCTGGTGATCCTTCGTGGAACGCGGCCGGGTGCACCATGACGTGGGTGACGCCGGCGTCCTTCATCGCCTGGATCGCCCAGTCCGTGCGGAAAATACCAGAACGCGTCCGCGTAGCGCTGGTAGTGTCGCGGCGTGTAGCCGCTGTAGCCGTTCATCAGCGGCCGCCAGTGCGCCGGTCGACGCCAGCACGTAGTGGCGACGTTCTGGAAAGATCGCCCAGCGCGGAAGAACGGCTGTTCGGCCAGCGACGACCGGCCCGGGCTCGCTCGCCAGCAGTGAGCATGATCGCGGGAATGCCGCCGAACGCTGATACGTCACGGCGCGCAGCGACTCGACGTTGACGAGCACGATCAGCACGATCGCCGAGCGAGCGCAGCCGAGCCGGACGCTCGACGCGCGGAGGCCGCCAGTCCATCCCGCCGAGGACGGCGACCGCGAGCAGGAACAGGTTGCCGAAGCGCGCCGCCGCGCGCAGGCCCTGCATCGGCGGAAAGATCGCGAACAGCCAGCCGTAGACCGGCGTCGCCGTGCCGAGCGACAGCACGAAGCCCGGCGACGCCGATCGCGACCAGCATCACCACGCTGCGCGCGGGTCGGATCGCCCGTCTGGCGCCGCCGGCGCCGGCGGCGCGAGCGATGGCCGATCGCCGGCGAGCGCGAGGACGACGAACCCGGGAAGAAGCTGTCGACGGGATCCTTGAAGAAGCGCCCGCTCCAGGTCGAGAAGTGCACGCGGCCCGCGCTGGCAAGATAGCCGCGCGGCGTCGCCGAGTAGTCCTTGATCGACGTCGAGCGTGCGCAACCATGTGCTGCTCGCGCGCCGCGCGCCGGTAGGGCAGGTAGACCGGAAGGATCGCGAGGCCGCGATCGCCCCGCCGGCGGCGAGCGCGAGGCGCGAACGACCTCGCGCGCGGCAGCCATTCGGCAGCCGCGTCGACGAGCACGATCCGCGATCATGACCGCGGCGAACACCACGAGATAGCCGGAGGTGCATCAGCGCGACGCGCCGGCCAGCAGACACGGCCGCCAGCCACGCGAAGCCCGCGCGAAGCGACGGGCGCAGGTGGATCAAGCCGATCGATCGCCAGCAGCGCCAGCGGCAGGCCGTAGAGGTGGATGCCCTGGACGTGCGCGAAGCGCGTCAGCGTGTGCGTGTTGAACGCGAACGAGCGACCCGGCGCAGCAGGCCGGCCGGCGAAGCTGCCGGTCCACGCGTCGATCGAGCACGAGCACGTCGCGAACGCGGTCAGCGCGAAGCCGGCGATGACGACCAGGTTGTAGACGAGCACCGGCGATGCGCCCGCCCAGGCGAGCGGCGCGCCCATCAGCGCCGGCACGATGAGCGGCTCGGAGAAGGCCAGCGCGTCGTGCGCCGGATAGAAGATGTTGGCCTCGAACAGGTGCAGCGGATCGCGGGGCAGCTGGTGCGCGACCCACGCCAGGATCCACTCGTTCAGCTCGCGCGTCGGCGTTGTCGTTCCGCGAATAACGGCCGGGATGGAGCGCCGAGCGGCCAGGTGTGCGCGATCGCCAGCAGGAGACAGATACGCGCAGAGCGCCGAGCGAACATCGCGCCGCGAACGCCAGACATCGTTGCGCGCCGGATTATGCCTCAGGGCGGGTTGGCGAATGATATTGCACTGGCCTGCGGCATGCGGAGGTTTCCTATGCGCATGCAGTTCTTGCCGCATGCGCCTGCGGCCGTCGTCAGCTGTCGCCGGCCCGTCGGCGGCCCAGTCGAACATGCCGACACCGGAGAAGTTCACCGCGTTTGCCGTCGACGTCAGCAACACGCGCGACCGAGGGCCTGGACGCAGCCCGGTCGACGTCGTCGATCAACCGGTGGTCGACCGACGCCGAACGCGACCGGCTTGCTGGCGGTGCTTCACGACAAGGGCAGGACGCGCTGCTCGACCGAGCTGCAGAAGCTGCCGGCGTCGGCTACATCAACACGCCGGGCTCGCTCCGCTACGACCTGCGACTTGCGCGGCAGCGCCCGGAGGCGGAAGGCGGCCGGATGGTCTTCCTGATGACCGATCGCTACATCGGCGGCGTGGGAAGCCGCGCAACCGTCCGCGCACGATCGACTATCCGTTCACGCTGATCCAGCTGAACGTCGACAAGGACGGCAACGGCGACGGCAAGGCGTCGATCTCACACCGAGGATCACCGAGGCCGAAGGACGGCACGATCGAGCTGGAGAACTTCCGCCAACCAGCCGGTCATGCTGAACGAGGTCAAGAAGGTCAGTAGTCAGGCCGCGGATCGAGCGTCAGCAGCATGTCGATCGCCACGAGGTTGTGCCCGCCGAGCGGCACGATGATGTCCGCGTAGCGCTTGCTGCGGTTCGACGAACTCGAGGTGCATCGGCTTCACGGTCGACATGTATCGCTCGATCACCGACTCGACGGTGCGGCCGCGCTCCGAGATGTCGCGCCGCAGCCGCCTGATGAACCGCGTGTCGTCGTCGGTGTCGACGATAGACCTTGACGTCCATCAGCTTGCGCAGCGCGCGGATCGGTGTAGATCAGGATGCCTTCGACGATGAGCGCGCGCCGCGGCGTGATCGTCTCGGTCGCCTCGGTCCGCGCGTGCCGCGGCGAAGTCGTAGACCGGCGCCTCGACGCTCCGTCCGGCGCGCAGCTCGTGGACGTGCCTGCACCATCAGGTCGGTTTCGAGCGAATCCGGATGGTCGTAGTTGAGCGCCGCCCGCTCTTCCAGCCGGAGGTCGTTGCGATCGCGGTAGTAGCGATCGTGCTCGAGCACGGTGACGCGTCTGCGTCGACCGCGTCGACGATGCTTCTGCACGACGGTGGTCTTGCCCGAGCCCGGATCCGCCCGCGACGCCGATGACGATCGGCTGCACGCAGGCGATCATTATGGTGCTCACGGTTCGCAGCCACGTGAAGCAGGCGGCCCTTCGGAACGTGCTACCGTCTTTAGGCGGAAGTACTACCGCCCGGAGCGCGATCATCGGATCGATCGGTGGCGGCGCGGCGCGCCGGCGAGATAGCCGGCCAGCAGCGCCGTCGGCGACGAGCACCGGCGACGAAGGCCACGAAGACGCCGCGCGTCGCTCGAGGCGACGCCGAGCATCCCGGCCTCCATCAGGCGGCTCGAGCGCGACCGACAGCGCCAGGCCGATGGCGGTGCCGACGAGCGTCAGGCTGCAACGCCTGGCCGACGGTCAGCTTCAGACGACGTCGGCCGTCGATGCGCGCCGAGCGCGATGCGCAGGCCGATCTCGTGGCGGCGCTGCGCGACCAGGTAGGAGATCACCGCGTAGAGGCCGACGGCCGCGAGGAGCAGCGCCGAGCACCGCGAAGACCGTCATGATCGCCGCCAGATACTGCAGGCCGATCGTCCGCTCGCTGCAGCGCCCGCCGCATCGGCATCATCTCGAACACCGGCTGCGTCGCGATCCACGCGCAGCAGCGCCTGGCGGACGGCGCCGGCGACCGCGGCCGGATCGCCCGCGGTGCGGACGCACGATGCCGAAGTAGTTCGACGGCGCCTGGGCGATACGGGCGGTACATCGTCGGCGTCGTTGCGCGCGGTTGAACCAGTCCTGGATGACGTCGCCGCAGACGCCGACGACCGTGACCACGGGCCCGTTGCCGACTCTTCACGCCGCCGGCCGATCGGATCCTCGCCGGGCCAGTACTTTCTTCGCCATCGACTCGCTGACGATGACCACCGGCGCCGTGCCGTCGCGATCGGCGGACGTGAACGCCGCGTCCGCGCTGAATCGGGATGCGCATGACCGTGAAGTAGTCCGGCGTCGCGACGCGGTTGTCGACGATCGGCAGGATTCTGCGGATCCGGCGCGGGATGGCCGTCGATCTCGATCGCGCGCGACGAGTTGGACCCGATCGCCGGCGGATTGTTGATGACGGCCGGCGTGCTCGACGCCCGGCACGGCGGTCAACGCGTCCATCGCGCGCTCGACGAACGCGCCGCTGCGACGCGTCGTCGGGATACGTCCGATCCGGGCAGCACCAGCTTCATCGTCAGGACGCCGTCGGGGTCGTAGCCCTGCGGGCCGTTGAGGAAGCGGTTGGTGCCGAGGACGCCGAGCCCGGCGGCGACGAGCAGCGGCAGCGCGATCGAGATTTCGGCGATGACGATGCCGCGCGCCGGAGGAGCTGCCGGCCGGTCGAGGTGCGGCCGCCTTCCTTGAGCGCCTCCGACACCTGGGACCGCGAGCGCCTGCAGGGCGGGCAGCAGGCCGAAGATGCACGCCGGTCAGCAGCGCGAGGCCGACCGTGAACGCCGAGCAGGCGCAGGTCGGGCCCGAGCGACTCGAATCCGGGCACGAAGCGCAGGATGTTGCGCCGGCATGCTGACCCGAATCGCGCGCAGGGCCGACCCACGCGAAGCCGAGCGCCGGCGGCACCGCGATGAGCGCGAGCAGCAGCGCTCGGTCAGCAGCTCGCGGATGACGCGTCCGCGGCCCGCGCCGAGCGCGAGCCGGACCGCGATCTCGCGGCGCCGCTCGGCGCGCGCGCGCGAGCATCAGGTTGGCGATGTTGGCGCACGCGATCAGCAGGACGACGAACGCGGACGCCTGCCAGAGCGAGAGGAGCGGTCCGGTGCCCTCGTCCAGCATCCCCTGCGTCAGCGTGTAGACGCGCACGCCGTGATCGCGGTTGGCGTCGGGGTATTCGCGCGCGAGGCGGTCGGCGACGCACGGCCATCTGCGCCTGCGCGTCCTCGAGCGTGCGTGCCGGCCTGCAGGCGTCCGATGACCGTGAGAAAGCGGTGGTCGCGCTGGGGCGGCTGCTTCGGATCGAACGAGATGCGGCGCCCAGATCTGCGAGCCGTCGGGAAAGCCGAACCGCGGCGGCGCCACGCCGATCGACCTGGTGCGGCTCGCCGTCCACGATGATCGCTGCGCCCGACGATCGCCGGGTCGCCGTCGAAGCGGCGCTTCCAGATGCCGTCGCTCAGATGACGACGACGCGATGGCGGCCGAACGTCTCGTCGTCGCGCACGAAGCCGCGGCCGAGCGCCGGGCGGATGCCGAGCGCGTCGAAGAAGTCCGACGACACGAAGAAACCCGGCCAGCCGCTCGGGATCCTCGCGATCGACGAGGTTGGCGTCCCACCAGCGCGATGGCCGACAGGTGCGTCGATCGTGCCGGCGCTGGCGCGCCAGTCGAGGAAGTTGGCCAGCGAGACCGACTCCTTCGTGTAGTCGAGCCCGGGCCCCGGTCTCGGCGTCAGCATGACGGTGCGATCCGGATCGACGAGCGGATACGGACGCAGCACCATCCGATCGATCGAGGTTGAAGATGGCGGCGTTGGCGCCGAGGCCGAGCGCGAGCGTGAGCCGTGACGGTGAGCGGTCAGCGAGCGGCCGCTTGAACAGCGCCGCGCCACGCGTATCGGACGTCGTTGAGGAATATGCGCATGAAGAAGTCTCCTGATCGCGGCGGGTCGCCGGCCGGCGACGTGCGCCGCAGCATCGCGTGCGCCGCGATCGCGAGCGCCTGCCGCCAATGCCACGCCGCGCCGTGGCGCGGCGAGCTGTTCGTGCAGATCGCCGAGGACCATGTCGCGCTCGTGCGTCGGACCGCAGCGCGCGTGCGGAGCAGCCATTCGGCGACGCCGGAGGTCTGGCGCCAGCTCGCGGTCAGTCAGGCAGCGACGCTCATCGGATCGTCCAGGCCGTTCCACAGGCGCATCAGCGCCAGCCGCGAGTGCCTTCAGCGCGCGCACGGCGGCGGGGTGACGGTGAAGTAGCGCCGCGCGCGTCCGCCGCGCTCGGGCAGCGGGTCGCCGACGCGCGAGCGCAGGCAGCCCTTGGTTTCGAGCCGCTCGAGCGCCGTGTAGAGCGCGCCCGCGCGCCACCTTCCGCCCGGTCTGGGCCTCGATCTGCTCGAGGATGGGGACCGCATAGGCCTCGTCCCCGAGCCGGAGGACCGCCAGCAGCACGATCTGTTCGAGCTCGCCGAGGTAGATGTCAGTCGCATATGACCTGCATTGTAGGCTAAATACGCGGCGGCTCGCATCAGCGAGTTCCGCGCGACGAGGGTCGCGATCGGGATCGATGATCGATAGCCGGTTTCGGTGGATGCTGGCTGACGTCGACTGCTGTCGAGCGTGCTAGCGACCCATCGTCATCGTCATCGCTCGATCGACCCATGCGATCCTCGATCCCTCGATCCCGATCCCCGATCATCCCGACTTCGGTCTCTGCAGCTTCTTCGCGACCGCCTGCACCTCATCCAGCACGCGCAGCAGGTTGCCGCTCCACAGCTTGGCGATCTGCGGCTCGGTGTAGCCGCGGCGGACCAGTTCGAGCGTGACGTTGAACGTCTCGTCGGCGCCGTTCCAGCCGTCGACGCCGCCGCCGCCGTCGAAGTCCGACGAGATGCCGACGTGATCGATGCCGATCAGCTTCACCGCGTAGTCGATGTGATCGACGAAGTCCTTCACCGTCGCGCGCGCGGCGCGGCGGGAACTTCGCGTTGACGTCGGCGAGCTTTCTTCTGCAGGTCGGCGCGCTGCTCGTCGCTCAGCGCGCGCGAGCGCGTTGCCGCGTCCGCCGCCGCGCCCGCCTGCGCCGCGCCGGCCGCGTCGCCGCCGGCGTCCGGCCGCCGCGCCGGCGCTGCGCCGCCGCGTGCGCCGCGCGCCGGACTGCCGGTTCGCGCGCCGCCGCCGCCGCGCGCCGCCGCGCCTGCCGCCGGCCGCCGAGCGGCGTGCCCGTCGGGCAGGCCGAACTCCTTGCGCAGCGCGTCGAGCGCCGCCGTCCGCTCCGGCGAGTCCGGCGCATCTTCACGTAGCTGCTGAACGCGACGGTCTGCATCACGCCGCCGTTCTTCTTCAGCGCGAGCAGCTGCTCGTCGTCCAGGTTGCGGCTGTGCGTTCGGCGAGCTTCCGCACCGACGAGTGCGACGCGATGATCGGCGCTTTCGTCAGCGCCAGCGTCTGCATCATCGATTCCTTCGACGGATGCGACACGTCGATCATGATGCCGACGCGGTTCATCTCGGCGATCACCTGCTTGCCGAGCGGCGACAGGCCGTTCCACTTCCAGCCCTCGCGCTCGCCGGTGTTCGAGTCCGACAGCTGGCTGTGGCCGTTGTGCGCGAGCGACATGTAGCGCGCGCCGCGATCGTGGAACTCCTTGACGCGCTGCGATGTCCTCGCCGATCGGGTAGCCGTTCTCGACGCCGATGAACGCGACCTTGCGGCCCGACGCGTAGATCTTCCGCGCGTCGGCCGACGTCAGCGCCAGGCCGATCTTGTCCGGCGCGATCTGCTCGGTCAGCCGGTGGATGGCGTCGAACTTCTCGATCGCCGACTTGTAGGCGCGGTCGTAGCCGGCCGGCGTGAACGCGTCCGGACCGGTGTCCTGCCCGACGTAGACGATGAAGAAGGAGGCGTCGAGGCCGCCCTTGATCATCTTGGGCAGGTTGACCTGGTTGCCGAGGTCCTGCGTGTAGTTGCACTCGGCGCGTGAAATTGTTCGGGCTGATGTCGTTGTGGGTGTCGAGCGTCATCACCCGCTCGTGAATCCCGCGCGCCTTGCTGCGTCAGCGCATCGTCCTGCGCCACCAGCCCGGCCGTTCCCAGCACGGCCGCGCACGCCGCCGCCGGCCATATCCGTGAAACCTGCTCATCCGTCCTCCTGTTCGCGCATCATATCTCGCCTATGCCTACAGCTTCGTCGGAAGCGACCGATCCTTTGCCTCTAGCTGCCAGGCGATTCGGTTAGAATCTGCCGCATGGCTCGTTACGTCCTGCGCGTCAATGGCAAGGACCGCGAGGTTGACGCCGAGCCGGGCGACAGCCTCCTGTCCGTCCTCCGCGTACGATTTCGGCCTGACCGGCAGCCGCTTCGGCTGCGGCGAAGGGCAGTGCGGCGCGTGCACGGTGCTGCTCGACGGCGCCGGCGCGCGCTCGTGCGTCACGCGCGTCGGCAGCGTCGGCGCGAAGGCCATCACGACGATCGAAGCGCTGGCGGACGGCGATCGCCTGCACCCGGTGCAGCAGGCGTTTCTCGACGTCGAAGCCTTCCAGTGCGGCTACTGCACGTCGGGCATGGTGATGGCCGCGGTCGGCCTGCTCGAAGACCAACCCGAACCCGTCCGGAGCCCGACATCGTCGCGCGCTCATGGATCGCAGCGTCTGCCGCTGCGGCACGTATCCGCGCATCGTCAAGGCCGATCCGCCTGGCCGCGGAGCGGATGCGGCACGAGCCGTCGCCGATCGGAGGCGAAGTCGATGGAACCCGAACGCTACGAGCTGTCGGAGGCGCGCCGCTACACGTTCGAGCTCGAGCGCCGCGACTTCATGCGCCTGTTCGGCGGCGGCCTCGTCGTCATGGTCGCGGCCGCCGATCTGCGCTCGCGCAGGAATCCGGCGCGCGCGCGGCCGCAGGGGCGCGGCGACACGCCCGATCTCGCCGCGTGGCTGCACATCGACGAGACCGGCCGCGTGCACGTCTGCACCGGCAAGGTCGAGATCGGCCAGAACATCCGCACGTCGCTCGCGCAGACCGTCGCCGACGAGCTGCGCGTGCCGATCGCGTCGATCACGATGGTGATGGCCGACACCGACAAGACGCCGTTCGACCAGGGCACGTTCGGATCGCAGACGACGCCGCGGATGGCGCCGCAGCTGGCGAAGGCCGCCGCGACCGCGCGCGAGATGCTGATCGATCAGGCGGCCGCGACGCTGGCAGGTCGATCGCGCGACGCTGACGGCGCGCGACGGCCGGATCGTCGGCGAAGCGACGGCCGCGCGCTCACCTACGGCGAGCTGACGAAGGGGCAGGCGCTGAGCGGGACGATTCCCGCCGCGCCCGCCGATCGACGCCGCGCGACAGTGGCAGGTCCGCGGGACCGCCGGTCAAGAAGGTGGACGGCCGCGACTTCGTCACCGGCCGCCACCAGTACACGCCGGACGTCGTCGCGCCCGGCATGCTCTACGGCCGCGATCGTCCGTCCCGACGGCTACGGCGGGACGCTCGTCAGCGTGGACGATGCGAAGGCGCGCGCGATGGCCGGGCGTGACCGTCGTCCGCGACGGCGACTTTCTCGGCGTGGTCGCGCCGACCGAGCGCGCGCGGCGGCGCGCGCGGCCGCGGCGATCGCAGGCGACGTGGAACGTGCCGGCCGGACAGCCGTCGTCCGAGACGATCTACGACTACCTCAAGAAGAATCCGGACGCGCGCCGCGCGCCCGCCGCCGTCGACACGATCGCAGATGCCCGCCGGCGTGCGCGCGCACGTTCGAGGCGTCGTACCGGATTCCCTACATCGCGCACGCGCCGCTCGAGCCGCGCGCCGCCGTCGCCGAGTGGCAGGACGGCAAGCTGACGGTCTGGACCGGCACGCAGCGTCCGTTCGGCGTGCGCACCGAGCTGGCGGAGGCGTTTCGCATTGCCGAGGATCGCGTCCGCGTGATCGTGCCCGACATGGGATCGGCATACGGCGGCAAGCACACGGGCGAGCGCGCGATCGAAGCGGCGCGCGCTCGCGAAGGCCGCGGGCAAGCCGGTGAAGCTCGTCTGGACGCGCGAGGAGGAGTTCGCGTGGGCGCTACTTCCGGCCCGCCGGCGTCATCGACATCAAGAGCGGCGTCGACGCGTCGCGGCCGCATCGTCGCGTGGGCGTTCGACAACTGGAACTCCGGCAGCTCGGGCATCCAGACGCCGTACGACATCGCGCTGAAGCCGACGGTCGTTCCACGCGTCGAAGACGCCGCTGCGCCAGGGTTCGTATCGCGCGCTCGCGGCGACGCGCGAACCACTACGCGCGCGAGATGCACATGGACGACGATGGCGCGCGCGCTCGGCGTCGACGCGCGTCGAGTTCCGCATGCGCACCTGAAGGACGATCGCATGCGCGCCGTGCTGACACGCCGTCGCGCAGAAGATCGGCTGGCCGAAGCCGTCCGCCGCCGGGCGTTCGCTGGGCATCGCGTGCGGCACCGAGAAGGCGGGCTACGTCGCGACCGCGGCCGAAGTGTCGACGCACGGCGCACAGCGGCTTCAAGGTCGAGCGCATCGTCATCGCCTTCGAGTGCGGCGCGATCGTGAATCCCGACGGGCTGAAGAACCAGGTCGAAGGCTCCGTCGTGCAGGGCCTCGGCGGCGCGCTGTTCGAGGCGATCGAGTTCGCCGACGGCCACCTGCGGAACGGCACGATGGAGCAGTACCGCGTGCCGCGCTTCCAGGACACGCCGCTCATCGAGACGATCCTGCTGGACCGCCGCGACATCCCGTCGGCCGGCGCCGGCGAGTCGTCGATGATCGCCGTCGCCCCGGCGATCGGCTCGGCCGTCCGGCGGCTTCGGGAAGGTCGACACGGCGCTGCCGATTCGGCTGCTGTCTTCCGCCTGAAGGCGGACACCGGGCTGTGGGAGAGCTGTGACGAAACTGTGTAACTAAGCCGATCTCACCCGTCCGGCGTCTTAGAAAGGTAGAATCGCCCCAATACCGTGTTCGAGACGCTGTTCCAGTTCCTCTTCGAGTACCGGCCCCAGGTCTTCCGTCAGGGTGATTTCCGCTTCGCCCCGCCGGCGGCGCGCGCCGGTGGCCGCTGTCGTCGTCGTCGCCGCGCTGGCGATGGCGTTCGTCAGCTACCGCGTGCTCCGCTCGCGCGTCGAGTGGCGGCAGCGCGCGGCGCTCGGCGCTGCTGCGCGTCGCCGCGCTCGCGATCATCCTCTTCTGCATCTTCCGGCCCGTCCTCGTCGTCAAGGCGGCGGTCGCGCAGCAGAACGTCGTCGGCATCCTGATCGACGACTCGCGCAGCATGCAGCTGCCCGAGACCAACGCCGCGCCGACGGCAGCACGGCCACGCCGACCCGCGCCGATCGCGTGCGCCAGACGTTCGCCAATCCCGACAGCCCGATCGATGAAGGCGCTGTCGGAGAAGTTCCTCGTCCGCATCGTTCCGGTTCTCGTCGTCGACCGCGCGGCGTCAGCGCGCCGGGCGATCTGACGTTCGGCGGCACGCAGACGCGGCTGGCGAACGCGATCGAGAGCGCGCGCCAGGAGCTGGCGGGCCTGCCGGTGTCGGGCCTCGTCCTCGTCACCGACGGCGCCGACACCACCGACGCGACCGTCGCCGACGCGCTGCTCGCGTCGAAGGCGAAGCGCTGCCGGTCTTCACCGTCGGCGTCGGGCAGGAAACGCTCGCGCACGACATCCAGGTCGGCCGCGTCTCGACGCCGCGCACGGCGCTGAAAGGCACGTCGCTCCTCGTCGACGCGGTGCTCACGCAGACCGGCTACGCCGGCCAGACGGTGACGCTCGACGTCGAGGACGGCGGACGGATCGTCGGATCGCAGCCGGTGCGGCTGCCGGCCGACGGCGACCCGGTCTCGGTGCGCGTCAAGTTCACGGCGACCGAGGCCGGCCCGCGCGTGTTCCGCCTGAAGGTCGCGCCGCAGCCCGGCGAGGTCGTCACGCAGAACAACCAGCGCGACGTCCAGATCGACATCCGCGACCGCAAGGAGCGCATCCTCTATTACGAAGGCGAGCCGCGCTTCGAGATGAAGTTCGCGCGGCAGGCGATCAAGGACGATCAAGAACCTCGAGCTCGTCACGCTGCAGCGCACCGCCGAGAACAAGCACCTCCGGCTCGACGTCGACGCCGCGGGCGTCGAGCTCGCCGCGGGGTTCTCCGAAGACGCGCGAGGATCTGTTCGCCTACCGCGGGCTCGTGCTCGGCAGCGTCGAGGCGAGCGCGTTCAACGCCGACCAGCTCCGGCATGATCTCGGAGTTCGTCGACGTGCGCGGCGGCGGGCTGCTGCTGCTCGGCGGCGCGCGCGCCTTCGCGCGAAGGGGGCTACGCCGGCACGCCGCTCGCCGAGATCATGCCCGTCGTCATGGAGTCGCGGCGGCGGCGTGTTCACGCACCTGAAGGTCCATCCGACGCGCGCGGGCAGGCCCACGCCGTCACCCAGCTCGGCGACACCGAGCAGGCGTCCGCGGATCGCTGGAAGTCGATGCCGCCGCTGAGCACCGTCAACCTGATCGAGACGATCAAGCCGGGCGCGACGACGCTGCTGTCCGCGACCGACGATCGCCGCCGCGAGCGCGTCGTCCTCGCCTACGAGCGCTACGGGCGCGGCAAGTCGGTCGCCTTCCCGGTGCAGGACTCGTGGATGTGGCAGATGCACGCGACGATCCGCGTCGAGGATCAGACGCACGAGAATTTCTGGCGGCAGCTGCTGCGCTGGCTGGTGGACGGCGTGCCCGACGCCGTCGAAACGCGGCCGCTGACCGATCGCGTCGAGCCCGGCCAGCCGGTGACCCTGACGGCCGACGTCGTCGACCCGCGGTTCGTCGAGCTCAACGACGCCAACGTCGTGGCGCACGTGACGGCGCCGTCGGGCAAGACCGTGGACGTGCCGATGCAGTGGACGGGCGAGCGCAACGGCCAGTACCGCGCCACGCTCGCGACCAGCGACGGCGGCTGGTATCGAGGCGAAGGTGGACGCCACGCGCGCCGGCCAGCCGGTCGGCTCCGCCGTCACCCACGTCCGCGCCGTGCCCGACGATGCGGAGTATTTCGACGCGACGATGCACGCGCCGCTCCTGAAGCGGATCGCGCAGGAGACGGGCGGCCGCTTCTACACGGCCGACAGCGATGACGTCGCTGCCGGACGATCTGAAATACTCCGGGGCGCGGCGTCACGGCGGTCGAAGAGCGCGAGCTGTGGCACATGCCGATCCTGCTGATGGCGCTCGTCGGGATCCTGTGCGCCGAGTGGGGCCTGCAGGCGGATGTGGAGGCTCGCGTGATGCGAGGCGCGAGGCGGAGGCGCGATAGCGCAGATGCACCGCGCTGCTGTTGATGCTCGTCTGCCTGGCGTGCAGCGCTCGCTGCGTTCGCGCAGTCCACGCATCTGCTCGTCGTCGTCGGGCTCGCCGGGACGCCGGAGCATGGCGAGCTGTTCAAGAAGTGGGGCACCACGCTCGCGCGACACGGCGTCGCAGAAGCTCGGCGTCGACAAGGCGCACGTGACGCTGCTGGCTGATGCCGCGGCGACGCAGCGACGCGGTGACGAAGGCGCTCGACGCGCTGGCCGCCACGGCCGGCGCAGGAGGACACGGTCGTGATCGTGCTCTTCGGGCACGGCACCTTCGCGGCGAACGTGGCGAAGTTCAACCTGACGGGGCCCGACATGACGCCGCAGGACTTCGCGCCGCTGCTGGCGAAGCTGAAGTCGAAGCGCGTCGTGTTCGTGAATACCGCGAGCGCGAGCGGGCCGTTCGTCGAGGCGCTGTCCGGGCCCGGGACGCGTCGATCGTCGCCGCGACGCGCACCGGCGACGAGAGCTACGCGACGCTCTTCGGCGGGCCGTTCGTCGACGCGCTTCTCCACCGAGGCGGCCGACGCCGATCGCGACGGCAAGGTGTCGATCCTCGGAGGCGTTCGACTACGCGAAGAAGGCGGTGGCGGCGTCGCACGTGCGCGAGGGGCTGCTGCCGACCGAGCACGCGCTGCTCGACGACAACGGCGACAAGCAGGGCAGCATGGAGCCCGGCCGCCAGGCGAAGGACGGCCAGTCGGCGGCGGTGCTCGAGCATCGGCTCGATGCGCCAGCAGGCGCTGCCGGCCGACGAGAAGGTGCGCGCGCTGTATCTCGAGCGCCAGCAGATCGAGCGGCGGATCGAGTCGCTGAAGCTGCTGAAGAGCGGCATGGAGCCGGAGAAATACGCGGCGGAGCTCGAGAAGCTCGCGACCGAGCTCGCGCTGAAGTCGCGGCAGATTCGCGAAGCGGAAGGGAAGGGCAAATGAAGGCAGCCCTCATCGGCCTGGCACTCGCGCTCACGACGACCGCGGCCGTGATCGGTGTCGCCGGCGTCGAGCCCGCGCGCAGTTCCCCGGCGGCGGCGGCGGTCGCCGCGTTCAGCAGGGCCCGCCGATCGGATGCCAGGGCAACACGCCCTACGACGGCCGGTTCGTGTTCATCCGCCTGCGCTACGCCACCGGCTTCGGCGGTCCGGCAGCCGCGGCGGTCCGCCGTGGTCGCACGACTATCCGCGCGGCGAGGTCCACTTCGCGAAGATCCTGAAGGAGATCACCTACGTCCAGCCGCGCCTCGACGGCTCCAACATCCTGTCGCTGGACGATCCGGAGCTGTTCAACTATCCGATCGCCTACATGGCGGAGCCCGGCTTCTGGTCGATGACCGACAAGGAGGCCGAGAGCTTCCGCGCCTATCTGAAGAAGGGCGGCTTCGTCATTTTCGACGACTTCCGCGAGCGCCGAAGGGCACTGGGACAACCTGCAGGAGCAGATGCGCCGCGTCCTGCCCGAGGCGCGCTGGATCGAGATCGACGACGGCACGCAGCCGGTCTGGCATTCGTTCTTCGAGATCAGGATCCGATGGCGCTCGCGCCGCCGCCGATCTACGACCGGTCGGACTGATCCTGACCTACTGGGGCATCTTCGAGGACAACGATCCGACCAAGCGCCTGATCGGCGATTGCCAACGTCAACGGCGACATCAGCGAGTACTGGGAGTTGTTCCGGACACGGGCTTCGCGCCGGTCGATCTGAACAACGAGGCCTACAAGCTACGGCATCAACTACGTCATCTACGGGCTGACACTAGGAGCTTCCGGCTGAAGGCGGAAGTGGGCCGAAAGGACGGAGTGCACGTGGCATCTCGTGACGCAACACGCATCGATCTCGACTCGCCGGATGACGTCGCGCTGGCCGACCGCATGAACGACGGCCGCGACAAGATCGTCGCGGAGCTGCAGAAGGCCATCGTCGGCCAGGACGACGTCGTCAACGAGGTGCTGCTGACGCTGTTCGCCGGCGGCAACAGCCTGATCGTCGGCGTGCCGGGGCTCGCCAAGACGCTGCTCGTCCACACGCTGGCGCAGCGTGCATCGACCTGAAGTTCTCGCGCATCCAGTTCACGCCCGACCTGATGCCGTCGGACATCACCGGCACGGACATCATCCAGGAGGATCCGGCGACCGGGCCGCCGGCAGATGGTGTTCTCGCCCGGGCCGATCTTCGCCAACATCGTGCTCGCCGACGAAATCAACCGCACGCCGCCGAAGACGCAGTCGGCGCTGCTCGAGGCGATGCAGGAGCATCGCGTCACGATCCAGGGCCGCACCTATCACGCTCGAGGAGCCGTTCTACGTGTTCGCGACGCAGAACCCGATCGAGCTCGAGGGCACGTATCCGCTGCCCGAGGCGCAGCTCGACCGCTTCATGTTCCACATCGTCATCGACCATCCGCCGATCGACGAGGAGTTCGAGGTCGTGCGCACGACGACGTCGACGCAGAACGTCGACGTTCGAGCGGCCGGTGAGCGGCGCGGACCTGGTCGCGTTCCAGAAGCTGGTGCGCCGCGTGCCCGCGGCGGAGCCGGTCATGCGCTACGCGCTCGACATCGTCCGCGCGAGCCGGCCGAAGTCGCCGACCGCGCCCGACACGATCAAGAAGTGGGCGGCGTTCGGCGCCAGCGTCCGCGCCGCGCAGCACCTCATTCTCGGCGGCAAGGCGCGCGCGCTGACGAACGGGCGCTACCACGTCAGCTTCGAGGACGTCCGCGCGCTGGCGCACCCGATCCTCCGCCACCGCGTGCTCACGAACTTCCACGCGCAGTCGGAAGGCGTCGACGAGCGACGCGCTCGTCGACAAGCTGCTCGAAGCCGTCCCGATGCCGCGGTCGAGGGATGTAGGCTTTGTCAGTCATGCGTAACGATATTCAGGCCGGCGTGATCAGCGGGGCGCGGTTCGTCGACCCGGTGGTCCTCGCACGCGTCGGCAACCTCGAGCTGGTCGCGCGCTCGGTCGTCGACGGGTTCATCAACGGGATGCACCGGTCGCCGCACTTCGGCGCGTCGGTCGACTTCGCCGAGCACCGCGGCTACACGCCGGGCGACGACATCCGGCGCGTGGACTGGAAGCTGTTCGGCCGGACCGACCGCTTCTACATCAAGGAATACGAGGCCGACACCAACGCCAACTTCGCCTGCCTGCTCGACGTCTCGAAGTCGATGGCGTTCGGCAGCCGCGGCATCACCGAAGCTCGACTACGGCCGCATCCTGGCCGGCGTGCCTGACCTACATGGTCCACCGGCAGCGCGATCGCGTCGGCTTCGCCGCCTTCGACGACGACATCGTCGAGTACGTGCCGCCGTCGGCCAAGCACATGGAGACGACGCTGCACGTCCTCGATCGGCTGAAGCCGTCGAAGCCCGGGCAGCTCGCGCCGCCGATGAAGAAGCTGGCCGAGCACTTCGCGCGCCGCGGCCTCCTCGTCCTGATCTCGGACCTCTACGAGGATCCCCAGGCGGTGCTCGAGGCGGTCGCGCCGCTCCGGTTCCGCGGCCACGACATGATCGTGTTCCACGTGCTCGATCCGGCGGAGATCGAGTTCAGCTACGACCAGGCCGTCGGCGTTCGAGGATCTGGAGAGCGGCGAGCAGATCCCGGTCGTGCCGGAGGCGCTCGCCGAGCAGTACCGCGCGCTCATCCGCGAGCACCAGCGAAGCGCTGCGGCTCGAAGTTCTCCGAGCTGCGCATCGACTACGCGCTGATCAACACGGCGACGCCGCTCGACCACGCGCTGTTCAGCTACCTGTCGATGCGCGAACAGATGTCACGAGGTCCAGGTAGTTTGTAGTATGGGATTTGTCGCACCTCTGGTGCTCGTAGGCTGGGCGCGCTCGCCATCCCGGTGCTGATCCACCTGATCCAGCGCGAGCGGAAGCGTGTGGTCGAGTTCCCGTCGCTGATGTTCCTGCGCAAGATTCCCTACCAGTCGGTCCGGCGCCGGCGCATCCGCGACTGGCTCCTGCTCGCGATGCGGCTCGCGGCGCTCGCGCTCATCGTGCTGGCACTTCGCGCGCCCGTTCTTCCGGCGGTCGACGCTGGCGGCGGCCGGCGCAGAGCGGCGCGCGCGAGGCGGTCATCCTCGTCGACACGTCGTACAGCATGGAGTACGGCGATCGCTGGCAGAAGGCGAAGGCCGCCGCGACCGACGCCGATCCAGGGCTCGGCCCGGCGATCGCGCGTCGCTGGTGCTTCTTCTCGTCCGGCGCCGAAGTCGCCGTCCGCTCCGCGCGGCCGATCGCGGCCGCGCTCGAGTCCGGCGTCGCGCGCCGGCGCCAGCCGGGCCCGGGGCGACGCCGCTACGCGCCCGCGCTGAAGCTCGCCGGCAGCCTGCTCGGCGAATCGGCGCTGCCCGCGGCGCGAGATCGTCCTGATCAGCGACTTCCAGCGGCGCGGCTGGGAGCAGACGCCCGGCCGCGACGACGTGCAAGCTGCCGCGAGCGGACGACGCTGACGCCGGTCAACGTCGCGTCCGGGAGACGACGCCGAACCTGTCGGTGACGCCCGTGTCGCTGCAGCGCACGCGGTTCGAGAATCACGATCGCGTCGTCGTCACCGCCGGCGTCGTCAATCACGGCAGCGCAGCCGGTCACCGAGCGCGACGCTCGCGCTCGAGAGTCGACGGCAACGCGATCCAGTCGCTCCCGACCGACGTCGCCCCAGGCGGATCGAGCAGCGTGACCTTCGACGCCGTTCACCGTCGCCGTCGCGCAACATGCGCGGCACGGTGCGCCTGCCGGCCGACGGCTCGACGCGCGACAACGTCTTCCACTTCGTCGTGTCGCCGTCCGAGCCGGTGCACGCGCTTCGTGATCGATCGCAGCGGCGCGCGGAGAGCAGAGCGCTGTACCTGACGTCGCGCGCTGCGCGATCGGCGAGTCGCCGCGCGTCGAGCTGGCCACGCGCACGCCGACGACGGTGTCGGACGCCGATCTCGCGCCGCACGCCGTCGTCGTCGCTGAACGACGATGCAGGTGCCCGACGAGCTCGCGCGATCGCCTGACGCGTTCGTCGACCGCGGGCGGCGGCCTGTTCATCGCCGCCGGGACCGCACGCGACCTGGCCCGCGCACGCCGCGCGACACGGTGCCCGGCGCTGCCCGGCGATCCGGTGGATCGGACCGATGACCGACGCCGTCGCGGCTCGGCGGCGCTCGAATACAGCCATCCGGTGTTCGAGCTCTTCCGCGCGCCGCGCAGCCGGCGACTTCTCCGCGGCCCGCTTCTACGGCTACCGCGGCGTCCACGCAGCCGACCGGGCAGGTGCTGGCGCGGTTCGACGACGGCACGCCGGCGCTGATGGAGAGCAAAGACCGGACGGCCGGCGCCGGCCGTGCTGCTGTGGACGTCCACGCTCGACCTGGAATGGAACGATCTGCCGGTCAAACCGGTGTTCCTGCCGTTCATCCACACGGTCACGAAATACCTGGCGGATTTCACCGAAGCGCCCGCATCATTGACGGTAGGGCAGGTGATCCCCGCGCCGCGTCGAGGCCGCCGGGCAGGGCGCCGTCGTCGCGCGGCGGCACGATCGCCGTGGCCCCGTCCGGCGCGCGCGTCGTCGGTCGAGACCGAGGACGGCGCGCCTCGAGCTGCGGCGAGCAGGGGTTCTACGACGTGCGCACGCAGGGCGCCGGCGCCGACTCGGCGACGGCGCTCGCGAGCAACGTCGATCTCGAGCCGAATCGGATCTGACGCCGCTCGATCCGCGGGAGCTGGCGGCGTCGGTGGCCGGGCGCGCGCCGGCGCAGCTCCGGCGGGCCGGGCACCGGCCGGCCGAGCGACGAGGCGCAGGCCCAGGCGCAGCGGCTTGTGGTGGTACTCTGCTGGTGGCGGGCGGCTTGCTGCTCGCGGCCGAGACGCTCGCTCTCCAATCGTCTTTCGCAGAATGGCGCGAGGGTTTCATGACGCAGTATCCAGAGCTTCCATCGGAACTCGTCGGCATCATCCACGACGTGCGCAAGCGCTGGCGCATGAAGCTGGCGCTGCGCGGCGCGGCGATCGCCGCGGGCTGCGTCGCGCGTGGCGCTCGTCGCTCTCCGCGGTCGACGCTGCAGTGGATGCGGTTCACGCCGGAGTCGATCCTGCTGCTTCCGGATCCTGCTGGCGATGGTCGTCGCGATCGTGGCCTACGCTGCTGCTCGTCCGGCCGCTGCTGCGGCGCGTGACCGACGAGCAGGTCGCGCTGTATCTCGAGGAGCACGAGCCGTCGCTCGAGGCGGCGATCATCAGCGCGGTCGAAGCGCGAGCGGCCAGGCGGCTCGACGCAATCGCCGGCGCTCGTGCAGCAGCTGGTCGCAGAACGCGGTCGAGAAGTGCCGCGCGCTCGAGGACGGCCGGCGCGTCGAGCGCAATCCGCGTGCGCCGCTATTCGGGCGCGCTCGGCGGCGTGCTGGCGCATCGGCGGCGGCGATCTTCCTGCTCGGCCCGCGCCTACATGCGGCACGCGCTGTCCGCGCTGCTGGTGATTTCGCGCAGCGTCGAGGCCGCAGCGCCGTACAGCATCGAGGTGACGCCGGGCCATACGACGATTCCGCGCGGCGCCGATCAGCCGATCACCGCGAAGCTGCACGGCTTCCAGGCGGACCAGGCCGTCCTGATGATCCGCAAGAGCGCCGACGGCCGCGTTCGAGCGCGTGCCGCTCATCCGCGACCGAGGACAAGCTACGAAGGGACGCTGTTCGACGTCGCGGCGCCGATCGACTACTTCGTCGAAGCGCTCGGCGTGCGCTCGCCGGTCTACACGCTGAAGGTCGCCGACATGCCGTACGTCAGAAGCTCGAGCTGGAGTACCACTTCCCGGCCTACACCGGCCTGCAGCCGCGCAAGATTGAAGACGGCGGCGACATCGCCGTCCTGCGCGGCACCGAGATCCGGGTCCGCGCCGTGCCGACGATGACGCGCCGCGGCGGGCGCGATCGTCGTCGACGACAAGACGCAGGTGCCGATGGCGCGTGCAGGCCGACGGCGCGCTCGACGGCGACGTTCGTCGCCGATCACGACGGCTTCTACCGCATCGAGCTCGAGGCGCCGAGCGGCCAGCGCGTCGGCGGCCTCGCCGAAATACTCGATCGACGTGCTGACCGATCAGCCGCCGACGGTGTCGTTCACGAAGCCGGGGCGCGACACGTCGGCGTCGCCGATCGAGGAAGTGTTCCTCGAGGCGAAGGCCGAGGACGACTACGGCGTCAAGACGCTCGACCTGGTCTACAGCATCAACGGCGGCGCCGAGAAGATCGTCAAGCTGTTCGACGGCACGAACGCGGATGCCCGAACGTGTCGGCCGGCCACACGTTCTACCTCGAGGAGCTGGGCGTGAAGCCGGGCGACTCGGTGTCGTACTACGCGCGCGTCGGCGACAACGACGCGGTCGGCGGCGTCGCAAGAAGGCGATCGAGCGATCATCTACTTCGTGCGCGATCCGCCCGCTCGGCGAAGGACTTCAAGCAGGCGCGAGTCGCAGGGCGGCGGCGGCGGTGGCGGCGGCGCAGCAGCAGAACCAGGTCGGCGCGCTGTCGAGCAGCAGCGGCAGATCATCGCGGCGACGTTCAACGTCCAGCGCGATCGCAAGACGCATCGACGCGCGCAGAAGCTGCAGCGAAGCTCGGTCGTCGTCGGCGCTGATGCAGAAGCGCCTGCGCGAGCAGGTCGAACGAGCTGCTGACCGAACTTCGCCGAGCGCGTCGGGAACCAGGCGGAACGGTTCAAGAAGATCACGGACTTCCTGACGAAGGCGTCGCCCGAGATGCAGACCGCCGAGGGCAAGCTGCAGGCGGCGCAGCCCGGATGACGGCGCTGCCGCCGGAGCACCGCGCGCTCGAGCTCCTGCAGAAGGCGGAGGAGGAGTACGAGACGCAGGTCAGCGCCAGCAGCAGCAGGGCGGCGGCGGTGGCGGCGGCGGCAGCAGGCGATGGCCGACGAGCTGGCCGAATCTGTTCGAGCTCGAAGCTCGACAAGATGGCCAACCAGTACGAGACGGCGCAGCGCGCGTCGCAGCAGCAGGCCGACCAGAAGATCGACGAGCTCGCGGAGAAGCTGAAGGAGCTGGCGCGGCGCCAGGAGCAGGAAGCCGAGCGCGCGCAGCGCCGGCGGCCGCGGCGGGCAGGGCCAGGGCGGCGGCGACGCGCAGCGCGCGCTGGCCGACCAGGCCGAGGAAGCGGCGCGGCAGCTCGAGAAGCTCGCGCGCGAAGAGAACCGCCCGCAGCTGCAGCAGACGGCGCGCCGCCTCCAGCAGGCGGCCGACGCGATGCGGCAGGCGGCGGCCAACGGCGATCCGAACGCCGGCGGCCGCGGCCGCCGGCGCGATCGATCAGCTGAAGGAGGCCGAGCGGCAGCTGCAGCAGTCGCAGTCGGCGCGCACCGGGCGCGACGTCGAGGACGCGCTGCGCCAGGCCGAGGCGATGGCGCGCGAGCAGCAGCAGATCCAGGACGAGGTCGCGCAAGCTCGATGCGCAGGGCGCGTCCGCGCGCCGACAAGGCGCAGCAGCTCAGCGAGCGCAAGAACCAGCTCGCCGGCAAGGTCGATCAGCTCGAGAAGCAGCTCGATCGCACGGCCGGCGACATGTTCAGAACGAGCGCGACGCGTCGCGCAAGCTGACCGACGCGGCGAACACGATCCGCGACAAGCGGATCCGCGACAAGATCCGCTACTCGGATCAGCTGCTCGCGCGGCGGCAGCCCGACCGTCGACGTCGCGGCGTTCGACAAGGACATCCAGAACAACCTCGACGATCTGAAGAAGAAGATCGGCGAGGCGGCGTCGGCCGTCGGCAACACGAAGCCGGACCCGAACGCGCAGGCGCTCGACAAGGCGCGCGGCGCTCGCGGAAGGCATGCAGTCGCTCGGCGAGCGCATGCGCGGCCAGCAAGGTCAGCAGCGGCCAGCAAGGCGCGAGCAGGGTCAGCAGGGCCAGCAGGGCCAGCAGGGCAGCAGGCAACAGGGTCAGCAGGGTCAGCAAGGCCAACAGGGTCAGCAAGGCCAGCAGGGTCAGCAAGGCCAGCAGGGTCAGCAAGGCCAGCAGGGTCAGCAAGGCCAGCAGGGTCAGCAGGGCCAGCAGGGTCAGCAAGGCCAGCAGGGTCAGCAGGGCCAGCAGGGTCAGGGCAAGGCCAAGGGCCAGCAGGGCCAGCAGGGCCAGCAGGGGCAGCAGGGTCAACAGGGCCAGGGCGGCAAGGCCAGGGGCAAGGGCGCGATGGCCGCGGCAGGGCTCACCAACGGCCAGGGCGACAGCCAGAGCGCGATGATGAATCCGCAGGGCGGATCGATGGGCGACGCGCGTCCGATGCCCGGCCGGTTCACCGGCGAGCAGATCCGCCAGTGCCGCGGCGAGGCGCGCCAGCGCGCCGATGGACGCCGAGCAGCTGAAGCGGCTGCTCCAGGAGCAGAAGATCGACGCGAAGGAGCTCGACGAGATCCTGAAGGGCCTGCGCAAGCTGGACGACGAGAGCGCCTACGCCAACCCCGAGACGCGTCGCGCGCCTCGAGCAGTCGGTGACCGACAACATCAAGCGCTTCGAGTACACGCTGCGCCGGCGCCTCGACGCCAACGCCAGCCAGGTGTTCCTCTCGGGCACCGACGACGTCCCGGAGCAGTACGCAAGCTGGTCGAGCAGTACTACCGGTCGCTCTCGAAGAGTGGCGGCAAGCAGTAGGCGGTTGGCAGTTGGCAGTTGGTAGTTCGTAGTCCGTAGTTCGCGGTCGAAGTCCGCAGTCTGCAGTTCGCAGATTGTCACTGCGGACGATACTCGCTGTGCTGACCGTCGACGGCGGCCTGTGCTCGGCGTTGCGCAGAGCAGCCGCAGCCACCAGCCAGCCGCGGCCGACGCCTGTGTTCCGCGCCGGCGCGCACTACGTGCGCGTCGACGCCTATCCCACCAGCAAAGACGGCCGCAAGATCATCGAAGGCCTGACGAAGGACGACTTCGAGATCTACGAAGACGGCGCCCTCCAGGCGATCGAGGGCGCCGAATTCATCACCTTCGACACCTGGACGCCCTGACGCGCGAGCGCCAGGACCCGCGCACGCAGGCAGGATGCCTACGACCTCGCCGCCGATCCGACCGTGCCGCGTCTTCGTCGGTCGTCGATCGATCGCGCGGCGTATCGACATGAAGGGCCGGAACGTGCATGCGGCGGCCGCTCGCATGGAGTTCATCGACCGCACGCTCGGCCCCCGCGACCTCTTCGGCCTCCTCACCTCGAAGAGTGTCTGCGAACGATCTCGTCCTCGGGCCAGCAGACGACCGCCCGCCGGCGCCGAGCTCGACCGGCCGCGAGTGGCGGACGTTCCGCAAGGACGATCTGGACGATCAGCGAGCTCGCGCTCCTACGAGCTGCGGGCTCCGATCGACCTGATCGGCCGCGCCGGCGGCTCGACCGGCACGTATCGCGCTGCTCGAAGGCCTGGTCCAGGCTGCTGGGCGCCGTCCGCGCAGGAGACGCAAGGGCATCGTCTACGTCGGCGAACGGGCTGGCCGACGCAGCGGGACCGGCAGCATGGCGGCGCACGCGACCGACGCCGGACCTGCCGAGAGATCGGGCATCACCGGCGGGCGCCTCGGCAGACCGGCAGCCGCGGCGATCGGATCGCCCGGCGGCGTCACCGCCGATTTCTGCAGCGGCGGAACGGATGCGCCTCGCGTCAGCATGGATTTCGCGAGCGGTTTCGCGACCTGCTGCACGTCGGCGCGGCAGTCGAACGTCGCGTTCTATCCCATCTCGCCGGACAGGCCTCCAGGGCATCGCCGTTCATCCGACGGGGCGGCATCGGATCATGGCCGCCTTGCGCGCGCCAGACCGTGCGCGACCGACGCGCTGCGCACGCCTCGCGAGCGAGACCGACGGCATCGCCGATCGTCGACACGAACGATCTTCGCCGCGCGGCATGACGGCGGATCGCCAACGACCTCCAGGCCTACTACGTGCTCGGCTTTACTACACGACCAACACGACGTGGGACGGGCGGCATCCGATCGATCAAAGTCCGGCTGAGACCGGCGCATGCCTCGGCCAGACTCAGACCATCCGCGCCCGGCGCCAATACCGGCGCGCCCACGCTGTCGGACATCGCGGCGCTGTCGAGCGCCGCCTCGTCGGTCGCCTCCGGCGCCGCCCTCGGCCGAAGGATCGCGCGCTGGGTCGCTGTCGGCCGCCGCGAGCCCGTCCGCGCCAGTTCTGGTCGTACGTCGGCCACGCTCGCGGGCGGGACGTCTGGCCGTCGTGCTCGGATCCCCGGCGGCGCCGGCAGGCGCGAGCCGCTGGCCGGCCGGCGCGCGTGGTGCAGGCCCTGGTCGGAAGCCGCGGACGGCGACGTGATCGGCAGCGCACGGGAGAACGCTCGCCGCCGGCAGCCGCGGGGCTCGTCGTCCACGTGGCGCTCCCGGAACGCGCTCAGTCGCTCCGGCCGCGGCGCTCGATCCGCGTAGAATCCGAGCGGCATGATCCTGACCGACCGCGTCGACCATCGCCGCCGGCGTCGGTCCTCGTCGGCGGATCCGGTAGGCCTACAGCAACGGCACACGGCCGTCGCCGTATCTCGACCGCGCTCCGGAACCGACCAGGTCCGCCTCGAATGGCCGACGCTCGGCGGCGCTCGACAGCCGCGACGACCCGGCTGCTCGACAGGAACGGGCCGACCTCTTCGCCATCGAGCATGCCGGCTCGCCGAGAACGGCACCGGGTCCGGCGCCGGCCCTTGTTCAGCGGAGCTGGCGCTGGCCCCGCTGCGGACAGCGGCGACTACCTGGTCGGAGCTGGTCGGCGAGTGCGAGCGGGAACCACCGAGCGCAAGCTCGCGCGCCCTCCGGGTGCGATAGGTGCGGAGACCGATGCGACGTGGCGTGCGTGACGACGCTCGCGCTTGGTCCGCCGGCGCTCCCGGCTGATCGTCGCGGTGTCCTGGGCGCCGCTCCTCAGCAGCCTCCGGCCCCCGGCAGCGGGCGGACCCGGTCTTCCGCACCGGCGCGAACTACGTCCGGGTCGACGCCTATCCTGACCGCTCGGCGGCGAGATCATTCCCAACCTCACCAAGGACGACTTCGAGATTTTCGAGGACGGCAAGCCCGCAGACGGTCGCGGCGGCCGAGTTCGTCACCTTCGGCGAGCCGGACGACGCCCGCGGGTCGATGCTCTCGGCGCGCGAGGGCCTGGAGCTCGCCTCGGATCCCCACTACCGCGTCGTGGTCTTCGTCATCGATCGCAGCCTGTTCGACCTGCCGCGCTGGCAGATGATGCGCGAGGATCTGCGGGACTTCCTCGAAAGCCAGGCCGGTCCGCGCGATCTCGTCGGGTTGATCACGACCGATCGGCCGTGGACCGACCTCGTGCTCGGACGGAGGATCCAGTCGATCGTCGACGAAATCAGCACGCCCGAATGGCTGCACGCGCAGCCCGCAGGAACAGACGGCGGTGCTCAGCGGATGCGGGCTGGACGGGCTGCAGATGCGCATCCGCGCCGACGAAACCTATGGCCTCCCGGAGAACATCATCAAGCTCCTCGCGCAGGTGCGCGACGATCGCACCAATCTCGTGTTCATCTCGGCCGGCCTGGCCACCATGCCCCGGATACCCACTGGCAGCCGAGCGGCGGTCGCTGACGTCGATTCTGCCGCCCAAGATGGGTCTCGTCAACGGCCGCATCCAGCGCCTCCCGCAAGCGGTCGGACATGCACGACAGGATGTGCAAGGCGGAGGGACACCGGCTGGCCGACACCGATTTCGATCGGCGCTTCGTCGATCTCGTGGCCGCGGCACGCGCCGCGCAACGTGTCGTTCTACCCGGTGGCGATGCGGCCGACACGAGATCGCCGAAGCGGCGATCGAAATCGGTGTCGGCCAGCCGGTACCCTTCCGCCTTGCACATCCGGTCGTGCATGTCCGTCACTTGCGGGATGCGCTGGATGCGGCCGTTGACGAGGCCCATCTTCGGCGGCAGCATCGACGTCAGCGGCCGCTGCTGCTCTCCAGTGGGTATCCGGGGGCATGCGTGGCCAGGCCGGCCGAGATGAACACGAGGTTGGTGCGATCGTCGCGCACCTGCGCGAGGAGCTTGATGATGTTCTCGAGGAGGCCGTAGGTTTCGTCGGCGCGGATGCGCATCTGCAGCCCGTCCAGACTCGCACCCGTTGAGCACGACCGTCTCGTTCCTGCGCCGCGCGCGCGCAGCCATTCGGGCGTGTTGATTTCGTCCACGATCGACTGGATCCGACCGTCCGAGCACGAGATCGGTCCACGGCCGATCGGTCGTGATCAACCCGACGAGATCGCGCGGACCGGCCTGGCTTTCGAGGAAGTCCCGCAGATCCTCGCGCATCATCTGCCAGCGCGGCAGGTCGAACACCGCTGCGATCGATGACGAAGACCACGACGCGGTAGTGGGGATCGAGGCGAGCTCCAGGCCCTCGCGCGCGCGAGAGCATCGACCCGCGGGCGTCGTCCGGCTCGCCGAAGGTGACGAACTCGGCCGCCGCGACCGTCTCGCGGCTTGCCGTCCTCGAAATCTCAGTCATCGGCAACTCGCCGCCGAGGATCAGGCGACAGACATGGTTAACCATGGCGCGCGTAATTCTACCGGAAGCGTTTCCCTTTATACGCTGAACAACGATAACCCAGCGGTTACCACCGGCGCGCTGCGCCGGGCTAAATCTGCGATCAAATGGTCACGCCCGAAGGCGACTGACTACTTCGCGGTTCCCGACTCGTCACCTCACGACCAAATGCTCAGCGCTTCTTCCCCGACAGCCAGCGCCACTTCCGATAAACCGATGACCAGATATGATGGCGTGTAACTCACAGTCCGGCAGCCGCTCGCAGCGTGAAAGCGACAACTGAACGTTATCCTGGCGACAGCCCAGGCAATCGAGTCGCCGACGCTTGGGCAGCGAAAGGATCTGACTCGATCAGGATCACCCTCAGCGTGGATCAACGCGCCAGCTTTCAGCGCGTTGGCAGCGTGAACGAGCCGCGGACATACGCCAGCTGCGCCCTTCGCCGTCCGTGGTCCGCGAGGGCATAGTTCCCGGCACGCCACTCGGCTTCAACTTGCTCGCGGCTACCGCAGCCGCAACCGGCGGGCGCCGTGGTCCATGTCCTCGCGGAAACCACGGACCGGCGGACGATCAGCAGCACCGGCAAGCTCGGCGCGGGCGTCCGCGGGGTCGTCGTCCACGTGCCGCTCCCGGAACGCGCCGAAGCCGGCGCGGCGCTGATCCGCGTAACCACCTGTCGAATCAACCCTTCGGTTACGTCGATGTAATAGTCGATCGTCTGTGACCACGCGAGGAATCTTTCGAGATCGTTGTCGCGGTTGTTGATGTACGTGTGCAGGGCGATGTAATCAGCCTGGTTCCGCAGCGTTTGTAGCACGGTTCGATTCCACGCAATCCAGTCGGCGCCGTAGTTACTCGATCCGCTGGCGACCGAGTTTGATATTTCGATCGACCTGGCGCATGGCCTTGGCGGCTTCGAGGGCGAACTTCGCATACTCTTCCGCGCTCTTGTTGCCCATTTGCCACGGGCCGTCGATCTCGTTGCCGAGCGCCCAGTACTTAACTTTATAAGGCTCCTCGCGGCCGTTCTTGCGACGCTGATCCGCCCAATACGTGTGCCGCGATTCATTGCAGTATTCAACCCAATGTCGCGCATCGTCGATGGTTCCCAGGCCGGCGTTGATGCAAACGTAGGGCTCGGTTTTAATGAGTTCGCAGTAACGTAAGAACTCGTCAGTGCCGAAGCGATTGCTTTCCAGATCGTTCCATGCCAGATCGATCGGGTCGGACGCTGATCCCTCGGCCCAATCCCATCCGTCCAGTTATAGCCGGAAGCAAAGTTGCCGCCGGGCCAGCGCAGAATTGAGACGTTCAGGTTCTTTACCGCTTCCATCACATCTTTGCGATAGCCGTTCGCGTCTGAGAGCGGACTGCCTTCTTCGAAGATGCCGCCATAGATCATCCTGCCCAGGTGCTCACTGAAGTTACCAAAGAGAAGGGGATCGACTTCGCCGATCGTGCGATCGACGTCGATCTTAATCCGGGCGGGGGATTGCTGGGCCGCGGGTGCTGGTCGCCACTGAGAGCAGCAAACTCGTGACCGCGACGACGGCAATGGTGCGGGTGACGATGAGTTTCATCAGGTTGCTCCTAATGAGATTCTGCGGGTAGCCCGATTAAGTAATTACCGATATTCCTGCGACAGACTCTGCTTAAGTTGTTACCAGCGAGGCGGCGTTTACCTTGTAATGCACATCCGGCTGCGCAATCAATTCCGCGGCCTTCTCTTCGGGAGATGTATCGCTCAGGAAATTTCCGCCGCCGATCTCCGGGCCGGCCAGATACTTCAGCAGATTCGGCTGTCGCAACGGCGGGTGGATTTCAATATGGAAATGAAATCCGTCGTAAGCAACGCCATCAGTCGGCGCCTGGTGCAGGGTCATGACGTAAGGGAATGGTATCTGCCATAGATTGTCCAGCTTCACTAATAGACACTTGAGCGCTCCAGCGAAGTCGCAAACTTCTTTGCGGCTCAGGGTGGCTAAGCTGGCGTGCGTCTCCTTCGGCGCGACGTAAACTTCGTAGGCATAGCGCGCGAAGTATGGCAGAAATGCGATCGCCGAGTCGTTCTCACAGATAATGCGCCGCCCGTCCTGGCGTTCAGCCTTCAGGATGTCGCGGAAAGGACCCGGCCGGTTTCAGCCAGATGTCTCTGCGAAACTCGCGCCTCTGTCTCAATGGTCTTGAAGATGAAATTGGTGGCGTAGACCTGACAGTGCGGGTGTGGATTGGAAACGCCTACGGCTTCGCCCTTGTTCTCGAAAATCAATACGTGATTGATTCCTTTGCGGCTTCCCAGATCGACGTACTGCTGCTGCCAGACTCGTAGAAGATTTTCAATTTCGGAAACTCCCAGTTCGGCCAGCGTCAGGTTGTGCCGTGGGCTGTAACAGACGACGCGCGCAATACCGCGAGCAGGTTGACGGCGATAGAGCCCGTTAGCCGGAGCCGCCTCATCCGGCGCCTCCGGGCCGACGCATGGGTGATCGTTATCGAAGACGTACGTTCCCGTGTAATCAGCGTTTCGCTTGCCACTGACCCGAACGTTGCCGGGACATAGGTAGCAATCCGAGACAAACGCGGGCAGAGGCGAGTCTTCGTGCTCGATGGTCTCGCCCTTCCACGGCCGGTGCTGCCGGTGCGCGGCAATTATGATCCATTCTTCCCGTAACGGGTGCCAGCGCTCTTCCCAAGTCATAACCTGGATCCCTTGCCTCCCCGGCGAATGCTCAAATATAATCCAAACGATCAAACAAGCCACATACTTATATCACATACGAGCAAATGTCCGACAAACTTCAGTTTGTCGCTGAAAGCTCGACAAGCTAAGGATTTGTCGGACATCTGTGAATGATTTTGCGTAAGCCCAGGCGTAAACGCCTGGGCTAAGGAAGAAAACCTGACAATGAAGATGGTTGCTCACCTCCTCGCTTGCTCACGAACTAGAAGAGCAGCAAGCGAGACGGTTCATGCTCAGATCATCGGGCCGCGCGCTTCGATCCTATTGGTCCTACAGGTCCCATAAGACAGATGGGACCCATGGGACACATGAGACCGATGCTCACTTCAGCGTGGCCGTCATCGAGGACCGGTGACCGGTGGTCGTCGCCCAGTAATCAATCCATCTTTCGCGAATCCCATTGGCGCGCTCGATCAATTCCTTACTCGGCTTATTCCCGTGCTCAACGATGACGACGATCCCGGTATTAAACTGCTTCTGAGAGTGATCGACATCCGGCAAGCGCGGCCCTTCCGCTGCAATCACATCGTTGATGGTTACCTTGACGCGATCGGCCTTGAAGATCGGATGGCCGTTCCGATCAGTCCCGGCCGAAACGAGATTTCTGAGAATAAAGAAGTCGGGCACTTCAGCCGGAGTGGCCAGCCCCATGAGGTATAGATCGAGGTAAGACCAGCCGGTTGCCGGCACGTAGTAGTCGTCATCAAGCTGAGTGTAAGTGCCATCAAAATTGTCCTGCCAAACGCCGCCGCCCATCGCCGACGCTTCGGTAGGCCGCTGATAAGGAAACGGCACGGGCGCTTGCAAACCTCTGGCCCAGTGCGTGGGGCCGAGAGGGATCGTCTCACCATTCACTTTCGCCGAGACGAAAGCCGCCCAGCGGTGGCCCATCTCATGTCCAATCTGGGACATCGCATAGTCGTATGGCGGAATCTTCCCGTCCGGCGTGCGCAACGCGAGTTGGCGTGTGTAGAAGGCAATGTTGTGGTTATTCGAATCAGTGATCCCGTTCGGTGGATACTGCTGCATTTGGTTCGAGCCGGCGTAGACCGGTTGAATGAACTGCCACTGAAATCTGCCGGCGCTGCAATAGCTCTCCAAACCTCTTTGCGTTGCTCCAATTCCGGTTACCGCGCCGCCGGCAGGTCCTCCACCCAGAGGTCCGGTGCTCGGTGTGCCCGCTTCCTGATTGTCCACGCGAAAGTCGGAGTAGTAGGCAAGCAAATCGAATTTATCGCCCAGAGCCTTGATGACTGTGCAGGTCAAGTCCCTCGGATTTGGCAAAGAGAGGTAGTGGAAAGACTCGTAGATAATCGGGAACGGTCCGTCCTGTCGCTTTACCGCGGACAGATCAACTTCGGCACTGCGGATCCCTGAGAGCGTCACAGGTTGCGGAGAGACCTGGTCAACAGTCGCCGGCGGAGTTCCCGGGGTTGCGACGTCGGGCGTAGATGGCGATCTGATCTCCCGCTTTGAATGCCGGCGGCAGAGTCCCCTGAAGCGAGATGGTGTTGCCGTCCACCTTCACATTCGGAGAGACTCCGGGACCCGAAGCGATGTACCGGGAGCGCCGCCTCCTCGTCCGCCGCCACCGCCACGTCCCGCGGGACCAAAGCCGCGGATGTTCCAGACGACCTCGGCGTAAAAGTTCTCGGCGCGCGTGGGCAACGGTTTGTGTCCATCGAAAAAGACGCGATACGCGATCCCCGCCAATCCCGGATCGCCCTCCGGCAGCAGGGGGCCGCGAGTCTCGAAGGTGACCTTCAGAAAAAGCCCGTCAACCACCGAGACTTTTACATTCTTGAGATCGAGGTGAGGAGCCAGATTCGAAGTCTCCTCACCGCTCAGCGTCGCGAGCGCCGTTTCCACACCGGTTGTGACCATTGGGTAGAGGCCGACAATGGCATCCTTCGCCGCCAACTGATCATAGGACATCTCAATCGTGCCATCTTTCCGCAGCACCGTCTGAAAGCGATTGACGGTTGGCGTCCAGGTGAAGTCCTGAATCCCGCCAAACGGCTCGGTAATGTTCCAGGTAATCACGACCCGGTCGGGCAGCTCCTTCACATAACGTGTGCCGGACATGCGTGGTTTGAAGAACACACAGATCCCCGGGACGGTGTTGATGAGCGTCCGCGAGGCTTCCTGCAACTGAGCGAACCGGTCAATGGTGAGACCACCACCGCGGCCGGCGCCGAAACCCGGGCCAGGGCTGCTTTGCGCTGCGCCAAAACTGATTGATCCAGTAATGCCCACAGAGAAGGAGTCCCAACCCTTGCCTGAATAAGGAAACGAGAAGTTGTGCAGAGTCAGTTGTGGGCCGCTCATCTCAGCACCGAACTCCGAATCCCACTGGAGCGCAAGATTCTCAGCGCGGTAACCCGCTCCATCCGGTGTGAAGCGCAGCGTGCGCCGGGTGAGGTCGAACATGTTGGCTTTGCCGAAGACACCTTCATTCAGCGTCATCACAATCAGGTCTCCCTGCGTCGTGATGGTGCCGATTGAACGGCCCGGGTCCTGTCGATTCTGCGCGTAGCCGTCAACCAGAAGCACCGCAAAACTACACACGCCGGCGAGAATCAAGCTGGCACTCTTTGTGAAGAAGCGATTACTGGCCGTCGCTTCACGTCGTCTCCTTAATCCAACGCTCCCGTACTCGTCAAAGAGGGCCAAGCGTATTCTGCGACGCGGCTATCCGCCTTCGGACGCGCAGCTGTTGTTCCAGCGTTTGGCTTTGCTTCAAGTCCCGGAGCGGCTTCACTAGAGCGGCTTACGCCACCGCAGCACATGCCCGGGAAAGGCGTTCTGCCGCTCCGACGGGTTGAGTGCTCTCCGGCCACGGTCGAGGCTGCGCCTCGCACCACCAGCATAACATAAGTCGAGAGGAGTCTCCGGTTCTCGGTAAGGCGACCTTACCGTCCATGCGCTGCGGACTTAAGCCGCTTGGTGAAAACGGCACCGAAAGCGCCAGTTCTGGCGTCGTACACATTGCCGGGACGTTAGCGCTCGACCCAGCAGTGCACGACCACCAGAAGCCACCTCTCGGCGTTGCCGGTCTCAATGATCACCGTGTCGTTGTGCGGGCCACCCAGACTGCCAGCAGCCTGTTGAGCAAGTGACTGACCGGGTTGAGCAACGAGATGGAAGAGCGAAGCTTGATGTGTAGTCCGCTTGGGCTCTGCCGGGCTGCGCTGAGTTCTACTCTTGCGACGATTCTCTTTCGCACTCAGGGTTATTCTTGGCGACCACGACTGAAATTGACTCACTCGACCCCAGCGCGTGGGCAGCCTGATTGATTACGATCCCTCTTCCCGAGGCCGCGCCTGGTCTGCAGCGTGCAAACCTTTTGCCCAGATGGGTCGATCTTCATCGGAATCTTCCAGCACCAGCATCCAGCGCATAACAGAGTGGAATCGTCTGCTGGGCCGGGATGCAAGGTGGCGGTGCCGCCGTTGATGCCTGCGACTTCGCCGGCAGTCCAGCTTCCCCGCGTATGATCGTGATAGCGATGCGCGTAGAGAAACAGCAGGAACTCTTCGACGCGGTCCAGCCGCAGAAGCATCTGCGCGTAGCCGTAAGAAATGAAACCGAGAATGGCGCGGCTGCCGGGCCGGGCGACTGAAACGTTGGCGACGACCCCGATGGTGGTGCGCCATAGGCGCGCATGCAATCAATGACCAGGTTGGCCGTGGTTCGGCGGCAGTATCAGCCTTCGAAGCAGTTCGGCGTAAGGACGATGCGGCCGCTGTTGCGGGCTCAGGCGCTCCTGGGCCAGCGCTTCGCGAAACTTCAATTTCGCGCCCGGGCAGCGGCCCGATGTACAGGGCTTCAGATCTCGCTTGATGTTTCTTTTCGAGGCTGGCGACGGTCGCATCCTGCAGTGTCTGGCTGCGCTTCATCAATCCTGAGCTTCAGATCGCATCGCGGCGTCCGATTTCGCCCGCGACGTATTCAGCCAGGCGAGGGCAATGTCTTTGAAGCCGCGCGCGGCAAAGGCGCTGTTGGCAAAATAAGGCTGCCACCAAACTTTCGGATCGGGCGCCAGACAGGCATCCGATTCGCTCCACCCGTGAATCAACCCGTAGCCGGGACTGTCTGGGGCAGGCGCAAACTTTCATCGTGAAGCTCGGCCAGCGGCTTTGCAGTTGCCCTGAATCTTCGACGATGCTTCGCGATCAACTCGGCGATCGCGAGTGTAATTGCGGTAACGGGCCAGCAACAGACAAGGTCAAACCGGAACTGCGCCGTTTCCGGGCCGCGCATGTTCACCATTCCTTTGTCGTCGACAAAATCCGTGAAGTAGTTGTCGATGAACTTTCGCGCCATCTTTACAAAACGGCCCCATTCCAGTTGGGTGTAAGCGGCCATCGTGAAAATGTCCTGGAACCCGTCGTATTCAGAACCGAAGTAGTCGCGATCCACGGCGCTATACTTTGGATAGACACCGCCGGGCCGAATCATCAGCTCTTTCGCGAAGGCGTGTCTGGACATATCGATCCAGCCGTTGTCGGGCAGGGAAGCGGAAGAAAAGTCCGCAACTGACGAATTCCAATAATCGGCAAAGACCAATAACGCGCGATAAAACTCCTCCGCCTTTGGATCGACGCGTCGAGGCAGGAACGGTGGATAGCTATAGCCGTAGACGGCCTGGACCATCTTCCGTTTTCGATTCGAGCGGTGCGGTGCCAGGTCTGCACGATGAATTTGTCGCGGGCTTCAACGTCGCCGAAGACGATCACTTCATAATAGACACCTTCCGAAACCGGCGCTGATTTTCCGCACCGCCGGCATCCAGCCGCCCAGCAAACCGTCGAGCACCTTCCCTGATTGACTGCGTTGCGCAGATCGGGCGCGACCTGGATCGGATGATAAGTGCGCGTGTTGCCGCCGTAGTAGACGGGAGCAACGTCGTCAAGCTTCGACTGTGCCGACGAACGTGGTCCAACGTGCGCGGATTGGCGGGCGGCGCGCCCCGGCGCGGTGGCCGGCGTTGCCGATCCGAGAGGCGGCGCGGGCAGCCTACTTTCTCCGGATCGGGATCGCCACCGCCGGCAAGCAAACGATCGGCAAGCATGATCGGCATCG
>ERZ1370068.141-contig-10123_pt1 | contig 35834 bp, 54 predicted proteins | sample MGYA00561227_ERZ1370068 | MGnify/ENA primary metagenome ERZ1370068 (study PRJEB38410, sample SAMEA6850437) | metagenome | study: Metagenomic assessment of the ecological functions of the soil: analysis of the soil microbiota associated with the... | reverse complement strand
CCAGTATTGTCTTGTCGTTTCGCTGGTGGTGCTTCACCGCTAAATACACCTCACCGCCCGGGAAGTCTGCAGTGTTCAGGGCGCATCGTAATTGTCCCCGGCCCGCGGGGGATGCCCTTGAGTGCGTGTGTGAAGAAGGGCGGTTGTCCACGTGCTTCAATCCAGGTCTGTGACTCCGATCATCGCTCCCGGCGTCTTCACCGATGGCACGAATCACTTTGCCCACGCGGGCTCGCCTGCCGACAGAGCCCGGGCCGCGGAATTCTTTCTGGGGTTAGGGATGCATGCGCGCCCGACGCGCCGACAATGCCGCTCGTGAGAAACGCGGTGACGTTCAGCTTCTGCCACACCGCGAGGTCGTCGCGCACGACGATGGCGATCTTTGTATCGAATGTCATGCCCCTATCTTCCCACCAGCGGCGGGAGCTAGAGAGCCCGCAGAAAAGCCACGAGATTCTTCTTCTCGTCCTGCGTCGGGCGGGTCTCGAGGGCATCCACCTCCCCTGTCAAGCCCATGCGTGTTCTTGCGCGAATTCGCCTCGCCAGAGATCCGGGTCCACTTCACCTGCATCTGACTGCATAGGGAACCAGACCACAGGAGGGCTCACACGATGGATACGATCAAGAATGCATTGCACGGGCAGCTGCAGCAGACCATCGATCGCCTGAAAGGGATGGGAGGCGCCGTGATATTCGAGGATTACCCCGGCGCCCTGGAGGAGGACGGACAGGGCGAAGCGGGCGGCGATGCAGCGAGCCTCAGTGTGGAGCAGGAGCTGGCCTTTGCAGCCCGAGGCCGCCTCGTCGAGCGGGCCAATCGTCTCGCTGAAGCGCTGGAACGCCTCCGGTCCGGCGAGTATGGGATCTGCGAGACCTGTGGCGATCAGATCGCCGCGGCCCGTCTCCAGGCCATTCCGGAAGTCACGACCTGCGTGGCATGCCAGGATAGGGAGGAGCGGCGAGCATATCGTGACCCCGGCGCGCTCGGGCGCTCGCTGACGCACGGTGAGGCTCTGGGAGGCTTGCTGTTTTCGCCTGGCGAACGAGGCATGAAGCGATCAGGCGTGGCCGATGTTGCTGAGGTCGGTCGAGACCATTGGTAGCTCGTCGATGACCTGATCGTCCGTCCCCCCCCGCCTGCCGTTCAGGATTCGACTTCCTTCGAGTAAGGCCCCGTGGGCGCGGCGATCACGTCTTCCAAGAAATCACCCATCACGGCACCACCTGGACGACATCGCCGCCGGGGATGCCGCGTCCGCCGTCCCCTTCTCGGCGGCCATCAGAATCTGATGCCACTGCTTTACAGACCTCGTCGTAGCGATGGAGCACCTTCGCACGTTGGCGGTCGAACCGAATGCGCTCCGCGGCGACGCCGTCGGCAAAGCCATCGCGCTCATGTAGAGGCCTGCTCCAATCAGCACCACCACTCGGGTTTGGGTCATGCCCATGGCACTTTCACCTCGGTGTGGGATCCCGGCGGCCCAGGGCCCAGACATAGACCGCGGCCGCTTCACCGTGCCGCGGTCAGCGGGCTCGAGCCAGATCACCGATCTCTTTCGACTTGCCAAGAAACCCTTCGATGCGACTGGCGATCTCATCACCGTGCGTTTCGAGGGCAAAATGGCCCGTATCCAGCAGGATGCGTCTCGACATTCGGCAGATCGCGGCGGTAGAGGGCGCGCCCCTTCGGGCGGGAAGATGAAATCGTTCTTGCCCCACACGATCAACGTCGGCGGCTGATACTTCCGGAAGAAGGCCTGGAACTCGGGGGTACAGCGGCACATTCGTGCGGTAGTCGTAGAACAGATCCATCTGGATCTCTCGGTTCCCTTCGCGATCGAGGCCGACCTGGTCCAGGATCCATGTGGTTGGATCCAGCAGGGTGCGATCGGTCACGCCATTCTCGTACTGCCACCGGGTTGACTTCGGCTCCACGAGGACATGAAGCGCCGCTCGATTCTCGGGCCGGGGATCCGCCCAGTACTTCTTGATCGGGTCCCAGAACTCGCGGAGGCCCTCCTCGTAGGCGTTGCCGTTCTGCACGATGAGCGCCTGCACCTGCTCAGGGCGACGCAGCGCGACCACGGTAACCGACCGGCGCGCCGTGAGTCCATCACGAAGAGCGAGAACCGGCCGAGCCCGAGCTGTCCGACGAGCGCATCGACCACATTGGCCAGGTTCTCGAAGGTGTAGGCAAACCTCCGCGCTCCGGCATGCTGCTCTGGCCGAAGCCGGGAAAGTCAGGGCTATGACGTGGAAGGCGGTGGCCAGGCGCGGGATGAGATTCCGAAACATGTTGGACGAGGTCGGGAACCCGTGCAGGAGCAGGAGGGCGGGGGCGTCTGGGGCCGGCTTCCCGATAGAAGATATCGAGGGCGTTGATCCGAGCGGTCTTGTAGTGCACCGGGAACTGCGCGCGCACGGACATCCTGTCGTCTGGCATCATCATGACCCTTTCTTTCTGTTCCGGTGTTCAGGCACGCCGCCTTCTTCGTTCCCGCCTCACCTCGCCGTTAAGTGATCGGGCCTTCGGCCGCTCGGGGTGCATGCCCGAGGCACTTCTCCACGATTAGAGGGTTGGCGACCTCACCAAGCGGAGCGAAGATCTCTGTTTCACCCTCCGCGATGCGTCGCTCGTCCCGCTTGTAGAACGTCCACTGCTTGATGCGCTTGGCCCGCACGAGTCCGGCCCGTGACAGCACCTTGAGATGCTCGCTCGCCGTCGGTTGACTGATACCCGAGCTTCGGGCGATGAGTACGCCGCACACGCCGTCGCGCACGAGATCGCCGTCTACCTGCCGGGGAAAGTGCGAGCGGGGCACCTTGAGGCAGTGGACGATTCTATGTCAACGTTCAGAGTTGATGCCCGACCTCATCGAGCTGACGCACATCGAGGCGGCCCATGCTCTCCTCCGCCCTCACATCCGCCGGACCCCGATCGCTGAGGTGAGCGGAGCGGACTTCGGTCTCCCGCCCTTTCCGCTGACGCTCAAGCTTGAGTTGCTCCAGCATTCCGGATCGTTCATGGCGCGGCGGCGCTTTCGCCACCTGCTCACGCGGGCCCTACCCCCTTCCGGGTGGTAGCCGCTTCGGGCGGGAACCACGGGCGGCCGTCGCCTATGCCGCGGGACAGCTTGGCGTGGCCGCGAAGATCTTTGTGCCCACGGTCTCGTCGCCGGCGAAGATCCAGCGGATCCGTGAGTACGGCGCCGATCTGGTCGGGCAGCGACCGCTACGCGGATGCCCTCGCGGCCAGCGACGCGTGGGTCCGGCAATCCGGCGCATTGCCCGTGCACGCCTGATCAGCTCGAGACCCTCCTCGGACAAGCCACCATCGGGCTTGAGCTCGCCACCCAGGCGCCGGCCCTCGACACCCTCCCTGGTAGCCGTGGGGGAGGGGGCTGATCGGGGAATCGCCGCGTGGTGCAGAGCAGGGTCAAGATCATCGTGCGTTGAGCCGCATGGGGCGCCTACGCTGACCGCGGCGCGGAAAGCCGGTCGCCCCGTCGACGCCGAAACCGGAAGCATCGCGGCCGACTTCCCGCTCGCGCCCCGCCGGGTCGGGGAGCTGATGTTTCCCATCGCTCAGGCCCATGTCCACGACGTCGTCCTGGTGAGCGATGCCGCCATCCGCAGCGCCCAGGAAGCACTCTGGTCCTCGCTGCGTATCGTGGCCGAGCTGGGCGGGCGGCCGCTCTCGCCGCCCTCCCCGAAGGAGGCTGCAGATCCGGCCCGTGATGAGCGGGATGGGCGTCCTCATCTGGCGGCGGCAACACCACGACCGCGGTCAACTTCGGCTGAACCTGTCGACCTTCTCTCAGGCCGATCCTCGTCTTTTTGGTTGCGGGGCCCGAAATCGTCAAGCCGTACACCTCCCCCTTTGCCACCTATTGAATTAATCGTTAGATAGCGCGCAGTAGTGGGGAAGTAGTCGGGCGGCCCATACTGCCATATGGAGACTATAAGAAATAATCGTATAAGAAATAATGACTTAGCGGTGGCAGGCAAGAACGGAAGCAAAACCAGTAAACAACTGTGCCGGCCTTTTCCGGACAGGCAGGCCGATGATGACGCTCGGCGTGCCCCTCGAGGTCACCAAAGTTCGGTAGCCCTTGGCGGGCTGGGGCTGGGAATATTGGCCGGAGATGGACCGACAGTTGCCGAAGTTCGAGTTCTTCCTTGGTTCACTGGTGACCGTGCCGTGACCACGGCAGGAGCGATAGGATTTACCCGCCCGTGTGCGCTTAGACGGGAAGGAAAGCCAGAGAGGTATCTAAGAACGGGCGGGCGACCTTGCCGTGTCCGCCGTTCACCCAGGAAGCCGGGCGGTGGGCGGCAAGCGCGGTCCTCCTCCCTCAAAGCCGGAACCCGCGAGGTTGCACGCCGACCCACGCCCACGCGTTTGCTGCTCCGTTGCCGGATTTGGGCGTGGTCCGGCGTAAGGCAATCGGCAGCGCCATCCCGAGACACCCCCGGGCCCCTCCCTCGCCTGGGCCGGAGCGGCGGGGTAAGGAGGCCGGGGCCGGGCGAACGGGGCTAGGTGGTCTTGGCTAGGGCCTGGACGATCTCGCGGCAGAAGGCGGAAGGTCGTCGGGCTTCCGCGAGGTGATGAGGTTGCCGTCCACGACCACCTCCGCTGTCCGTCCACTGACCACCCGCATTCACCATGTCGTCCTTGATCGAGAAGAAGGACGTTACCTTCTTGCCCTTGACCACATCCGCGCTGGCCAGCATCCACCCGGCGTGGCAGATGGCCGCAACCACCTTGCCCTGCTGAGCGGCTTCCCGAACCAGGTTCACCATGGGCGTCGTGCCGACGCATCATGTCTGGCGCGTACCCACCCGGCACGATCACCGCGTCGAATTCCGCGGCGGTCACAGCGTCGGCCTGACATCAACCGGTGACGGGATAGCCGTGCTTGGAGCTGTAGGAGCTGGCGCCGCCGGCCCCTACCACCTTGACCTCGGCTCCCTCCTCTTTCATGCGGTAGTACGGCACCCATAGCTCCATTTCCTGGTACAGGTTCTCGGCCAAGATCGCGATCCGCTTGCCCTTCAGGTTCATGTGCGCCTCCTTTAGGCTTTTCGAGATGTCTGGGAGAAGAACGTGCCCATCTGCGGCTCCAGTTTCTTGCCATCGCAGCCCGGGCACTTCGTAGTCCCCGCGCTCCCGCTCGCCGATGGACAAGGTCAGGGTCACTTCCTTCTTGCACCGCTCGCAATAGAACTCGTAGTGGGGCATGGTCGGTCCTCCCCGCTGCCGCCCGGCCGGTGCTGATCTGCTGGCCTGTCTCGAGGCCGCCGAACGAAATATACTTCCCCACCGCGGCCTCGGCGAGGCCGTGCTGCCGACCCAGCTGACCCCGTGACGAGGGCCGGACGATGTGCACTGCAGCCGGAGAGGGGTTCGCTGAAGTCCCGGCGATATCCGGGCCACCGATTGACTATCCATGAACCGCCGGAATAGTCCTCACGCTGGTGCTCGACCTCTTTGCCTAAGACCGAGAGCCGGGAGAGAAGCAGGCTGGTCCGAGAAGGCGGGCGGAGAGAGGGAGCCAGAGGCCGGAGCGAGGGGCGAGTTCCCCTGAAGGGCGATCTGGCAGCCCTCGCGCCGGAGCGCTTGCTATGATTTCTCCCCCATGCCGCGGAGCTGGCTCGACGAATTCGGCCACCGCGTCCCGACTCCGAAAGTGCGCACGCCCCGGCTGCGGTCGTGAATGCCCGGTGCGGCGCTACCGTTACGACACCCTCCGTCTGATCGGCTGGCCGCTCTATCGCGTGGCTCGCTTTACGAGTTGGTGCGGGCATGGGCAAGAGTTCATCCCTGTGCCGGAGGAAGGGGAGTGGGTGCGGCTCATACGGATCGTCGGGGAGGCGAAGTAGTGGAGTGCCTCGCCCGGCGGATGAGGAGCTGTGGCAAGCTCCTGGGGGCGGTCGGTGTCTGAGTCTGGCAGATTACGTCAGGGGGACCGGGCCCCGACAAGAGGGCGGTCCGGGGCGCTCGGCCGGGCGGATGACCGCGGCCTTCGCGTAACGTCCGTCGGTCTGGACCACGAAGGTCTCTAAAGATCGCGAAGAATCTCACTGGGCGGCATTGTACCCACAGGCGCCCATGACGCCACCGCCGGGGTGAGTCGCCGCGCCGCACAGGTAGAGCCCCTTGGATCGGCGTGCGATAGTCCGCGTATCCCGGAAGTGGACGCAGGAAGAAGAGCTGGTCGAGCGTCATGGCTCCCTGAAATATGTTTCCTCCGGTGAGCCCGTAGCGCTCTTCGATGTCCTTGGGAGCCAGGACCTGACGCGCGATCACCGACCGCCGGAAGTTCGGAGCGTACTCGCTCATGACGTCGAAGCACCGGTCGGCGTACGCCTCCTTCGCGTCCTCCAGCGAGCTCCCCTGACGTGGTACGGGAAGTACTGCGTGAACATGGACATCAGATGCAGACCCTCGGGCGCCACCGTGGGATCGACGGCCGACGGGAGCGTAGCCTCGATGACGGGGTTCCGGGAGGGACGATCGTGCTTCACGTCGTCATAAGCCTGCTCGATGTAGTCCATGGTGGGCGCGATGTGGATGGTGCCTCGATGGTGCGGGCCGGCCTGGACGCCGGGGAGGGCGCGGAAGTTCGGTAGCTCGCTCAGGCCACGTTGATCTTGAGGCTCGCACTCGAATAGTCGATGCGCCTCACCGACTCGAGAAAGTCCTCGGGCAGCGCGGTCCGGTCGACGAGTCCGGAGGAACGTCACCGACGGATCGCATCCGGACGCCACGACAACGCCCTGGGATCTCGGTTCCGTCGGCCAAGCGCCACCCCCTGACCCGGCCATCCTCGACCAGGATCTTCCGCACTTCGGCATTCACTCGGATCTCCGCGCCGTACTCGCGAGCGGCTGCGGCTAGCGCTTCGCTGATCCGCCCCATACCGCCCTTGACGTAGCTCCAAATCCCACGGATCCCATGCGACTCGCCCATCACGTGATGGAAAAGCACGTAGGCCGTCCCCGGCATCGATGGCGACGCCTTGGCGCCGATGATGGCGTCGGTCGCAAGGGTCACCTTGAGCTGCTCGGACTCGAACCAGCGGTCGAGAAGACGCCGGGCCGCACCAGTCAGAATCTCGACAGTGTGGGCCCCGTCCGAGCCGAGCCTGATGAAACGAAGCCCCAGACTCGCCAGCTGCAAGAGCTGCCGGGGTGACCGCGACCATGGATTCGGGGAGTCATCAGCAAGGTGGGCTCGACGAACGCGGCGACCCGTTCGAGCATCGCCTCGTAGCGGGGCAGTGCGTCGGCGTCCCGGCGCGAGAACTTTCGCCACTTCCCGGCGCGTCGCCTCGCGGTCGGGTCCCATCAAGAGGTAGCGTCCATCCGGGAATGGAGTGAAGGACGAGGGATTCCGCGCGAGAAGCTCGAGTCCGTGGCGCGTCAAGTCGAACTCTCGGATGATCTCGGGCCGCAGCAAGCTGGTCACATAGGCGGCCGTCGAAACTTTGAAGCCCGGCCACAGCTCGTCCGTGACACAGGCTCCGCCCACGCGATCGCGTCGCTCGAGCACGAGCACCCGTCGGCGCGCCCGACCCAGACAGGCGGCGGCAACGAGACCGTTGTGGCCGGCGCCAATGATGATGACATCGTGGCGAATGGGCATGATGCGGCTTCTTCGGTCACTTGTAACACCACGGCGCGGGTCGCACCAAGTGGACCGACGAGACGATACGCCCCACGGGCGAAGCTGGGCGCCGGTTGGTCATGCTCGTTGAAGATCGGAGATCGCCGCGGTCATTTATGGGCTCCGAGGCGTCCTCGCCGTCCTCGTTGTCTGGTGGGGTGTCCGGTGGATCCGGGCGAATCGGACGCCGTCCTCGTCACCTCGGCAGCACCGCAGAGCTGCCATCACCGAAGTACAGCACGGACGCGAAGATCCTGACCTACAGTCACTTATAGATGACCCTGACCATCCGGGTGGCGAGACGGTTGCGAGCGCGGCGGGGGCTTCATCGCCGAGGTCAAGCGACGCCCGGACGTGGCGCTCTGGCGGCTCAGCCGCGACAATCGCGACGCCGTCCTCGCCCGCATCCTCACCTGGCTCCGGGACCACGCGTGAGCGCGAAGGCTGCCGTAGCCGACGACCCGGGACGGATCGCCGGCGGTGTCGGCGGACGTGCGGAGGTCGAGCAGGCCGACGGCAAGGTCGGCGCGGCGCGCCCACTCGAGAGCGCCGCGCAGGGCGAAGACCCCGCAGGCGTCGTCGCGGCCGATGGCGTCGGGATCGCGCGCCGTAATGGCGGCCGCCGTGCGCCGGTCCTGAGCCTTCGCGGTCGCATCGGCGTGGTAGTGGCTGAGGTCGGTGCTGACGATGAGGAAGGCGCCGGACCCCAGCAGCGCGCCGAGCAGATCAGCGACCCATTCCGTCTCGGCGACGCCCACCGCGACCGGCAGGATCGGAACGTGGTGGCCGAGCACGATCTGGAGGAATGGCAACTGACCTCGAGAGCGTGCTCGGGCGCGTGCGGCGCATCGTCCACCCGCGCGCCCAGGGCGCGGGCGTGGCGGGCGAGATCGCCATCGATGCCGACGGGGCCCAACGGGTGTCAGCCAGCCGTCGGCCGCGGGAACCGCGGCGCCGTACAGGGGCACGAAGTGGGCCGGGCCAATCAGCACGAGCCGGTCGGATCGCGGCAGCACCGGCCCTCAGCAGCGAATAGCCCGACGCGGCGATCGGCCCCGAGTAGCGATAGCCCGCGTGGGGAACGATCAGGCCCCTGCAGCGAAGGCGCCGCCTTCACCGCGCCGGCGTCGCGCAGGAGGCGCTCCACGGCGGCAGCAAGCCTCGCGGCGTCGGAGGGGTAGAAGCTGCCCGCAACCGCAGCGGGCCGCAGTCTGGCGAGGCCGCCGTCGCCCGGCTCAGGCACCCAGGCGCACGGGCAGCCGGCGGGCGCCCCACCGGCCGGGCCGGCCCTCGAAGACGCCGGCGCACCGCTCGCCGCATGCCGCGCAGCGACCGTCGGCGTCGAGGCGCCAGGCGCCCAGCTCGTACCAGTCGCGCCCGATCAGCACGGCGCCGCAGCGATGACAGCGCGTGGACTGGCCGGCGGGATCGTGCACGTTCCCCGTGTAGGCGTAGCGGATGCCGGCGGCGAGGGCGATCTCGCGCGCCCGGCACGAGCGTCGCCGGCGGCGTGGGCGGCCGGTCGCGGCAGCTTCCAGTCCGGGTGGAACGCGGTGAAGTGCAACGGGCACGTCCGGGCCCAGGCGCTCGACGATCCAGCGGCTCATCGCCTCGGTCTCTCCGGTCGCGTCGTTCAGTCCCGGGATCAGCAGAGTCGTGATCTCGAGCCAGACCGTCGTCTCGTGCTTGAGGTACTCGAGCGTGTCGAGCACCGGCTGCGAGCCGGCCGCGCACAGACCCGGCGGTAGAACTCCTCGGTGAACGCCTTGAGATCCACGTTCGCCGCGTCCATGTGCCGGTAGAACTCGCGCCCGCGGCGCCGCGGTTCATGTAGCCGGCCGTCACCGCGACCGCCTGGATCCCGCGCTGCGCGGCAGGCGTCGGCGACGTCCATCGCGTACTCCATGAAGATCACGGGATCGTTGTAGGTGAACGCCACGCTCGCGGCACCCGAGCTGCTGCGCGCGCCTCGGCGATGGCTCTCGGGCGCGGCGGCGTCGGCGAGCGTGTCCATCTCGCGCGACTTTGGAGATGTCCCAGTTCTGGCAGAACCGGCAGGCGAGGTTGCAGCCCGGCGGTGCCGAAGGACAGCACGGCGGTGCCGGGCAGGAAGTGGTTGAGCGGCTTCTTCTCGATCGGATCGACGCAGAACCCGCGAGGAGCGCCCGTAGGTGGTGAGCACGATCCGGTCGTCCTGCGCGCGCTACGCACGAAGCAGAGCCCGCGCTGGCCCTCGTGCAGCCGCGCAGGCGCGCGGGCAGACGTCGCACCGGATCCGCCATCCTCCGGGCGGACCACCAGGTCGTTGGATGGGACGTCGTCGCGCTCACCCTTGAACGCCTCCTCCATCCATCATGCCACCGACCTGGAGTAAGCTGCTGCTCGCGTGAGTCTGACGGCGGCAACGTCCGTCAGGATCTCGCGGGCATGATCTTGGCACTGCGCCATTTTCGGATCCTCTGACGGCGGGCTTGCCCTCACTCCTCCAAGACGGAGGGAGGCTCACGCTGAGGCGTTATCCAAGCTCTGGGAGGTGCGGTGCCGGTATCCCCAGCCCTGGGATCTCTTTCGGAATGCTGGATGCCCTACGTCCGGATGCTTCGTCACTCCGGGAACGCCCACAGGCCGTCAGGCTCTCGAGGCAACCGAGACGGCGGCCGCCGTCGCCAAGCCCGCCGTCTCGAGCGAGTGGGACGAGCTGCACCGAGATGACGCCGAACACGAACCCGTTGAGCGACATAATGAGAGAGAAGAGCACAGTGGCGACCGACCGCGGGCGCCCTTCGAGCGGGGGCCGTCCGGGGATGCCGCAGAGCCGGCCGTCTCCGCGGCAGGATGCGTGTTCGTGCCGTACCCAGTCGGCGGCTACGGACACTACGGTCACGATGAACACAGACGGACGCCAGTATCGCAGGTAACCCTTATGGCTTCTCGCCCCGGCGGGCGTCGAGCACCATCCCGGCGTCCGCGCGGTCACCCGTCTAACGCTGCGCGGGCTGGGGCGCCTGCGTCCGATTCGGCGAGATCCGATTGGCGGGCTCACCCCGGGATCCCCAGCATCTTGGCGCACGTGACACAGGAATAGAACCGTGGGGCGGGCACCAGGGTAGCCCCGGAGGACATGAGGGCGCTTGCATTCATGGCCGCCTGCTCCTGCTCGACCAGGGGCCTCGTCCTCGGCACTCATCCGCGCCCGCTCCAATGTTGCCGCGGGTGTCGTCGGGCTTCGTGTGCTGCGCTGCGGATGCTCATTCCTTCCTCCCGTGGTGTGCGCCCGTCGGCGTGTTCGCGCGCCCCTGGGGAGTCTTTCCGTCACCGAGCGTCCCGCTTCGCCTGCTGTCGTTGCCCCCGCGCCCGCGCTATGGCCTTGGGTCGCTGCCGCCTGGGTCTTTTCGAATTGCCGCCTGGCGACGTTCTCAACTGCACTCGATCGAGCCGCCTTGCGTCGGCTGGCGGTCTTCGCCTCTGCGGCCGCTGCAGACGCCTCCTGATTTGGTGCGGTGACTCGAGCGGAGGTCTTCTTGCTCTTCTTCATTTTCGTAACTCCTCCACCCTCACCTTGAGGGCCTTCGCGAGTTTCTCGATCATCGTGAGCGTACCGGAGGGCCCCCTGCGCGTGTCCGGGCCCGTGCCTATTAGCCGACCGAGTCTGGCACCTCCGCGGCCTCGGGCGGGCGGCCCTCCTCCTTTCGCCGATCGTCAGAGATCTCGACCGCGATCGCGGCGGCCTCCTGTGCCGGCACGCCCTCTGTCCGGCGCTCGTACTCTTCCTCCGCGCGCTCATCCCCCACGCGCTGTTCCACATCTGCGACCTGTTCCTGCTGACCCGGCAGCTCGACGCGCAGCTCCTCGATGAGCATCATGACCGTCGCTGCGACAGGGAGCGCAAGGAGCGCCCCGAGGATCCCCATCAGGGTCCCGCCCGCCAGGAGCGCGACGAGCACGACGGACGAGGAAGGCGCAGCGCTCGGCCATAGATTCGGGGAACGAGCACGCGGCTCTCGAACTCCTCGTACGCGAGCATGATCAGCAGGACGACGACCGCAATGACCGGGCCTCGCGCCAGCGCCGCCAGGACCATCGGAGCGATCGAGAGGAAGGCGCCGATGTACGGGAGGACATCCGCGATGCCCGCAAACACGGCAAGCGCCAGCGCGTTTGGCACGCCGCACGCCACCAGGAGCACGAACGAAAAGACCGCAATGAGCAGGCACGTAATCACCTGCCCGCGGATGTACGCGCCGACAATCGTCTCCAGATTCATCATGACGCGGGCCAGGCGAATATGATGCGAGCGAGGAACGACCGCAAACAGCCCGCCACGAAGCCGGTCACGGTCGATCATGATGTAGAGCGCGAGGAAGATGGCGCTCGCGCCGTACGCGGCGATCTCGAACACCCGCATCGAGAAGGCCCAGGCCGTTCCGCTGATGGCGCTCGCGGCGGCGTCGTACCTGATGTTCCGCAGCCAGCCTGCGAGCGCCGCGGTCAGGTTGGAGCGGGCGAGATGATCCGCAAGGCGGGCGCGAAACTCGGGCTCCAGCTCGACCAGCGCTGATGCCTGGGCCAGGAGCGACGGGATCGTCAGCGTCACCGCCAGAGCCGCAACGACGAAGAGGAGGGTGAAACACACTGGCAATCCCGAGGTTACGCTTGATACCCCGCGCCTCCATCCAGCTGACGGCTGGACTCATCGTCCCAACGATGAGGAGAGCGACGACGAGCACCAGGAAGACCGGCCAGAGCCGGAGCAGCAGCCACATGCCGGCCACGACGAGGGCGAGGTGGATCATCGTCGCAGGCGATACCTCGAAGCGCACCACGCGCGTCTTCTCCTCCGCTGAGGACGGTCGCTCGGAGAACGGCGGAATGTCGGCTGTCTTGGGCTGGATGTCCGTCTTCACGTTCTTTTCAGCCGTGTCACTGTTGGAGGCAGCGGCGTGCCGAGCTCGCGGCGCGAGTCAAATCGTTTTGCCGCCAACCGCACGATCCCCTTGCACAAGCCACGCTAGAGCAGGCGCCACCACAGCCGGGCCGTCCACTCTTTCATCCGGAGCCACAGCGACCTACGCTTCCAGCTTTCGAGTTCGATCGCATCGGACGTCGCGATGTCCTTGGCGTATGCCGCCTGCATCAGTTGCGCGAACTCGTGCCCGAGAATCACCGCGTTGATTTCGTCGTTGTCCAGGGCGCTGCGCCAATCCAGGTTGCTGGAACCGACGCAGGACCAGACGCCGTCGACGATGGCGGTTTTTACATGCAGCAGGGCACCGCGCCTCTCGTAGATCTTCACGCCTCCCTCCAGCAACGTCGAGTAGTGCGAGCGTCCCGCGTAGAATGCCGAATTGGAATCGGACTGGCTCGGCAGGATCAGCCTGACGTCCACGCCGCGTCCTGCGGCATCCAGCAGGGCCTTGAGAAGCTGCGGATCGGGCACGAAGTAGGCGTTGGTGATGTACACTTGCTTCTCCGCGTTCGTGATCGCCGATATGAGCGTCAGATAGATCAGGCTGAACGGATCGTCCGGCGTGCTGCCGATCGCACGGACTATGTCCTTGCCCTGCGGCACGAGCGCGGGAAAGTAGTCTTTCCGGGCCAGCGGCTTGCCGTGCTGCTTGTCCCAGGTTTGCATGAACAGCTTCTGGAATTCGCCGACCACCGGGCCCTCGACTCGAATGTCTGTATCGCGCCAGCCGCCTGTCGCGTCCGCCGGCCTTTCGCTTCCCCTAGCGGAGGATCCGGACGAATAGACGCTGCTGATGTTGATGCCGCCAAGAAATGCCGTGCGCCCATCCACCACCAGCAGCTTGCGGTGATCGCGATTGTTGAGCGTCCATGGCTTCGTCACGGCCGGGTTGAATTCGAGCACCTGGACGCCGGCTTGCGTCAGGCGATCGAAGAACGTCTTGGGCGTGCCAAATGCGCCGAGGCTGTCATAAATCAGGTTGACCTGGACGCCCTGCGCCTGCCGCTCGAGCAGGAGATCCGAGAACTGCCGCCCCACCTCATCGTCTTCGATGATGTAGGATTCCACGTTGATATGGTCTTTCGCCGTGCGGATTGCGGCGAACATGGCCTGGTACGTGGCCGGGCCGTCCTGCAACAACGTGACCTTGTTACCCACCACGAGCGGACTGCCGACGATGTCTTGCTCAAGCTCAATCTGCTTGTCCAGCATATCCACGTCGCCGGATGTGCGTTTGAGTTTCGCCACGAGCGCGTCGCTTCTTTCGCCGACAGCTGACCGAAGGCGTTTTCGAATCGCGCGGCCTGCGCGGCGGCGGCGCTCCTTCACGACCTCGGTATCGGGCAGCGTTGCGCAACCCGCCATCAACAGACAATATGTCGCGACCGCCGCAAGTTTAAACGCGCGAATCCGAGTATCGTGGCTCACTACTGTGACCAAGAGGCGGAGAGGGTGGAACCGGAGGCACAGGAGTAGTCCCCTTGATCGAGGGAGCCTGGTACAACCACCGGGAGGTACAGCGTCGATCGGAGCTGTCGCGACGACTCCGGAGGATATGGGTAGACGTATTGAGTCCGCGGAGCCAGGATGGCTGCCGTAGCATCGGCGCTACGGCGGCCGTCAACCCTTTCAGTTTTACTGGGCCTCCTTGCCCAACCCCTAGCAATTCCATTTCCATGTCATCGAATTCAGTCATGCCAGCCTTGTAATCCCTTTGGCCCGACTCCCCTGATGGCCTGCTGGAGAGCGAGCTCCACTCAACCCATGGGCATGGACCATGCCACCGGGCGTTCCTCTCTCAAGTCCCCGAGAACACGGCTGATCGCACTCTCGCGGTTTGGCTTAGGGGATCGATTTGTGACGAATAAAGGCAGATGTCCCAAGAGAATTGACAGAAGATGGCGCAAGGCTAAACTTCTCACTTCCGTCTGGCCAGTTCACGACGCGCACCGGCTGCATCGGCTTCCAAGCTGCCCACACCAGGTGCTCGAGGCGGAAACGATACACAGAGGACTCTCTGGTGCAATCCGGTCCGCTCACGCGCGCGTCCGGATGCGCCTCCAGCGTTCATCGAGCCCGAGGGACGTGGTCATTAGCAGTGACACGGTCAGCGTCGAGTGGGTCTCGAGGAGGGGGACCGGTGGGCGAGGAGCGTCCGGACTTTCGTCGACAGGTAGATGACTGTGAACGGCTTGACGAGGAGCGCTTCACCAGGGGCGATTTGGATACCATGGTCCTCAATCGTTCCCGAGGTGAACGCCGACACTAGGCAACACTTTGATCCCTGGCCGTAGACTACGGAGGTGTACCGCGAGATCCGTTCCGGCCATAAAGGGCATCACGACATCCCGTGAGAAGAAGATTCCGATGGGTTCGGATCGATTTTGCGCCATCCGGAAGGGCTTCTCTCGGATCGCTCGCCCTCAGCACCGCATAGCCTTCGGTATCAAGCACGTCCGCAACGAAAGCCAGGACTTCCACATCGTCATCTACGACGAGTATGGTTTCTCTAGGTGGCGCCTCTGAGCTCGACACTCTCACTTCCTCTCTGAATCACTGCCGTCGGAGCTGGCGTCTCCCACACCGTCAGGTGTCGACGGGCACTCCTATGGCACCAACCATTACCTAGAGGCCAATGGTCAGCCTTAGCGGGACCTGGGAGCAGGGGAGCGACGTGGGAGACGGACACGCACTGGGGCAACGGATTGGCCTTGACACGTAGGGGCTCGAACAAACCACTCCCCAAGGGTGGGCCCGGGTGTGGAACCTATTGGACCAAAGTCCAATGGGCAAAATGCGCAGACGGGATTCCCGCCGACTAGGTTAGGTTCGTAGGTGCGATGAACAGTTCGACGGAACCTACGGACGACCCCGAACATGGGCAAGGCCAAGGACGCGGCGGCGAAGGACACGGTAGTCGCGGCGGCGGCACGCGCAGCCACTGCCCACGCTACGAATGCGGACGCCGAAGCGCTCGCGCATGGGGGCGAAGGTGGTTCTCAGGACGACCCCGCCCGGGACTGGCTGGTTCTCACGGCCGCGTCGGCCGACATGGACACCGTTGCCACAGCCGACGGTTTGTATCGCTACGTGTCTCCCGCCAGCCAGCGACTGTTCGGATGGGATCCATTCGAAGTCCAGGGCCACCATCGGGACGAGTACATCCATCCCGATGATCTCCCGGTGCTCCGCGCCCACCGGGCGTCCATCCCAGCGAGCGGTGTCTTCACTATGGCCTTTCGCTTCCGGTGCGCCGACGGCTCATACCGCTGGACCGAGACCACCTCCCGCCGCGTCGAAGCTGGAGGAACGTCGTTCGTGGTCGAGACCGTACGCGACATCTCGGAGCGCCAGAAGGGCGCGCTACTGCTGCAGCGCCAGGCACTGACGGATCCGCTCACCGGGGTCGCCAACCGCATTGTCTTGATGGACAGGCTGCGCCAGGCACTGCGCCGGCGGGACCGCCGGAAGGGCGTCCTCGCTGTGCTGTTGTTAGACCTCGATCGATTCAAGGTGATCAACGATTCGCTGGGACATCACATAGGCGATCGGGTGCTCCGGGCTATGGCAGAGCGGCTTCTCCGGTTCCTGCGTGGATCCGACACGCTCGCGCGCCTGGGGGGCGACGAGTTCGTGATTCGTGGCCGAGGACGTCGTCAACGAGCAGGCGGCGGTCGAACTGGGCCGCCGTATCACGCAGGCTGGCCGCGAACCCTTCCGGGTAGGAGACGAAGAATTCGTCTGCACGGTCAGCGTGGGCATCGTGACGACTGCCCATTCCCAGCACAGCCCTGAACGTTTGCTCCAGGAGGCGGACCTCGCCCTGTACCGGGCGAAGGATCGCGGCAGGGACCGAGCGGAGGTCTTCGACGAAGCTCTCCGGACGACGATGGTCGGGCGGTTGGGGACCGAGCGCATGCTGCGTCGGGCGATCGCCGAGCAGCGACTGCGCGTTCACTACCAGCCGATCATCGACTTGCGCAACGGTCATACCGTGGGCGCAGAGGCCCTGGTCAGGATCTTCGACCCCGAACTGGGGCTGCTCTTGCCAGACTCGTTCCTGGAGGTGGCCGAAGAGACCGGATTGTTGGTCGCCCTCGACGAGTGGGTCTTAGCCGCCACCGTTCAACAGGCCACCGCCTGGCACGCTCGATTCGGCGAGACCGACTTCACGGGGGTGAGCGTCAACATCAGCGCGCGACACTTGGCCGACGCGAAGTTCGCGCGGGGCGTCATCGACACTCTCGATGCACGTGGACTGCCACGCGATCACCTTCAGGTCGAAGTCACGGAACAGGTGCTCATGGAAACCTCCCACTCGGCCATGACCGGGTTGCGAGCCCTGCGGGACGCCGGGGTCAAGGTGGGTCTGGACGACTTCGGAACGGGCTTCTCCTCGCTCGCATACCTGCGGCAATTCCCGCTCGATTTTGTGAAGATCGACAAGTCGTTCGTCCACGGACTGGCCGTCACCGGTCGCGAGGACGCCGTCGTCGCTGCTATCGTTACCTTGTCGCATGCGCTCGGCCTGGTTGTCATCGCCGAGGGCGTCGAAACACAGAGTCAACTCGACGCCGTCAAATCGCTTGGCTGTGATCGTGTCCAAGGCTTCCTGCTTGCCCGCCCCGGAGAGCCTGGCGCCGTAGACGAGCGCATCCGGGCAGGAGGCTGACGGCGACGGGTGTTGACGGCGGGGGAACTCGACGCCGTGGAATGAGCGGTCCGGCCACCCGTGCCGGGCAGCGGACCTTGGCGATGGATGAGCGTGTGTGCGTACCGCGCCATGGAGCGGAGGAAGGACACGCCATGGCGTTACCCTTGAGGAAACGATCCCGGCAGGCGGAGGACGGCACAGCCCACCTCGCGAAGATCTTGACCGACGCCCCGGTTGCGGCGCGGGTCACGTCGATGTCCGTCGGCCTCACGCGGCTGGACACCCGGTCCCCGTGGACCTGCCTCCGGTCCATAAAGATCTCGATCACATCCTCGGATTCGGCGGTAGCGAACCTCTGGCGCAAAAGCTCAAGCAGCTCCGGTCGATCTCGAGCCACGATCATGAGCAATCGAGCCATCGTCGCGCCTTCCTGATCCAGAGGCATCGCTGCCTCCGGGGGCTGGACGGTGAACGACTGGAAGGTGAGACACGTTTAGGGCTAATACAGCCTCAAGGCGTTTGAGGGAGTAGTTTGCCCGCTTGGGTTTCCCGCGTGGACCACTCGAACGTCGGGTACGTAGCCATCGCCACGAGCGCTCGGCAGAACGAATTGTCTGGCGCCCACCACGTATCGTCGTCCCGGCCACTCACACGACTGGCGCAGGCGCACCCATTCACCGCACGCCTTTGGCGAACTCGCTTTCTCGGATGAAGCGCCAGCCTGCCCGCTCCGCAGCGCCACGGTCGTCGCTCTCACCGGAGATGCCGACGATGTTGCCGACCATCACGTAGTCATGCGCCGGAATGTGCTGGCGCAGCTGACGCAAGAAGTCATGCTTCTCGATGCCGCATGGCCCCACGAACGAGCAGATGTGGTGCCAGTCCGGGCAGTGCAGCGTCACCATAGCCCAATTCCCACAGAGGCCGACGATATGGCCGTGCTCGCGTAGCTCGACGAGTTCGAACAGCTTCACAGGACCCTTGCTGACCTCCAGGGTCTCATCCACGTCGAACGCATACACGACCATAGCGGTTCCCTCCAACCACAGGGTGTACAGCGATTCTGTATCGTCGGGCGGGTTGTGTGCCAGAGACAGCCGAGATGCTTTCGTATAGCGACCACACAGCCCTTGGACCCCCTGGTGCCCTTCCCAAACTCTGGTAGAGTCCCATCCCGCCTGACTGAGGGTCCAGTCCGGAGCGCCGAGGGAAGACCCGACGCCCGCGGGTGACACCTCTCTGCGCGTCGGCGTCGCTTGAGTGGCTATGTGAGCATCCGCTCGACCAGCCGCCGAAGCTGATCGCGCGTGAAGGGCTTTCGAAGAATCGGCACGTGGCCGGCACCGAAGAGCGAGACCACCATCGGTAGAGGCACCTCCCCTGTCACGAAGACCACACGGGAGGCCAAATGTGGCCATCTCTGTGCAATGTTCTGGTATAAGACCTCGCCGGCCATTTGGGTCATGTGGAGGTCGGTCAGGATGAGGGCGTAGGTTCGTTCGGCAAGCATCGTGAAGGCCTCCCTCGGGTTCCCGGTTGCCTCCGCATCGTGACCGAAGCCGCTCAGGAGATCCACGAGGATGTGACGAACCTCAGCTTCGTCGTCGATGATGAGGATGCGATGCGCCATGGTCGAATCCCCGCCCGTCAGGTAGGGCTCGCCGATCCAGTTGCGCGGATGGATCGATATTGGATATTGCGAGCGATAGAAACGCGAGTCCGTCGGTCTCAACGCGCCACACCAGTCTCCCTTAGACGCCAGCGCGACGGTCGTCTGATGATGATGATGCTAGCTGCCTCCAGCGGGGATGAGTCGTAGACGTAGGTTCACTAGGCGCGAATCGTGCGGCAGTAGAATCTCGTTCGGCTCCATGGCATTGGTACATCGATGGTGAGCGCCTCGGGGATCAACATGGCCCCTTAGTACACGGGATACGCCGGAGACGGCGGGGAAGAACCTCCCAGCAGCGGTGGGCTTACCAGCGCGCGGAGAGGCCGATCAGGGCGGAGTGGGTGTTGAGGTCGGTGCTCAGCTTGACGCGGTTCGTGCTCGCGTCGTGGAGCTCGACATCCGGCGAGACGTGCGTGAACCGGTACTCCGCGAACAGCATCAGGTTCTGGTAGATCTGCACCGCCACGCCGGCGGCCCCTTGCCGCCGATCGAGACGTCGGTGTCGTCGTCGTGGTTCCGGAAGCTCTTGGTGTTGCGCGGGGTGATGGTGGTGATGAAGAGCGGCGCCCCAACCGCCAGATAGGGCTGGACTCGCCCCTGCGGGGCCGCCGTCGACTTGAGCAGCGGCAGACGGAGCATCAGGTCCAAAGAGACCGAGTTCACCGTCACCTCGAACGTGCCGATCCCGCCCTTCCCGGCGCCACAGCCGCCGGGATAGAAGCACCCGTGGAGATTGACCGACTGCGGGCCGACGTAGGGGGTGAAGTGGAAGTAGTCGACACCGAAACCCAGGAACGGCAGGGAGTCGAAGTACCGGCCGAAGCGCCCGCCGAAGGCCAGCGCCTTGTCGAAGCTGACGTCGTCGTAGGTGCCCGGTCCGATGCCCTGGTCGTTGAGCTTGAAATCGTGGCTCTGGGTCAGCCCGACTCCGGTGAAGACGTCGGCGAACCATTCCGCCGCGGCGGGACGGCCGCCGAGGACGGCGAGAGCGATCACGACGGCGGCGGCGAGCCCCAGTCTCCTAGCCATGGTGGGCATCCTACCACCACTATCCGGCGTCTAGTCAAACCGAGAGGACGGGATGATCAGCGTGAACTCGCCCCGCACCGGGGCCGCCTCGAAATGAGGTTTGTCGACACGCTCCGGGGCCGAAGGAACCATGTCTTTGCGAACAGGGAATGAAACGCGACTTTCAATCCTCGGCTGAGTTCTAAGGTCGCCTGGCACCGTTGGCTCAACCCACGGCCTGCGCGATCATAGCTGCTGCACGGTGTCCGCTATCATACCCTAACCCACTCGGAGTTGGCCGCAGGGCCCGCAGCTACCTCTCGACCTACGTCGCATCTGTTCTCGCTCGCGTCCGACCCGTGACCAGGCTGATGATGGGAACCCGTCGGCTCAGCTTCCGTGAGAATGCTGCAAGAGGTCCCTCTTGCAGCCCTCGGTAGCGACCCCCTGCGCCAGAGCACGGTTCCTGTGGTTGGACGAAGGTCCACTAGGCGCCGTTCCGGTCAGATCCTAGACTGACGGTACGGGTGTCTCCAGGTGGAGCGACACCAAAATCTCTTATGGACGATGGGAAGGAACTACAGATGAGGAATACCTTCGTTGTGGGGTTCGGCGCGGTGGTACTCACTCTTACCCTGGCTCTTGTCGGTTGCAACCAAGGGCCACCAGGACACCTGGTGCGACTGGTGCGACTGGCGCGTCTGCACCAGCCGGACAGACTGGCGCGACCGGGAATACGGGGAACACGGGGAATACGGGTAACACTGGTGCGACCGGGGGCACGGGAGCGACCGGAGACGCTGGCGCGGCCGGCGGGACTGGGGCGACCGGGGGCACAGGGGCAACCGGGCAGACTGGAAACACTGGGAATACGGGTAACACGGGAGCGTCCGGAGCCACTGGAGCGACTGGCGCTCAGGGTGCAAGCAAGTAGGCGTGCGATTGCTATAAGAACGTGAGCGTGCGGCGGTATCGCCGGTGGGAGCGCCGCCGCCACGTTCGGGGCCGTCCCATGGATCGTGCCAGTGATCACCGGATCGAGAACGGCGGCAGCCCGGGCCGCGAGGGCGAGCTCGCGACCCCGTAGGTCGCCTGTGCCGCTGCTCCTCACGCCGGGTAGGGCACGGATCAAGTGGCTGGCATGTCTCGTGACCCTTGCGGTTCTTGGCGCGGGTGGCTGTACCGACGCGGTCAAGACCACCGCGCATGATCCGGTCGGCACCACCGAGCTCAAGCCGACTCTCCAGGACAAGGACGCTGGGCCTTTTTCGCGCGGCCATGGGATCGACGCCTGGGGATTACCGTCCGCCTTGTCGGCACTCGGCATCCTGTTCTCGCCTTCCGTCTGCCTGCTCCTGCCGCTGGTCCTTCGCGAAACAGCTTTGACCACGACGGAGGCTTTACCATGACCCTGAAGCAAGGCACAGACCGGCTGGAGTCGGATCGCCTCGTGCTGCGGCGGGTCGTGCCGGACGATCTGCCGTTCTACACTCACCTCCACGCACTCCCCGAAGTCGCGGAGCATCTGTATCCTCGGAGGCCGGCCGCGCTCGCCCGAAGAGACGAAAGCATGGATGGAGTACGCTCGCGAGCTATGAGCAGCTACGCGCTCGGCTATCTCGCGGTCGTGCGCAAGGCAGACGCAGCGCTGATCGGGCGCTGCGGCTTGATGGACCTGGTGGTCGAATCCGCGGCAGCCCGAGCACGGGATTCGCAGAGGATGGTTCGGGCGCGAACACGCGCCCGCTGACGTCGCGCTGACATTCGAGACGGAGCTCGGCTACACGTTCGACCCCGCCGCCTGGGGCCAGGGTTTCGCGAGCGAAGCGGCGCGTTGCGTTCGCGACTACGCGCGCGACGTTCTGCGGCTGACGTACACGGTCTCGGCCATTCTTCCGTCGAACGCCCGCTCGCGGCGCGTCGCCGAACGGGCGGGCGCGCGAGCCGACGGCCAGATGCATGTGGTCGGTCTCGCGTGGGATCGCTACGTGTGGCCGCTCGACACAAGCGGCGCGCGTCAGCTTCAGCCGGCATCGACGACCTAGGCGTGGCTGAGCGGCTGCCTGGCGCGTAACTACGGCGAGACGCCACACGGGGAGGACATCAATATGGACGCGACAAAAGGCTTTGTCGTACCCGCGGGCGGTGGGAAGCATCTCGACATGGCGGCGCCTGGCCGCTTCGCCGCCCTGAAGCTCGTCGGCCACGAGACCAATGAGAGCATCATGCTGTTCGAGGAAACCGTGCCCGTCGGCACCAAGAGCCTGTTCCATCTGCACCGCGACAGCGACGAGGTCGCCTGGGTGCTCGCCGGCGAGATCACCTTCAAGATCGGCGACGAAGTTACCGTCGGCGGGCCAGGCACCTGCGCGTTCTTCCCGCGCAACGTCCCGAGGGAACGGCTCTTCGGGAATGCCCTAGGTCCACTATCGAACCTATCATACGAACCGAGCGATCGAGAAGAAGGGCAGGCCGCTATAAGCCGAGTTCGCGGATTATATCCAGGGTCAGGGTCACGCCCGGTATCTGATGGCGCGGTTCTGCCATGAGCACACGAAGGGCCGTACGAACCACGCTCGACGATAGCCCGAGTTTCCGCAACAGGCGTGGTCAGGGGATCAAAGCCGGTTGCCCTGCCGAGATAGAACGCCCCCGCCCCGTCCTTCGCGCCGCCGAAGCTAACCAAGAACTCCGCCGGCATATTAGCGTGATACTGACATTCGATATAAATGATGCCCCTCGTGCCCGGAGGTTGCCGAGGCTCGACAGACATTAGCAGGCTGCGCGTTCCTGCTCCCAGAGAGCATCGCAAGCCGTGTGGAGGTGGAGGACCCTCTGGTCGGAATACGTGTAGGCCAGCGTCGGGTCGGCTTCGCCGCATATCAGACACGGCCCTGGATGTGATTGGCCGAGGACGATCCGCGTAACTCGTATCGTTTGGCCGGGGACGGTCGTCTCTGCCAGGGGAGAACCCCGGGAAGCTCGCCCGAGGCCATGAGCAGACGAATCTTGGCGCGCAGGTCGACGGTGGACATGGGCGCGGTCGTGGCAGCAAAACGGAGGCCACGATCTCCGAGGCAATACTGATGCGGGGTTAGACGGGACCTACAAACGGTCCGACACAGAACTGATGCAAATTTCGACAGTTCCACCGCGAACGGACCCGGGCGAGTGATCGACGCCGGACCCGTCGGCAGAACCCGCCGGATTTACTCGCGGATCTTTTTGGCGCGGAGCTCAGGCTGGGTCAAGCCTTTTGGCTTTCCCAGGGTCTCAGCGATGCCCATATCAATTGCCTCCCGGAGCAGTCGACGCGCAAGCTCTTTCGCCCTGAGTCCACGAAGGTGGGCCGCCTGCCCAGTCTGAAGCCGCACCACCCCGCCTCTCAGGAGGTCGAACCCGGCCGTGTAAACCTTGTCGCCATCTTCCAGGGTGATTTCTCCGCTTCGGATTATTCCCTCTCGCGCCATTGCCCTCTCCCCCACAAAGCCCCGGAAAGAACGCGGACCAGACCCAGGTAAGCCTTGTGCGAGAGCTGGCAGAGGCACACGAGGTGAGTCTAAGGCTTACAGTTCGATCTCACCAATCGCCCGGATCTCTCCCCCTACGTTTGCTCGCAGAAGGCTCTCGACGGCATCAACCGGCGGCGGCCCGTCCCATAGGAGAAGGGCCGTGTGTTCCTGCGCCCCGAAGCGCATGGTCAGCCTGAGGAGGGTGTGGTCGTCCTCGTGACGCACGACGGACTCGAGCACGCCCTCGCCGGGCTTCGGGGCGTTATCGAAGCGTCGCCCGCTTGGGACGGCCCGAGCCAGCGCGGCGGCCATGCGGGCACCATCCTGCCACCTGATAGTCGAGTGAGGTCACGAATCCTCATGTCTGCTCGGCTTGCGCAGCGCGTGCGCGAGGCCGCACGTGAATGCTGGTTTCTCCATGCCCTTCACGTCGCTTTATGGCTTCACTCGCCGTGCTCGGCCACCTAGGGTCAAGCCTAGCATCCATGGCGCGAGGGGACCAAGCCTCACGTGACACAGTATCCAGGAAAGAAAGCACCTCATTTCTCTGCCTCCCCGATCGCTAGCTGCTGCTCCCACAGCGCGTCGCAGACCGCATGGAAGACGGACGACCTGCCGGTACTCCACCCACCAGCTCGCCGTCGCCGCGTCGGCCTCCGCCCAGTGCGCGTGGGTCCTGGGGGTCAAGGCCCCACCTGAGTTCGGGTTCGAGGGGCGAATTTATTCGGGAGTCGCGCTCGGAGCGTGGAATGCTCGTAAGGAATGTGAGGAAGAACGGGCACGAAGGGGAAAGATGAGGCTGAATCCTGACCCGCGTCCCGATCTCATGGTCTTCATGACCTGCCTCCTCGACACCGTGGACCCCCGCGGGCCAAAGGGAAAGTGAGGGAACTGAACGTGGGGACGGAGGATCACCTGCCGGAAGAGCCTGGGTTGACGGGCACGACACTTCGCGATCCGTTCTGGCAGGCCGTGAGTGAGGCGCATCACGCCAAAATCGACGCTTGCGGACGCGCTGTACTCGCCCAAACAGAACAGGATAAGGCGTGGCATCAGAAGACGAAGGATTGCCTGACGGCCGACGGATTGACAGGCGCCGAGTTCGACTCCGCGTTCGCCACGGAGACGCAGGCGTATTTTGATCGACCTCGCTCACGTTGCGTTGCGGTGATCATCTTCCCGGCGGGCTCAGATCCTGAGTAGTCCGCCTTGACACCGGCATCGGCATTGGCCCGCGGATCAGGACGCGGTGTTCTTCACTGGGGTTAGCTATGTACTCGAGGTCAACTGTTTCCTGTCGACTATGCTGATTCTGGACATCTGGTCTTTACCAATCGAGGCGTTAAAGCTTGGCGATCGCCGTTGGCGTGAGGTGCTCGAATAGTATTACGGTACCGTGCGGGGGAACGAGTTCTCCTCCTCCGGACGGCAAGGGCTGGCGCGAAGACTGTTCGGATAGAGGTGCCGGACTCAGGGCCGGAATCAACGAGGGCGACATGGCCAAGATCTTCCAGGCGTTCTATATGACCAAACCCGACGGGATCGGCATCGGCTTGGTGATCAGCCGATTCATTGTCGACCTCCACGGCGGCCGCCTGGAAGCCTGCCATAACTCGGACGGCGGGCCGACCTTCGCCTTCACGCTGCGCATCGGCGACGACGGGCCATGACTGCTCCTTCGGAGACCCTGGTGGGCATCGTGGATGACGACCCCTCCGTACGGAAGGCCCTGACACGCTTGGTCAAGGCCGCTGGGTATCGTGTCGAGGTCTTCGCGTCGGCCCGTGAGTTCCTGGCGCGTCCGCAGGAGGAGGACCTCCGCTGCCTGCTCCTGGACGTTCGGATGCCTGGCCTGACGGGGTTGGAGCTGCAGGAGGCGCTCGCGATCGCCGGGCGCCGGACGTCGATCGTCTTCGTGTCTGGTCACGGCGACGTTGAGGGGCAGCGTCAAGGCCATGAAGGGCGGGGCGATCGATTTTCTCACGAAACCCGTCGACGCTCGGGACCTCCTGGGCGCGATCGAGCGGGCGGTGGCCAAGACATTCACGGTGCAGCGGGATCAGACGCAAGCCACGGACATCCAGGGCCGCCTCAAGACCCTGACAGCGCGGGAGGTGGAAGTCTTCGCGCTGGTCGTGACCGGGATGCTCAACAAGCAGATCGCAGCCAAGCTGGGCATCGTCGAGAAGACGGTCAAGGTGCACCGGGCTCGCGTCATGGAAAAGATGCGAGCGGGCTCGCTGGCCGAGCTGGTCCGGCTGGCTGATCAGGCGGGGATCGTCGCGAAGCCCTGATCCTACTCCACGCGGGCGCCGCTTCATTGTCCATCACCGCCACACATGCGCACTTCACACTGCCCGCGCACACTTCAACCAAGATCCAGCTCGGCCATGTGCACCAGCCGTCTCTTTCGGGGGACCAGCTGGTGCGAGAGGAGGTGACAGCTATGAAGCTCGGCACATTTGGACGCCTCGCAACCGTCCTTCTGCTCATCGGCATCGCCGCCGTCTCGGCGACAGGATGCGTGTTCATACCGTACCCAGTCGGCGGTTACGGACATTACGGACATGATGAACAGGACGGACGCCCGTATCGCAGGTAATACGAGGGCATCTCGCGCGGCGGGCGTCGAGAACCATCTCGGCGCTCGCACGGCCGCCGCCTCAGGCTGCGGGTTTCAACAGCAGCGTCTCAACCCGATTCGGCGAGGCGCTTAGCAAGCGCACCCGGCAACCGGCGTGGCGCTCCGATTGGGACCCTGCCATCCCGCGGAATGCGCTCATCTGGCCAATCTCCTGGAGGGGCGCGAGAGCCTGCTGTGTCGTCGGTCGTCGTAACGAGGCAGAAGAGCGTTTTCGATTCGTCCCACGTCACGCGGGCAAGCCACTCCGGTGACACCAAGACCGTCTTGCCTCCCCACCACTTCTCGGTGTCGACTACCAGGTAGCGAACGGCCCACGGCCTGGTCGTCCACGAGGACATCCTTGACGTGACCGATCTCTCCGTCTTCCGCCTCCATGGCGTAGCCCATGAGGACGGTCGCGGTTTGGAGGTGCGGGTCTCCGGTGTGCACCATTGAGTTGACCTTGACCTGCGCTTTGCTCGATGCAACCCTCAAGGTGGTCGAGTCCGAGCTGCGGACAAAGACCGGTGGGACGAATACCCGACCACCCGGAAACCAAGTGTCGGCTTCGACCGCCAGATACCGCACGCTCCAGCTCCGGTCGTCAAAGTACACATCACCCACGCTTCCAAGATTACCGTCTGCCCCTGCGATGGAGAACCGCCTCAAGTCACTGATACCGCGTAGCATGACCATCCCTCCTTCGCGAAGTCCGAGGCGTACTGACACTGAACGCGCCGTCCAGCCGAAGTCTAGTCAACGTGAGCAGGCCGCCGTGGTGGACTTTGCTCCACCCGCTTAGCCGGTGCCTGCAGGCTAGAGTGAACGCCTGCTGCTCGGACGGCTCACGGCTGGGGCGAGCGTGACCTCGCCCCAGCCTCCGTCGCGGAATCCGTCACCGACTTACTTGGACTCCTTCATGGGCGCCCCGCAGCAGCTCCCCGCTGTGGAAGACGTCTTCCCACACTTCGCGCACTTGTATTGCGCCATGGCCTCTCACCTCCTCCCGTCCGACTGTGTCGTGCAAAGACACCGTCACCGACTCCTTGACGTCAGAGACGAACGACTGGGCGCCGCCGCTACCCTTCCACCCCGTCTCCTCGGCGCCCATCGCTCGCCCTCTACCTCGTGAAGGTGAGCTCGTTCTTGACCGACCTCACACCGGGAACACCGCGTGCCATCTCGGAGGCCTTGGCACTGGAGCCGATGGTCGGCACCTCGCCCGTCAGCGTGACCACACCGGCATCGGTGCGGACATCCACCTTCTTGAGCTGCGTATCCTTGGCAAGGCGGGTCCCGACGGCCTTCGCAATGTCGCTATCGCTGGCGTCCACTGCCTTCCGGGCCGTCGGCGCCACTACCTGGAGATCGTTCTTCACGGACTTCACGCCCTCGACCCCCTGCGCGATACTGCTGGCCACGCTCTTGGCCTCGGCGGAGTCGACCTTGCCGCGGAGGTGGACGACCCCCTTGGCCGTGTCGACGCTGACCTGGGTTCCCTTCACCCGCTCGTCGGAGAAGAGCGAGATCTTGGCTTTGGAGGTGATCCAGGTATCGGACACCATCGTCTTGGTTTCTTGGGTCGTGGTCTGGGCCTTGCTATCAGCGGCGCCCGCCGTCAGCGGGGCCGCGGCCACAAAGTGCCATCACGATCGCTGCCGTCGCTGTCGTAGTATCGAATCGCATAGTCCAATCCTCCTCACGTACGGGTTTAGTGTTACCTACTCGCTGGGGACTCGTTGTCCTGTCGCCTCGGCCTCGAGCTGCACGGGCCGTCCGGCCCCCGCATCAGGATCGCTTCGCCCCTCGCTCGCCGTCGGGGACCGGGCGAGCCGGTTCCGTCACATCACGATCCGGATCCGGCAGGTCTTTCCTGCCGATGCGGGGCGTGGGCCCCAGCGCGCTCTGTCCGTTTCCTTGGCTGCTGCGCTTTGCGCGTGCCATGTGGCGTCCTCCGCTTTGATCACGATTGTGCGACCCGGTCGCCACTAAGGCGACGGCGCATACGTTCACCTCCGGAAACAGCGACGAACCATAACCATCTGAAACTCTCCTGCACGTTCTCAGTGAAGTCACCCAACGTCGGTGGCCCCCGATGTCTCCTCAGCCCTCTGATCCCAGGAGTAGCGAACTGCCGGCTGCGACGCCAGGAACGTCGTGTGAAACGGTTCCGACTCGCGCCAAGCGGCGCCGTCCCCGCTATCTGCCGAGAACTTTCTTCACTTGGCCGACTTTCTTTTCGACCTTCCCAGTGAGTCTTTCGACCTGGCCTTCGGCCTCCAGGTCGGGATTGTTCGTCGCTCGTCCAACCTTCTCTTTGACTTTGCCTTTCACTTCATGAAACGTTCCTTGTGCCTTGTCCTTCGTGCTTGACTTCATGGCTGGTCTCCTTGACTCGATCGATGTACGAGTGTCGTGAAGAGCGCGTACGCACCCTCGATGTCAGATCGCTCGGGTTTCACGGTGCTATCCGCCCGTGCGTGACTGTGCCTCTCAGGCGGCTGGTGCCGAGTCCATCGCCGCCGGTCCTGTCCGGAACGCCTCGCTCACATCCGCCTTCGTCTCCTCCAGGAAGTCGTCCGCCCGACGCAGGGTCTCGCCGCCGCGGTCCAGGACGTTCCCAGCCTTCTCTTCCACGTACATCCCTATCTCCCGTCCCCAGAGCCACACGACGACTGCCCCGATGATCGCGCCCAAGACTAAGGCCCCACTGGTTCGCATCAGCAATCCTCCTCGTTGGCGATTTCAGGCGATCCCCATGTGACGGCTCGATCCGCCGTCGCTTGAGCCCAATCGCGGCGCCGTCAAGCCGCGCGGCGGCCACCAATGAACTGGAACACGACGACAATGGCGGCGATGACCAGCAGGAGATGGACGAACCCGCCGGCTGTATACGCCGTGAACATGGCGACCGCCCACAACACCAGCAGAATCTCCGCAATCGTCCAGAGCATGGCACCCTCCTTCTCTGTCCTACCCGTCCTCGGGTTCGTTCCTGTCAAAGGCCGCGCCGACAACTGTCAGGTGAGGGGACATTCGCTCCAGGCGGTCCTGGCAGCGGACGCAGGTCGATCACCTCCGGCACAGCCTTGAGGCGGGCGGGCGCAATGGCCTCGGCGCACTCCTGGCACGTGCCGTAGCGTCCCATCGCGCAGACGCTCCAGGGCCTCGGCGAGGCGATTGGTGCGCTCCGCGAGCAGACTCCAGGTGGCCAAGGCCATTTCGCGACCCTCATTGACCTGGCTGACGTCCACCTCGTCGGCCAACTGGATGGTGTTGCCAATGGTGCCGATGGTTTCGACGGACGTGGCCCTCCCGCCCATGTGGCGCATGCGCTCTACCATCCGATTCAGCTCGACTTCCAGTGTCTTCTTGATCTCGGTCATCTTTGTCTCCCCCGTGGGCGGGCCGCCGGAAGTTCGTAGGCTATGCTCGAACCGGTCTGGAACTCGCCCCCTCTGAATCTAGTTGCGACCCTCCTCGTCGCCTAGTGGACCTATGGTCCACTAGAACGGCGCGTTGACGTCGACTAGATTGAGGTGCCAGGGCGAGCGGTGGATGGTTTCGCCCGTCGACGCTGAGCCAGACGGACGTCCGAATTCTAAGGAGATAGACATGGCCATGCCCAACGCGATAGTGACGAAGGCCAAGCCGATCACTCTGCCGCCTCTGCCGTGGGCGGACAACGCTCTCGAGCCCGTCATCTCGAAGAACACGATCAGCTTCCACTACGGCAAGCACCACCAGACCTACGTGGACAAGCTGAACGAGCTCATCGCCGGCAAGCCCGAGGCGGACATGCCGCTCGAGGACATCGTCAGGAGTACGGTCGGCGACCCGAAGAAGGTGGAGATCCTCCACAACGCCCAGCAGACGTGGAACCACACGTTCTACTGGAACAGCCTGCGGCCGAAAGGCGGCGGGAAGCCACCGCGAGAGATCGCCGAGAAGATCGAGAGCTCCTTCGGAGGCTACGACGCTTTCAAGAAGACATTCGCCGCGGCGGCGGTGGGGCAGTTCGGCAGCGGCTGGGCGTGGCTCATTGCCGAAGACGGCAAGCTGAAGGTGGTCGCGACTCCCGACGGCGAGGACCTTCTTCCCACGAGCGCGACGCCGCTGCTCACCCTGGACGTCTGGGAGCATGCCTACTACCTCGACTATCAGAACCGCCGGAAGGACTACGTCGTCGCGGCCATTGACAGCCTCCTGAACTGGGAGTTTGCCACGCAGAATCTTTCGCGGAGGAGCGACTAACGGAGAGTGACGGATCGAAGCGATGCGGTCCCGATACGGCTCAGGTGTCGGTCCCCGCCATCCCACACATGAGAGAAGTGGGAGGCCTCCTGGACCAGTTCCGTCCAGATCGGCAATCAGACGATGGCCATCTCGAAGCTGAGCCGAGTCGATTTCGGTGACTGTGGGCCAGCGCAATCGCCGAAGTCGATCCACAGCGCGAGTGATAACGGCCATTCAGCCGCCGCCAGACCCCGGTCGAAACGTATCGATACCCCTCCCCGCGGGTACCCATGTGATATCCGCTTCCGGTATCCTACACCCTCCGGGATCCCCCTGTCCCTGCGGTGAAGAGTGCCGTGGCCGCGTTCCTTCCTCGACCTCGGCGACCACGGCCCGCTGCGGGAGCGGGTCCGTTCGATCCCCACCTGACGAACTTTATGGACGATATGGAGCGATTGACATATCAACAGGTGCCCTGTGCGAGGCTGCCGTCACGATCCGCTCAGGGATCGCTCCTTGTGGCATCTGCTGCCGAACAATCAAACTCTCACGTGAACCCCCTTTCCTTCTTCATTTGGATACTCGAAACTTTCGTCAAACAGACGGTTAAGTAAATCTCCCATCCCAGAGGGTGCGGCAACGGGACGCCCATGAGATCACTCCTCAAGGCCACCTTCAATGACTGGTATGAGGACCGGGCCCAGCGCATGGGCGCGGCCCTTGCCTACTACACGATCTTTGCCCTGACCCCGGGTCTCGTCATTCTCATGGCGCTGGCGGGACTTCTGCTCGGCCCGGGAGCGGAAAGTCAGATCATCGAACAGATCCGCGAGCTGATCGGAGAGCAGGGCGCCGTCGCCATCGAGGCGACGATCACGAGCGCGCGGCAGGCAACGCTGGGCGCGACAGGTACCGCGCTTGCGCTGATCCCCCTCGTCATCGGACTCTGGGGCGTGTTCGGCGAGCTCCAGGACGGGCTCAACACGATCTGGGGTGTCACACCGAAGCCGGGCCGCCGGGTGAGGGACATCCTGCGGGAGCGCTTCCTGTCCTTCACCATGGTGGTCGGCATCGGCTTCCTGCTCCTCGTGCTCCCTCGTGCTGAGCGCCTGGCTCGCCGCCGTGAGTAGCTATGTGGGCCGGCTTCTGCCCGCTCCGGCCGAGGTGCTCGAAGCCGTGAACTTCGTCATCTCCTTCGCCGTGATCACCGGCTCGTTCGCCTTGATCTTCAAGCTCCTGCCCGACGTGAAGATGGCCTGGGGCGATGTCTGGCTCGGGCGCCGCGGTCACCTCGCTCTTCTTCACCATCGGCAAGCTCCTCATCGGCCTCTACCTCGGAAAGAGCGCCGTGGCCTCGGCGTATGGCGCGGCCGGCTCGCTGGTCGTCATCGTGGTCTGGGTCTACTACTCGGCCCAGATCCTGCTGTTCGGCGCGGAGTTCACCAAGGTGTGGACGAGACGCCGCGGCTCTGGGTTCGTGCCCGAGAAGACGGCGATGCCGGTGACGCAGGAGGCCCGGGCCGAGCAGGGCATGGGCCCTCGGACTCCGCCCGCCTAGTCGCGTCACGGCGTCGACTCAGTCAGAGCTGATCCCGTCCGCGACGCATTCCGGCACGCTGACGCGCCAGTGGGGCTGCCTGGAAGGACAGAACATCGAGTTCGAAAACCTCGAGCCGCTTCGCAAACACAAAGACAAGCCAATGAGGAGATTCGTCCGGGTCGGCCTCCGGAGTCTCTAGGCTTCGGCCGGAATTCTAGCTCACCTCGGGGCCAACGCCGCCGACCTTGGCCCCCGCGATCGCGCGGTGCAGCTGAAGCGCGCCGCCCCAGAACGCCTCGCTGCCAAACGTATCGAACCGGAACGTCTGCCGTCCCTCATCGAACATCGCCTGCGCGTGTTGACCAATTGCCTCGTCGAATCCGGCCCGCGGTCCGCTTGCGTTGGACATCGTCGCCGGGTCTCTCTCACTCGTGGTGTAGGAGCCGGCCACCAACCCTACAATGACGCATGCTGAAAGAACCTGAAGAAGCGCCTGGGCGACGATCCCATGAGCGTCTCCTTCCGGGACGATTGATCGGTCATGGCTAGCCAGATGCGGGGAAAAGCCCCGCTTCATCTGCGCAGCCGGGAGGCTCATCGGCGTCACCATCTGCCGACCGCCTCGGCCATCTAGGACCAGCAGGCGGAGCGTGCTTGGTGCAGCTGGCGCTCTACGTCCCACACGTGGAAACACGCGACGTGAAACTGAACCCCGCATTTGGCCGCGTCCAGATTCTCCATCACCATCTGATCCTTGGTCACCGACTCCCCACAGCCGTCGCAGGTCTCCCTCTCCCGGGCCACCCCACAAGCGGGGAACGTGATCGTGCGGCAGACGGCCTGTCGCGAGCTTTTCCTGGATGAGCAAGCGAAGGATCGGTGCATCCATAGATCGCTCTCCCGAGGTTGTGTTATTCGACACGCCAGATTCACCGGGGCCTCGGCGCCACAGGGCACCAACCCGAGAAGGTCGAGGTGAAGGCGAGCGGATTGTGCGGCTGTGGCCGCGCCGGCGCCTATTGACCTTGGGCCAATAGCCCCTCCAGGTAGCGGCTTCGCGTCAACCCTGAGATACCGCCCCTAGTATCCTTTGCTGTGCCGTGAACTCTCAGGTCGAAATCGTGAGAGCCCACACGGGCATGGGAATCCCGGCCGACGTCGCCCTACGTCTAGGTCGCCGGAAGATCCCGGCCAACCTTGCCCCTTGGGAATCTTCTTCTTCGCGCCGCTTTCGACCTGTTGCGTCGCGGCCTTCACCTTCGAGTCATCAGCCGCGAGAGCGAGTCCGGACGCGAGCAGCGAGAGGGGAGCATGCACACGACGATCCGTCCGAGGTACTTCATCGAAGATCCCAATCTAGGGGCACCCAACGTTCGCTGACGTGCGACCAGGTTCTTGACAGCGCCCGCAAGCCCGTGCCCGCTCGAATGGGCGCTGACGGTTCCGAACTCGCTGAAGCTAGTGGACCTTAGGTCCAATAGGCGGCGTTCCAACGGGGCTATAACGTAGAGGCAGAAAACCGTGGCGAGGAGGCCGTCCATGAAAGAGGTGGCTGCGGACTGGCGTTGCCAATCAGGATGTTCCTGTTTTAGCACGGCGGGAGGTGACATCGTCATCGCCTTCACCAGGACGAACCACGCCGCCGTCCGCCTTTACAACCAGTATGAGGCGGCGGCGCAGAGGCTCAAGAAAAAGGACGGCCGACATTCGCGGGCGCGCCTCTTTTAGTGATTGACGGCAGGTTCGAGATTCGGCGGCTTGTCCAGCAGCCTGAGTGGGAGGAGACAATGGGTCCATATCGGAACTCCCTGAGGAAGCGGTTCACACGACGTCACGCCTCGGCATCCGCGTCGACTGGCATGGTCGTTCTGCACACGGTCCTCCTGATCCTGATTGCGCTGTTCGCGCTCTCTTGGGCTCAGGACGCGTGGGCAGGCCCTCCCACCGATCAGCTCCGCGATGGAGTTGAGCGGGTGGTCAAAATCCTCAGGGACCCGGAGCTGAGGGGCGATACGAAGGCCGACGAGCGCGTCGCCGCGGTCAACAAGGTTGCCGACGAGATCTTCGACTTTGGCGAGATGGCGAAGCGGTCCCTCGGGCAACAACACTGGGCACAGCGAACGCCGGCCGAACGTGAAGAGTTCGTTCGCCTCTTCACCCAGCTGCTCCAGCGCACATACATCTCCAAGGTCGGACCAACTGAACTCCAAGATGACATTCCAGGACGAATCGGTTGATGGGAACCTGGCCGTCGTGCGGACGACGCTCCTCGTCGGCAAAGGGGGCGAGATGTCGCTCGACTACCGGATGCACCACCCCAAGGACCGCTGGCAGGTCTACGATCTCAGTATTGACGGGACCAGCCTCGTAGCCAACTACCGGTCACAGTTCAACAAGATCGTCCGAACCGATTCCTATGAAGGCCTGGTGGCGAAACTCAAATCACGCCAGGCCGGATTCGCAGCGGCACCGCGGCGGGTCCATCCGGAGGAAAGTCGGCACAGTGACCTATGCCGGGACGGCAATCGGCGCCGATTGTGCTGTCGCTGACGGGCAGGCTCCTGCAGCGCGTAGTGCAACTCTGTTGCGCCCGCCCGGCGCTGACGGTCTTCGTGGCCTTTGCCTTTGCCGCGTTCGGCGCCGGCTACGCTGCGCATTCCCTGACGCTCGAGACGTCCAAGTTCCACCTGCTCCCACTCCACCAGCGGTACGCCACGCTCTACAAAGACTACGCGGAGGACTTCGGCCAGCTCGAGGACATCGTCGTGGTGGTGCAAAGCGCGGACGTCGAGACCTCCACAGCCTACGCGGCCCGCCTGGCCGGAGTCCTCCGCGAGGGCGCCCTCGGGACGGCGCGCATCAGCTATCGGATCGACGCCAGCCGCATCGAAGCCCACGCACTGCTGTACCTGCCGCTCGACACACTGCGAGACACCCTCGACACGGTTGCCAGCCACGAAGAGCTGCTCGCCGACTTCGCGGCCACCCCGACACTCGCCCGGCTGATGGATGGCATCAACCAGTCCGTCGGCGCGACCTTCCTGCCCGGCGTCTTCGGCCCCGGCGCCGAGGCAGAGCCGAACAGGGCGCCGACACGCCTGCTTCGCGATCTCCTGACCCACATGTCGGAGCGGATCGATGGTCAGCCGTACCGCTCGCCCTGGGGGAGCCTCTTCGTAGCCGCCATCCCCGCCCCGGACGGCGGCTACTTCCTTTCGCACGACCGGCGCCTCCTCTACGTCGTGATCGATCTCGTCGACGCGCCGCGCACCTTCGACGCAGAGCACGCGGCGATCGTCACCATCCGACGTGCGATCGCGAGTCTTCGCCCGCAGTTTCCATCGGTCGAGGCCGGTGTCACGGGAGCACCTGCGCTCTTCAGCGACGAGCTCAGTGCCGCCTCCCGCGATGGCCGGATCGCCAGTGTGCTGGCCTTGGTCCTCACGCTCGGCCTGCTCATACTCGCCTTCCGGCGGCTCGTGACCTCGAGCGCGATCCTCGTCGTGCTCGCGCTGAGCCTCGGCTGGTCGCTCGGGGTCATTACGCTGATCGTCGGGCACCTCACCATTTTCTCCATGATGTTCGTCTCAGTTGTCATCGGCCTCGGCACTGACTATGGCATCTACTTTCTGTTCCGCTATCGGGAAGAGCGGGTGCTCGGTCAGACGCTCGTCGGCGCGCTCGAGCGCACCGCGGCCCGAAGCGGCCCCGCGATACTCCTCGGCGCCCTCATCGCGGCGGTGGCCTTCTATATCCTGAGCATCGCCGAGTTCCGCGGCATCCGGGACTTCGGGTTCATTTCCGGCACCGCGATCCTGCTCGCGTTCCTGTCGATGCTCACCGTTTTTCCCGCGGTCTTGCTGCTGATCGACCCCTGGCAGAAAACCCCGCGGCTCCGGCCGATCGCCGGCCGGCCACACGCTCAGCGCCCCTGACGCTCGGACGAGGGCTGAA
>ERZ1370068.10548-contig-9237_pt1 | contig 35838 bp, 54 predicted proteins | sample MGYA00561227_ERZ1370068 | MGnify/ENA primary metagenome ERZ1370068 (study PRJEB38410, sample SAMEA6850437) | metagenome | study: Metagenomic assessment of the ecological functions of the soil: analysis of the soil microbiota associated with the... | reverse complement strand
GGTTACGTATTGCTTGGGGGTGGTCGACACGTTAGCACCTCGGCAAGATGAATTTGTTGAGGGGGAGGAAGATGATCAGAATATGACCAGCGCCCAGGATCTTGGGCAGCGATACCCCTCCACACGCCGTCGCGCAGGATGCTGTAGGGCGAATGCCATGACATAATCCCCCGCGCGCGATCTGGGGCAGCTGGAACGACATCAGGGATGCGGATGCTGCCGGCAATCAGCAATCCCAGCTGCGGCGACGCCGAGCAGCATGCCGGGAGAAAACCGGGAGATCGGCGAAATTCTCGGCCATATATCCAACGCTGATTGACGTCCCGGCGACGAACCTCTTCCGGTCGAAAATCCGCGCGCGAGGCGCATGTAGACATCGGAATCCGACAATGCCGCCTTGTTGGGGAAACAGGAAGCGCGGAGTGACCACGTGGTCCAGCGCCTCCATCCATTGACGCATCGGAATGACCTCCGGCGATGCCGCCCTGCACGTCGATCACCGACCCTGAAGATGTCGACATACGCCAGGCGACTTTGAGCGACGAGTAGGATGTCTTGCTCAGAGTCGATGTCACGCGCCGAGCGTGATCAGCCGGTCACCCAGGTACGCCATGCGCTCCGACGGCGGCACCACGATATTCTGGGATCCATCCGAACCCGCCGCGAACATACGCGGTAGTCCGATTTCGACCGATGTCCAGAACAACGCAGCGCGGATGAGCGCCAAGAGTCCCGCGGTCGCTCCGTAGCACGACCGTCCCTGACCATCTTGATCCGCGCCTGCCAAGCGGCCGCGATCGCGAGGAAGATGAACACGCCGCGGAAATCGGAAAGAAAGCCTGTGAAGCCGATCAGGATCTCTGAACAGCAGCACGGCCACCATGATCTTCGTGCCGCGGCCGGTCGACCCAGGACATAGGCGAACAACATGAAGAGCGCGACGACCTTGACGCGTGAAAGCCGCGTCCAGCGGCTGGGGCAGGAGCCAGAGCACTGCGCGTAAAGAGATCCGCGGCGCACGCGATCGGCTGGCGACGATCGTCGTGGCGACGTACAGAAGGAGCGGGTCGCGGATTTGCCAGCGCTGGTGAGCCGTCCGCTGCGCCGGAGTAGGTGGCCGGAGCCATCCCAGCACGACACGAAGCGACATCGCCAGCACCAGGCCTCGCCAACATGTACCAGTAAGCGCGCGCAACGTTGGGGCCGAAAAAGGCCGGTCGACAGCGTATCCCCATCGATCCAGGTCAGCGGCAGCCGGCTGAAGACCTGAAGCCACTGCCAGATGATCAGATATCAGAACCGCCGCCGGCGCGGTCGGCGTCCCGACCAGGCACGCAGACACAGCCAGGAACCGACGCACCGGCAAGAAAGGCGATGGGCTCCGGCGTAAAGGGCGCGAGCACCGCGCTAAAGACAGGCGAAAAAGCCAGAGAAGCCCCGCCGCATGAGACTGAATCCCAGCGTCGGCGTCGGCTGGGGACGGCAACGATGTGGCGGCAATGGTCATGCGGAAGCAAAGATCGTCGTCGATCAGTCTGCGTGAATCACCCTCAGCCAAGGCTGCCGCCCTAAAGGCCGTTTGCAGCCTCGGCAGTCACCAGCCGCCGCCACCGGCGCGATGGCGAATAAGGTCCTGAGTCCGCGATCAGGCCGAGCCGCCGTCTGAGGCGCGAATCAGGGCCTCAGGAATGCAAACACCGACCTCAAGCGCCCTTTGCCATCCCGGCAACATCACCCACGGGGAAGACTGCACCTGTTCTCGCCGGAGTCGACCAGAGATCAGGACCACAGCCAACGGCATCGGAAACCACCGCCGGAACGCCGCAAGCCATGGCCTCGTTGATCACCAGCCCCCACGTCTCGGTTGCATCGGAGGGGGAGCGCAACCACATCGGCCGACGCGTAGATCGCCGGCAGGCGGCTTTGATTGACGAAGCCGTGGAACCACTGTCAATCCCGCAGTCCTGGCGAACTGCTCCAGGCCGCTCGCCGGTTCGCCCGAGCCGGCAAAGCCACGTCGCACGGCAGCCTGACCTTGCAGCAACGCCGCAGCCCGCAACAGATCGAATGGGATTCTTGCGCGGGATCAGCTTGCCGACGAAGAGGTTTTTGTCTTCTTGCTGGTCGGTCGGCCGCTCCCCGCTGATGCGCGCCGCGCCGCCTCGGCGCCCGCCCCAAAGGCATCGTTGTCGACACAGTGCGGCGAATAGGAACAGCGGCGATCGGCGGCGCGCCGTATTGCCAGCAAATAGTCGCGATTGCGTTGCCCGACATACTAGGCAGCCATCGAAGCAACGCAGCAGGCGCGCAAGACGTCAATCGCCTTCGCGACACGCACCAGGCGTTGCGCCGCCCGAGCAGCTGGGAATCGCCGCGAACGAGAACCGGCACGCCGAGCCGGTCGACAGCGTCCGGATGCTTGCCAATAACGAGCCACAGTGCCCAGCCCGGAACGACGAACGCGTCGAACCGGCCGTCGGTGATTTCGCCGGATGCCGGGCGTGTCGCATCCCCAAAAACGATCCGTGACGGCCATCGTGAAACATTGGTCAGGAATCTGCTGCGATATACCCGGAGAGCAGATCGACATCCCAGTCGAACGCGACGCCGAAGCCGGCATGCTCTGCTTGCTCCGCTGACTGGCGATGTGCGAAGGAAGCACCGTCAGGTCGCATCGCTTCGCCAGCTCGCGAAAGATCGGCGTGTAGTACTGGATCGGATGGCTGACCAGGAAGCCGATGCGGAGCGCCATGTCAGGCCGCCAGCGCACTGCGACGGCGCTGCCCGCTCGCAGGCAAGATCGAGCGCTTGAGCGCGAGGGCTCGCTGCCGACTGCGCGCCGAATAAAGTTCAAAGGCCGAGGGTGTCGACCGTTCGCGGACATGTAGGCAGCGATCGCCGACGAGCGCCTTGAGTTCGGCGGCGACGGCGTCGGCAGCCGGCACCGCCTGCTCGGTCAGGCTGAGCACGCGTCCCCGCGCCCGCTGCCCGTATCATGTCAACCGCCGTGCTCTCGGCGTGCAGCAAGGCGAAGACAGGCCGCTTCGACAGGATTGCCTCGGAAGACCTTCGAGGGCGTGTAGTGGTCGTTCGGTCGAGGCCAGCACGAGGCACGGCATTGCTAAACTCGCGATCGTGGTTCAGCGCGTCGACGATAGCTGATCCGGTGAGGATGCTCGCGGACCATCTCCTGCACGCCGACCTCGCGCGCCCGCGGCAGCACGCGGTGCCCTCAGCCGGTCGTCGGGCGAACGGCCCGCAATGCCGACGAAATGCACGCGCAACCATGACGCATATCCGGGCGCGGACTTACGCAAGGCGCGCAGGCCGGCCAGGAAGGCGTCGAGGTCGACCACGCCCGCCGGCAGCAACGCGCCGGCGTAGATCATGGAACCGACCGTCGCCCGGCTCGAACAGGAACGGCGGCCGGTGCAGCTCGCGCACCAGCCGAAATCCTGGGGCGCTGCCCATCGGCATGTAGGCGACCACCGCGCTCGGCGACGGCTGGATTTCGTTCCAGCATGCCCGCGACATAGCCCGGCGCCATGCCGGTGATCAGCGCGGCACCTCGCGTCCGCCCAAGGCTCCAGCAGGCTGGCCAGGCGGTATGAGCCCCGTGCATCGACTGAAGGGCTTGTCGACGCCAGGCCAGCGGTTCACCCAAGGATCCTGATAGTCGTGATGCCGAACGGGACCCCATAGCGGCGATGGACGAGCCGCCCGACCGGCGCCAGGAAGCTGGAGGAATCGTCACCAGGACGAAATCGATCGGTTGGCCGCCAAGCTCGCGAGTACCTTGCAGCAGCCGCAGAATGCCCGGACGCCGATGTCGCCCACCACTCTGAGCGGGCTCACCGGCAGCGTCGACGCGTGGATGACACGCAAGCCCGGCGCGACGAGACGCTCGAGATCTGGGATCCGGCTTCTCCTCGTACGCTTTGGGACGGCAGACGACGACCGGCTGCCAACCGAATTCCGGCAAATAACGCGACCATAGTCGCGCACGGTGCACCGACCAGGTTGCTGGGCGCGAAATGCCCGCTCACCAGGGCGACACGGCGACTCATGCCGCGGCCTGCCCCGCACGCAGGCGCTCATATGAGTCGCCGTGGCGCGCCACCACGACGCGCGCGGAAAATCTCCTCGGCTCGTTGCCGGCAGGCGGCCCGGCTGAGCGTGCCAACCTTGGCCACGGCAGCGCAGCCTCTTCGACGGAGCCAATCAAAACCGTCGACGCCTGGCCGCACGATCTCGGGCAAGGGGCACCACGGGCAAGCAATAGACCGGCGTGCCGCACGCCGGGGATTCCGGCGAAGACGATTCCGGGTTCGGCCAACCCACTGGATGGGCACCACCAGCGCCAAAGCCCCGCCTAGCGGAGTGTTCTTTCTGCACGTCGTCGACCGGGCCGACATACTCTATGCCGTCGCGGCCGATCCAGGGCTCGATCTGGCCCGTCCAGTAGACGCCTTGTGTCCCGAAAGCGGCATGATTGCCGGCGATCACAAGTCGGCGACCGCTGCGCCGGGCGATCTCGATGGCCCAATGTGCGCCCTTGATGCTCTCCACCCGACTGAGAAAGACCAGTGGGGCATCGACGGCGACTGCCGGAGGCGACAGCGTGCTGCTCGGTGTCGGCGAAGTTCGTGCGATGCTCGCAGCCATTCGCCGCCGGCTCGGCGGCCGTAGCGTGCGATGTACTCGCTGCATACCAGTGAAGGTGAGGACCTGGCGCCGCCAGGCGCATCGCGAGCCCCACGGTGCGCAAGGTGGGATCGCGTTGGTATGACATCACAATCGGCACCGGTCCGCGCAAATGCGGGCAGCAGGTACGCCACACGCGAGAAGCTGTGGATGACATCGGGGTGGAATATCTTCACCGCACGACGGAGCGCCAATGTGTCCTTTACGCGGTATCGCTCGCCAACAACGGAGTCTGTCCAGGCCAGGGATATAAGGCGTCGGCCGGACAGTCCGATCCCGGCTTGGCGAAACCAGCCCGACCTGATGCCCGGCCTGTCGCAGCCGACGTACCAGTACGTCGACGATGCGCCTGATGCCGCCACCAGGTCTCAGGCGGAACTCGATTTCCGGGATCGGCCGTCAGCGGGAGGCGCATCAGCGGCGAGCTGCATATAGAGAGAATAGTGCCGGTGCTGGTCGCGAGTCGATGCGGCGGCGCCAGTGAGGCCTGCCCGCTAAGGCTCGGCCGAGGTCGGCGAGGCTGTCGTCGTGCGCAGTAATGCACGAAACTGCGTACGCCCGCCGCCAGCACGCGAGTCACGCCTCCGGCCGAGCGGCCACCGCACCCTATGCTGACGGCCTGCGCCTGCAAAGCACCGCGCCCTGCGGACGTCGTCGGCCGATCCGGCCGAGCCGCCGGACGATCGTGGCGTTCAGTTCGACGCGGAACAGTGCGGCGATCCAGGGATTCGACCGGCATCCGCGCGATCATCCAGGCGCCGATCTCGCTTTAGCGTGCTCATGCGCGACCCCGTCGCGCGAAGGCACTTTCGACCGAGGCCAGCAGCGCTTGCTTTCGACATCCCAGTTGTATCGCTGACGACCGCCGCGCCGCCGCGACCTTCGCCATGTTCAGGATTCGCGGGCGAGCCAGCAAGGCGATCCGAGCGCCTGCCGCATGGCGGCATGGATCGGCAAGCGAGGCGAGAGCAGGCGCGGCATCGCCCAGGTCGGGCGCAAGCGCGCTCTGCGCTGGCGTCATCGCTCATCATCACCGGGCACGCCTGCCAGCAAGTAGGTGAAGATCTTGTTGCCAGGATGCCGGTGGCGTTTCTGTGTCGCCAGTCTCCAGCGACAAGCCGAGATCGCAGGCCGCCGCAAGACCTCACCATCTCATTGGGCGCCGCGGTCGAGCAGCAGCTCACGCGTTAGGCAACGCTAAGATCGCGCGCGAGCGCCTAACAACGTCGTGTGCCAGCGTCCCCAGCGGTTAAGCTCCTGCGGATATCCAGGAGAAACCGGCGCCTTTGCCCCGGCTATTCGCCTGCAGGGAAGGCCTGTGCAGACCGCGATCGAGGCCAATGGTCTGCGAGAACCAGTAGGCACGAAGCCTCGGCTCTTTCGTTCGCCGAGCGTCCCGCTCCTGGTTTCGCACCTGCGTGCGTGGCGAGCGGAAAACATTGAGCAGCGTCGTCGCCGACAAACCAAGTGACCAGCGGGCTCGCCGATCATGACTGCCGCCGCCGTCATGTGCGAGCACGACGGCGAGCAGGCGCGCTCGACCATGCGCACCATGGCCGTCAAATCTTCATCCGGGCCGCCAGTGCCTTCGCCCGAATGAGTCCTCGGCATCGAAGCCCAGCATCCCGCGTCTATTGTCGCCTTGCCGCGCAGCAGGAAGCGGCAACGTAGATGGGCGATGTAGAGTCCGCTCGATATCGCCGAGCACGCGGCGTGCCGCAGCGCTCTGCTGCCGGACCGCCACAGGCGTTGGCCACGGCGATCGGCACGGCAGCGTTGAAGGCGACCTTCGACAATGGCTTGAGGCCATCAACTTCGACGCACGGTGCGAGAAGGGGTCCAAACTGGACGCGCACGCGTCTTGACCGACCAACGGCACCTTTCGCCGGCGATGTGCGTCGTCGAAGGCCCGCAGCGAGGCGGTGTGAGCGCAGACGACGGCCCGTGACCCTCGTAGCTCCGCCTCGCGGAGCAGCGTCTGCTTCCCAGCACGCGCGTTTGACTGTAAGATTGCCTGGGGCTGACGATGCACACCTCTGTGCGGCATCGGATTTCAACCTGGCTTGGCGGACGGGTCGCGCTTCATCTGGCACTTCGGACGCCGACGGCGGCACGAATTCGAGCAGGATCGGTCAAGTCCACGACTGCCTGGCCGGCGCCAAGGTCCGGCGGAAGTGCCAGGCGATGCCATCGACCTGCATGGCATCGACGGAGGAGATCGGATCGCGCTGTCGACCCGCTGGTCGACCTGACGACGTTGGTATGGGTCGTCGTAGCAGGTCGATACCAGCGAGTGCCCGCCGCAAGTCAATAGGCGTCGAGCGACAGGTGTGCATTCGTAATCGTCCGCCTGGCTCGGCAGCGGACGCCTGGCCGAAGGGACGCCGATGAATAAAGGCGATCGGCAGATTATGCTGATCGCGCAGGATGGCCTCGAGCGACATGCCTGCGCATGCCTGTCGTCTCAACACGACGCGCAGCCGCAGCGGCGTTCCAGGAATGCAGCGCTCGGTCGGCGGCCCTGCCGCATCGAGCAGCTCCGCGCTAAATCAGCGTGGCGTCCTTGCCGCGACCCCAATGGCGATCACCGGCCGATCCTGCCCAGCGTGGAAGTATAGTGCGCCAGCGCCGCATCTGACCGGCGCCGTCGAAGCGTCGAGCGGCCGCCGCTCGAGAACGATGCTGCGCCGGGTCAACGCGGTCACCGCCGCGAAATTGTGGCTGACGAACAGCACCGTGCGGCCGCTGCTGGCGACCTCCGACATGCGGTTCGAGGCAGCGCTCCTGAACTCCGCGTCGCCGACCGCGAGCACTTCGTCGATCGACCAGGATCTCCGGTTCCAGATGCGCGGCCACGGCGAAGGCCAGGCGCACGTACATGCCGACCGAGTAGCGCTTGACCGGCGTGTCGATGAACTTGCTCGACGCTCGGAGAAGTCGACGATCTCGTCGAACTGCCGGCGCGATCTCGGCGCGGCGTCATGCCGAGGATGGCGCCGTTCAGGAAGATGTTCTCGCGGCCGGTCAGCTCGGGATGGAAGCCCGGTGCCGACCTCGAGCAGGCTGGCGACGCGGCCGTTGATCTCGACGCGGCCGGTCGTCGGCTCGGTGATGCGCGACAGGATCTTGAGCAGCGTGCGTCTTGCCGGCGCCGTTGCGGCCGATGATGCCGACCAGCTCGCCGCGCTTGATCTCGAAGTTGACGTCGCTGCAGCGCCCAGAATTCCTCGACGATCGCTCGACGACGCGGCTGGCCGCGCAGCAGGTCCATCGCCCCTGCGCCACAGGTTGCGCGCGCCGCTGCATCATGGCCTCGCGGAACATAGTCCTCGCGCTCGATCGCGCTGGCCGATGACGAATTTCTTGCCGAGACTCTCGGCGCGGATGACGACATCGGCCATCGTCAGACCAGATCGCGCGAAGCTGCGCTCGGTGCGGCGGAAGGTGCGAGACGCCCACCACAGCACGACGGCGACGATCGACCAGGCTGAGCGCAAAGCCCGGCAGGTAGAGCTGGCTCTCGCCGCCGAGCATGCACCAGCGGAAGCCGTCGATGATGCCGACCACCGGGTTGAGGCTGTAGAGCAAGCCGCCATTGCTCCGGCACGATCGCGCTCGAGAAGCCGACCGGCGAGACGTAGAGGCCGAACTGCACGATGAAGGGAATGACGAAGCGGAAGTCGCGGTACTTGACGATCGATGCGCCGTAGCCCAGAGCGCCGGACCGAGGCTGGCGAGCAAGCGCCAGCACGCATGAACGCCGGCAGCAGCAGCGATCTGCCAGCCCGGCACGACGCCGTACCAGAGCATCAGCCCGGCCAGGATCACCAGGCTGACCGCGAAATCGATCAGCGCCACCATCACCGTCGACAAGCGGCACGATCATGCGCGGGAAGTAGACCTTGCTGATCAGGTTGGCGTTGCCGATCGACGCTCGTCGACGCCTCGCTCAGAACCGACGAGAACAGCGTCCACGGCAGCAGGCCGGCGAACACCATGACGGCGTAGGGCGCGTCGCCGCTGCTCGGCAACTTGGCGAGATGGCCGAACACGACGGTGAACACGACCATGGTGAGGAACGGCCGCACGAACGCCCAGGCGACACCGATCGCCGTCTGCTTGTAGCGCACCGCGACGTCGCGCCAGGCGAGGATGAAGAACAGCTCGCGATAGCGCCACAGGTCGCGCCAGTATTGGCGGTCGGCGCGGCCGGCCTCGAGGACCAGATGGACGGCTCGACTGACGCTCGGCGGAGCTCATGGTCCTCCTCTCCGTGCGGCGCGGCTGCGCCAGAAGGCGAGCCAGCAGCCGCGTGGCGGCCGCGGTGAAATGCGGCCGCCGATAGGGCTCGATCGCCGCCGGATCGGCTCCTGCCCTGTCCCAGCAAGCGCGACGATCGCGCCTGACAAGTGCGGCGCTGTCGGCCGGGTCGACGACGCACGCCCGACGCGCTCGTCGGCGATGGCGTCGCCGCTGCCGCCGCCCGATGCCGCCGACCACGCGCAGGCCGCAGGCCGCCGCCTCGAGATAGACGATGCCGAAGCCCCTCCTGCGTGCTCGGCATGACGAACAGATCGGCCAGTCGATAGAGATCGGGCAGGTCCTCTTCAGGCACGTAGCCGAGAAAGCGCACGGCGGCAGGATCGCCCGCGAGCTCGACGGCGCGCCGTGCCAGCCGGCTGCGATCGTCGCCGTCGCCGGCCACGACATGGACCAGGTCGGGAAACTTCGCCGCTGAGCGCCGGCAAGGCGGCGAAGATCTGCTCGTGGCCCTTGTAACGCTCGCTGGCAGGCAAGCCGGCCGACGGTGAGCAGGATCGGCCGCGTCCCAGGCGCCAGTCGTTCACGCAACGCCGCCGACGGCGCGCCCGGCGCGAAGACGTCACGCACCGTGTCGGGCAGGACGCGGACGCGATCCGGGCGGCAGATCGGCCCAGCCGAGCAGGCGCTGCGCCGCGTGGCGCGGCTGACCGTGCGTCACCATGTCGGCTGCTTCGATCGGCAGTCGCGCACGACGCCGCGTCGCAGGCGTCCAGATGTCGACGCCATGCGCCTGCAGCCAGTAGTGGGCGCCGAGCAGGCGCGCCAGCATCCAGGCCAGCGGCGCCATGAAGACATGGCCGCAGAACACGACGTCGAACGGACGGTAGCCGCCATGCCACCCGCAGCGACATGGAGCGAGAAGCTGAGCCGGCTGAAGATCGCCGGCGACTGGCGGATGCCGGCGGCAAGGTGAGCCGGCCGCGCTCGCCAAGACGCGGCAGGATCAGGATGGCAGCGCCTGCTCGCTGCCAGCGCCTCGAACAGGTCCTGGTTGTAGCGCGCGATGCCGCCCCGCGCGCCGTAGCAGTCGCCGACCAGGGCGAGGATGCGCGAGGCGTCATGCGCCAGGCTCAGCGCCGCAAGCCGGAGCCGCGTCCAGCCGGCGTGCCAGACGCGCAGACGCCCAGGCGCGCGATGCGGCTGAGAAGTTGACGTCGCTCTCGGCGGCGCCGCGCGCCGGCATCCAGCGGCCGACCGGCGTGACGAAGCCGGTCTTGGCGCCTGTGCGACTGCGCCGCCGGCAAGGGCGGCTGCGGATGTCGGCAACCGCCCGCTTGGCGTCGAGCTGCCGCCAGCACCTTCGCCGGGCAGGGCAACGCCGCCAGGAAGAAATGGGTCGACATAGGGCACGCGGATCTCGACTCGAATGCGCCATGCCGGCCCAGTCGGCGTCGCGCAGGAGCTGGTTGCGCATGTAGAGCGAGGTCTCCAGGGCGGCGACCGCGGTCGAAGTCGCCGAGTGATCGCCCGCCTGGCGCAGCTCGGCGGCGATGCGGCTGAGCGGCGCCAGCCGCCGCAGGCCTTCGTCGAGCAGTACGGGATCGAGCAGCTCGTCCAGCTCCCAAGGCATGTAGACGCTGCGGCGCAGCAGATAGGCGCCGGCCCAACTGCCGCCGTACTGCAGCAGTCCGGCCGCCTTGGGATGCAGGCCGAGCCCGGCGGCGATCAGCCGCCGACAGCACGCGCCGGGCGAGCGCGCCGAGCGCCGGGCAGAAAACGGAGAGCGGACGCAGCAGTGACGCTGCGCGGCACGTCGGCGAAAGACGGATAGCCGCCGAAGCATTCGTCGGCCCCGAGACCGCTCAGCGCCACCTTGATGCCGGCCTCGCGCGCGGCCTTGGCGACGAACCAGGTGTTGATGCCGTCGATGGTCGGCAGGTCCATGGCGTCGAGGATGGCCGGCAGATCGCGCTCGAACTCGGCGCGGTCGACGGTGCGCACGACATGGCGGGCGCCGTAGCGAGCGGCGACCTCGGCCGCCAACGGCGCCTCGTCGAGCGGCGCGCCGCGGAACTCGCTCGAAGGCCAGCGTGACCGCCGATGACGTCGCGCACGCCGAGCTCGGCCATGGTGCCGAGCAGCGCGCCCGAATCGAGGCCGGCCGACAGGAACACCGCGACCGGCACGTCGGCAACCAGATGATGGCGCACTGAATCGTGCAGCGCCGCACTCAGCGCGCTGGTGCGCCGGGTGGCGTCGCCATCCCCGGTTTCGGCGCGACGGGCAAGCGAGCGGGCCACGTCGTAGTAGCGCTGCGGCGCACCGGGACCGGTCGCGTCGACCGTGATCAGTCGTGCCGGCCGGCAGGGCGCGGATTTCGCGCCACACGGTGAACGGCTCGGGCACGCTGCCCAGCAGATGGAAGCCGACGATGCCGGCCGGGTCGGGATCGCGCGACACCGCGCCGCCGGCCAGCAGCGCCTTGGCCTGCGAGGCGAAGCGCACGGTCCAGCCATCGTCGGCGTAGTACAGCGGCTTGATGCCGAGCGGATCGCGCGCCAGCAGCAGCCGGCGCCGGCGCGCATCCCACAGGCCGAAGGCGAACATGCCGCGCAGCGCTTCGACCATGGCGGGCCCGCGCTCGGCATAGAGCTGCAGCAGCACCTCGGTGTCGGACTCGGTGCGGAAGCGCGTAACCCTTGGCCTCGAGCTCGGCGCGCAGCGCACGATAATTGTAGATCTCGCCATTGAAGGTGATGGTGAGCGAGCCGTCGGCGCTGTGCATCGGCTGGGCGCCGCGCTCGCGAGAGATCGATGATGGCGAGCCGCCGATGGGTAAAGCCGGTGCGACCGTCCGCCGACAGCCAATCGCCGCTGCCGTCCGGCCCGCGCGCCGCCATGCGGGCGTTCATGCGCCCGAGCTCGCCGCGATCGACCGGCCGGCGCGACGTCAAGGTAGGCGTATATCCCGGCTATTCCACACATGGTAGTCGTCGTGGCGAGGGCAAATCGGCGGTCAGCGGGCGCCGGTTCCGCTGAAGATCACGGCAAAGGTGCGCAAGACGATCACCAGATCCAGCCACAGCGAGCAGTGCTTCAGGTAGAACAGATCATACTCCAGCTTCGAGCGCATTTCGTCCGGATCGTGGGCGTAGCCCTGGTTGATCTGGGCCCAGCCGGTGACGCCGGGGCGGACGATGCCGCGCAGCGCAAAGTGCGGGATGTCGCGCACGTAGCTGGCGGTCGAGCGTGACCGCCTCCGGCCGCGGGCCAACCCAGCTCATGTCGCCGCGCAGCACATTGACGAGCTGCGGCAGCTCGTCGAGCCGGCAGCGCCGCAGCACGGCGCCAATCCGCGTCACGCGTGGATCGCTCAGGCTGGGTGAAGCTCGGACCGCCGGCGCCGTCGAGCATGGTGCGGAACTTGACCATGCTGGAAGACGCGGCCGCGCCGGCCAACGCGATTCTGGCGGAAGAACACCGGGCCCGGAGCTGTCCGAGGCGGACCGCCGGCGGCCACGGCCAGCAGCAGCGGCAGCAGGAGCGGCAGGCAGAGCACGGTAAGCGCGAGCTCGAGCGCGCGGCGCGACGACGAGATACTGGCGCGACGGCAGCAACGCGCCGAACTCGTTGGGCGCCAAGCCGCCGAGCGGCGTGCGTCCGGTCAGCGTCTCGACGATGTAGCGGCGATCGAGCACCGGCACGCCGGCAATCGCCGCACCCGGCCAGCGACCGAGAGCTGGTGCTCGTCGAGGCCGGCGCCCAGGTCGGCGACGATGGCGTCGACGCGCAGGCCGTCGCGCTGCGACCTCGTCGAAGGCGAGCCATCGACAGGTGCCAAGTTCGGGCATCGCCGGCACCAGCGCCGCAGGAACGACGGCGTAGCTGCGGAGCAGAGATAGCGCGCCCTGAAGTGAGGCGACCGAGGCCATCCACAGGATCGCCAGCAGGCCGCTGCCGAACAGCTGCACGCGCGAATAGTCGGAGCGCAGCAACAGCAGCAGCACGGCGATCGTCGAATAGGCGATCATCGCGACCGGCGCGACATAGCCGAGGTTGCTCTGCAGCGTGGCCCGCGGCAGCGCATCGAGCCGGCGGCCGCAGTACCACACCACGGCATAGGCAAAGGCGGTCGCCAGGATGGTCTGCTCGGTGGCGCCGAAGCCCGCGGCGAAAGGCTCGCCGGTGGCATAGACCGGGATCGGCAGGACGACGCAGAACAAGAACCCGCCAATCGCGTCGAGCCACGTCTCGATGAACCGCTCCGGAGCGGAACGGATCGCCGGCGCGCCAGCCGACGCCGGTCCGGCCGCTGAAGCATCGGCTCCGACGGGCATCACTCTTCGCAAGGACAAGGCTCCTCGACCTGCCGGCAAACGGACGCCGGCATTCCCACCCACGGGTTAGCAGTGTCCCAAGGCATACAAACCGCACCGATAATGCATATAGTCTAGCTCGGCCGGGGAAAGTAAAGCGCCGGTGGGGCGCCTCGCTGGTGCCAAACGCCTGAGCCCATCCCATTCCCAAGCACGGCGCTGACCATGAAGCCGATGGCCGGGATCTGCAGGCTGAAGTCGACGGTTGAATGCAGGATGGCGACGCCCGGCGACAGCGAAGGCGGCGGCCGGAAGATGGCGTCGTCGACGCCGCTCGCCAGGCGCTGCGCAGACAGACCAGCCACGGCAGCACGACGGCGAAGATCGCCGCGAGGTCGGCCGGTATGCCCAATTCGACGATCGTTTCCAGCGGTGTCAGAATGGGCCTTGTCGTTGGGCTGCACGATCTCCGGCGGCTGGTTGACGGCGTAGATGTCGGTGAAGCTGCCGAGCCCCCAACCCAGCCAGGGCGACTCGCGGATGGCGGCGACCGAGGCACGCCAGATGATGAGGCGGTTGCCGCTGTCGGCGTTGGGCAGCGTCGACATCTTGTGCATCAACGCGCTGCCGGCGATCGAGCCGATGACGAGGGCGATCAGGACCGTGACGGCGAGCGTGCGGCGGATCTGCGAACGTGACCGCCAGCGGCCGCGCATCAGCAGATAGCCGAGCGCCAGCACGCCCGCGACGCCCGAGGCAAAGCCGCGCGCGAGCCGGAGATCAGCGCGCGCCCATGAACATGAAGCCAAGCGCCACCAGCGCCAGCCGCGGGCCAGTGATCCACGGTTGAGAAGGCAGGCTGCCGTCGGCCATCTCGTCGTTCATCGACTTCGAATGCGGCCGCGAGCGGTCGGCGAACAGCAGCGCGAGCGTTGCGACCACAGCCATGCCCATGAAGCAGCCAAACGAATTGCTGTTCACGAAGGTGCCGGACATCAGGCACCTGTCGTTCGGCATCTCAAAGTCGCCCTGCTTCGAGGAAGCCACCGAGATAGCACGAATGCGATGCGCGATCGGTGTAGAGCGCATAGACCATCACCACCAGGGCACTGGCGATCAGCGTCAGCAGCAGCAGCCGCGCCCGGCGCTGGTCGAGCGGAACAGGGCGCGGGCGATGGCGAAGATCAGCCCGCAGGCCAGGCATTTCAGCAGCGTGTTGCGCGAAGCATCGACCGCCAGGCTCGGCACCGCTGCGTTCGCCTGCCCCAGGATCGCCGGCCGCCTTGGCATAGAACGCGCGCTGCCCGACGGCCGGCGCGAGCGTCGACATCTGCAGCAGGCCGCCACGGCGAGGAAGATCCCAAACGGACGCAATCAGCAGCAGCAGCGGACCACGCTCGGCAGCGAGACGGCAAAACCACCGCGACCGCCCAGGCCCAGCGCCACCGCGATCGGCGAGCCCGCCCACCACCACCACCATCGGCGCCCAGGCCCAGTCGCGGTTGCCGCCCATGCGGGCAGCGGCGCGACCAGCAGAAGCAGCAGGAAGGCGGCTGACGACGAGGAAATCGGCCAAGCCGAGAAGCAGCATACCCGGCCGCCAGCGCGACGGTGCATGCGCTGAGATCGTCCGCCTCTTCCGGCCAGGTCATTTCTTTGAAGACCGTCAGATCACTGCGTGAATTCCTCCTGGCGCCGCCGGTCGCCGCCCAGGAAAGAGCGGATGATGAGCTCGTCGACCGGCGAGTGGATCGGCCGATGCAAACCAGGTACGCACGCCGAAAGTCGCCACGTCATGGCGACATAGTCGCCGCAGCCGCTGGCTGCTCGGCGTCGCTGAAATAGACCCAGGCAGTCGAGGATGAGGCGCAGCCGCGTCGGCCAGATCTGCGGGATGCGCGGCGCAGTCTCGATCGACCTGAGGAGAGCGGCAGCACCACGTCGCGCGAGGTGCCGTCGAGCGCCTGGCGCATGCACCGCCAGCCGCAGCCATCGTCGATGCCGCGCGCCGGCGCGCCGGCCAGGCCACTCTCGAGATCCGGCGCTGGCGCGGCGCGCATCCATTCCTCGCGCTGGTTCTGCGTCGCCTTGAGATCCATGGTGAGCGCCGCGCCGCCCATCAGCTCGGAGCGCTGCAGGTACCGGTCGGCGACACGGATCGGCCGCCACCGCGCCGTCGAGCGCGGCAATCCGGCCTCGACGTTGGCGAGCCTTCCATTGGCCCGGCAGGTGCGCAGCTCGAAGACGATCGCATCGGCCTTCTGCGCGCGCCAGGCGCCGCTTGTGACCGGGCAGGCCCTGCCACACGGCGCAGCGCCGCCCGCGACCATCAGGCCAGCGCAACATGCCAATTCAACAAGATCGACAGAAAGCCTTCCCCGACACCGGCGCGGCGAGCGCCGGACGCACTCCACCGCTCCGCTTTCCACGATGTCAAAGGAGTTCCGTACTGGGCGCACGTGCAATTTGATCGGCGCGGCAGTCATGGCACCGCTGGTCGGTGTCATCGTGCGCACCTGCACCTCGACCAGGGCCGTCGACGCCGACCCCCGCCGCGCCGGTGAAGCTGCCCTTGATCGGCATCGCCTGCTCGGGATCGCGCGCGACGGCGACGCGGATCAGCCGCTCGGCTGCCGATGATGCCGTTGGTCGGATCGAACTCCACCCAGCCGGCGCCCGGCAGGTAGACCTCGCATCCAGGCATGCGGATAGGCACGGCGCGGCCGCCTCGTCCGGCCTCGCTGTCGAGCGCCGGGTCGTAGAGGTAGCCGGTGACGAAGCGCGCCGCGAGACCGAGCGAGCGCGCGCCTCCATCATCAGCAGCGCGTAGTCGCGGCACGTGCCGCCGCCGGTCTCGAGCGTCGTCGCCGGCGGCTGCGTGCCGATCTCGAAGCGCATCGCGTATGTCAGCGCTCTCCTGGATGCCCTTGCACATGCGCGACCAGCGTGGCGAAGCTCTCGCTCGTCGGCCTCTTCGGTCGAGGAACTGGCGCGCCCAGCTGCTCGACCGCGGCGTTGGGATCGGGATAGTGGCGCTCGACGTAGCGCGCGAGGTCGGGCGCCTCCTCGGCGAGGTAGGCTGAACGGCAGCTTGCGGGCATAGTCCTCGATTGGCGGCAACTCGGGCGGCACGCCGTAATGCTCGAGCTGGATGGTGCTGACGAACTCCAGCGCCTGCACCGCCGCCTCGCCGAACGAGGCGATGGCGATCGAGTTGCCGAACGGATCGTGGATCCAGCGCACCTGCGCGGCCGGATCGATCGTCAGGTTGGTGTGACAGCAGCCGCAGGTCGTGGCTGTCGCGCGGCCGGAACATCAGCCGGTATTCGCCCAGCGTGACGGGCTCGGCATAGTCGTAGCGGGTGCGATGGACGATCTCGAGTGTGCGCATGCCGCTCGATAATGCCCGATGTGCCCGCAAGGTTGCAGCCGCCGCCCAATCGAGCCGGCTGCGGCGGGCGGCCTTTCACCCGGCTTTTGCTGTCGAAGCCGAGCTGCCGCGCCGCCCGCCGGGCGTCAGCGCATAGGTGGCGCGCTCGACCCGTTCGAACCAGCCATAGAAATCGTCGCGCAGGATCGACGCGGCGTGTGGGAGCGCATCAGGCCGCCAGGCGCAGCGCCGCGAGCTTCATCGGCCCGTTCTCGGCAACAGGCCGGCGCAGCGCAGCGCCGCCTGGCGGTAGGCCGTCATCATCGGCACCTTTGGCGTGCCGGAGCCACCGCGGTTGGGATCGCCGACGCGGCGCTGATGCTCGCCCAGCAGCCGGCCCGACCTTGCGCGGGTTCTGCTGGCTGTGCAGGGCGCCGGATCGAGCAGCGACGTCGACACGCTTTTGCCCACCATCATCAGCCCGAGCCCCAGCCGCCGACAGAGCTTCTTCACGCTGCGCATGTTCTTGGGCCAGGCGCCGACCGCGAGGTAGACCGTGTCGCTGAGCGCCAGGCGCATCGACGCCCTGCAGCACCAGCCCCAGCCCGGAAGACGCGCTTCAACTCGACGATCACCGGCGGCTCCCGGCCGCGCACCGCCACCACCGTCGCAGCCGCGCACCTCGCCCTTCACGCTGTAACCCTGGCCTTCCAGCAGGGCCTTCACCGGCTCGATAGAGGTCGCTCTCCAGCGACATGCAGCACAAGCTAACATGCTAGGAAGAGTCCCGACCCGGGGAAAACCGAGATGACCGATCTGCTGGATCAAGGAGCGGCCGCCATCGCAGCCGCGGTGCGCGGCGGCAAGGTGACGCGCGCGCGACGTTGCGGAAGCGGCGATCGCCAGGGTCGAGGCGCGCAACGCCCAGCTCACGGCGATCGTCGACTTCGATCCGCCGAGGCGCGCGCTTCGGCCGATGCGGTCGATGCCAGGCGCCGGCAGGGCTTCGACGGGCCGATCCTGGGCGTGCCGTACACGGTAAAGGACAACACCTGGGTCGCGGGCCGCAAGCGTCGCCAACGGCTCGCTGCTGTGGAAGGACTTCAAGCCGCCGCGCGATCGCCATCGCGGTCGAGCGCTTGAAGAACGGCAGGCGGCGTCTTCTCGGCATGACCAATACGCCGGAGATGGCGGCCAAGGGCCATACCGAAAACAAGGTCTACGGTCCTCGCGCCATCCGATGGATCCCGCCCTGACGCCCGGCGGCTCGTCGGGCGGCGCGGCAGCAGCTGCTCGCAGCCGGCTTCGCACCGATCGCGCTCGGCACAGACGGCGGCGGCTCGGGCCGGCGGCCGGCATCGCATTGCGGCGTCGTCGGGCTGACGACCTCGGCCGGCGCCATCCCCAATCCGTTCGGCTTCGGCGGCGCCTTCGGCCCGCTCTACGGCGTCACTGCTCCGATGGGCCGCACCGTGGCCGACGCCAGGGCGATCTTCGAGGTCACCGGCCGGTCCCGATCCGCGCGATCCGTACTCGGTGCCCGTTGCTCGACGTGCCGCCGCCCGCCAGCCCGCGCGTCGCGCTCAGCCGGCGGCTCGGCCTCAACGTCGCCGTCGACCCGACGTCATGCACGGCCTTCGAGGCGGCCGTCGGCGCAGCTGCGCGCCGCCGGTTGGCACATCGAGGATGCCGACATCGCCTGGCCCGACGACACCAACGAGCGGCGCGTTCGGCGCCGCCGATCGCCGCGCGCCAGCGCCCTGCTGTTCGGCGAACGCCAAGCCATGCGACAAGGACCTGTTCGGCGACAACGTCTCCGGCCTCGATCGCGCGCGGCCGCATCGTCCGCGGCACCGACGTGGTCGCGCGCCTACCGCTTCGCCGATGCCTGCGCCCGCTCGGTCGGCCAGTTCTTCACCGAGTACGACTACCCGCTGACGCCGACCACGGCCTGCGTGTCGTCGGCCGGTCGAACAGGTCTATCCCAAAGTGATCGAGAACCGGGAAGTCGGCCCGCGCGGCCACGCGCGCGTTCACCCCGCTGTTCAACCTCGCCCTTGTGCCCGGCATCTCGCTGCCCTGCGGCACCGGCCGCGCGGCGGCCTACCGCGTCGGAATGCAGATCGTGGCGCCGCGGCTGCACGACCGTCCGCTGCTCGCCATGGCGCAACGGGCCGAAGCCGTGCTCACGGGATAGGAGAGCGGCGTTCCAGGAGTCCAAAACCACCCGCGCCGAATCCAGAACCACATTGGACGCCTCGGTCATCGATAAATAAGCGGTTTGAGGCCGAGTCCAAAATTCTCGGGGCCTAGCCCGGACATTTTTGGATCCGCGCTCTGCAGACCGCAAACCCTCCGCTGGCAGCAGCCAATCGATCGCTCGGCATCGGCTCGGCCACTTCCCGTCGCATCGGCGGGAGCCAAGCCGTTGGCGCGACGCCCATCTCCGCCTAGAACGGCTCAGAACGAGCGTCCCGCCGCCGCGGCCCGCCGGATTGCGCTTTACGCCGCCCGGGATCTGCGGTTGAGCGGACCCGACGGTGCGACCAATGCCGGCCACGTGCAGGCGCGCCATCGATCGGCTGGGACTGCTGCAGATCGATTCGGTCAACGTGCTGGCGCGCGCGCACTACCTGCCGCTGTTCTCGCGGCTGGGCAACTACGACAGCGCGCCACCTCGACGCGCCTCGCCTGGGGCCGCAAGAGCAAGCGCGGGCTGTTCGAATTCTGGGCGCACGAGGCCTCGCTGCTGCCGCTGTCGACGCCATCCGCTGTGGCGCTGGAGCATGGAGCGCGCCGCGCCGGAACGACGGCGACGGCAAGGGCAAGCTGCACCTGCTTCCGTCGCGAGAAGGCCGTCGTTCATCGACGAGGTGCGGCGCCAGCTCGCCGATCGCGGCCCGCTCGCCGCCTCCGATCTCGAGCAGCGGCACGCGGCAAGAAGGGGCCGTGGTGGGGCTGGAGCGACGCCAAGTACGCCATGGAATGGCTGTTCTTCGCCGGCGAAGTGACGACGGCGACGCGGCGCGGCGCCTTCGAGCGCGTCTACGACCTCACCGAGCGCGTGCTGCCGGCCGACGTGCTGGCGCTGCCCACGCCATCAGCCGAGGATGCGCAGCGCGAGCTGATGCGACTTTCCGCCAAGGCGCTGGGCATCGCCACCGAGTTCGACCTGCGCGACTACTATCGCCTGGGCGTCGCCGACACCAAGGCACGGCTCGCCGAGCTGGTCGAAGCGGGCGAGCTCTTGCCGGTCGTCGGTCGAAGGCTGGACGAACCCGGCCTATCTCGATCCCGCCGCGCGCCAGCCCGCGCAAGGTCGAGGCGCGCGCCCTGCTGGCGCCGTTCGATCCGCTGATCTGGGAGCGCGACCGCACCGAGCGCCTCTTCGACTTCTTCTATCGCATCGAGATCTACACGCCGATCGCCAAGCGCAAGCACGGCTATTACGTGCTGCCCTTCCTGCTGGGCGACCGCGCTCGTCGGCCGTGTCGACCTCAAGGCCGACCGCGCCAACAGCCGCCTGCTGGTCCATGCCGCGCATCTCGAAGACGGCGTCGAGGCCAAGGACGGTCGCCGGTCCGCTGGGCGAGGAGTTGCGCCTCATGGCCGACTGGCTCGAACTCGAAGACGTGTCGCTGCCGCATGCCGGCGCGCTCAGCCGGGCGCTGAGGATGGGCCGCAAGAGCCAATAGATTTGGCCTTATTGCCACACTAAGGACGATAATCGTCGCTTACGCTCGAATGGCGTTATGGTGGCGCGGTTGATGGTCTCGGGCAAGGAACGAGGTTCATGAACGATCTGGTTCTCAAGGGCGGCAAGGTCATCGATCCGTCGCAAGGGCTCGACAGGGTAACGGACGTCGCCTTTGCCGCCGGCAAGGTTTCTGCAATCGGTGATAGCCTTCCGGGCAAGGACGCGCGCGACGTCGCGGGCAAGATCGTGACGCCCGGGCCTCATCGACCTGCACACCCACGTCTACTGGGGCGGCACGTCGCTCGGCGTCGCCGCCGAGCTGCTGGCGCGCTCGGGCGGCGTGACCGACCTTCGTCGATGCCGGCAGCGCCGGGCCCGGCAACTTCCACGGCTTCCGCAAGCACGTGATCGAGCCGTCACCGGTGCGCATCCTGCCCTACCTCAATATCGCCTTCCCGGGCATCTTCGCCTTCTCCAGGACGGTGATGGTCGGCGAGGCGCTCGGACATGCGCCTGCTCGATCCGCGCGAGAGTGCGTCCGCGTGGCGCGCGAGCACAACGCGACCTGGTCGCTGGGCATCAAGGTGCGGGTCGGCAAGTCGGCGAGCGGCGACCTCGGGCATCATGCCGCTCGACATCGCGCTCGACGTCGCCGAGGAGCTCGGCCTGCCGGTCATGGCCCATCTCGACCATCCGCCGCCGGCACGCCACGAGGTGATGACGCCGGCTGCGGCCAGGCGACGTGCTGACCCATTGCTTCCGGCCGTTTCCCAATCGCGCCGGTGCGCGCCGACGGCAGGTCCGCGAGGAGATCCTGGCGGCGCGCGCGCGCGGCGTGATCTTCGATATCGGCCATGGCGGCGGCTCGTTCGGCTTCGGCACGACCAGGAAGATGCTGGCGGCGGGCTTCCTGCCCGACGTCATCTCGTCCGACGTGCACGCGGCTCTCGATCGACGGACCGGCCTTCGACCTGCTCACCACCATGTCGAAGTTCCTCTGCCTGGGCGTCGACCTGCCGACCGTGATCCGGCTCGCTACCAGCGGGCCGGCGGCGGCGATCCAGCGCCCCGACCTCGGCACGCTCAAGGTCGGCAGCGTCGGCGAGGCGACGGTGATCGATCTGGCCGGCGGCAAGTTCGACTACGCCGATGCGATCGGGAGCGCCTGGCGGGCGACAAGCGTTTGCTGTCCTGCCGGTGTCGTGCTGGCCGGACGATGGTGGCATCCGACATGACGAACGATCCCAAGGAGCTCGAGCTCGCCCGCCTGCCTCGCCCACGAGGCGGACGATGCCTACATGGGTTTCGCGCCACGCGCGACGAGCTGGCAGCCTTCCTGAACGAACTGCTGGAGGCCGAGCGGGCGGGGACCGGCGTAGCGCATTGAGGAGCGCCCAGTCGGCTGCCGGCACGCCCTATGCCGAGCTGCTGCAAGATATCCACAAGGACGAGGCGCGCTGGTGCGCCATGCTGTTGAAGCAGCTCAAGGCGCTGGGCGCGCCTGCCTCGTCCAAGGTCGGTGCCTTTCAGGACGAAGGCCCTGGCGATCGCAGGGCTTTCGAGCGCGCTTGCCTTTCCTTAATCGCGGCCAAGGCTGGGTGGTGCGCAATCTCAAGGCAATGTTGCCCAAGGTGCGCGATGCCGCCCTGCATCGCGACCTCTCCGACATGCTTCTGTCACACGAGATCAACATCGCGCGGGCAAACGCCACGCTCTGGCCAGGCATTCTAGCGGTTCGGCGCTATCTCCACGCTATTCTGTGGGAAATTTGGCCGATCTTGCAACTTTCGCCTGATCGGCGCGCAACCTTTCGCGCTCAGCCGCCGTTGAGACAGTGTGGCCGGGTCACCTGGCGTCGCCCCTGCCCCGCGCTCAGCGATGCCACCCTCCCCGCTCGGCCTTACGCCCGCTCCCGAGGAAACTTGGGAGCGGGCTTCCTCTTTCAGGGGTTGGCGACGCAGGCAGCGATAGACCACCGCGAACAGCCGGCTCGGGATCGGTCCAGATCTCGGGCGATCCGGAAGCCGCCGCCGTCGGGCCAGCGCCTCGATACCGGCGAGGTCGTACTTGTAGGAATACTCCGTGTGAACGCGCTCGCCTTCGGCTAAAGCTGAAGGGGCGGCCGGCGATGATCGCCGACTGATCGCGCAGGCTCCGGAAGTAGATCTCGATACGGCCCTCGAGCGGATTGTAGAACGCCTCGTGGGCGAAGGCGTCGAGGTCGAGCGCTGCCGTGCAGCTCGCGATTGATGCGCCGCAGGAGATTGAGCGTGAAGGCTGCGGTGACGCCGGCGGAATCGTTATAGGCCGCATGTAGGCGCTGCGGATCCCTTCTTCAGGTCGACGCCCAGCACCAAAGCGCCGTGCTCGCCCAGCAGGCGCTGCGCCCGGCGCACGGAAGGCGGTCGCGCTCCGACGGGCTCCAGGTTGCCGATCGTCGATCCGGGAAAGAAGCCCAGCCGCCGCGCCGTGCCGGAGATTTGCGGCAGGTCTGCAAGCGCCATGTAGTCGGCGCAGACGGGCTCGACCGTGAGCGACGGATAGTCGCGGCGCAGACGCGGCCGTGGCGGTCGAGGTGTTGCCGTGGAAATGTCGATGGGGGAGTAGAGCGCCAGGTCTTCCAGGGCATCGAGCAGCAGGCGCGACTTCACACTCGATCCGCTACCGAACTCGACCAGCGCGCAGCCCGGCCCGGCGCGCGAGGCGATGTCGGCGGCGTGCCGCTTCAGGATCTCGGTCTCGGTGCGCGTCAGGTAGTATTCGGGCAGTTCGCAGATCGCGTCGAACAGCGCCGAGCGCTCTGGCGTCGTACAGAAACTTCGCCGGGATGGCGCGCGGCGAGCCCGATAAGCCCGCCAGCTACCGCCGTGGCGCGAACTTCCTCTCGGTCGGTGGTTTCGGGGCGATCGAAGGCGAGCGCGGTAGCCGTTCATCGGAGATCCTCTGCCAGGCGCAGTACCGCCGAACATCCAGCGTGCGTCCGGCGGAAAGAAGTTGCGATAGGTTGTGCGGATATGGTCACGCGGCGTCGCCGCGCAACCGCCGCGCAGCACCGTTTGGTTGGCCATGAACTTTGCCGTTGTATTCGCCGATCGCACCGGGCGGCTCGCGATAGCCCCGGATAGGCGACGTAGGGGCTGGCGGTCCATTCGCCAGACGTCGCCGATCATTTGCTGCAGGCCCTTGCCCTCGGCGGGCCGGATGCAGCAAGCCGCTGCCCAGGGTTGCCGGCGAGCGGCAGGTCGGCGGCAGCGATTTCCCATTCTGACTCGCGCGGCAGGCGCTTGCCGGCCCACTTGGCAAAGGCCGCGGCTTCGTAGGCACTGACATGGCACACCGGCTCCGCCGGCCTGCATCGGCCGCAAGCCCGGCGAGCGTGAAGACCCGTTCCAGTCCGCGTCCGCCATTCTGCCAGTAAAGCGGCGCCTGCCAGTCGCGCTGCTTGACGCAGTCCCAGCCGGCCGACAGCCAGAACTCGGGACGGCGATAGCCTCCGTCGTCGATGAAGGCGGCAATACTCGCCGCAGGTGACGAGCCGCGTGGCAAGCGCGAACGGCTCGAGCCAGACGCGATGGCGCGGCCCTTCGTTGTCGAAGGCGAATCCATCGCCGGCATGGCCAATCTCCACCAGCCCGCCCTCGAAGTCGATCCAGCTGGAGCGGCGTGCCGCTTGCGCCGGCCGGCGCCGCGCTGCCAACGGCGCATAGGCCGGATGAAGCGGATTGAGGGACAGCAGATGCTTGGCGTCCATCAGCAGCAGCTCCTGATGCTGCTGTTCGTGATGCAGGCCGAGCTCGATGAGCGATGAGCAGTCGCCCGATCGCGCCCTGCGATCAGCCCGGCGGTCGCGTCGGTGACGTGCCGGCGATAGGCCGGATCTCCTCGACGCCCGGCCGCGTGATCATGCCGCGCTGTGGCCGCGGATGACGCGGGCCGACGGCCTCGTAGTAGGAATTGAAAAGATATTCGTAGGCCGGCGTCGAAGACGCGGTAGCCCGGCACATTGGGACGCAGCACGAAGGTTTCGAAGAACCACGTCGTATGCGCCAGGTGCCACTTGGTCGGGCTGGCGTCGGGCATCGACTGCACGGTCTGGTCTTCGGCAGAGAGCAGCGCGCGAGCCGTTCGGTCAGGCTCGGATGGACAGAAAGCGCTCGAATTGCGGGACGCCGGTGCACTGCACGGGAGGCGTTACCAGGTTCGACACGACACCTCCGCACCGGTCCTAACGCCCGGTCAAGGATAGCCGGTTGCCGGGCCTCCGTCGCGGACACAGTTTGTGTTAGGCCTCGCGATTCTGCCCACCGACGGGAAGCTTGTGCCGGTTTGCGAAATCGATCCGTGGCGCACCCAGTACTTCGAGCGTGTCGCCTGTCCCGACAGACGTCTTCATCCCGACCGAGGATAGCGACGCCTGGGTGTGGAACCCCAGGCACCGCTGGATCTACGACAAGCTTGCGGTGGCTGTGAGCCAGGGCCTGATGCGGCACCTCACGGCGTTGCCCCACAATCGTATCCGGTCTTCTCCAAGCCGATCTACAACCTGAAAGGGCATGGGCGTCGGCAGCCGGCGGCTGGATCCGAGCAGGACTATGCCGCGGCATACCAGCCCGGTCATTTCTGGTCGACGCTGCTCGAGGGCGACCATGTCAGCAGCGACCTCGCCGTGGTCGACGGCGCGCCGCGCTGGTGGCGGCATGCGAGCGGCGTCGCCAGCGGCGAGGGCACGTTCGACTACTGGCAAGTCGGCGCCGAGTCCCGATCCGGCCGTCGAGCGATGGGGCGACGCGCTGGTGCCGCAAGCACCTGGGCGGCTACACCGGCATGATCAATCTGGAGACGATCGGCGGGCGCATCATCGAGGTGCATCTGCGCTTCGCCGACCAGTGGCCTGATCTCTACGGCGGCGACAGCGATGGGTCGAGGCATTGATCGGCCTCTACAAGACTGGCGAAGTGGCGGTTCGACGACTCGCGCCGGCGCACCGGCTACAGCGTCGTGTTGTTCGCCCCGCATGGCCGCGCTACCGCCATCCGCCTCAGCGCGCTGCAGCGGGAGATCGCCGGCATGCCCGGCGTCTCGCAGCCTGCAGATCACGTTCCACGAAGGATGGGCGCCCGACCGCCACGCCATGCCGCCTGGCGGCTTCCGAGTGGCGATCATCAATTGCTGGGATCGTGCCGCCGGGAACGCAGCCCGCGACGGCTGCGTTCCCACTTCGCGGGATGAGTAGCTCGAGCTAGGCTCGGCCGACGGTAGGCGACCTCGCGCTGCACGCAGCGATCGTAGCGATCACTGCCGCGCACCAGGCCGTAGGACATACAGGCTTCCTGCGCGTCGGCGACGATGCGCGCCTCGGCGTAGCTCGCCGTCATGCGGCCGCGACGCACGAGCCGCCGCCTCGCGCTCGCGCGCAGATGCGGTAAGCCCTCCGGTGCCCGGCGCGTAGCCGTAGTAAGCGCACGAGATCACCAGATCGTTGCCGGCACGACGACGGTCGTCCTGGTTTCGGTATGCGCAGCCAGCGGCGAGGCGCCGACGGCCAAAGCGAGGCAAAGACGACGATATGACATGGACAGCCTCCGGTTTGATCGCGTCGCGTGGTCAGGAGTTGCGGCGCATGAAGCCGGCGAACAAGCTGACGATGAACAGGATCAGCGCGACAACGAACAGGATCTGCGCAATGCCGGCCGCGGTCGACGCAATGCCGCCGAAACCGAACACGGCGGCGACGAGCGCGATCACAAGGAACATCAACGCCCAGTACAACATGGCTCACTCCTCAATGGGTGTGCGACAAACTGTGCGCAGCCATAACGCGGCTTTCACGGCGCGGTTCCGCGATCCGCGATTGTCGGCGGCCGGTGAAAAGCCGCGCGCCCTCGGGGCAACCGCTTGGCGAATGTCGCGTTCATCCTTGCTGAGACCCCCAGCACACGAATGGAGGCTCCCATGCAACGAGAACTAACGCCGACGGAATCACGCAGCGGCGTCGTCAGTGGACCGCGTCCTCCTGGTGCTGGTGGCGTCCTCGCTTCGGCGGAATCGTGGCCGTCCTCTTGTGCTGGGCCATTCCTGTTCACGCCAGGCTGACGTCCATCCGTCCTCTCCTCCCGTTGACTTGAGTAGCGTAGGCAATGAGCCTCATCCACCCACAGGTTGAGCGACGCAGAAGGTGCGCTGTTCGATCGAGATCGCTCGCGCTCGCCAGACGCAGCGGTCCCGACGTTGCCGATCAAGGATCTCGGGCTGAGGCTCGGAAGATCGCGGCTTCACCGACGCTGCAGACGCGTCGGGCCTTGATGTCGCTCTTGCGGTCGCGGACAGGTCACCGCTGGCAGGGGCCAAAAGGGTTGCATGCCGATCCGAGGGCAGACGCCTGTAGGCAGCTAGCGACCTTTCAGGGCGTTTCGTCGTATTCCGGATGGCGTCGCACGAAATCGACGACAAAGCTGCAGGCCGGGACGATCTTGAAGCCGCGGCGGCGGCGCATCGTCCAGCGCGGCGCGCATCGGTTGCGAGCCGATGCCGCGGTCCTTCGTCGGCGCTCGGCACTTCGGGTGAAGACCAGCCGATCACCCTGCTGGTGGTAGACGGCGATGGCGAGGCCATGCTCGGTCGTCGAGCTCGTAGCGGCCGAGCGCCGCGTTGTGCCTCACCGGCATGACGCGGCCCTCGCGATGTCCGTGCGGCGCCACCGGGCTCGGCGAACTGCGGACGGCTCGTCATCGGTCGACTTCCCAGAACATGGGATAGGACGACTGGATCAGGCCCTTGAGGTCTGCCGCGGAAGCCGCGCGGGAATGGTGAACTGTCCCCACATCACCGACGGCGTGAGATCGTAAGCGGCGGCCTGGATATCGGCGGCGATCCTCTTGCGCTCCTCGCCCGTGGCGGCGCGCGTGAAGGTCTTGATAAGCGCCGGGATGCGGTCGTCGCACGACCAGCCGGGAAAGTCGTTGCAGGTCGCGGCGACGTAGAAGTGCGTCAGCGGCGAGTACATGTCCGTTCCGTTCGAGTAGACCGGAAACATCGACCAGCTTGTCCTTCTTGGCGCGCCGCGCCAGCACCGTCGGCCAGTCGCGCGGCTGCGGCTCGACGGTAAAGCCGACGTCGCGCATGTTCTGCACCAGCACGCGTCGAGGCCGGTCTGGCTGATCGAGCCCGACACCTCGAGGATGATCACCGGCTCGCCCTTGTAGCCCGGACGCCTTGAGCTCGGCCTTGGCTGCGCTAGGTCGAACTTGCCGCGCCGGCACCGGCATCGGTGGTGAGCGGCGTGCCGCACATCCAGAAGGACGGGCACGACTTGGAGCGATACTGCTCCGGGCACGCCGATCGCCGTCAGGGTCGCGTCCTGGTCGACAAGCTTCCACATGACCTTGCGCACCGCCGGATTGTCGAACGGCGGGAAGGCGTGGTTCAGGCGGAAGATTCCCTGGAACTGGTGAATGCCGCCCAGCCCCATCAGCTGGACGTTCTTCTCCTTCTCCAGGACCGGCAGCATGTCGAACGGCAGGTATTGCGTAGCGTTAGTCGATCTCGCCTGCGATCAGTGCGTTGGCGCCGGTCGACTGGTCAGGCATCAACGCGCAGAGACGAGCTGGTCGATCCTCACGTTCTTGCCGCCCGCCAGGAAATCGGGCGGCTCCGCGCGCGGCACGGTAGTCCGGATTGCGCTCGAGCACCATGGCGCTGCCCGGCCGCCACTGATCCTTGAGGAAGCGGAACGGGCCGAGCCGATCGGCTGCCGGATGCGCTGGTCCGCCGGGCGTGGCCGCCAGCCGCGCCGGCATCATCACGGGCAGCGGCGCGTTGGGCTTGCCCAGCACTTCCAGCATCAGCGGGAACGGTTCTTTCAGGCGCGATCCTGAAGGTCCTGTCGTCCGACGCCTCGATCGAAGCGGTAGCGGCAAACAACAGCTTGCCCAGCGGGTCGCGCACAGACCAGCGCTTGAGCGAGGCCACGCAATCGGCGGCTGTCACCGAGGCTGCCGTCGTGGAACTTCGAGGCCGGGCGCGCAGCGTGAAGCTCCAGATGAGCCTGTCGGGCGAACTGTTGTCCAGCTCTCGACCATCTGCGGCTTGATCTCGCCCCGCTCGTTCATGGCGAACAGCATGTCGAAGACATGCAGGCCGAATGTCCGGGTGATCGTCGCCGTGATGATAGTGTGGATCGAGGATCGTGACCTCGGACTCCAGCACCACCGTCATCGCCTTGGCCGCCCGCGCTTCACGCGGCCGGATGAGCGTTGCTGCCCCCAGTGCCGCTCCACCCGCCAGCGTCGTGCGCCGCCCCAATCACCCATATGCCTCACGCCCCTCAGAACGAGCAGGCAGGCGTACAGGCGTTCCGACAGAGAACAAAAAGGCCGGTCGCGCCTGCCCGAGCAGACGAACCGGCCCTTTTGTTGTTCGCAGCGAACGGATCAGGTCGGCGCAGCACGTGGCAGGTGACCCGGTCGACGAACGAGGTCGGTCGCGGGACCGCGCACGGCCACGCCCAGTCGCTTTCGCCGGGGCCGGCGGGCGGCACGATCACGGCGTGTCGATCTGCACCTTCTGGCCGCCGTTGGTGAACTCGCAGCCGACGACCAGCGTCGATCGTGTTGGCGCTGTTGTTGTCGACGTAGAGGACCGCCAACCAGTGACTTCGCCGGGATCGCCTGCAGCGACGGGGCGTCAAGCGCCACGATCGGCACCGTCGGGCCCGCCGTGATCGGCACTGGTACCCATCAGGTTGGCGCGCGGATGCTGCACGACCGACGCCCGGCACGACGCGCGCTCTGGCCTGCGAGGGTCGAACGCGCTGATCGACATGGGCGGCTCGGCGATCAGTCGGCTGGTCACCGGCACCTGCTGATCATCCGGCGACCAAACCTTGCCGGTGCGCGTCATCGGTGAACTGTGGAACGCCGGCCGCGATGTTCTGTGCCATCGCCGACGACCGGCCAGGCCGCAACCGACCAGGCCGCCCAGCGCGGTGCCGAAAAAGCGAGCGGTGCGCTTCGATCGTCAGCTCCGCTTTACATGCTCTTGTAGCTTGCGTTCCCAGCCGCTGACCTGGGCTCTCCGCCTGCTCCTGGCTGATGCCGTAGCGGGTCTGGATCTTGCCGACCAGCTGCTCGCGGCGGCCCTCGATCTCCAGCAGGTCGTCGTCGGTCAGCTTGCCCCCACTGTTCCTTCACCGCACCTCTTGGTCTGGGTCCAGCTGCCTTTGATCTTTTCCCAGGTGCTGCTCGTCCGGCATGGTCGTGGTGGTGGTGGTCGTCGTCGTCGATTGGGCCTGCGCGACGACTGGCGTAGCGCGATCGCGCACAGGGCAGCGACTGCGCAGGCGGCGAAGATAGCGACTGGACGCATGCAAACCTCCTTCCGTTACAGTCGGGGATGCGCTGTGGTCGTTCAGTAACGGCGTGTCGTCGGCAAGGTTGCCGGCCTCAGGACACGAGTCAGGACCACAAGATTTCAGGAACAGTGCCAGAGGCATCGACGATCAGGATGGCGGCGTAGAGGTCCATCAGCTCGTCCTCAAGAAGCCGCGCTCGAGCACGCTCGTCACGATGGGACTCTTCGTGAGGGCCGCCGCTGGGCTGTATCGCCCTGGCGGTTGCGCTTACGGCTGGCCAGTCAGGCGGAACGGTGAGGTCATGTCACCCCCTTGCGGTCGCTACGCTGACATGAACGCCACCGCCCGGGCGAGAGGGTTGCAGATCGGACGGATGTCAGGTAGGCCGCCGCGGCGCGCGCCGGCGTGGTCGAGCGCCTGCCGCAGATCGACCGAGGAATAAGGCTTGGAGATGAAGCGGATGCCCTCGCCACGGCAGCGTCGATGCGGCCATAGCCGCTGGCAATGACCACCGGCAGACGCGGGAAACCGCTGATGCACCTCGGCTCGCCAGCTCCCTCTGCCACTCATGCCCGGCAGCCCGAGGTCGGTCAGCAGCAGGTCGAACGAGCTGGCCCTTGGACAGCGAGCTCGAGCGCCTGCTCGCCGGTGCCAACGGCGGCGACAGACGCAATCCAGCCGTTCCAGCATGTCGGTGGTCGACATGCGCAGTACGACCTCGTCCTCGACCAGCAGGCACGCGGCGCGGTCGTGCCGGCAGAAGCCGAGTCGGCAGCGGCTTCGCGATGTCGTGGCGTGTGGCGGCGCGGGCGGTGACGCCGACAGAAGCGGCACGAGACTTTGGCGGCCAAGTTCCTCGCCACGATAGGGCTTGGCGATCATCGGATAGTCGCGCCGGTCCTGGCCGGGATGAGATCGCGCGCATAGCCCGAGGTCAGCAACACGGCGATCCCCGGCCGCAGGCGCTGCGCCATCTCCGCCAAGCTCGATCGCCGACTGAGCTCGCCCGGCATGACGATGTCGGTGAATAGCAGGTCGAAGCGCCGGATCCTTCCGCCAGGATGGTCGGCGGCGACATCGGGATTCTCCGCTGCCACGACCCGGTAGCCCCATCCGGACAGCATGTCGACGCACGGCACGCCGCACGTCGTCGTTGTCCTCGACCACCAGCACGCGCTCGCTGCCGGCCAGACGCGTGGCGGGCGCGGTCGGCGTCCTCTGCGACCACGGATCGAGGGTGCGCGGCAGGTAGAGCTTGACGCTGGTGCCCTGTCCGATTGCACTGTCGATGCGGATGTGGCCGTTCGACTGGTGGACGAAGCCGTAGACCATGCTGAGGCCGAGCCCGGTGCCCTTGCCCTCGCGCCTTGGTGGTGAAGAACGGATCGAACGCCTGCGGCGACGACCTCGGGCGGCATGCCCGTCGCCGGTATCGCTGACGGCGACCAGGACATACGGGCCCGGCGTCACCTCGGCGATGCAGCGCCGCATAGCTGCCGGTCGAGCCGGCGCGTTGGACGACCTCGATCGTCAGCTGTGCCGCCGTCGGGCATGGCGTCGCGCGCATTGATCGCGAGGTTGAGGATGGCGTTCTCGAGCTGGCCCGGGTCGATCTTGGCGTTCCACAGCTCCGTCGGCGATGCGCGAGTTTCGAGCGCGATGCGCTCGCCGAGCGCGCGGCGCAGCAGGCTCCGCCAGATCCGAGCACCAGGCGGCCGACGTTGGCGGCTGCGGCGCCAGCGGCTGGCGGCGGGCGAAGGCCAGCAGCTGCTGGGTCAGCCGCGCGCCGCGCTCTGCAGGTCGCCGCGGCGTCTGTGCAGAGCGGCCGATCGCTTCGGCGTTGCTGCCGACATCGGCTCTGCATGAGATCGAGATTGGCCTGGATGACCTGCAGGATGTTGTTGAAGTCGTGCGCCATGCCGCCGGTCAGCTGGCCGACTCGCCTCCATCTTCTGGCCCTGCCGCAGCGCCGTCTCGTCGCGCAGCTTCTCGGTGACGTCGACGCAGCGCACGACGGCGCCGCCGTCCGGCATCTCGCCGCGCGAGACCTCGTATTCGTGGCCGTCATGGGCCGCTCGCGCCGTGAGCAGGCGGCCGCTCGAGCTCTCCACGCCCGAGTTTCGAGCGGCGCGAGCAGGGCGCGCATGGTCGGCCACTGCCCGGACAGCAGGCGATCGCGCGTCGGCAACGGCTGCTGCGTTGCGGGTTCCCAACCCGATAGAGCCGGACGAACGATTCGTTCCACGCCACAACGACGCCCTGGGCGTCCAGAACGAAGATCGGATCCTGCAGCGTCTCCAGCGTCGCCTGCAGGAGCTGCGAACGCCGCCGACAGCTGCCGCTTGCGCGTCCTCCAGCCGACCGGCGCCGCGCACGATGATGTACATGCCGGCAACCAGGCAGAGACGAAGGCACCGCCGAGCACCAGCAGGCCGGCGACATCAGCCTGCTGCTGCTCCGAACGCAGGCGTCGCGAGCCGCCGCGGTAAGCAACATCTGTTGGCCCTCGATGAACGACTCGGCGACCTGCCGGATGTGGTCGGTGGTGGCGCGTCCCGCGCTCTTGCGTCGAGCGCGGCTTCGCGGCCGTAGAGCTGGTAGGCCACGATGGTCGCGTTCAGCTCCGTCCAGCTTCTCGCCGGCGGCGACGCGGAATTCCGGCGATCTGTCGGCCGCGGCATCGGGATCGCCGGCGGCAGACGGCTTCGAGCTGGCGCACGATGCGTATCGATGCGCAGCCGTGCGCGCTCGTACGGTTCCAGATTGGCGATGTTGCCGGTCAGCAGATAAGCGCGCTGACCGAGCTCGGAATCCTGCAGGGCAATCAGGGCTCGCCGCATGGTCGCTATGGTTTCGTAATTGTTGACGACCAGCTGCTGCTGCTGCACGGCCGAATTCGAATGCACGATGGTCAGCATGGCGCCTGCAGCGACGAGCACGGCGATCGTCGAGGCCGACGACAAATCCGGTCGAGCGGTGCGGTGCGCCAGACGCTAGGCATCGCTGCGCTCCTCCTGCGGCGTCGGGAAGGTAACGACGATCTGCGCACCTCCGCCGTCGCCCGGCACTAACCTGTGCCCGCCCGCCGAGCTGCATGGCGAGGCCATGAACGAGAGTGAGGCCAAAGCCGCCCTCGCGCGCGCGATCCGAGGATCCGTGATTGGTATCGACGCCGTTGTCCTCGATCACCAACTCGACTTCCTTCCCGCCCTTGTCCGTCGCCTCGATGCGGACTTCCGGCGTCGCGACACCAGAGAAATCGTGACTCATCGCGCTGCCGACGGCTTCGGTCACAATCAGGCCGATCGGGATGGCCGGTGTCGGGCCCCACGGCCATGATCGGCGCGCGGATCTGAAAACGCGGCACGGTGCGCTCCAGCCCCTTGTCGCGCCATCGAAACCTGGCGCACGAGATCACTGATGAACTGCTGGGAAGTCGACCAGCGACCAGCTCGATCGCTCGTAGAGATGGCGATGCAGGATGGACAAGCGTCAAGACCCGCTTTCGCGCGTCGCCGAAGAAGCGCGCCGGATGCGCGGCGAGCGGATCTCGCCAGCCTGCAGGTTGAGCAGGCTTGAGATCATCTGCAGGTTGTTTTTCACCCCGATGATGGATTTCGCGAAGCATGTGGTCGCGCTGCTCGAGGCCGGCACTTGAGCTCACTCTCGCGGTTGGCGATGGCCGTAGCCATCTGCCTGACGCCCGGCGACCGCCGTCATCTCCGGCGTCCCAGGCCGCTGCGGCGGATCGAGCGTCGCGTCCTCGCCGCGCGCGCACGCTGGGCCGGCGAATTCCTGGATGTAGCGCAGCGGACGCACGCACCAGCGGTCCGCGCCAACCAGACCGCTGACGAGCACGACGGCGCAGCGCCAGCACGATCATCGCGAGCACGCCCCAGTCCCGGCCAGCAAGCGCCGGAAAACGTCACAGTCAACGGGACCGCGGCGATGACGGCGAAGATCGCGCCGCTGGCCAGCGGCATGCAGGTGGAACTCGCCGAAGCGATCCGTTCTGGCCGTAGTCGGTGAACACCGGCTCTGGCCGCGGCTGGGCGCGCGCCGCGAGGCGCGCTGGGAACCGGCAGCGACGGAGGCGGCCTTCGTGCGTTGCCGCCGATCGTGCGCGCCCGCGACGATCGACCAGGCCACGACGGTACGCCTCGTCATTGGCCCGGGCCGACCTGACGAGCCTGTCGGAGAATGCCCTGAGCGAAATGTCGAGCGCGCACATGCCGCGGAAGCGCCCGTCGGCGACGATAGGGACGCGCCGATCGGGATGATGGTCTGGGCGTCACGCGGCTGGCCACGTAGGCCCGATCGAGACAGCCCATGGTGTCGCGCACCAGGTTGAAGATGTCGCGGTCCGCGAAGCTCATGCCGACGCACGCTCCGGAGCGCTGGAGCAGCGCGCCACGCCCGCCTCGTCCGTGACGATCGCGGCCGAATACTCTGATCGGGAAACTTCCTCAGCAACTCGCCGAGATATGCCTCGCAGTCGGTCGACATCGGCGGGCGTCGGTGTCGCGCTCAGCACTCCTGCGCACGACGTCATCTCGGCGCATGCCGCAATCGAGCAGACGCGATCGTGAGTCCGTCCAGTTCGCCATGTCGCCGAGGCCGCCAGCCCGGCGGCCGGCGGCGACGGCATCGGCTGCGCCGGTTGCTCTGCCTGCAGAACGTCGTCGTAGCGCGCCAGCCGGACAGGGCAAGCACGGGTAACAAGGGTGATCGACGGCCGCCGCGACCAGCTTCGTGCGCAGCGACCAGCTGGGCCATGGTCAGGCCGCTCCGCGCTCAGATCGAGACGGTGTCCAGCGCCTGGGCGATCGCAGCACGAAGGAGGTCGGGATCGAACGGCTTTGGAAATGACGAAGGCCGGCTCGAGCCTGGGCTGCCGGTCAGCAGGCGCTCCGGGATAGCCGGTGACGAAGATCACCGGCACCGTCATCGCCCGCATGATCTCCTTCACCGCTGAAATGCCGCTGTCGGCACCCACGTAGCTGGATGTCGGCCAGCACGAGGTGCGGTGAATGCTGCCTGGCCGAGCTCGACTGCCGCCTTTTCGGTCGCCGCGATGCCCACGACCTTGTGTCCGGCGTTGCGCACGATGTCGGCGCGACGTCGAGTGCGATCACCGCTTCGTCCTCGATCACCAGCACGCGAACAGCGGCGACCCGCTGCAGCTCGCGGCGCGCCTCCTGCAGGCTTGCGCTCGGCCTCGATCGATGTCGATGCCGAGGATGTGGCGCGGCATCACCCACGGTGAAATCCTCGAGGACGGTCAGCAGCAGCACCTGGCGCTGCAGCGGCGCCATCTCGGTCAGCGATTCCTTCAGCCGGCCGCTGACGCTGCCTTCGCCGCCGCGTTCCCTCAGGCCGCCGAACGGCTGGCTGCAGGCGGTGAAACAAGCGCGAAGCACGCCGAGCTTGGTGTCCTCGGAGCTCGGCGATGCAGATCGGGCTGGCGGACTGCGACCTCGGCGCAAAGCCGCACCCATTCGTCGCCGCGCTTGCTGGGAGCCGGTAACGGCGCGCGCATAACGCCGCAGAAACGGCAGCGTCTTGGTGATCGCCTCCGGATAGTTTCTTGGTCGCCGCTCCTGTCCGCCACAGTCGCCCCCCTCTCCGTCACTACACGCTTATCGGGAAATCTAGACTACGCTTTCCGTGTACCTTCTGACAACCCACGAAGGCCGAACTCCACGGCCCGCACGGGGCCGGGAGAGCGTGGACTTCGTCGAAAACTCTCAGTTTGTGGCGTCACAAAGCTCCAGGGGACTTAGTACCTGTAGTACCTGGGCTGCTCTGGGTCGTCGCCGCGCCGATGACCGCGCCGCCTCGCGCCGCCGATCACCGCGCCGTGGCAATCGGCGCGCCGACGGTCGAGCGCGACCACTGCGCCCGACGCCGCACCGATTGCGCCACCCGTCAGCGCGCGGTCTGTCGGATTATTTCCGCAAGCCGCCGTTAGAAGTCCGAGACCGACCAACGCCGCGACCGGCGCGAAGTTCTTAAGCAACATGGATGCCTCCTTGATGAAAAGTGCGTTGCACGATTGATGTATCAATGCAGCCAGCCCAGCGCCCACATCAGCAGCAGGACCGGTATCGGTTAACGCGCAACTGGAACGGAAGTAATA
>ERZ1370068.11322-contig-9946_pt1 | contig 35847 bp, 46 predicted proteins | sample MGYA00561227_ERZ1370068 | MGnify/ENA primary metagenome ERZ1370068 (study PRJEB38410, sample SAMEA6850437) | metagenome | study: Metagenomic assessment of the ecological functions of the soil: analysis of the soil microbiota associated with the... | reverse complement strand
TGTACTTCGATTTCGGACCCGTATTGCTGATCAGGCCACCGCGCTGCGCGGATTCCCGCTCCGCCGCCACCGCCTCCGCCACCTCTGCCGCCCCCCCTCCGTCCGCGCCCGCCGTCCGCGAGCCGGGTCCGCCATTCCGGGCGGGGAGGTGAATCGCCTGACCTTCCACGGCGTGGGCGGCACGCTGTTCGGCATCCACATCGTCAACGTCTTCCTCACCATCGTGACGCTGGGGATCTTCTACTTCTGGGGCAAGGCGCGCGTGCGCCGTTATCTCTGGAGCCAGCTGGCCATTGCCGGCGACCGCTTCGCCTTCCACGGCACCGGCCGGGAGATGCTGATCGGCTTCCTCAAGGCGATGCTCATCTTCGCGGTGCCGCTGGTCGTGCCCAGCATCGTGTACAGCTCTCCTTCGGTGTGGGGATCGTGCGGACGCTGGCCTATCTCCTCGCCTACGTGATCGGCGCGGTGTTCTACCCCTCGCCATCGTGGGGCGCGGCGTTACCGGCTGAGCCGCAGCTCCTGGCGGGGCATTCGTTTCTCGTTCCGCGGCTCCGCCAAGGCATTCATCAAGCTCTTCCTCGTCAATTCCATGATCACCGGGCTCACGCTCGGGCTCTGGTATCCTGTCTTCGACACGAAGCGCTACGCCTTCCTGACCTCCAACTCGTGGTTCGGGAACCGGCGCTTCGGCTTCGACAGGACCCATTTCCGGCTGTTGAAGTCATTCCTCCTCGCGCTCGTCCTCACCCCGTTCACGCTGGGGCTGTGCTGGTTCTGGTACGTGGCGAAGAAGCGTCGCTTCTACTGGGGGCACATCACCTTCGGCGCCTCCCGCTACCGGTACACGGGCACGGGCGGCGCCATCCTCCTGCTCATGGCGTTGAACCTCGTCATCGTGCTCGGACGCTCGGGCTCGGGTGGCCGTGGGCCAAGGTGCGGTCGGCGCGCTTCCTCGCCCGAACCTGACCCTGGTGGGGCCGCTCGAGCTGGAAAGCATTCAGCAGGACGCGCAGGCGGCCAGCGCCACCGGGAGGGGCCTGGCCGGCCTTCTCGATGCCGGCGGCCTCGACCTCGGCTGAGCCCCCGCCACCCCGATGCGCGCCAACTGGGAGGGTCACTACCTCGACGGACGCACGCCCGCCCGCCGTCGCGCCACCGTGCGACCTTCATGCGCGGGGGCTCGAGATCACGCCCGAAGGCGAGGCCACCCGATTCTGGCCCTATGGTGAGCTTCGCCAGACCCAGGGCTCGTATGCCGGCGAGGAGGTGCGTCTCGAGCGGGGCGGGGAGCTGCCTGAGGTGCTCGTGGTGGCCGACTCGGCCTTCCTGGCGGACCTCCACGAGATCTCGCAGGGCGCCGAGCGCGCGCTTCCACGACCCGCGGGGCCGAAGCCGGCGCCGGCAGCTCACCGTGCTGGCGGCGCTGGCGGTGGCGGCCGTGGTGGCCGCCGTGTATCTCTGGGGCATTCCGCTCGCCGCGGAGGTGGTCGCCGCGCGCGTGCCCATCGCCTGGGAGGAGAGCCTCGGCCGGTCCGTGGTCGACAGCCTGGTCAAGCCCGAGAAGCGCTGCGTCTCCGAGGCAGGGCAGCGGGCCCTCGACGAGCTGGTCGCGACGCTGGTCGCGGCGGCTCCGCCTTCCGGCTACACGTTTCGCGCCCAGGTCGTGGACCTCAAGGACCGTGAACGCCTTCGCCGTGCCGGGCGGCTACATCGTCGTGCTGCGCGGCCTCCTCGAGGAGATGCGCACCGCGGACGAGCTGGCCGGCGTCCTCGCCCACGAGATCCAGCATCGTGCTGCGACGGCACTCGACCAAGGCGCTGGTGCAGCAACGATCTCGACCGGCCTGCTGATCACGGCGGTGAGCGGCGACGTGAGCGGCGTCATGGCCTATGGCCTCGAGGGCGCGCGGGTGCTGGGCCAGCTCCGCTATGGCTGCGCCGCGGAGGAGGAGGCCGACGCCCGGGGCATGCAGCTCATCCTCGCGGCCGGGCTCGATCCCCGGGGATGATCGCCTTCTTCGAGGCGACCCAGAAAGAAGGAGGAAGGGCCGGTCCGCCCATCTACCTTTCCAGCCACCCCGGGGCGGCCGACCGCATCGCTCGCCTCACGCTGGCTGGCGCAGGGGCGCCTCCACCCCGGCGGCCAGCCCTCGGGGAGGCCGAATGGGCGGCTCTCCGGGCCATCTGCGCCAAGCCCGGCGCCACCCCCGGCGGCCACCCGTTAAGCGGCTATCGAGCCGGTTGGTAGCGGAGCGGGACGGCGCCCGGCGCACTGCCCTGTTTCGTCCCCGACACCCCGGTGTCAACCCTGTCACCTCGCGGATTCGGCTGCCGTCCAGACGCCCGGGTGCGCCCTTGAGCGACACGCGCAACCTGCTGATCTGATGGAGTCTTCGCAGCCAAAACCCCCGGAATAGGTCTTTGGTATCCGCCTTGCTCCTGGTCGGGCCATGTGGTTTAGAACGAGACACCCGCGTACACCGCTCCGGGGCAACCTGAGCGCCTTCCTCGATGAGGGCTCGGAGATCGAGGGCCGCTACGTCTGCGCCAGCACCGTGATGTTCAACGGGCCGGCTGCGCGGCGAGATCGAGTCCAGCGATACCCTCATCGTGGGTGAGCGCGAGTCGCATCAACGGCACCGTCCGGGCCGGCACCGTGATCGTCCATGGTGAGATCACCGGCAACGTGACTGCGACCGACCGCGTGGAGCTCTAAGGGGACGGCCCGCGTCACCGGCGACATCGAGGCCGCCGTGGATCATCATGGAAGAGGGCGTCTTTCTCGACGGGCGCTGCCGCATGACGCGGCCGCGACCGGCGGAGGCCCACCGCCCTGTCGGTGGTGGCGCTGGGGCGATGAGCTGGTACGTCGCGCGTCAGAGCCGCGGGCGCCTGTTCCACCACCTGCTCCTGGTGCGCGCGAACCGGGCGGGCAGCCGCGCCCTGCACCTGCCGCGGCTGGGGAACCTGTATCGTGGCCGCCGCGCTGGGCGTGGCGGTGGGCGCGATCGGAGTCGCCACCGCGGACTACCTCACGCTCAAGCGCCAGGCCACCACGCTGGCCTCGATGCAGCACAGGGTCGACGAGCAGCGCGCGCCTCATCGAGACCTTCCAGAAGCGCATCGGCGACGTGCGCAAGAGGATCGCGACCTGGAAGGAGCTGCACGCGCGCATGGCCGAGCCGTTCGGCCCGGAGGCGGGCTCGCCGCGCCCCGCCGCTCAGGCGGCCGGTATCGGGGCGTCACCGGCTCGGTGCGGCCGGATCCCGAGGGCGAGCAGCCGGTGATCTGGCAGGAGGTCGAGGCACTGGCCGCGTCGGTCCTGGAGGAAGGGCCCCGGGTACGCGCGCTCGAGCGCACGGTGTCCTCGGCCGGCCGCATGATCGCGGCCATGCCGTCACGCTGGCCGGTGCGCGGCGCGGTGAACTCGGAGTTCGGCCGTCGGAAGTCGCCGTGGGGTGAGGCGATCGAGCACCACAGCGGGCTCGACATCGCCGCCAATATGGGCACGCCGGTCAAGGCGCCCGCCACCGCCACCGTGGTGTTCGCGGGGTCGGGGGCGAGTACGGGCTCGCCGTCATCCTGGACCACGGCAACGAGGTGAAGTCCCTCTACGGCCACCTCTCCAAGATCCACGTGAAGGTGGGCCAGCGCGTGGAGCGCGGCTTCATCGTCGCGCTCAGCGGCAATACCGGCCGCAGCTCCGGCCCGCACCTCCACTACGAGGTGCACGTGAAGGGCCAGGCCGTGAATCCCCGCGCCTTCCTCTGGAACGCCCCCGACCGCAGCTAGCCAGGCCTTCGGTCAGGCCTGCTTGGCCTCCAGCTCCGCCCAGCGCGCGTAGAGTCGCTCCACCTCCGCCCGCGCGGCCTCCGTCACCGCGTAGCGAGCCGCGAAGCGCGGCCGGATCCGCGGCCACGTCCGGGTCCTCCAGCGCCGCCTGCGTCTCTTCCAGCGCCCGCTCGGCCGCGACGATCTTGCCTTCCATCTCGTCCCACTCACGGCGCTCGAGGTAGGTGAGGCGCTTGATGCCCTGGGCCTCGCGCGGGCTCGCGGCGCGAGACGGAGGGCGCCCCGCGCGGGCCGGGCCGTCTCCGCCGGGCCGCCTCCCACTGGGCGCAGTCGGCGAACCAGCCGGCGCCGCCCACACCATCGAGGGCGACGATGGCGGTGGCCACGCGGTCGAGCAGGAAGCGATCGTGGGTCACCAGCACCAGGGCGCCGGGGAACTCGGCGAGGCTGTCCTCGAGCACCTCCAGCGTGGGGATGTCGAGATCGTTGGTGGGCTCGTCGAGGAGCAGGAGGTCGGCAGGCTCGAGCATGAGCCGGGCGATGAGTGCACGCGGGCGCGCTCGCCGCCCGACAGCCGCGAAACCGGCAGCGCCGAGCTGCTCGGGTCGGAAGAGGAAGCGCTTGGCCCAGGCGGCCACGTGGAGCGCGCGACCCTGATAGAGGACGCTATCGGCCTCGGGCGCCAGCGCGCGGCGGAGCGACTGGTCAGGATCGAGCGCCTCGCGGTGCTGGTCGAAGTGCGCGACGCTGCAGCCCCGGCGCCCGCTCGATCTCGCCGTGGTCGGGCGTCAAGGTGCCGTCGAGCAGGCGGAGCACCGTGGTCTTGCCGCTGCCGTTCGGGCCGATGAGGCCCAGGCGCGAGCCCGCGCCCAGGACGAGGTCGAGCCCCTCCACGATGGGTCGGCCGCCGAGCGACATGCCGAGCCCCGCGCGCGACCAGGAGCCGGCGCGTCGTGCGGCCGGAGGCGTTGAAGTCGATGCCCGCCCGCGGGCCCGCGGCGCGGTCCGCGCGCCTCGGCCAGCTCGTCGATGAGCCGGCCGGCCTCCTTGATGCGCGCCTGCTGCTTGGTGCTGCGCGCTTTCGCGCCCTGCGCGCAGCCACTCGATCTCGCGCCGCACGCGGTTGGCGAGCGTCTCCTGATACGCGGCCTCCGCTCGCAGCGCCTCGTCGCGCGCGACGAGGAAATCACTGTAGCGCCCCTTCGCCTCGAAGAGCCCGGACGGATAGATGCGGTTGAGCTCGAGCATCCGCTGGGCCACGCGCTCGAGGAACCAGCGATCGTGGCTGACGACGAGATAGGCGTGTGTCTCCGCGCGCAGGACCTCCTCGAGCCAGAGAATGCCCTCGACGTCGAGATGATTCGTCGGCTCGTCCATGAGGAGCACGTCCGGAGCGCGCGCCAGCTCGCGCGCGATGGCCAGGCGCTTGAGCCAGCCGCCGGACAGATCTCCCACGCGCCCGCCGGGGTCGGCGAAGCCGGCGCGCGAGAGCGCCATCGCCACGCGGAGCTCCGCTTCGGTGCGGGTGGGCGCCCCGGCGGATCCCGTGTCGCGGTCCTCCGCTACCGCCGCCGCCACCACACTCTCCACGGTCTCCTCGGGCGGGAAGCTCGGGTCCTGGGGCACATACCCGAGCCGCGTCCCGCGCCGGAGCGAGCGACTGCCGCGATCTGGCGCCTCGAGCCCCGCCAGAATGCGGAGCAAGGTGGACTTGCCCGAGCCGTTGGGCCCACGAAGCCCACGCGGTCGCCTTCGGCGAGGGCCAGCGAGAGATCCTCGAAGAGCGGCGCGGCGCCGAAGGCCTTGGCCAAGCCCTGGACGGAGAGGAGCACGGTGGGCGTCACGAGAGCGGCCGGCGGCGCGGGAGGGAGGACGAACCGGGCCTCGAACGCCTGCGATCAGCGCGTCCTTGTCCGGGCGGCGGAGACGCTTGATCCGCGCCTCCTCGCGGAGCGCGGCGTTCCAGGTGCGCAAGCGCCGCGACCAGGCCAGCGTCACCGGCAGGTGCGCCCGCGTGTAGCGGGAGGCGCGGCCGGCCGCGTGCTGGGCGAGCCGGCGGGACAGATCGCGCGCCGCGCCCGCATAGAGCGAGCCGTCGCCGCAGCGCAGGAGATAGACCCAGGGCACGCGGCGCGGCCTCAGCTCCGCCGGCGTCCAGTCCTTGAACTTCTCGCGGAGCACCTTCTTGTCGAACTTGCCCACGGAGGTCTTGGGCACCGCGTCGATGAACTGCGACGTCGTCGGGCAGCCACCACTTGGCCACGCGCGGGGTGAGGTAGTCGAGGATCTCCTGCTTGGCGAGCTGGCCCCTGAACTCGGGCTTGGGCACCACGCAGGCGAGCGGGCGCTCCTGCCAGCGCGGGTGCGGTACCGCGATCACCGCCGCCTCGAGCACCTTGGGGTGCCCCATGATGGTGCTCTCGAGGTCCACGCTGGAGATCCACTCGCCGCCCGACTTGATGAGGTCCTTGGTCCGGTCGGTGATCTGGATATAGCCCTCGGGGTCGATGGCGGCGACGTCGCCGGTGCGGAACCAGCCGTCGTCCGTGAACTGGGCGGCGCCGGCGGGATTGTCGTAGTAGCCGCTGGTCACCCAGGGCCCGCGCACCTGGATCTCGCCCACGCTCTTGCCGTCCCAGGGCTGCACCTGGCCCGCGTCGTCCACGAGGCGCATGTCCACGCCCGCCACCACCGCGCCCTGCTTGGCCCGGATGGCGTAGCGCTCGTCCTCGGGCAGGCTGTCGGTGTACGGAGCGCGGCCGGCACACCGAGCCGAGCGGCGTCATCTCCGTCATGCCCCAGGCGTGGAGCATGTAGGCGCCGTATTTCTTGTCGAAGTCCTCGATGAGGGTGCGCGGGGCCGCCGAGCCGCCGATGGGGATGCAGCGGATGGAGGAGATGTCCCACCGCGGCTCTTTCTCGAGAATGGCCTGGATGGCGATCCACACCGTGGGGACCGCGCCGACCAACGTCACTCTTTCTGAATGGACGATCTCGATGATGTCGCGCGGCTGGGGATTGGGCCCGCCGAAGATCTGGGTGGAGCCGTTCATCACGCCCGCGAAGGGCACGCACCAGGCGTTGGCGTGGAACATGGGGACGATGTGCAGGATGACGTCGCGCTCGCAGATGCCCAGCACGTCCACCGTGGACGAGGCGAAGCAGTGCAGGAACACCCGCGGTGGGAGTAGACCACGCCCTTGGGGTGGCCGGTAGTACCGGAGGTGTAGCACATGCCGGCGGCGTCGGTCTCCTCCAGCGCGCGGCCACTCGGTGACGGGCTTCGTGGCGGCCACCAGCGCCTCGTAGTCGAGCGTTCCCGGGGGATCTCCGCCGTCGGCGTGTCCTTCATCACGATGACGTGCTTGACCGACCGGAGGTCCTTGCGGATGGGCTCCAGCAGGTGCCAGAGGCTCGCGTCCACGATGAGGACCTGGTCCCCGGCGTGGTTGACGATATAGGTGATGTCCTGCGGCGAGAGGCGGATGTTCACGGTGTGGAGCACCATGCCCATCAGCGGCGCCGCGAAGTACACTTCCATGTGCCGGTGGGAGTTCCAGGCGAAGGTGCCCACGCGGTCGCCCTTCCGGATCCCGAGCGCGGCGAGCGCGGCGGAGAGCCGGCAAACGCGGTCGGCGTAGTCGGCATAGGTATAGCGCTGCAGCCCCACCCCGGGCACGCGCGTGGCGATGCGTCTTCTGGTGGAAGAGCTTCGCGCGTCCGCTCGAAGAAATGGGTGAGGGTGAGCGGGTAGTCCATGATGAGACCCTTCATCGTCCTATCTCCCTCCGAGGTCCTCGGATGTCGCGCAGCGAAAGCCGATGAATGGTGGCGCGGCGTACGCCGCGGTACTCAGTAGTGCCGCCGGAGCGTCACCCGCAGCGACTCGGGTCCGTCGTCGTGACTGGCGCCGCGCACCACCCGGGTGGCGGTCGGCGCCGGCCCCTCGCGCCCGTCGTCGGCGCGGTACGGGTAGGGGCGGTACTGCGCTCGAGGTCCACTCCCGCAGATTGCCAACCACGTCCTGCACGCCGAGGGGCTCGCCCCCGCGGGACGCCCGCCACCGGCTCGGTCGAGTTGTACGCTCGGCCGTACCACGCGCGGTCCGGCGTCGGCGGGGCGTCGCCCCAGGGATAGCGCCGGCTGTCCTCGCCCCGTGCCGCCTTTTCCCATTCCGCCTCGGTGGGCAGCCGCTTCCCGACCCAGCGGCAGTAGTCGCGCGCCCCGAACCACGATACCTCCACGGCAGGATGGTCCCCGTAGCCTTGGTCCGGCCGCCCAGCGAGGCCGCTCGCTCGGCGGCTGAGCGCGGTGGATCCGCGCGTCCGGGTCGTCCCGATCGAAATAATCCTCGCCCTCCGCGCTCCCGCAGCCCGCGCGCGTCGAGAAACGCGGCGAACTCACGGTTGGTCACCTTGTCGCGGTCGATCCAGAAGGGACCCAGCCAGATCCGATGTGCGCGGCGCCTCGTCGGGAGCGTCGCGGTCGCTCCCCATGGTGAAGGGCCCTCGGTCTACCAGCATCATGCCGTCTGCCACGGCACCTCGCCGGCATTCCGACGCGAGCGAAGATGATGACGAGGGCGACCGCGATCCGGACGCGGGACCCGCCGACGGCCGTGGCACCGGGCCTCCTGTTCACAATGACGATATGGCCGCGCGCGCGGCGTCGCCAGGATAGGTGGCGCCCCGCCCGGGTGTCAATCGTGCGCTGGGCGTGCGCTTGCAGGCATTCGCCGGTCATGCGCCGGGCATGCGCCAGGCATGCGCCAGCATGCGCCAGGCAGCGTTTACGGGAGGGGCCGATTCGGGTATGGTGGGGCGAATGAACTCGCGCTGGGACGACGCCACCGCCACCGCCCTGCAGGGCATCGATCTCCCGTTTACGCGTCCCGGTTGATCGGCGCCGAGACCTCGCTCGTGGTCTGGGGCGGCGGCAATACGCTCGATCAAGCAGACGGAGCGCGACCACCGGGGCCGTGAGGTGCGAGTGCTCCGGGTCAAGGGCAGCGGCTCCGACCTCAAGACCGTCCAGAAGAAGGACTTCCCCGGCGTGCGGATGGACGATGTCTCGGCCCTGCTCGAGCGGCCGGACATGGGCGACAGCGAGATGGTGGACTATCTCCGCTTCGCGCTGCAGGACCCGGGCGGGTCGCGGCCGTCCATCGAGACTCTCCTCCACGGATTCTTGCCCGCCGAGGCGGTGTTCCACACGCATGCGGACGCGGTGGTGTCGCTCACGAACAACGACGAATGCGGGCGACGTCCTACGCGAAGTCTACGGCGACGCGGTGGTGGCGCTGCCCTATCGCCGGCCCGGCTTCCGGATCTCCCGCGAGGTGGCCGACAGCGCTCGCCGCGCGGCCGGGTCTCCGCGCCATGCTGCTGGAGAAGCACGGGCACCATTTGCTGGGGCGCGAGCGTGAAGGAAGCGTACCTCGCCACCATCGAGCTCATCAGCCGCGCGGAAGAGGCCATCGCCCATCGCGCGAAGGGGCGCACCCGCTTCGGCGGCGGTGCCGTGACGTCGCCCGCCGCAGACGAGCGGCGGCGCGTGGCTCTGGCGGTGGCGCCGCATCTGCGCGGGCTGGTGGGCAGGGAGCCGCCGCCAGATCGTGGTCTTCGACGACGCGCCTGACGTGCTCGAGTCTCGCCGGCTCCCGCGAGGCGGCGGCGCTCTGCGGGGTAGGGCCGGCCACGCCTCGACCACACCATCTACACCAAGCGGCTGCCGTGCTTCGTCCGCTGGACCGGCCGGGCGATCCGGATGCCGTCAAGGCCGCGCTGACGCCGCCATCGCGCGCTTCGCGGCCGACTACACCGCCTACTTCGAGGCGCACAACCGTGAGGGCGCGACGCTCCAGGACGCGTATCCCCGCGTCGTCGTGGTGGGCGGCCTCGGGATGTTCACGACCGGCAAGGACCGCCGCATCCGCCGGGATCGTCAGCGACATCTATCACCACACGATCTCGGGTGCTGGGCGCCGCTTCGTCCTTTGCAGATCGTACGTCTCGCTCTCGGCGAAAGACGCCTTCGACGTCGAGTACTGGCCGCTGGAGCTCTACAAGCTCCGCCCAGGCCCCGCCGGAGAAGGAGCTGTCCCGGCGCATCGCGCTCGTCACCGGCGCGGCGGAGGCATCGGGCGCGCGGTGGCGCTGCGTCTCGGCCGCCGAGGGCGCGCACGTGGTGGCGACCGATCTCGACGCGGCGGGGGCCCGCAAGGTGGCGGAGGAGGTCCTCGCGACCCAGGGCGGAGCGCGCTGGCGGCTGGGGCTCACGACCGAGCGAGAGCGTCGCGTGCGAGCGAGGCCCTCGGAGGAGGACGCTGCCTACGGCGGGTCGACATCGTGGTCTCCAACGCCGGCATCGCGCACTCGGCGCCGGTGGACCGGATGGCTCTGGCGGAGCGCCCCTTCGCGGTGAACTCCACCGGGCACTTCCTCGTCGCCCGCGAGTCCATGCGGGTGCTTAAGGCCCAGGGGCTGGCGTGGGTTCCCGTCTCGTGGCCAACCAAGAACGTGATGTCGCCGGGCAAGGATTTTCTCCGCCTACTCGGCCCTCGAAGGCGGCCGGAGGCGCAGCTTCGCCAAGGTGCTGCGCGCTGGAGGGCGGCCCCGTCGGCATCCGTTCCAACATCGTGAACCCTGACGCCGTCTTCCGGGACTCCAAGCTCTGGTCGGACGAGGTCCGCCGCGAGCGGGCGCGCCCAGGGCATCAGCGTGGACGACCCGAAGACTTCTATCGCCAGCGCAACATCCTCGCGCGGCCCATCCTGCCCGAGGACGTGGCGGAGTCGTTTGCCTCGCCTCCGACCGCTCCTCGAAGACCACCGGCTGCACTCACTCGCCGTCGACGGCGGCGTGAAGGACGCCTTCCCGCGCTGACCGACATGAGGATGCTTGGCGAGCTGCAGCCGCAGGCGAGGCGAGCGGATACAATGCGGCGAGCGCAGCCGCAGGCGAGGGAGCGGATTAGCTGGCGAGCGCAGCCGCAGGCGAGGGAGCGGAACTTCGGCGCCTTCCTCCATGCATTCGCTGAGGCGCAGGGTCTCGGCGCGTGGAGGAGCTCGGCTACGACTCCCTGTGGACGGGGATCACGTCTCCCTTCCATAACCCGATCTACGAGTCGCTCACCCCTCCTGGCCTCCTATGCGAGCGTGACCCACCGCATCCGGCTCCGCACCGCGGCGTGTATTTCAGCTCGCCTCTGCGCCGTCCCAGCATCGCCGCCAAGATCACGTCCACCCTCGACGCCGCAGGTCGGGCGTGCCGGCTGGATCGGCGGCGGGCGTGGGCGGCGAGAACCCCAAGGAGTTCGAGGTCTGCGGAGTGCCGCACCGCGAGCGCGGCGCCCGGCGTCACCGAGGGCATCGGAGGTGGTGCGCACGCTCCCGGCGCGATTCCCCTCGTCCCCAAGGGGCCGCTTCACCTCGTTCGAGGCGGTAAGCCTCCTGACCCCAAGCTCGTCCAGAAGCCCGCGGGCGCTCCGCCGATCTTGATCGGTGGGGCGGTCGACGCCGCGCTGTGTCGCGCGCCGGGCGCCAGGGCGATTCGGGCGTTCTCGTACGCCGTCCGTAGCCCGAGCGCGGGCAAGGCCAGCCTCGAGAAGATCCGCGCCGCCGCCGCCGGGCGTGGCTGCCGCCCGCTCGACGGGCGTTCGTGGCCGCCCACCCTGGCCTTCGTGACGGCGTGGCGCGACCCAGAGCGCCGAGCGCAAGTGGGGTGGAGAAGCTGAGTTCCATCGGTATGCTCCAGGACTCGGCCCGCTGGCGCGGAAGCTACGGCATCATACCGGCACCCCGGCACAATGCGCGGAGGCTCATGGAGCGCTTCATCCAGGGCGGCTGCGGCTATTTCCTCATGAATCCCGCCTGCGATCTCAGCGGACGTTGGCAGGCGCAGCTCGAGGCCATCGCCGCGGACATCATGCCCCGCTTCCGCGGCCGCCAGCCGGCGGCCCCGAGGACCCGGGAGTGCCGCGCCGAGGTGACGGCGGCGCGAAGCCTGAACCCCGACGTGCTCGAGGTGGCGCTCCGCATGGCCGCGGAAGCCTCCCGCGCTCGCCTTCGTCGCCGGGCAGTGGGTCGTCGCGCCCTCGGCCCAAGATCGTGCGGGCCTATAGCATGGCCTCCCCCTCGCCTGGCGCCGGCGAGACGCTCACCCTCACCGTGGACGTGGCGCCGGGCGGCCTCGGGTCGCAGTGGATTCGCGGGCTCGCCGGGCGACCCGGTCACGTTCTGCAGGGACCCACCGGCGGGTTCGTGATGGATCGCGCGGATCTCCGGCGGCCGGTATTCGTGGCGGAGGAGATCGGCGTCAGTGCCCATCCGCTCCATCCTGCTCGATCTTCCATGAAACCGGCTTCGAGCGGCCGAGCGCCCTGATCAACTGGGGCCGCAATCCCGAGTGGCTCTCTTTACGACCCCGATTTCCGCGAGCTCTCGCGGCAGCACAAGGGCTTCTATGTCCCGGTGCTGGAGGAGGCGCCCGCCACCTGGCGCGGCGAGAAGGGAGAATGCCACGAGGCGGTGGACCGGCTCGTACATAGCCCCGACCGCACGGTGGTCTATGTTTGTGGCGGCGAGGCGACCATCAAGGCGGTGCGCGCGGTGCTCGTCGCCAAGGGATGGACCGGAAGGCGGTGAAATGGGAGAAGTTCTGGTAGGAGGATGGACGTGAAGGCGCGTCTACCACGTGCAGGTGAACGTCCGCGACGCGTCCCGCTCGCTTCCATTCTGGAAGGCCGTCCTCGGCTATCTCTCGAGTATCGGACCGTCCACGAGGAGGGTGACGTCGCCGGATACTGAACGGCACCACCGATCTCTGGCTGATCGGCACCGAAGGGGCTCATGCGGGCGCGGGCTTCCACCGGAAAGCGGGCCGGCCTCAACCACGTGGCCTTCCGCGTCGAGCGGCGGGAGGACGTGGACCGCTTCCGCCGCGAGCTTCTCCTCCCGCGCGGGATCCCCACGCTGTACGACACCCCGCGCGAGTTCCCCGAGTACGCTCCCGGCTACTACGCCGTGTTCTTCGAGGATCCCGACCGGATCAAGCTCGAGGTGACCCATGTCCCGCCGCGGGGCTAGCCTCGCGGCGGCGGCGGCTGCCGTCTGACCCGCCGGCCTCCTGACCGCCGAGTCGAAGACCTACCGCAGCTCGGAGTGGGGCTTCGAGTTCGCCTTATCCCGACCGACCTCGTCGCCGGCCGGTACAAGGACACGATGACGCCGGAGCGACAGGCCCGGCAGCGTGAGACCGGGCTGGAGTCCCCGTTCGCGCACGCCATCGCGCTGGTGGAGCCGTCGCGTCTCGGCGCGCGCGCGCCGCTCGACGCGCTGCCGGTGGGCGAGGTCGCGGCCGTGACGGTGCATCCCCGCCTGCGGGCAGAAGGCGGATTTCGACCGCCGGCACCTCTCTCCGCAAGGAATGGGAGACGACCATCGCCGGCCGCACCGCCTACCGGTTGCCGGGCTATCCGGCGCCGTATGGCGACACCATGTTCTATTACCTGCTGCCGCTCGGCGACGACCTCGTCATCGAGCTCTTCGCGCACCGGCGCCACATGGATCAGGCCCGCGGGGAGACAGGCTACGATCGGGTGATCGAGGCTATGATCGCGACGTTCAAGACCATCGCTCCCGGCGGCTAGCGCGGGGCGCTCGAGGGACGGCCATGGCGGATCTCGGCGGCGGGCATCTGGTGGCACGCACGCTCAAGCAGGCGGGCGTCGGCCACATCTTCACGCTGTGCGGCGGCCATATCCTGCCCATCTACGACGGCTGCCTCACGCGAGGGCGTCGCAGGTGGTGGACATGCGCCACGAGCAGGCGTGCGGCCCACGCCGCCGACGCCTACGCGCGGCTCACCCGCGAATATCGGCGTGGCGGTGGTGACGGCGGGGCCGGGCGTCACCGACGCGGTCACCGGCGTCGCCAATGCCTACTCCGCGCGCGAGCCCGGTGCTCCTGATCGGCGGCGCCGGCGCCGCTCGGGCTGCGCGGGCTGGGCGCGCTGCAGGAGACGGAGCAGGTGGCGCTGCTGCGACCCATCACCAAGGGCTCGTGGTCGGTGGCGAGACGCGCCAGATCCCGGAGGTGCTGACCACTGCCATCCGGCACCGCGCTCACCGGGCGGCCCGGCCCGGTCTTCGTCGAGATCCCGGTGGACCTCCTGATGACCGTGGTGGAGGATCGCCTGCGCTCCGATCCCCACCGCCTACGTCCACCGCGCGCGCGCAGGCCGCGGATCCGACGCGGTCCGAGCGAGCTGGCCGCTCTGCTCGGCCCGCGCCGAGCGCCCCGTGATCATGGCGGGCAGCGGCGGTCTACTGGGACGACGCGGGCAAGGATCTCGCAGCGCATTGGCGGAGCGCTCGGACATTGCCGGTCTTCATGAACGGCGCCGGCCGCGGCTGCCTCCCGCAGCGATCACCCGCAGGCGTTCGCCCAGGCGCGCGGCTTCGGCGCTGAGCCAGGCGGACATGGTGCTCGTCCTCGGCACGCCGCTCGACTTCCGCCTCGGCTATGGCCGCCCGCCGTCCTTCGCCGAGGACGCGCAGGTGGCGATGGTGGATTGCGATCCGGCCGAGCTGGGACGCAACCGTCCGCTGGCGCTCGGCCTCACCGGCCACATCGGCCTGGCGCTGCGGCAGGTCGCCGACGCGCTGCCCGCGGTGCTGGCCGGCGCGACGTTCGCGGACTGGCTCGGCCGCGGTCCGCCAGAAGGAGCAGGCGACGCGCAGGCTCGGCTCCTGGCCGAGCGGCAGTCGGACGACGTGCCGATCAGCCACTACCGCATGGCGCCACGAGATCGCCGCGGTGGTGGACGCCGAGACCACCGTGGTGGGGACGGTGGCGACGTCGTGGGCTGCGCCGCCAAGATCGTGCCGCTCCAGCGCCCGGGTCAGTGGCTCGATCCGGGCCCTTCGGCTGTCTGGGCGTCGGGCCCGTCGTTCGCCATCGCCGCCAAGCTGCTCCGGCCGGCCCGATCGCGTGCTCCTCATCGCCGGCGATGGCGCCTTCGGGCTGAACGGCATGGAGATCGGAGACGGCGGTGCGCTTCGGCCTGCCCATGACCGGTCGTCATCGGCAATGACGGGGCTGGGGCCAGATCCGGAACCCGCAGCTGTCGTTCTTCGGCGCGGAGCGGGCGCGTCGGCACCTCGCTGCCGTACACGCGCTTCGACCAGATGGTGGAGGCGCTGGGCGGCACGCGGCGCTGCACGTGACCGTGCCCGGCCGAGATCCGGCCCGCGCTGGAGCGCGCGCTCGGCTCGGGCGAGGTCTACTGCATCAACGTGATCCTGGACCCTGCCGCGTACCGGCGCACCGGCCAGGTCTCGATGGCCATTTGAAGGTCAATTTCCTCGCGCCGCATGTCCGCGTCGGCCGGCGGCGTGCGCGCGATCCTCACCTACGCCGATCGACTCGGCCGGGCCGCGGGCACGAGGTGTCGGTGATCGTACCGGCGGGCGGCGCGGTGAAGGCCTGGTGGGGCAATCGCGCCGATCGAGCCTCGCCTGGATGCCGGACTTCCGCGCGCGCCTGCGCTGGGTGAACCGGTGGGATCCGCGCGGCGCTGCCGGAGGCCGATGCCCTCGTCGCCACCGCCTGGCAATCCGCGGCCGCGGTGGCGGACGCGCGCCGCGCGGGCGGGCGGTAAGCACTATCTCGTGCAGCACTATGAAAGCCTCTACCACGGCGAGCCGGCTCGAGTCGACGCGACGTACCGGCTGCCGCTCCGGAAGATCTGCATCTCCACCTGGCTGTCGGAGATCATGCGGGATAAGCTTCGGAGCCCGTCCGACGTCATCGTCACGCCCGTGGATCCGAGCCTCTTCCACGAGGTGCCGCGGGAGGACGACGGCTCGGCTGCGCGTGCTGATGCTCCACCACGACTACGCCTGGAAAGGTGTTGCCGAAGGGCTCTTGAAGCGGTGGCGCGGGTGCGCGCGCGGCATCCGCGGCTCGCGCTGGTGGGCTTCGGCGTGAAGCCGCCCCGGGCCGCATTGCCCTATGACGAGTTCCACGCCAGATCTGCCCCAGGCGCGGCTGGCCTGGCTCTACAGCCGCTGCGCCATCTATCTCTGCCCTCGTGGGACGAGGGGCTCGGGATGCCGCCCATGGAGGCGCATGGCCTCGTGGCGCCGCGCTGGCGACCTACGATAATGGCGGCTGCCGGGACTACGCGCGCGACGGCGAGACCGCCCTGGTGGCGCCCCGTCGCGACGTGGAGGGGCTCGCGCGTGCCCTCGAGCGCCTCGTGGAGGACGCCGCCCTCCGCGGGCGGCTGGCCCCGGGCGCGGGCCAGGCCTTCATCCGCCGCGAGTTCGACTGGGACCGCGCCACCGCCCAGCTCGAGGCGATCCTCCGCTCCGGCTGAGCGGCGCGCGGTCCGGCGCTTCGATCGGCTACACTTCGCGGACCTTCTGCTTCACCGTCGCCACGAGCTCCGGGGTCACCTGCATCTTGTGGACCTCGGCGGCATAGCTTCCCCACCTGGGCGAGCACGTCCTCGACCTTTTCGCCCTTGGCCACGAATGAGCAGGATTGCCCGACGTCCGCGCACCTGAACTCCTTGCTCATGACCGACTCCTCTCTGGCGGCTCAGGCCGCCATGGCGGCCCGATCGTGGGACGACGAGGCTGCCGGTGAAGACCAGCACGAGGTCTCCGCGCCGGTCCGGATCTGGCCCGTCGGGAGGTCGTCGAGAGGGAGCGCTCCTTCATATCGCGCATGTCGCGGCTCCTCCCCAACGCCAAGCATAGGCCCGGCCGTCCCGGTCCGCTACCCGTCGTCGGTCCGATTGCTATACTCTGGCGGCGCGATGAGTCAGGCTCGACGCGACGCGATGATGCCCTGAGCTACGTTTCAAGCGCCGGCGCGGCTAGCGCCCCGGCTGCCCGTGTACCTCGACCGTCGGCTCTGGGCGCTCACCGAAGGCATGCGGCATCGCATCGCCGGCGCGGTGGGGCTGGGACTGGTGGCGGTGGCGGCGGGCATCGCGCGGCTGGCTCTCCTCGGCTGGCTTCTGGCCCAGGTCGCAACCGGCGCGGGACCCGGCGCGCTCGTGCTGCCCATCTTCGCCACCGCCGCCGCCACCGACGCTGCGCGGCTGGCTCGAGTACCTGCGCGCCATGGTGGCCCACCGCACGGCGGCGCGCGTGCAGCGCGCGCCTGCGCGGCCAGCTCTACGACCACCTGGTGGCGCTGGGGCCCGCCCACGTCGCCCAGGCCGCACCGGGGACGTCATCGCTCTCCCTGGTCGAGGGCGTGCAGCAGCTCGAGGTCTACTTCGGCCAGTATCTGCCCCAGCTCTTCGTGTCAGGGTTGACGCCACTGCTCATCTTCGGCGCGGTGGCCCTCCTCGACCTGCCGCATCGCGCTGATCATGCTGGCCGCCGCGCTCTTCACGCTCATCGCCCCGTTCTCTGGCACCGGCGGGACGCGGCCGGCAGCCTGGCGCGCTCGCAGGCCTACGCCACGCTGGGCGCCGAGCTGCTCGACGCCATCCAGGGGCTGGGCACGCTCAAGGCCTTCGGGCAGAGCCGGGCCTGGGGTGAGCGGCTCGCCGCCAAGAGCCAGCGCGGCTCTTCGAGAGCACCATGTGGGTGCTCGGCACCAATACGCTGGCGCGCGGGATCACCGACGTGGGGCTGGCCGCAGGGGCGGCGGCGGCGCTCGCCTGGGGCGCGCTATCGCGTGCGGGATGGCGAGCTCGGACTGCCCGCGCTGCTGGTGGTCCTGATGCTGGGCGTGGAGGTGTTCCGCCCCCTGCGCGAGCTGCGCTCGCTGCTCCACCAGGGCATGCTGGGCCGCGCCGCCGCCGAGAGCGTCTTCGCGCTCCTCGCCCTGCGGCCCGAGGTGCCGGACAGCGCGGCGAGCTCAACGGCGCCGCGCGGCTCGCCGACGGTGGCGTTCGGCGCGGTGCACTTTCGTTACCCGGGCGGGCGTCGCGCCGCGCTGGACGGGCTCACCTTCGACGTGGCGGCGGGCGAGCGCGTGGGCATCGTGGGACCGAGCGGCGCGGGCAAGTCCACGCTGGTGCGCCTCCTGCTCCGCTTCCACGACCCGCAGGGCGGCGCGGTGCGCCTGGGCGGACGCGATCTCCGCACGCTGGCCCCCGACGAGGTGCGCGGCCACATCGCGGTGGTGAGCCAGGACACCTATCTCTTCCACGGCACCGTGGAGGAGAATCTGCGCCTGGGCAAGCCCGACGCCTCGCGCGCGGAGCTGGAGGCGGCGGCGCGCGCGGCCAATGCCCACGAGTTCATTCGCGCGCCTGCCCCAGGGCTATGCGCACGCGTCGTGGGCGAGCGCGCGGGTGCGGCTGTCGGGCGGCCAGCGCCAGCGCATCGCCATCGCGCGGGCGCTTCTCCGCGACGCGCCCATCCTGGTGCTCGACGAGGCGCTCTCCTCGGTGGACGCGGAGAGTGAAGCCCTCGATGCAGGAAGCGCTCGACCGGCTCATGGTCGGGCGGACCACGCTCGTCATCGCGCACCGGCTCTCGAGCGTGATCGGCGCCGACCGCATCCTGGTCCTCGACGGCGGGCGCGTGGTGGAGTCCGGCACGCATACCGCGTTGCTGGCCCGCGCCGGCGTCTATGCCCGGCTGATGGCGGGGCAGATCGGCGTCGCCGGGCCGGCCCTCGACCATCTGGTCCTCGACGACGACGCGCGCCGCTCCCGACGCCGTCGCGCCCGGCGGAGTCCGCCAAGGCCGACGATCTCGTCCCCGCGGGGGCCTTGCCCTGGCCGCGCGCCTGGCCGTGCTGCTCGCGCAGGCGCGCGGGGGAGATGCCGCGGCTCACCGCGGCCTTCGTGCTGGGCGTCATCCGCGTGGCCGCGCTCATCGGGGTCGGCGTGCTGGGGGCGCTGGTGGTGGCGGCGGTGCGGCGGGCGAGCCCTTCGGATATCTGGTGGTGGCTCTGGCGGTCGGTGGCGCCGCTGGCGGGGCTGCTCCACTGGGCGGAGTCCTGGATCGCCCACGACGCCGCGTATCGCTTGCTCGACCGGATGCGGCTCGAGCTTTACTGGAAGCTCGAGAGCCTGGCGCCCGCCTATCTCGTGCGCCGGCGCAGCGGCGATCTCGTCAGCGTGGCCACCCAGGACGTGGAGCTGGTGGAGTATTTCTTCGCGCACACGGTGGCGCCGGCTCTGGTCGCGGTGCTCATCCCCGGCGCCATTGTCGTTGTCCTCGGCTGGCACGGCGCCGCGCTCGCCCTGGTGCTCCTGCCCTTGCCTCGCGGCGGGGCTCGCGAGCCCGATTCTCGGCCGCTCGCGCATCGACCGGCTGGGCTCCGCCGCGCGCGAGGCGTCCGGCGCCATGAACGCGCATGCGGTGGACTCGGTGCAGGGGCTGGCCGAGCTGCTCGCCTTCCAGGGCACGGCCGCGCGCGGCGCCGCCTTCACCGCGCTGGCGCGCCAGTACGCGGAGGCACGCCTGCCGCTCCTCCGAGACCTCGCGCGGCAGGCCTCATGGCAGAGATGGCCACCGGCGCGGGCGGCCTCGCCGTCATCTGGACGGGCGCCGCGCTGGCGGCGAGCGGGCGGCTCGACGCCGGCATCCTGCCGCTGCTCACCCTGCTCGCCATGTCCGCCTTCGTGCCGATCTGGAAATCGCCCAGGTGGGCCGCCAGCTCGCCGACTCCCTCGGCGCCGCGCGGCGTCTGCATGCCATTCACGCGGGCCGTTCCGGTGCGCGACGGGGAGGGCGTGCCGTCCGGTGCCGGTGTGACGGGCGGAGCGGGCGCCCGCCGTCGAGGTCCGTGACGTCAGCTTCACCTATCCCGGGCGCGTGGAGCCCGCGCTCCGCGATGTCTCGCTCTCGGTTTCCGCGGGGACCACGGCCGCCATCGTCGGGCCCTCGGGGCGGGCAAGAGCACGCTGGCCGCGGTGCTCCTTCGCTTCTGGGATCCGGATCGCGGCATGGTGCGGCTCGGGGGCGCGGATGCGCGCCGCTACCGGCTGGACGATCTGCGTGGCCGCGTGGCGCTGGTCGCCCAGGACACCTATCTCTTCCACCTCACGCTCCGGGAGAACATCCTCCTCGCCCGTCCCGGCGCGAGCGAGCGCGAGATCGCCACGGCGGTGGAGCGGGCCTCTCTCGGCGAGTTCGTGGCCGCGCTGCCGGAGGGGCTCGACACCGTGGTGGGCGAGCGCGGGACGCGGCTCTCGGGCGGGCAGCGCCAGCGCGTGGCCATCGCGCGGGCCTTCCTCAAGGACGCGCCCATCCTGATCCTGGACGAGGCCACCTCGCATCTGGACGTGGTCAACGAGCAGGCGGTGCACGAGGCGCTGGAGCGGCTGGCGCGCCACCGGACCACGCTCATCATCGCCCACCGGCTTTCCACGGTGCGGCGCGCGGACGAGATCATCGTGCTCGACGCCGGCCGCGTGGTGGAGTCGGGTCCGCACGCGGCGCTCCTGGCGCGGGCGGCCTCTACGCCCGCCTCGTCTCGCGCCAGCTCGCCGCCGCGCCGGCGGGATAGCTAGTCCGCGATGGCCTGGAGCACCAGGCTCTTGATCATGTGGCGGTAGTAGACGCGGATGGGCCCCGGGGCCTGGGTCATCGAGACCACCACCAGCTCTTCCTTGGGATCCACCCAGAAGTAGGTCCCGTAGGCGCCGCCCCAGTTGAAATCTCCCGCGGAGCCGTTGAGATCCGCCAGGCCTGCCGCCCGGCGCACCGCGAAGCCCAGCCCGAAGCCATAGCCCGCGCCCGGGATATAGTCCGTGCCCGTGCCGATGGCGGTACCCAGGTGGTCGGAGGTCATGTACTCCACCGTCTTCCGGCCAAGGAGACGCGTGCCGTCCAGCGTGCCGCGATTGGCGAGCATCTGGGCGAAGCGGACATAGTCGCCCGGGGTGGACACCGCGCAGCCGCCGCCGCACTCGAACTTGGGCGCGGTGGTCGCGTCGGGCAGGAAACCGGCTTTCCGGTGTCGGGATCCGTCGCGAAGCCCGCCGCCAGCCGGCTCTGCTTGGCTGGCAGGACCACGAAGCCCGTATCAGGCATGCGCAGCGGCCGCCAGACGCGCTCCTCCAGGAATTGCCCGAGCGTCTTGCCGGAGACGACCTCCACCACGCGGCCCAGCACGTCCGACGAGAAGCCGTATTCCCAGTTGCTGCCGGGCTGATGGAGCAGCGGCGCCTTGCCCAGCCGATCGATGAACTCCGCACCCGTCATCTCGCGGGCGGCGGTGCTCGACGAGGCCGGGTACTGCGCGTGGATACCGCTGGTGCCGCGGGCGCCGTAGGGCAGGCCCGAGGTGTGGCGGAGGAGATCCTGCACCGTGATCTCGCGCTCGGCGGGCACGGTGGTAGAACACCGTCTTGCCGGTGACGGGATCGACCTTCTCGATCCCGACCTGGCGCTTGGCCAGGGCGGGAAGGTACTTGGACACCGGGTCCGCCATGAGCAAGCGGCCTTCCTCGTAGAGCATCATGGCCGCCACCGAGACCATCGGCTTCGTCATCGACGCGATGCGGAAGATCGCGTCCCGGGTCATCGGCGCGCCGGCCGCCTTGTCGCGGAAGCCCACCGTCTCGACATAGGCGAGTTTCCCGCGCCGGGCCACCATGATCACCACGCCGGGGATGCGGCCGCGCTCGACGTCGTCGCGGAGAATCGCGCCGATGCGGGCGAGGCGCTCCGACGAGAGGCCGACCTCTTCGGGCTTCGCGGCGGGAAGGCCCTGAGCGCCGGCCGGCGGGGCGGCCAGGAGGGAGAGCACTGCGGCCAGCACCATCGCGAGCGTCTTCATGAGCCGCCTCCTCGGTGAGGGGGACTGCGGAGAAGCCGTGCCGCGAGGATAGGGCCGGCGGCGGGACTGCGCAAGCCTAGGTGAGGATCTCCCAGCCGCTCTGGTAGCGATCGAGCTGCTTGGTGGTGTAGTCGTCCATCGGATGCTCGCGCTCGGGGATGTCCACGTGCTTGCACCTCGCCGCAGAGCGCGGTGGTGAAGTAGCGCTGGCCGGTGTCGTTGATCACGGTGACGATGGAGGGCAGCTCGGGGTGGGCCGGGCCAGCTTGAGCGCCGCGGCCACGTTGCAGCCGCTGGAGATGCCGCAGAAGATGCCTTCCTCGGCGGCGAGCCGCGCGCGCCGCCGCCACGCTCTCCTCGGTGGTGGTGGTGATCACCCCGGTGAGCTGAGAGACGTCGAGGTTGCGCGGCACGAAGCCGTCGCCGATGCCCTCGATGCCGTGGTGTCCCCACTCGCGGCGGGCCAGGAGCGCGCACTCCGCAGGCTCGACGGCGTAAAGCCGCACGCGCGGTGATCCATGCTGGCGGAGATAGCGTGCCCACCCCCGTGAGCAGGCCCCCGAGCCCTGCGAGTCGACGAAGGCGCCGACGCCGCCTCGGCGCCCGCCCATCTGCTCCCAGATCTCGGGCCCGGTGGAGAGCGTATGGGTCTTCGACGTTGTCGGGGTTGTCGAACTGGCCCGGGCACCCAGTACCGGCCGGGCTCGGCGTCGCGGATCTCGCGCAGGCGCTCGAGCGCCAGATCCACGTCGCTCTCGCCGCCCGGGGTGAAGACGAGCGCGGCGCCGTAGGCCCGCATGATCTTCTTCCGCTCGTCGCTCATGCCCTCGGGCATGACGATGGTGCAGGGGATAGCCCTTCACCGCGGAGACCCAGGCGCAGGCGATGCCGGCATTGCCGGTGGAGCACTCCGAGCACGCGCATGCCCGGCTTGAGGTCGCCGCGGCCTCGCGCGCGCTCGAACATGTGGAGGTAGATGCGGTCCTTGAGGCTGCCGGTGGCGCCGTACCACTCGACCTTCACGTAGATCGGCGGCCGGACGCCGCTCGTCACGCGGTTGAGGCGGACGAGCGGCGTATTGCCCGACGGCCGCGGCGATGGAGGGCAGGCGCTCGCCGCGACCGGCTCCAGTCGCGCTGATGCCGGCGCTTCACCAGGCAGTCGCGTGGTGCGAAGGCTACTTGCCGAACCAGTCGCGCAGCGGCTTGACGACCGCGCCCGCCTTCACGAGGCCCTCGCGCACCGCCGCCACGATCTTCTCCGCGCCGGGGCTGTCGCCGTGGATGCAGATGGTCTGGATCTTGGCGTCGATGAGCTTGCCGGTGATGGTGCGGACCTTGCCCTCCATCACCATGCGCACGGCCTGCTCGGCGGCCTTGGCGGGATCGGTGACGAGGGCGTCCTTGCCGAGCTTGCGCGAGACGAGCTGGCCGTCGTCGGCGTAGACGCGGTCGGCGAAGCCCTCGGCGGCGATGCGCACGCCCTGCACCTTGCGCGCCTCCGCGTCGTACTTGGTCATGGCCATGGTCATGAGGATGAGGCTCGGGATCCAGCTCCTGACGCCTGCTCGGCGGTGGCGCGGCCGAGCTGGCAGGTTCTCCTCGAACATGTGGTACTGGATGCCGTGCGGCTTCACGTGCTGGAGCGTGGTGCCCGCGGCCTTGGCGAAGGCCGCAGAGCGCGCCGATCTGGTAGCGGTGGATAGTCCTTCAGCTCGGCCGGGGATCACGTCCATGCGCGCGACGCCCGAAGCCCATGAGGTCCGGCAGCCCCGGATGCGCGCCCACCGCCACCCCGTGCTGGACGCGCCAGCTCCACCGTCTTGCGCATCACGTGCGGGTCGCCGCCGTGGAAGCCGCAAGCGATGTTCGCCGAGGTGATGTGCGGCATGATCTCGTCGTCGGCGCCCAGCGTCCAGCGACCGTAGCTCTCGCCCATGTCGCAGTTGATGTCGATGTAGGTCGCTCATAGCTTCGGCAAGACCTCCTTGGCGATCCGCTCCACCTGCTCCGGCTGATAGCGGTAGGGGATCAGGATGATGCGATCGCACGCCGGTCTTCACGTGCGCGCGGAGCTGCGCCGACGCACTCCTCCGGCGCTACCGTGGATCGCGTGCTCGATGGTGGACTCGCTCCAGGCCGCCGTGTCCCACTCCGTCGAGAGCCAGTGGCGCATGTCTGCGGCGGTCTGCGCCCGCGACGTCGCCCACGTAGACGGCGAGCTGGTTGGTGGCGGTGAGCCCGGCGGGGTCGCGGCCCGCCTCGCGGGCGAAGGCCTTCACCTTCTCCCAGCCCTTGGTGAAGCTCTCCGGCGTGTAGAAGTAGGTGAGCCAGCCGTCGCCCACCGTGCCCGCGCGCTTGAGGACGGCATCCACGTAGCCGCCGATGAGGACGGGCGGGCGCGGCCGCTGCGACCGGTGCGCGGCACCATCACCGCCTCGCGCAGGTTGAACTCGTCGACCTTCAGGCGTCACGCGCTCCTCGCGTCCACAGCCGGATCAGGATGTCGAGGTTGCGCTCGAAGATCCGGCCGCGCTGCTTGAACGGCACGCCCACCGCGTCGAACTCGCGGGCGTACCAGCCCGGCGGCCACGCCGAGCATGAGCCGGCCCCCGAGATCACATCGAGGCTGCCCAGCGCCTTGGCCGCCACCACCGGGATTGCGAAGCGGCAGCACGAGGACGCCGGTGCCGAGCTTGATCGTCCGCGTGCGCGCGGCGATGGCGCCCAGCATGGTGATCGAGTCCACGATCGGGAAGCGACGGCTCCACGCCGAGCAGCACGTGGTCCCAGGCCCAGAGCGACTCGAAGCCCGAGCGCCTCCGCCCGTTCGGCGTAGGCGTAGAGGCCGGGAATGTCCGGGACCTCGCCCGGCCCCACGAAGTTGCGCATCGGCCAGCCCGTAGCGAGTCATCGCTTGATGCTGCGAGCCCCAGGCCCGCGCCGATCATGAGCGCGCCCGAGGTCTTCTCGGTGACCAGCGTCCAGCGCTCGCGTCCGGCGAGGCGCGAGCCCTGGGCCGCCAGCGTCCCGTAGCCGGCCAGCACGAGCTGCTCGATCACGATCAGGGTGATGGCGAGGATCAGGCCCCCGCACGAGCAGAGGCTGGCCCGGCGTCACGAACTGCGGGACGAGCGCGCCGAAGAAGATCATCGCCTTGGGATTGGTCATCTGCACCGCGAAGCCGCGCGCAAAGGAGCCGCGCGCGTCGCCCGGCCCCGCGCCCGCCGCGGCGCGGCCGCCGCCGCGCTTGAAGATGAGGCGCAGGCCGATGTAGATCAAGTAGAGCGCCCCCGCCCACTTGAGGACGAGGAACAGTGTGGCGGACGCGAGCATGACCGCGGAGAGGCCGGCCACCGACAGCGTGATCCAGATCGCGCTGGCGGCGCACACACCCCGTGCCCAGTCCAGGCGGCGGCGAGGGCGCCGCTGCGCAGCCCCACCGACATGGTCATGAGCACGGCGGGCCCGGCGTCAGGGTCGCGGCGAAGCACGTCGCCACGTACAGGAGCCAGACCTCGACGGGCATGGGCGCTCCTATCCGATGAACTGCCGCTCGGGATCGAGCGCGCGGAGGATGCCCGAGCTCGTTCGCGGTGGGCGGCGCGGTCGTCGCGACGCGGTCGGCGTCAGGAGGTCGATCGGCGTGTTGGTCGCGCACCTGCTCCACGGTGACGCCGGGATGCACCGCTTCGAGCCGCATGCGCCGGAGGTCGGCTCGAAGCCGAAGAGGCCCGAGCGTGGTGACGACGCGCGCGACGCCGCCGAAGAGGAGGCCGCTGCGCGTCGCGCGAGTCGCCGCCCGACACGATAGCCAGGGCTCGTGATGAAGTCGACCCTTGGGCACGAAGCGGCGCTTCTCGTGCGCGGTGAGGATGATGACCGAGCGGCAGAGCGAGATGATGTCGTTGGCGCCGCCGCGTGCCGGGCAGGCGTACCTTGGGCCGATCGTAGCCGCCGATGGCGCTGGTGTTGAGGTTGCCGTACTGGTCGATCTGAGCGCCGCCGATGAAGCCCACGTCGAGGAAGCCGCGCTGGGCGAGCAGGAAGGCGTCGGTGATGCCGGGCAGCATCTGGGCGCGATAGGCCGCGCGCATCTCGTTGGTGGAGATGGGGAGCCAGCCCGGGCGCCACTGCGGGCCGATGATGCCGCCCTCGATCACCATGGTGAGGCGCGGGGCGTGGAGGCGCTGGGCCAGCACCGACGCCATCATCGGGGCGCCCACGCCAGTGAACACCGTCTGGTCGTCGCGAGAGCTCGCGCGCGCCCATGACGGCGAGCAGCTCGTTGGCGGTGACGCCGAGGGGACCGCGGCTCACCGCCGTCACGAGCAGAGCTCCCGGCCGCGCCGCGCGGCGGCGTCGCGCATGCCGTCGGGGAACAGCGCGAGGTAGTCGGCGTGCGGTCGGCGGCGCCGTAGACGTAGCGCTCGAGATAGCGCTCCACGCCGGCGGCGCCGTCGCGCCTGGATGCCCGCCACGTACTCCGCTGAAGTGCGCGGGCTCGGAGTCGTAGAGGCCGTAGCACTCGTGCGGGTAGGAGCCGCAGGGCACGTGCGCGAGGCGCGTCCACCGCGAAGCCGGGGATGACGGTGCGGTCGGGATGCCGCCGGATCTCCTCCTCGGGCACGATCTCCTCCGCCGTCACCAGCACGGTGGCGGAGGCGCAGCGCGATGTCCGCGTCCATGTGCGGATAGCCGTCGATCTGGCAGTTGCCGAAGCGATCCGCTCGATGCACGTGGAGCAGCGCCACGTCCGGGAAGAGCGCGGGCACGGCGTGGAGCGTCTCGCCGGTGTAGGGGCACGTCGATCGTGCTGCGATCCGCCCACGCCCATCGAGGTCCGAGCCCAGCATGGTGAGCGTGGGCAGGAAGGGCAGACCCATCGCGGCGGCGCGGAAGCGCAGGCCGAGGCCGAGGTGGCTCCACTCCTCGTACGGGCACGCGGCCCGACTCCACGTACTCGCGGATGATGCTGCGAGAGCCCCCACGGGAGCCCGATGCCCATCCAGGCGGTGACGACCTTCGACGCCGCGCCCGCCACCATGCACCCACTCGCCCTCGTAGCACATGAGGTTGCGCGAGAAGGTGAGGCCGCGCGGCCGACGGCGAAGCACGGCGCGGACGAGGGCGAGCGGGGTGCGGCGAGAAGAGGATGCCGCCCGAGCGCGACGTGGTCGCCGTCGGTGCACGCGCGACGCCGGCGTCGCTCGAGCGACGACGAGCTTGTCGCCCGCGCTCTTGGGCTTGGCTTCGAGGCGGCGGCGGGCGGCGCGGAAGTCGAATTCGCGGGAGAGATCGTCACGGGCGTTCGATTCTCGTGCGCGCCACGCGGCGTGAAGTCAATCGCGTTCTCTGATTCGACAGTCGGGTATGAACTGTAGGGAGAACGTACCATGCGGCGGCGGCTCGAGTCGCCTGTCAGCTTCACCCGGCGTCAATCCCGCTGAACCAGCATGAGACGCCAGGAGGTCGGTGATGAGTTGTCCATGCTCGCGGTCGGTCTGCGTCGTCGTGGTGGCGATGCTCCTGGGCACGCTGCCTCGCTGCCGCCGGCAGCGCAGGGAGACGGTCAAGATCGGCGTCATCCAGCCGCTGTCGGGTCCGGTGGCTGCCTCCGGCAACTACATCCGGATGGGCGCCGAGATCGGCGCGACTGGATCAACGCCACGCGGCGGAGTGCTCGGCCGCCAGGTCGCAGCTGCTCATCGAGGACAACAAGTCGGATCCGAAGGAGGCCGCCACCGCCGCCGAGAAGCTCATCGTGCGCGACAAGGTGCCGGTGATCGTGGGCGCCTGGGGCAGCCTCGATGACGCTCGCCGCCATGCCGAAGCTCGAGGAGTACGGCGTGCCCATGGTGGTGGAGACGTCGAGCGCGTCGACCGTCACCAAGCGCGGCAATCCCTGGGTATTCCGCATCAGCCCGCCCAGCGAGATGGAGGCGCTCGGGCCTCGAGCAGATACATGAAGGATCTCGGGATCAAGAAGGCGGACTTCCTCGCCGTCAATACCGACTGGGGCCGCGGCGCCGTGACGGCCTTCGGCGACCTGGCTGAAGACGCGCGGATCGGCAGCGTCGGCGCGGCGGAGTTCATGGAGCAGGCGGCCACCGACATGAACGCGCAGATCACCAAGATCAAGGCGGGACCGACGGCGACACGCTGTTCCTCACCACCAGCGTGGAGCAGATCACGCTCGTGCTGAAGCAGGCGCAGGAGCAGCGGCTCGGCGCGGAAGGTCATCACCACCGGCGGCTCCTCGTCGCCCAGCCAGCTCATCAAGCAGGCGGGCGCGGCGGCCGAGGGCACCTATCACATCCTCTTCTTCCTGCCCTGGTTCCCGGAGGCGATGCCGGACGGCAAGCTCGCCAAGGCCTTCGTGGACGAGTGGAACAAGCGCGGCCATCCCTTCGAGGGCCTGACCGAGGGCTTCCGCGGCCACGACGGCATCGCTCACCGCGCCGTGGAGGCGATCCGGCTCGCGGGCAAGGCCGATCCGAAGGCGGTGCGCGACGCGCATGTGGCAGGTGAGCGTCATGGGCGTGAACGGGCCCATCAAGTTCGAGAAGGACGGACCCGCCGGCAAGGAGAGCGGCCAGAGCAAGCCCAGCATCTTCATCGTCCAGATCAAGGACGGCAAGATCGCGCTGCCGGCGTTCGCCGCCAAGAAGTGAGGCGAGCCGGCGAGTCGCGCCGGCGCTTGGATCAGCTCCTCCAGCACCTGCTGAACGGGCTGCTGCTCGGCAGCACCTACAGCCTGCTCGGGATCGGGCTCACCCTCGTGTTCGGGCTGATGAACGTGGTGAACTTCGCCCACGGCGAGTTCTACACGCTGGGCGCCTACGCCGCGTTCGCCGCGCTCGTCGGCGCGCTCCGTGAACTTCTTCCTCGCCATCCCGCTCGCCATCGCGGGCGGCGCGCTGGCGGGCGCGGTGTGCGAGCGCGTGCTGCTCCGCCCGCTGCGCGGGAGTCCATCGACACGCACCATGCTGGTGATGATCGGGCTCTGGATCGCGCTGCAGAACGCGCGAGCTGCTCGGTCTGGGGCGGCGTCGCCAAGAGCGTGCCCACGCCGTTTCCCACCAGCGCCGCTGGTCCTGGGGCACGTGTCGGTGTCGCGCCGCTCCGCGTGTTCGTGTTCGCGGCCTCGCGGCCTCGCTGATCGCTGGGCGCGCATCTCCTCCTGCGCCCGCACGCAGCTCGGCCGCGCGATGCGCGCGCACCTTCCAGGACCGCGAGACGGCCGCGCTCATGGGCGTGAGCATCGAGCGCATCCACACCGTCACCTTCGCGCTCGGCGCCGGGCTCGCCGCCGCCGCCGGGCGCGCTGCTCGGGCCCGGTCTTCCTCGCTCTATCCCGTCGATGGGCGACCTCGCCTCGCTGAAGGCCTTCTCGGTGGTGATCCTGGGCGGGCTCGGCAACTTCGCCGGCGCCGCCGCTCGGCGGCATCGTCCTCGGCGTCGCCGAGGAGCTGGGCGCCGGCTACGTGTCCTCCGGGCTACCGCGACGCGGTGGGCTTCGTCATGATCGTCGCGCGTGCTGCTGCTGCGCCCCTCCGGGCTCTTCGCGCGCGCCGAACGCGTCGGAGTGAGGCGGCTCGGCGTCGTGGGTCCTGCTCGCCGTCGCGGCGTCGGCGCCTGCCCTTCTGGGTGTGGAATCCCGTATCATCTCCACACCGCTGATCATGGCCGGCATCTTCGCGGTGCTGGCGCTGTAGCCTCAACCTCGCTGCTCGGCTACACCGGCCAGCTCTCGCTCGGCCACGCCGCGCTTCTTCGGCATCGGCGCCTACGCGTCCGCGCTCGCTCGACCGTGAAGCTCGAGTGGTCGCCCTGGCTCGGTCTCCGTCGCCGCCATCGTCGCGCCGGCGCTCGCCGGCTGGGCGATCGGCCGGCTCGCCCTCAAGCTCCGCGGCGCGTACTTCGTGCTGCTCACCATCAGCTTCGCCGGCGTGATCTCGCTGGTGAGCGTGAACTGGATGGACCTGACCAACGGCCCGCTCGGGCATTCCCGGCGTGCCGCCGCTGCGCGATCGCACTGCCCGGGCTGCCCGAGCTGTCGCTGCGGATCGAAGCCGCGCGTACTACTACCTGGTGCTGGCGGCCGTGGTCGCGCTGCCTATCTCGTCTGCCGTCGCGCTCATCGCGCTCGCGCGTCGGGCGCGCGCTGGTCGCGCTTCGCGAGAACGAGACGCTCGCCGAGTCGGTCGGCATCGACGGCACCCACTATCTCGTGCTGGCCGCGGCGATCAGCGCCGCGCATGGCCGGCGCGGCGGGCGGGCTCTACGCGCACTACACGCGCTTCGTGAGCCCGGAGGTCTTCCTGTTCACCTACACGGTGACCATGGTCATCATGGTGGTCGCCGGCGGCAAGGGGCACGCTGGCCGGGCCCGTGGTGGGCGCCGTGCATCTTCACGGTGCTGCCGGAGACCCTGCGCGCGCTCACCTCGTGGCAGTGGCAGATGCTCGCTCTACGGCGTGCTGCTCATCGCCGCGCTGTTCTTCATGCCGCGCGGGATCGTGCCCGCCGTGAGCGCTCGGTGCGCCGCGCAGGCGCGCGTGCGACCGACGGCGCCTCGCGGTGAGCGAGCTCGTCGTGCGCTTCGGCGGCGTGACCGCGCTGGCCGGCGTGACGCTTCGCGGTGCGGCCCGGCGCGGTGACGAGCCTGATCGGCCCCAACGGCGCGGGCAAGACCACCGCCTTCAACGTGATCACGGGCTTCCAGCGCCCGACGTCGGGACGCGTGAGCTGCGACGGCCGGGACGTCACCGGCTGGCGGCCCGCATCGGATCGCCGCGCGCGGCTCGTCCGCACGTTCCAGAAGACCAGCGTGTTTCCCGGCGCTGACCGTGCACGACAACGTGCTCACCGGGCTTCACCTGCGCGGGCGCGCCGGACTGCGCGCGGCGCTGCTGCGCGCGCGCCGCGTGGCGTGCGAGGAGCGACGGCTCCGCTGACGAGGCGCTGGCAGTGATCGGCTTCGTCGGGCTCGGCCGCCCGGCGCGACGAGGTGGCGGGCGGCCTCTCCTACGGCGAGCAGCGCCTGCGTGGAGCTGGCGGTCGGCGCTGGCCGCGCGGCCGCGCGCTCCTGCTGCTGGACGAGCCGGCTTCGGGCATGACGCCGTCCGAGAAGGCGGCGGCTGGCCGGGCTCATCCGGAAGATCCGCGAGACCGGGCGTCACCGTGTTCCTGGTCGAGCACGACATGCGGCTGGTGATGGGCATCTCGGACCGCGTGCTCGTGCTGAACCACGGCCGGCTCATCGCCGACGGCCGCGCCGGCGGACGTGCAGCGCGATCCCGACGTGATCCGCGCCTATCTCGGCACGCAGCCGATGCTGCAGGCTTGAGCCCGTGTCGGCTCGCGCGTATGAGCCGAGCGTGCGCGTCGCTGGCGCGGGGTCAGCACTCGAGCGTGCGCCAGCCGGTGAGCTCGTCTGCCTGATCGGCGCCAACGGCGCCGGCAAGACGACCACGCTCAAGACCATCTCGGGCCTCGCTCCGGCCCGCCGCCGGCCGCATCGTGTTCGACGGCGACGGAGATCCATGCGCCGGCGCCTCAGCGAGATCCTGCGGCCGCGGCATCGCCCACTGTCCGGAGGGCCGGCGGGTCTTCCCGCACCTGACCGTGCAGGAGAACCTCGAGATGGGCGCCTACGTGCGCGCGACGGCGCGGCGCGGTGACGGCCGACCTCGAGCGCGTGTTCGGCCACTTCCCGATGCTGGCCGAGCGCCGGCGCCAGGCGGCCGGCACGCTCTCGGGCGGCGAGCAGCAGATGCTGGCCATCGGCCGCGCGCTCGATGGCGCGGCCCGCGGCTCATCCTGTTCGACGAGCCGTCGCTCGGGCTGGCGCCCACCGTCGATCGAGACGACGTTCGCGATCATCGGCGGACATCCGGCGCGACGGGACCACGGTGCTCATGGTGGAGCAGAACGCCTACATGGCGCTCCGGCTGGCGACGCGCGCCTACGTCATGGAGACGGGCCGCATCACGCTCGAAGGCCCGGCGCGCGAGCTGCTGCGACGACGAGCACGTCAAGCAGGCCTACCTGGGAGGCTAGCCGGACCATGGGAGCCAAATATTTCGGCGCATCGGTGCCGCGCCGCGAGGACCCGCGCCTCCTGCCGGGAGGGGCGCTTCGTGGACGACATCAAGCTGCCCGGCGCATGCTCCACGCCGCGCTTCGTGCGCAGCCCGCACGCCCACGCGCGCATCGCCGGCGCTGCGCACCGACGCGGCCGCCGCCGGCTCGCCCGGCGTGCGTCCGCGTCTTCACCTTCGCCGATCTCGAGCGCTGGATGAAGCCGCTGCCGCTGTTCGGCGCGGTTCCGCCCGGGCCTGGCCGCGCGCGTCGCCGTCGACCATGAAGCAGGCGCGCCAGTTCGCGATGTGCCGGGACAGCGCGCGCCACGTGGGCGAGATCGTGGCCATGGTCGTGGCCGACAGCCGGGCCGTGGCCGAGGACGCGTGCCGAGCTGGTCGAGGTGGACTACGAGCCGCTGCCGCGCGGTCACCGACATGGTGGCGGCCGCGCGAGGCCGACGCGCCCGTGCTCCATCCGGAGTGGGGCGACAACGTGGCGGTGCGACTTCACCACCGGCTTCGGCGACGCCGACGGCGGCGCTTGCGCGCGCGCCGACGTGCGCGTGCGCGAGCGCTTCGACGATGCAGCGCTACGTCGGCATGCCGCATCGAGACGCGCGGGGTGGTCGCCGCAGTGGGACGCGCGCGACGGCGCGCTCACGACGTGGAACAGCACCCAGGTCGTCCACTTCGTCCAGCAGGGCCTGGTCGCCGCGCTCGGGCTGCCGCGCCACAAGATCCGCGTGATCGCGCCCGACGTGGGCGGCGGCTTCGGCACCAAGGCCACCGGCTACGCCGAGGACCTGCTGATCCCCGCCGCCGCCATCGCGCTGCCGCCGGCCGGTGAAGTGGATCGAGGACCGGCGCGAGCACATGATGGGCGCCGCCCACGCGCGGCATCAGGTGCACGACATCGAGCTCGCGCGCCCGGCGCGACGGCACCATGCTCGGCGGTGCGCGACCGGATCTGGGTGGACCTCGGCGCCTACAACGCGTGGGGCATCGTGCTGCCCTACAACACGGTGGCGCATCTGCTCGGCCCGCATCGCGTGCCGCAGCCTGGCACGTCGAGTGCCGCGGCGTCGTGACCAACAAGACGCCGAACGCGCCCGTACCGCGGCGCCGGCCGGCCCGGAGACCGTGTTCGCCATGGACCGCGATCGTGGACTGCCTGGCCCGCGAGCTGCGCATGGACCCGGCCGAGCTGCGGCGGCGCAACTACCTCGGCGCGCGCCGACCTGCCCTACGAGCTCGGCATCCCGTACCGCGACGGCAACCCGCTCGTCTACGACAGCGGCGACTTCCGCGCCGACGCTCGAGGCCGCGCTCGAGGCCGTCGGCTACGACGCGCTCCGGCGCGAGCAGGCGCGTCTGCGCGGCGAGGCGCATCTACCGCGGCATCGGCATCTCGGGCTACGTCGAGGGCACCGCCGATCGGCCCGTACGAGGGCGCGACGCGTGCGGATCGACCCGTCGGGCGCGCGCCGTGGTCGCCACCGGCGCCGTGCAGCCAGGGCCAGGGGCACGAGACGTCGTTCGCCCAGGTCGCGGCGGACGCGCTCGGCATCCCGCTCGACTGGGTCACGGTGGTCGGCGGCGACACCGCGGCCATCCCGTTCGGCGTCGGCACCTTCGCCAGCCGGAGCGCGGTGAACGCGGGCAGCTCGATCCACGTCGCCGCCGGGCCAGCGTGCAGCGACAAGCTGGCCGACGGCGGCGGCGGCGCTGCTCGAGGCCGCGCCCGCGCGACGTGGAGATCGCGGACGGCATGGCGTCGGTGCGCGGCGCGCCCGGCTCGCGCGTGCCGACTCGGACGCGTGATCCAGGCCGCGATGCCGACCTTCGCGCAGGCCGGGCGTCGCCTCGCCGGACTTCGAGGCCACGGTGTACCACCACCAGCCCACCGTCACCTACACGAGCGCGCGTGCACGTCGCGCACGGTGGAGGTGGACGCCGGGCACCGGCGCCGTCGAGCTGCTGCGCTACGTCGTCGCCCACGACTGCGGCACGCGTCATCAATCCCGATGATCGTGGAGGGCCAGATCCACGGGGGCGTCGCGCAGGGCGTGGGCGGCGCGCTCCTCGAGGAGATGGTCTACGACGAGCAGGGCCAGCTCCTCACCGGCACGCTTCATGGACTACCTGGTGCCGACCGCCATGGAGCTGCCGCCGATCGAGACCGTGCACCTCGAGTACCCGTCGCCGCGCAACCCGCTCGGCATCAAGGGCGTCGGCGAGGGCGGCGCGATCTCGCCGCCCGCGGCGATCGCCAACGCGGTGGAGGACGCGCTGCGCCCGTTCGGCGTGCGCGTGACGCGCACGCCGCTCGGGCCGTCCACCGTGCTGGACTGATCGCCGAGCGACGCGCGGCGGCGAGCGGCCGCGCGGGAGCGCCGGCGCATGAAGCCGCGCGCCCGTTCGACTCACGTGCTCGCGCCGAGCGCATCGCCGACGAGGCGCGTCGGGCCGCGCTCGCGCGGCACGGCGACGACGCCAAGGTGCTGGCCGGCGGCCAGAGCCTCGTGCCGATGCTCGCACCTCGCGCCTCGCGCGCCCCGCGCTCGCTGGTGGACATCAACGGCGCGCGCGAGCTCGACTACGTCCGCGAGGCCGGACGGCGCGGTCGACGATCGGCGCGCTGGCGCGGCAGCGCGCGCTCGAGCGCTGGGCGGCGGCGCCGTCTGCCGCTGCTCGCCGAGGCGCTGCGCTCGGTCGGGCACGCGCCGATCCGGAACCGCGGCACCGTGGTCGGGAAGCATCGTCCACGCCGATCCCGCCTCCGAGCTGCCCGCGCTGCTCCTCTGCCTCGACGGCGCCGTCGGTGGCGCGGCGAGCCCGGCGGCGACCGCGCGTGATCCCGGCCGGCGAGCTCTACCTGGGCGCCGCTCACCACCTCGCTCCGACGCCGACGAGCTGGTCGACCGAGGTGCGCTTCTCGCTGCCGCCGGCCGGACGCGGGCTGGGGCTTCGCCGAGGTCGCGCGCCGCCACGGCGACTTCGCGCTGGTCGGCGCGGCGGCGCTGCTCTGCGCTGGACGGCGCGGGCGCGTGGATCGCGCGCGCGGCTCGCGTTGTTCGGCGTGGGCGGCACGCCGGTGCGGGGCCGCGGCGGCGGAGGCGGCGCTGATCGGCCAGGCGCCGACGCCGGCGCGGCTCGCGCGAGGCGGCGCGCGCCGCCGCCGCGGCGCTCTGCGCCCGACGGCGACCTCCACGCCATCGCCGAGCTACCGGCGCCGATGTGGCGGCGGTGCTGGCCGAGCGCACGCTTGACCGCGGCCGCTCGGCGCGCTGCGAGAGTGGCCGGCATGACGCGCGCTCGGTGCGGCTCACCGTGAACGGCGTCGACGCGCGAGCGGCGCGGCCGAGCCGCGCAGCCTCGCTGGCCGACTTTCTCCGCGAGGTGCTCGACCTCACCGGCACGCCACGTCGGCTGCGAGCACGGCGTCTGCGGCGCGTGCACCGTGCTGCTCGACGGCGAGCCGATGCGCAGCTGCCTGCATGCTCGCGGTCCAGGCCGACGGCGCGCGAGCATCACCACCGTCGAGGGCGCTCGCGCGCGCGCGGACGGCGGCGCTCCACCCGATCCAGCAGGCGTTCCAGGACAAGCACGGGCTTCAGTGCGGCTTCTGCACGCCCGGGCATCCTGCTCACCGCGCATGGCCTTCCTGCGCGAGAACCCGGCGCCCACGCGCGAGGAGATCCGCGAGATGCTCGCCGGCAACCTCTGCCGCTGCACCGGCTACCACTTCATCGTCGAGGCCATCGAGGCGGCCGCCCATGGGCCCGCCCGGCCCCACGCTCCGAAACCCGCATGAGGAGACTCGCTATGCGCTCTCGTCCCGTCGTCGCGATCGTCGCGTGCCTGCTCGCCGTCGCCCTCCCGGTGCCCGCCGCCTGGGCGCAGAATGCTTTGGTCGTCAGCGTATGGGGCGGCAACTGGAAGGACACGGTGGAGAAGGTGATCGGGAAGGCCTTCACCGCCAAGACCGGCATGCCGGTGGAGTTCGAGGTGGGGGGCACCATCGACCGCCTCGCCAAGGCCCGCGTGGCCAAGGGCAACCCGCTGGTGGACCTCAACTTCACCACCACGCGTGGCGCGGCTCTACATCTCCGACGGGCTCTACGAAGCTCGACATGGCCAAGATCCCCAATGCCAGGGAGATCGCCCCCAGAGGCCATTCGCAGCGAGTACCACCTCGGCA
>ERZ1370068.4031-contig-3123_pt1 | contig 35848 bp, 37 predicted proteins | sample MGYA00561227_ERZ1370068 | MGnify/ENA primary metagenome ERZ1370068 (study PRJEB38410, sample SAMEA6850437) | metagenome | study: Metagenomic assessment of the ecological functions of the soil: analysis of the soil microbiota associated with the... | reverse complement strand
ACGTATTACCGCAGCTGGTTTTCGCTGCACCTGCAATCTTCGTTTGATCTAGATCGAGCTTGTCGGGACACTCTTGCCTTTGTGCGCGACCTGACGCAGAACGCGCGGTGAACGCCTCGCTGGACGTCAGGTGGAGCGACGCGCACTGGGACGTGAATGCAAGCGTGTTCGGCTCGGAGATCCGTGATCCGCTTGCGGCGCAACCGATTGGTACGGACCAGTTCGAGATCGTCAACGCGCCGGGACCCACGGCGCGCGGCGGTGCCGAAGCTCTGATCGGCCGCATCTCCGGCCCTCTTCACGCGCTCGCCTCGTGGAGCTATCTCGATGTCTCCGAGTGTCGTGCCCGGAGCGCGCGCGACGTCCCCTGATACCTCGACACTCCGCCGAGGTTGCCTTCATTGTCGAGAGCGAAGCACGCGGACGGATCGGACTGGAACTCGGTTGCAGTCGGAGAGCAGGCGCTCCCCGCGACGATCCCTATCGTGCCGTGAGCCGCGAATACTTCGAACTCAACGCTCTCGCCGAGATCCGTTTTGGCGGATCGCGGTGTTCTGCAACGCCATCAATCTCACCGACGTGCGGCAGACAGACACTACGATCCGCTGGTTCGGCCCACGCCCGGACCCGGCGGCAATCCCATCACCGATGTATGGGCGCCGGTTGTGGTCGCACTTTCAACGTCGGCATCCGCGCCGAGCTCCTGATCCTCCGACGAGGACTCCTCTGCCTCGAGTCGGAATGCCGCGATCAGTGCGCCTTGAGATCCTCGACAACTGCGGCCATACCGGGGTCGCGATTCGCCAGCCAGTCCTGCGACATCAGCGGAGCGCGCAACGCGAGCTCGAGCGTGGGCACGCGCAAGGTCGAACTGGTCGCCGTAGCAGCGCGGATTGCCATGGCAACCGTCGACGAGGTTCCAGTAGCCGGTGTTGATAGCAAAGCAGACCTTGGATGCCGGGAGGCAGACCGGTTCCCCATGCTCCGACCACCAGTGCAGTGCGATCGCCCACCGCGTCGCCCACGATCGTCACCTTGTCGCCGCCATCGTGCTTCAGCGCGGCGGCGGAGGCTATGCCCGCCGAGAATGTGTAGTTGCCGACGAGGAGATAGATCCGCCCGGGAACGCGCTGCGCGATCTCGCGCATGAGGTCGCGGTTCTGTGTGTTGTCGCCACCCGTGTCGAAGCGCAGGTCGAGGATGAGGTTCTTCGGCGGCGAGGACTTCAGACGCTTCGAAACGGCACCCACGAATGGTGCGATCTTCTCATCGCCCTCGTCGAAGTTGCTGCGGAACTGTACGTAGAGCGCCTCGAGATCCGGCAGATCGATCATGCGAAGCCAGGCGTCGGGCCTGCGAAGGTATAACGGCGCGCGGGAGGGATCGACGGCAGTCCGCCACCCTTTCTCGCGCTCCCCGTCCCAGAGCGCCGGGATCCAGTAACGTCCCGGAACCTGCCCGGGTGGCATCTCCGCCGCCGGGTGTGCATCGACCGTCCGCGTTACGGCCCGGCCGTTGGGGAGCTTCAGTTGAAGCTCGAGGCCGATCGGGATGCCGCGCGAGGCCGATCGCGTGCAAAGCCTCGGGGCTGTGGATGATCCAGTTCATATTCCAGCGACGGTACCCATCGATGCCGCCCTGCAGCGGACGAAGGCGTTCCATCAGCTCGCCGGGTGTCAGGCCGTCGATCGTTACAATCGAGGCGCCGAGGAGATCAGCCGAGTCGGGGCCGGCGCGCGCGATGAGGAGTGCGTCCGCGAACCAGATCATGCGCACGGGAAGGCGCAATTTCGGGCTCCAGCTGCCCTCGCCAGGATGGATCGAATCGTGTCCGTTGTCCGGCGAGGCCTGCGAAGCGTGCGAGCGCGAGCATGAACTGAGCGTCCGTCATCGCAGGTGCTCGGCCGCGCAGGTCGACGATGCAGCGCGTGCGCCTGCTCCCGTGCGTCGGGCGAGAACACCGGCGCCTGATCGACGTACCCGTGCTGCACGACATCGAGGTCCGCAAGCCGCGACTCAGCAACCTCGTCCGCCCCCACGCTCGTGGCGCACGCGCTCGCGATCACGAAGCCAAGGGCCAGGTGTTGAAAGGTGACGAGGGACACGCTCGTATTATTCCCCAGGCAGTTCGCGATCTACGACGACAACCCTTCGGTGTCGATCTCGATCCACGCCGGCGCGTGATCGCTTGGGCCCTGCTGTCCGCGCACCCATCTCAGTCGACACCCGCCGAGCGCAGGCGCGGGAGGAGCCCACGATTGAGCAGGAGATGGTCGATCCGCAGACCGGCATCACGCGCCCAATGGTTACGGAAGAAATCCCAGTAGGTGTACATGGGCTTGTCTGGATGCAGCGTGCGGATCGCGTCCGTCCAGCCCTGCGCGAGCAGGCGCTCGAATGCGGCGCGGCTCGCAGGCTGCAGCAACGCGTCGTTCTTGAAGGACTTCGGGTCGTAGACGTCGAAATCGGTCGGCAGCACGTTGAAATCCCCGGCGAGCACCACGGGCTCGTCCGCCCCTGCGAGTGGATGCGCACGCTGGATCAATCGATCGAGCCAAGCGAGCTTGTAGTCGAACTTCGGTCCCGGTTGCGGATTGCCGTTAGGGAGATAGAGACAGGCGATGTGCACGCCGCTGATGCGCGCCTCGAGGTAGCGGCTATGCGTGTCGTTCGGATCGCCGGGCAGGCCGCGTCCGACTTCGACAGGCGCGCCACCTTTCGCGAGGATCGCGACCCCGTTGAACGAGGTCTGGCCGTGCCACACCGCCTCGTAGCCCGCCGCCCGCAGCGCCATCATCGGAAAGCGTTCGTCCGGTGCCTTGAGCTCCTGCAGGCAGGCGACGTCCGGAGACTCCTTCTCCAGCCACTCGAGCAGGCGTGGCAGGCGACTGCCGATGCCGTTGACGTTGTAGGTTGCGATCCTCATGGCTTTCGGCGCGAAGGATGATCGGCGCAGCGCCGGGCAGTCAACACAAGCTCGGTTCGCGCGCGTTCATTCTGCACCTAGAGACAATATCGGTCGGCGATATCCATTGTCAGAATCCGTCGTGAGCTGGAAATTCACCGAGTGGGTAACAGCTGAGGTATTCAAAATGGCGCGAATTATCACGAATGCTCGGATTTCCGCGCTCGTCGCGGCGATGTCGGTGTCGCCCGCTTTCGCCGCTGAGACGCCGCATTGGGCGTACGAAGGCGCCGCCGGTCCGCCGAGCTGGGGAAAGCTATCGCCCGACTATGCGATGTGCGAGAAGGGCAGCAATCAATCACCGATCAATATCCAGGATGCGTCCCGCACCACTGGGCATCCGCTGCAACTCAACTACACCGCGCAGTCCAATGAAACAATCGTCAACAACGGCCACACGGTGCAGGTCAACTTTGGACCCGGCAATTCAGTGGTTGTCGACAACACGACGTTCACTCTGAAGCAAGTGCACTTCCACTCGCCGAGCGAGAATCTGATCGAGGAAGATCGTTTGCGATGGAGGCGCACTTCGTGCATGCCGACGACGCGGGCAATCTGCTGGTCCTGGCGCTGATGCTTAACGAAGGCGAAGCCAACAGCACGCTCGCCAAACTTTGGACGGCTTTGCCCGCGAACGCCGGACCAGCCAGCCCGTTGGCTGGAACCATTACCCCGGCCGAAATTCTGCCGAAGTCGCTCTCCTATTACCGCTTCAGCGGATCGCTGACCACGCCGCCGTGCACGGAAGGGGTGCGCTGGCTGGTACTCAAGACTCCGGTGTCAGCGTCCAAGGCACAAATTGAGGCGTTTCAGCACGCAGTCAAGCATCATAACAATCGTCCGGTGCAGGCGATGGAACGGAAGAGTCGTCGTCGATGACTGACGTCCAACAAATTCGGCAGGTAACCAAACTCTGGCGCAGGGAGATAGTAATGCAATATTCGCGACCCGCGAGCATCGTGGTGATGGGATTGGCTGCGCTTGGCGCTCATCGCCGGATGCGCGCGCAAGGAATCTGAGCAGGCTGCGGCTCCGCCGTCCACTGATACCGCCGCGCCCACGGTCTCGGCGGAGCGCCGAACACCCGACGCACGTGTACTTTGGGGATACGCACCTGCACACCGTCCATGTCGTTGGATGCTGGTGCGTTCGGCAACCGCCTCGGCGTCGAGGACGCTTACCGCTTCGCTCGCGGCGAGGAGGTGATGGCTTCGAGCGGACACAAGGCGAAGCTGTCGCGCCCGCTCGACTTCCTGGTGGTCTCCGACCACTCAGACAACATGGGATTCGCTACTGACCTGATCGCCGGGAAGCCGAATATCCTGGCCGATCCCACCGGCAAGAAATGGTACGACATGATGCAGCGTGGGCAGGGCAACGCGGCTGCGTTGGACCTCATCGACAAGTTCTCGCGCGGCGTCTTTCCCGAGAAATTGATGTATGTACCCGGCACGTCAGCTTATTCCGCAGCGTGGAAGATCACGGTCGACGCAGCGGAGAAATACAACGAGCCCGGCAAGTTCACCGCCTTCATCGGCTACGAGTGGACCTCGCAGGTCGCCGCCGGGCAACAACCTGCATCGTGTCGTCATCTACCGTGACGGCGCCGACAAGGCCGGCCCGGTCGAACCGTTCACGACCTATCCGCCCGCCGGCAGCACCTTGCCCGAAGATCTGTGGAAGGTATTGCAGGCCTACCAGGACAAGACCGGTGGCCAGGTGCTGGCGATCGCCCACAACGGCAACCTGTCCAACGGCTGGATGTTCCCGTGGGACATCAACCCGGCCAGCAAGGAGCCGCTGACGCGCGAGTATGCGCAGACGCGTAGCAACTGGGAGCCTCTGTACGAGGCCACCCAGATCAAGGGTGACGGCGAGACGCACCCCTTCCTTTCCAGGAATGACGAATTCGCAAACTTCGAGAAATGGGACAAGGGCAACCTCAACCTGAGCGAGCTCAAGAAGCCCGAGATGCTGCAGGGCGAGTACGCCAGAACGGCGCTGCAGATTGGTCTGCAACTCGAGCAGAAGCTGGGCGTCAATCCGTACAAGTTCGGCATGGTCGGTTCAACCGACTCACACACTTCCCTTACCACCGCAGACGACAACAATTACTGGGGCAAGACCACGCCCAGCGAGCCATCGGCAACACGCGCCGAGCATCCGTTCATGAAGACCAAGCTCGCCACGATCATGGGGTGGGAGCAGACCGCATCCGGCTACGCCGCGGTCTGGGCCACAGAGAACACGCGCGCCGCGCTGTGGGATGCGATGAAGCGCAAGGAAACCTATGCCACCACCGGGCCGCGCATGACCGTGCGCTTCTTCGGTGGCTGGGATTTCGCTGAAGCCGATGCTCAAGGCAGCGACATCGCCTCCGCCGGTTACAGCAAGGGCGTGCCCATGGGCGGCGATCTCACGGCCGCGTCAGGCGACAAGGCGCCGACCTTCCTGGTCGCCGCGATGAAGGATCCGGAGGGTGGCAACCTCGATCGCGTCCAGATCATCAAAGGATGGGTCGATGCGCAGGGCGCCCGTCAGGAGAAGGTCTACGACGTGGCCTGGTCCGGTGATCGCAAACCAGGTGCTGACGGCAAGTTGCCGGCGGTGGGCAATACGGTTGACCTGGCAAACGCCACGTACACGAACAGCATCGGCGCACCACAGCTGTCTGCCGTGTGGAAGGATCCGGAGTTCGATCGCAGCCTCAGGGCGGTCTACTACGTGCGCGTGCTCGAGATTCCGACGCCACGCTGGACCGCGTACGACGCCGTGCGCTTCAAGGTGAAGATGCCAAAGGAAGTGCGGATGATCACGCAGGAGCGCGCCTACACCTCGCCGATCTGGTACACGCCCGCCAGCTGAGGTGCGAAGGACAGATCGATTGAGTCCTGAGCGCTGGGGGCCGTCATTGACTCCTGAACGCGTGCGTACATCAGCAACCACCGATGATCCAACCATGTGATCGTCCGCAGGCTCGGCGGGAGTGTACTCAGCGACGGTGGCAGTGCACTTCTCGATAAGACAAGCGGTTTAGGGAGTAGAGGCCGCGCGAGGCGGCCCCTAGTGGTCGTCACATCATTTTGTCGGTGAAGACAATTGCGCAACTTCCACGGCTGGAGCCTGCGCCAATGGCGGCCATCGAACAATGGAAATTCGCTGCGACGAACCGTCGGACGCCTCATACGAGTGTGCCTGCAGACTGTTGGACTGAGCAACATTTCGGGAGCATCGCTTCGCTGCTTGCCCATCGGCTTGCATTTGCTGGGGGCTGCTGACCGTTCAGTTCTGCGTCTCCGCGCAGGTTGAGTCCGTAGCCGCCATTCCGGAGCGCGCTCTCGAGGAAATCATGGTCACAGCGCAAAAGCGCACACAGTCATCGCAGGACGTACCGATAGCCATTTCCGCGCTTACCGGCGTCAGCATGGAACAGACCGGCATCAGCGATGCTTTTCGATGTGGCGCGACGCGTTCCGTCGCTGGGCATACAGGTGAACCGCAACCCGGTCAATGCGCAATACCGGCTGCGTGGTATCGGCAATCTCGGAAACATTCCCAACTTCGAGCCGGAAGTCGCGTACTTTTTCCGATGGGGCGTTCCGCTCACGCAGTGGTTTGGGCCTGGGCGATTTCGTCGACCTTGATCGCATGGAAATTCTCAAGGGGCCACAGAGTACGCTGTACGGCAAGAATTCCACGGCTGGTGTCATCGCGGTGTACGCGCGTGAACCCGGTCGTGAGCTGCAAGTGAGCGGCGAAGCGACCGCGAGTAACGTCAAGGGTGCCGAGTACGCAAGCGCGAGGCTGGCGAAAGGCGCGGTTTCGGGACCTGTATCCGATTCCCTGCGACTCGGCCTGAGCGGCGTCTACTACGACCAGGGCTTCATGTCCGAAGATCCCGCACGGGCGCCGGGAGCAATGACATGCAGCGCTATGCCGTGCGCGGCCAGGCGGTGTTCGAGCCGCATGATGCTCTCAAGGTGCGGCTGATTGCCGCCCACAGTGAGATCCCAGGCAGCAAGGGCAGCAATGAACCGGACATGTTCTATGGCGTGGTTCCGGCCGCGCTGAATCAGGCGTTCGGAGCGCCTTGTCCCGACGACGATCCGACGAATCGGCGCGTGTGCCGCAACTACGCGAGTGAGGTGACACTGGAAGCGAATGAAGCGACGCTCATCGTGACCTATCGCTTCGGCGACGATTACGAATTGACATCGCTGACGTCGTGGGACGACTACAAAATGACGCAGCGAAGCGATGCCGATCAGCTGAATGTCTCGCTCCTCGACTTCAACGACCGGCAGGCGAGCGATGCGCTTCAGCAGGAACTGCGCATAACGTCACCCGCCAGAGGCGCGGTGCAGTGGATCGCCGGTGCGTTCTACTATGAGAGCACCTTTAGACGCGGCGGCTGGGATGGTCATGACTTCTTCGTGCTCGGAACGGCTGCCCCGCTGGTCCCGCTGGCACCCGGCGTGCCGTTCGGTCAGCCAGGTGATGCCGGTGATCTGCTCTCCACGAACGACACCGAGTATGTGGGCGTTTACGGCCAGACGACGTGGAACGTGACTGAACGATTCGCGGTGACGGCGGGTGCCCGCTGGCAAACGGAGAGCAAGGACACGACCGTCACGCATGCCCTCAATCATGCGACGCCGTCTCTCATCTCCATTGCCCTGCTGCCGGCTACGGTGGACGCTGACCTGTCGCGCGACCGGGATGCGGTCACGTGGTCGCTGACGCCACAACTCTTCTTCACCGACGATGTCATGGCGTATCTGACGGCATCCCATGGCTTCAAGTCTGGCGGCTTCAATGGCGACTGGGGTCGCGTACTGCCTGCACAGCGCGAGTTCAACGACGAGGAAGTCGATCACTATGAGGTCGGTCTGAAAGGTGAACTGGCAGAGGCAGCGCGTGCAGCTCAATGTCGCTGCGTTCTATAGCGAGTACACCAACTACCAGGAAGCTGGTTTCGTGGCGCTGCAGTTCCTTGTCACGAACGCGGAAGCGGCGACCACGCAGGGACTGGAACTGGATCTGACCGCGCAGCTCACTGATTCGCTGGTCGCCGAGTGGAACGCAACCTATGTCGAGACCCGGTACGACAGGTTCACCGGCGGTCTGTGCTATCCGGGACGCGCGCCGACAAACGTTGCGACCGGCGCTTGCGATCTGAGCGGCGAGGAGCTCCCGAATGCACCGAAACTCAAGCTGCACGCTGCCCTCGCGTATGATCGGCCGACGTCGTTCGGTTCGATCTACGCGCGCGCCGACTACAGCTGGAGTGACGATTACTTCACCAATGTCAATCACGATCCTCGGCAGGTGCAGGACGCCTTCGGTGTGATTGACGCCCGCTTCGGTCTGCGCGCCGGCGCATGGGATCTTTCGGTCTGGGGCGAGAATCTGACGGACGAAACGTATATCGATCAGAGCGCCGTATCAAATCTGTTCGGTTTGGACCCCGCCTACCAGACCTTCATTGCCCCGGGGATGTCCTACGGTGTGACGGCAAGATACCGACTCTGAGCGTTGACTGCTTTCGTCGTGCTCCGTCACGCCACGGCGTGCTCTCGCGCATTGGTTGTCCGAGCGCACGGGTCACGGATGGGGTCTCACCGAAAAGTCGGCGATAGTCACCGGAATACTGACCTATATGGGTGAATCCGCAAGCCCGCGCAGTCTCGCTAATCGACGTGCCAGCCGCACGCTCCTGGGTTGCTCATCTACTGCGCCGGTATCGTGATCAGGGGTAACTTTTCGGCCGCGCCCGTGTCCGCCAACGTGAAGAAGAATATGATTGCGGTCATCGCGCGCTTGGTCAGCCAGTCGCCTTGGTCGATCCAGAACCAGTGGTCCCTATAGCGCACCGAGACGAAGGCGTTCTCCGGTTTGTCGGGGCCACTATGAATGTGGACCTCTCTTTCGGCGCCCTGCGGGCTCACGAACGATGGCAGCGCACTGTGGTCCTTGACGTGAGCCTCGGGCACGTCCATGTAGCTGCCGAAAGCGCCCATGATCTGCAGCATCGAGCGGCTGTTGACGGCCAGTTCGTTCGGTCCCCCGGGCATCGGCGAATACAAGAGCGAGAACTTCTGCTGGCCCTCGGGAAGCTTGAGCAAGCGACGGACCTCCGCAGCCTTTGCAGCCACATCGGCGGGCACCTCGTCGCGTCTGAAGAAGACCACGCCGGTCGCCCCCTTGGCCTTGTCCTCCTCGACGCGCATGCCCATCGCACCGGCAAGTTGTACTTCGCGCATTAGCGCAAGCGCGCGCAGGAACTCCGGGTCCGCTTCCCGCACGACACCACCGGCCGTCGAACGATTGCGCACGCCGTTCAATGATTCGACCGTCAGGCCCAGGATGAAATCCGCCGCGTAACCCGACTGCAGCATGAAGAAGATGTTCTTCGGATCGATCGGCGTGATGAGTCCACGCAGGAACTTCTCCCCGGTCATCGGGTACGTAGGTGATGGTCGGCCGATCGGTGTAGATGGCTTGCCCTCCAATTGATCCATAGTTGCCCTGCACGCGCTTCCTTCGAGGAGACGACGCCGTTGACAGTGACACCCGTCTGCAGCGAGTACCCGGCGACGACGGACGCCACATCGACGAACACCGGCTGGTCCATGTAGCGCAGCTTGACGATGTTGAGGAGCGTCTGTTGCTTCCACGAGTCGGCGATCGCGCTGCCATAGTCGAACCGGTCCGCGATGATGCTGGGGGGACCGACACTTGCGCAGCCGACGAGCGTCGCTGTAGTGGCCCCGAACAACCAACTGAGTCTCGCTCATGGTTACTCCCGCATTGCAGGATCTCGCGCTGCCGCGGCGTCATCGCCGCCGGCGAACGTCCGCCCGGCGTGTACACGCGCTGCGCCGCGAGGTGGGCCGGCACGCGCGCCGGCGGCCGCCTGGTGGGGCCCGCGGCTGACCTTGCTCGAAGATCTTCAGACCGTGGGCAAAGGTCGCGGCGTGACGCGACGTCGCGGTGCTGATCACGGGCGAGAGCGGCACGGGCAAGGAGCTGGTGGCGCGCGCGATCCACGCCGCGAGCCCGCGCGCCAGACGCGCGCTTCGTCGCCGTCAACAGCCGCGGCGATCCCGCGCGAGCTGCTCGAGAGCGAGCTGTTCGGCCACGAGCGCGGCGCCTTCACCGGCGCGATCGCGCGCAGCGCGCGGCGCTGTTCGCGAGCGCGCGCCGGCGGCACGCTCTTCCTCGACGAGATCGGCGAGCATGCCGCGTCGACCTGCAGGCCAAGCTGCTGCGCGTGCTGCAGGACCGGCGAGGTCACGCCGCGTCGGCGGCGCGCGAGCCGCGCAGGTCGACGTGCGCATCATCGCCGCGACCAACCGCGACCTCGACGCCGCGGTGCGCGAGCGGCCGCTTCCGCGAGGACCTGCTCTACCGCCTGCGCGTGGTGCCGATGCACATCGCCGCCGCTGCGCGAGCGGCGCGAGGACGTGCGCGCTGCTCGCCGAGCACTTCGTCGCGCGCTATGCCGCAGGAGCTCGCAGGCGGGCCGCGCTCGTTCACCGACGCGGCGCTCGAGCCGCTGCGCCGCCACGCGTGGCCCGGCAACGTGCGCGAGCTCGAGAACGCGGTGAAGCGCGCGCTCGTGCTCGGCAGTCGGCGACGTGCTCGCGCCCGACGACTTCGCGTTCGTCGCGCGAGCCCGCGGCGCCGCGCAGTCGCGGCGACCTCGCCGAGCGTCTCGAGCGCCGCGAGGCGCGAGCCGAGCTCGACGGCAGGCGGCGCCGATCTACCAGCCGCATGCTCGAGCGCGTCGAGCGGCCGCTGATCGAGGCGGCGCTCGCGCGCACCGACGGCAACCAGATCCGCGCCGCGCGCGCTGCTCGGCATCAACCGCAACACGCTGCGCAAGAAGATCGTCGAGCTCGGCATCGCCCTGCCGGGACGGCGAGCGACGCCGCCCGCTGGGCGGTACTCGGCGGTCTGCACGTGCTCGCCGACGACGACCCGCGCTGGCCGCACGACCCGGTCGACGCAGGCGCGCGCGGCGTGCGCCGGCGGCGCCGCTGGTCGTGCAGCTGCGCGCCAAGCACGCGACCGACCGGCGCCGCGCTCGCGCTGGGCCGCGGAGATCCGCGCGCTCACGCAGCGCGCGAGCGCGCTGTTCTGCGTGAACGACCGGTTCGATCTGGCGCTCGCGTGCGGCGCCGACGGCGTCCACCTGCGGCCAGGACGACCTGCCGCCGGCCCGGATTCCGCCCGGCGGCGCGCGCGCGGCTGCTGCTCGGCCGCTCCACGCACCGCTCGAGCAGGCGTCGCCGCCGCGCAGCGCGGCCGATCGACTACGTCGGCGCTTCGGCCCGGTGTTCGGCACACGAGCTCGAAGGCAATCGCGAGTGGGGCGACGCGCGGGCTCGCGCGCTGCGGGCGCGGTGGTGCGCCGCGTGCGCCGCTGCCGGTGGTCGCGATCAGGCGGCATCGACGCCGAGCGCGGCGCAGCGTGCGCGCGGCCGGCGCGGCGGGCTTCGCGGTGATCTCCGCGGTGGCCGGCGCGCCGGAGCCGAGGCGGCGACCGCGCGCGCTGCTCGCGGCCTGGCGCGGGAGCGCGCACCGCGTGAGCGACACCGGGCTGCGCGCGCGTCTCCGCGCGTCGGGGCTCGTTCGTGCTGATGGCGATCGCCGTGGGCGCTGCTCGCTCGATCGACCGCGCGCGTGCCGTGGCGCGACGGTCGTCTGGGGCCTCGCGCTCCAGCTCGGCTCGGCGTGCTGCTGCTCGCGACGCCGTCGGGCGCGTCGTCTTTCCGGCACCGAACGCGCTGGTCGTCGGCGCTCGATCCGTGCAGCCGACGCGGGCGTGCGGCTTCGTCGTTCGGCGCGCTCGCTCGACACCGGGCTTCTCGTTCGCCGTGAACGTGCTGCCGCGATCGTCTTCATGGGCAGCTTGTTCGCGGTGCTCTACCACCTCGGCGTGCTGCAGCGGGTGGTGCACGCGCTGGCGACGGCGCTCGCGCGCGACGCTCGGCACCGTCCGGCGCCGAGAGCGCTGGCGCGCGATCGCGAACATCTTCCTCGGCATGACGGAGTCGGCGCTGGTGGTGCGCGCTATCTCGAGCGCATGACGCGCTCCGAGCTCTTCTGCGCTGATGACGGTCGGCATGTCGACCGTCGCCGGCTCGGTGATGCTCGCCTACGTGGGCGATGCTCGGCGGCGGCGACTACGCGGGCCACCTCGCGACGGCGAGCCTGCTCTCGGCGCCGGCGGGAATCCTCGATCGCGAAGCTGATGGTGCCCGAGACCGAGGTGCCGCGACGCGTCGGCGGCACGGGCTCGGGTCGTCGAGCGACGGCGTGCCAACGCTGATCGACGCCGCGGCGCGACGGGCGCGATCGGCGGCCTGCGGCTGGCCGGCTACGTCGGCGCGCTGCTGGTCGCGTTCGTCGCGCTGATCGCGCTCGCCAACGCGTGCCTGCGGCCTCGTCAGGGCTGGTTCGGCGCGCCGGCAGCTCACGCTGCAGCGGCTGCTCGGCTTCGCGCTGGCGCCGCTCGCGCTGGCTGCTGGGCGTGCCCTGGGCCGACGCCGATGACAGGTCGGCGCGACTGCTCGGCGTGAAGACGGTGCTGAACGAGTTCATCGCCTACCAGCAGCTCGGCGAGCTGATGCGCGAGCCGGACGCCGTATCGCCGCGCGCGCGCCGGTGATCGCGATCTACGCGCTGCTGCGGCTTCGCGAACTTCGGCTCGCTCGCGATCCTGCTGGGAGGCACTCAGCGGCTCGCCCCGACGCGGCGCGCGGACGGTGGCGCGCCTCGGGCTGCGCTCGATCGTGTCGGGCTCGCTCGCGAGCTTCGCGGCCGCCTGCGTGGCGGGCTTGCTGCTGCTCTGGCGACGCGAAGAAGAATCGCTTCCGCGCCGCCCGCACGGCGGCGACGCGGAAGGACTCTCGGACTGCGGCAGCCTACGCCGCGCGCCCCTGGCGCCGCAGCACCCACACGCTCGCCGCTGCGAGCGCGCCAATCGACCCGCGCGTCGACCGGCGGCGGCCGGCGTGGCGCCACCGCGCCCCGGCTCGCACCCGGGTCAAAGGCGGCGGCATTCTAGACGCAGAGCAGCTGCGACCAGAAAAAACGCCAATGCGTGTGGGGGTGATCGGGCGCCGCTTCTGGCGCGCGGCGGACGCCGGGCCAGCGCGACCGGCAACGGAGCCAGCAAAGTCTCGGGTCCGTCTGGGAAGCTGGGCTCGCGGTGCCGGTCAGTGCAGCTGGCGCAGCCGCGCGGCGATGCCGAGATCAAACGCTCAGCGCGCCGCCGCCGCCGATCCGTCGTCGGGCGCCAGCTGCGAGGAAGCGCTCGAGGTCGGCGCCGCCGCGCCGAAGCACTCCGAGCTGCTCGTAGACGAGACCCGCGATCGCGCAGCTCGTGCGGCGCGTCCGGCGGCGCCACCAGCGGGGATCCGCTCGCAGCATGAGCGAGCGCGACGCGCCCAGTCCGGCGCGAGCGGACGTAGATCACAGCCCCCGGGTTGCCCGAGCAGCCGCACCAGGATCTCGCGCGGCGTGGCCGCGCGCAGGTGCAGCGCGGGTCCGCAGCCGCGCCTCGGCGCCGAAGCACCGCCGCCAGCCGGACTCTGGCATTCCGCGCGAGCGTCAGCACCGTCCGCGAAGAACGGCGTCGACCACGATCGGGTCCTGCCCGGCTGGCCGTGCTTCACCAGGAAGTGGCCCGGGAAGCCGACGCCGTCGGCGTCGATGCCGGCGCGGCGGGCGACCTCCATGTAGACGAGCGAGAGCGTGATCGGGATCCCGCGCGCAGCGGTCGAGCACCTCGTTCAGGTAGCTGTTGCGCGGGTCCTCGTAGTGCCTCGCGGTTGCCGGCGAAGTCCTGCTCGGCGAACAGGAAGCGACTCCAGCACGCGCCACCCGCTCGGCCGCGCTGCGCGCCCCGCAGCGCGGCGAGACCTCGCCGGCCCAGCTCGTCGAGGCGCGCGAGATAGCGCGCGCACGTCGAGGCCGGGATACTCCTCCGGCGCGCGATCAGCAGCGCCGCGCGTGCCAGATCCGATGCGCTCGTCGGGCATGCGCAGGATTTCCAGCGAACGGCGTCACGGGGCTCAGCACGGCTGCGCCGGCTCGCCGCTCACCGCCAGAACTCGTCGACGGCGTGCTGGTCGCGCGGCACCGCCAGACCTCGGCGATGCGCCCGGCACTCGATCCGAAACAGCAGGATGAAGTTGGTGTCGAGCACGCGGCTGCGTCGCGTCCCGGTCACGTGAAAGAGCACCGCGACCAGGTTCTCGTTCGACCAGCAGCGTGGTCGAGACGCGAATCGAAGCGCTCGGCCGCATCGCCGATCGCGGCGAGATAGTCGAGCACCGCCGAGCGGCCGCGATAGTCACGAGCACGCGCCGCGCACGGAGGCGTGCCAGCACGAGCTCCTCGGCGCAGACGTGGCCGAGCGTCTCGAGATCGCTCGCCGATACGGCCTGCCAAGCTACGCGCGCGAGCGTTGCATTCGGGTGTTCCACGCTCAGGTCTTCCTCCGCGCGATCGGCGGTGGCCCTCGGCCTGGCGCAGGCTCCGCGCGGCGCTGCGCCTGCACGCGCAGCCCGGGCATGGCCACGGCGTACCGATCACGAGGGCGTAGGCGGCGATCACGCAGCTCACACACGGCTCCTTCGGGCGCGGGCCCGCGCGCCGGGAATTCGATCCGCCAGCGCCGTGGTCCCAGCGCAACCGCGGTGCGGCGGCGCGCACGCGCGGCTAAACTTCCGTCCGCATTCGCCGAGGACGCCCGTGACCGCACCGCTCTGGCAGCTCCCCGCGAGCGCGTGCTCGCCGCGACTCCGACGGGCCTTCGCGCGCGCGCCGCCCGAGCCCGCGGCACGCCTATCCGATCCCCGACTACGCCGCCCTCCACCGCTTCTCGCTCGAAGACCCCGAAGCGTTTCTGGCGCTCGCCTCTGGCGCTTCGCCGGCGTCCGCGGCGGGGGCGAAGACGGACCGGTGCTGCGGGAGCGCGCCGGCGCATGCCCGGCGCTTGCGCTCTGGTTCCCGCAGGCCCGCGCTGAGACTTCGCCGCGAGAACCGCGACTCCGGCGGCTGTCTGACGCGACGCCGGCGCTGATCGCCTGGAGCGGAGGAGCCGCCCGCGCCGCGAGCTCTCGCACACGCGCCGAGCTCACCGCGCACGGCTCGCGCCTCGCCCAGGCGCTCGCCGAGCTGGGGCGTCGGGCCCGGCGACCGGGTCATCGCAGGCCTGCTCTCCCCGAACGTTCCGGAGGCGCAGCCGTCGCGATGCTCGCGAGCGCGAGCCTTGGCGCCATCTGGACCTCGTGCTCGCCCGACTTCGGCGCGCGCGGGCGTCGTCGACCGCTTCGGACAGATCGAGCCGCGCGTGCTGTTCGCGACGGACGCCTACGCGCTACGTGGGCAAGCGCATCGATTGCCTCGCGCGCGTAGGCCGAGATCCGCCGCCGAGCTCGGCTCGCTCGAGCACGTCGTGATCGCCCCGGCCGCCGCGACGCGCGCCGGATCTCGCGCCGATTCCGGGCGCAGTGCTCTGGGACGCTGCGCTCGCCGCTCGCCCGCCCGACCGGTGTTCCCCCGCTTCCCCGCTTCGATCATCCCCTCTACGTGCTCTACTCGTCCGGCACACCACCGGCGCGCCCAGATGCATCCTGCACGGCGCCGGCGGCGCACGCTGCTGCAGCACCTGAAGGAGCATCAGCTGCACGGCGACATCAAGCCGGGCGACCGGCTGTTCTACTTCACGACCTGCGGCTGGATGATGTGGAACTGGCTGGTGTCGGCGCTCGCGTCCGGCGCGACGCTGCTGCTCTACGACGGCTCGCCGTTTCATCCGGACGGCAACGTGCTCTTCGATCTGCGCGGACGCAGAGCGGCATGACCGCTGTTCGGCACCTCGGCCAAGTTCATCGACGCGGTCGCCAAGGCCGGGCTGTCGGCCGCGCGCAGACGCACGATCTCGACGCCCGTGCGCACGATGCTCTCGACCGGCTCGCCGCTCGCGCCCGAGAGCTTCGACTACGTCTACGCAGCGCATCAAGCGCGACATCTGCCTGTCCTCGATCTCCGGCGGCACCGACATCATCGCCTGCTTCGTCGCTGCGGCAACCCGATCGGGCCGGTCGTGGCGCGGCGAGATCCAGTGCGCGCGGCCTCGGCATGGCGGTCGAGGTGTTCGACGAGCGCAGGGCACAGCCGGTCGCGGCGCAGAAGGGCGAGCTCGTCTGCACGGCGCCGTTCCCGTCGATGCCGGTCGGCTTCTGGAACGATCCCGGACGGCGCGAAGCTACCGCGCCGCCTATTTCGAGACGCTATCCGGGCGTCTGGTGCCACGGCGACTACGTCGAGCTGACCGAGCACGACGGCGTGATCATCTACGGCCGCTCCGACGCCGTGCTCAATCCGGGCGGCGTGCGCATCGGCACGGCCGAGATCTACCGCCAGGTCGAGCAGCTCGACGGAGGTCGTCGAGAGCCTCGTCGATCGGCGCAGGACTGGGAGCGACGACGTGCGCGTCGTGCTGTTCGTGCGCCTGCGCGACGGCCTCGCGCTCGACGCCGGCGCTCGTCGGAACGGATCCGGCGGCACATCCGCGACAACACGACGCCGCGCCACGTGCCGGCGCAAGATCGCTGCAGGTCGCCGACATCCCGCGCACCAAGAGCGGCAAGATCGTCGAGCTCGCGGTGCGCGACGTCGTGCACGGCCGGCCGGTCGGCAATACGGCTCGCGCCAACCCCAGCGCTGGCCCTCTTCGCGGGCCGGCCCGAGCTGGCGCTGAGCGCCCCTCTCTGGCTGGCGGTGCACGGCGGGGCCGGCTCAGCTCCCGCCGCCGAGGAAGAGGCGGTGGTCGGCACGAACTGCGCGCCGCGCTCGCGGACGCGCTCGTCTCCGGTCATCGCGCGCTCGCGGGCGGCGGCGACGCGCGCTGGACGCGGTGGTGGCTGCCGTGCGCGTGCTCGAGGATTGCCCTGGCTGAACGCGGGCCGTGGCTCGGTGCTGTGTGCGACGGGCGGAGGTCGAGATGGACGCCGCCGTGATGGACGGCGCCCTCGCGCGCCGCCGCCAGCGCGGTCGCCGGCCTGCGCAGCGTGTGAACCGGAAGATTGCTGGCGGCGCGCGCCCGTGCTGGAGCGCTCGCCCCACGTGCTGCTGGCGGGGACGGCGCGGATCGGTTCGCGCGCGAGCAGGGCCTGGCGTGCGCGGCGCCGGAAGCTTCGTCACCGAGCTTCGCCGCCGGCAGCTGGCGCGCTGGCTCCGAGCCGCTCCGGCGCGGCCGCACGACCCACGGGCGGCGGCACGGTCGGCGCGGTGGCGCGCGACGCACAGAGCCATCTGGCGGCGGCCACCTCGACCGGCGAGGCTCTGGCGGAAAGCTCCCGGGCCGCGTCTCGGACAGCGCGCTGATCGGCGCCGGCAACTTCGCCGACGATGCCACCTGCGCCGGTCTCGGCGACCGGCACCGGCGACGCATTCATCCGCGCGGGATTCGCGCACCAGGTCGGTACGCTGATGCGCCACGCCAGGCTGTCCCTCGCGGAGGCCTGCCAGCGAGGCGCTCACAGAAGTCGGCGGTCTGGGCGGCAGCGGCGGCTGCATCGCGATCGATGGGGCCGGTCAGGTCCTTCCCCTTCGACACCGCACCACGATGTCGCGCGGCGTGATAGGGCCTGACGGACGGCCGCGGATCGCGTTCGGGCCGGACGAGCTGCCTTGACTACGGGATCTCTGGCGCGGCCGGCGGGAACGCCGGCTGCGCGCCCTCGACGTGCGCGAGCAGGTCGCGCGCGAAGATGGCGATAGGTGCGGTGCGCGAGCGCGAAGGCGCGCCCCGCCTCGGCGATCCCGCCGCCGCTGCTCGGGCCGCGCCAGGTAGTGCTCGATCAGCTCCAGGCACTCGTCGTCGGATCCGTACCAGACCGGGTGGCGGTGGTTCGCGACCAGCTCGAGCCCGGAGCGAGTGGCTGGTGAGAGCAGGAAGCCGCCACAGCCGAGCGTGAACCAGGTGCGGTTCAGTGTAGCCGGCGCACGCCGTGGTCAATCGCGGCCCAGTACGATCTTGGCCCGGCGCAGAATCTCGCGGTACTCGCGCGGATACACCTCCCGGCGGTCGCGGCGCTGATCCCGAGCGGCTCCCAGCCAGCGCTCCGTAGACGCCGGTGTCGAAGCGCCGGCTGACTTTGACGACCAGCCCCGCGCGCGCGCCGCCGCCGCGGCGAGCCGGCGTCGATGCTTGCCGATGAACGCGACGTCCGACACGAACGCGGCGCGCGGGCGCGCCGCGGATGGTGCGCGTCGGGATCGCAGGCCTCGGCCGGGAACTCCGCGCGTCGCACGCCCGCCGCCGAACTCCGGGATCTGCCCGGGAGCCACCGTCAGCAGCAGGTCGACGCGGCGGGCCAGCCCCAGCGTCTCGCGCTCGAGCGGCAGGCTCCAGCAAGTCCGGCGTGAAGAGGTGACCGTGCGCTGCCGGGGGCGCCGCCTCCAGGGTCTCGGGCAGCACGTCATTGGCGTGGATCAGCACCAGCTCGGGGCCGGAAGCGCGCCAGCCGGCGCAGGCGCGAGCGATGCGCCGCGCGCCGGCCGAGCAGGCGCGCCAGCCTGCGCTCGTTCAGCCAGTGGACCGCGTGCCCCTCGCTCTCGAGGCGCGCGCGATAGCGTCGTCGTGCGGGTGTGACGCCTCGCTCTTCCCGAAGAAGGCGATGCGCATGGACGGCCGGCCAGCGTATCACAGCGCGCCGCCGGGGGCGCGCGCGGGGCCGCCGGCTACGCTGGCGAGCCGTGTCGCAGGCTCCGCTCGCGATCGCCTTCTTCGCGCAGGACTTCCCGCCGCGGGTGGGCGGCACGCACGTCTACAACGACGAGCTGGCGTGTCGACCTGCACGAGCGCGGCCACCGCGTGCGCGTCTTCACCTGGGCGGCGCGCGAAGCGCCGGCGACGCGACGGCCGGACGCCGCCCAGCCGGTTCCGGGTGCAGCGCCGAGCCGTTCTCGCGGCCCGGCCGGCGGCATCGCGGCCGCCGGCGTCGCCGACGTCCCTGGCGAGCGGGCGGCTCCGACGTCGCGCTTCGTGTCGGGCGGCTCAGGCGCGCTCTCGCGCGTCGTCCGCAGCGCGGCGGCGCGGCTGCTTCCGACCGTGGTCTCGGTCCACGACCTGCGCGACAATGCGCGCGGCGGCGCGGGCGGCTCGGGCGCTGGCGCGCGCGCTCGGCGCTACGGATTCGACCGCGCGGCGCGCGCTCACCGCCGAACAGCCAGCACACGCGGCCGGCGGCTGCTCGAGCTGGGCGTCCCGGCGCCGAGAAGGTCGAGATCGTCTACCCGGGGGTCGACACCCAGCAGTTTCGACCGGACCGAGGGCGGGCGAGCAGGCGCGCAAGGAGCCGGGGCTCGGAGGGCGCTCGGTGCTGCTCACGGTCTCGCGCCTGGCGCCGAACAAAGGGACATCGGCGCGTGCTCGAAGCGCTGGCCGCGGTTGCGCCCGCGTTTCGAGCGGCTCATCTACGTGATCGCCGGCGAGGGCGGCATGCGGGAGCGGGCTCGAGCGCCGCACGGCCGAGCTCGGTCTCCAGGCGAGTGGTCGTCTTCACGGGCCGCGTCGCCGACGTGCCCGCTGTATCACGCCTGCGACGTCTTCGTGATGGCCTCGACACCGCACGGCGAAGGCGGCAAGGCCGGCGAGGGATTCGGCATGGCGTACGTCGAGGCGGGCGCGTGCGGCAAGCCCGCCGTCGCTTCGGCAAGCGGCGGCGGAGGCGAGATCGTCGTCGACGGCGAGACCGGCTTTAGTCGTCGATCCGGACGACGCCGCGGCGCTCGCCGCAGCGCTCGCTTCGCTGCTCGCCGACCCGGAGCGCGCGCGGGCGTTCGGCGAGGCGCGCGCGAGCGGGTGCTGCGCTTCGACTGGAGCCACGGCGTGACCGTCCTCGAGCGGGTGCTCTGCGCGGCGGCCGCCAGTCGCCGTTCCGTGTGCAGAATCGCCGTCGGAGGAACGGGCATGGCCGCGGCAAGCATCGCCGCCTGGTGGCTCGCGTTCAGCGTCACGCACATGGGACTCTCGAGCCGCGCGTGCGCGGGCGGCTCGTTGCGGCACTCGGCGAGCGCGGCTTTCTCGGCGTGTATTCGCTCGTCGCCTTCGCCACGTTCATCCCGCTGGTGGGTTCTTATTTCTCCACAAGCACGAGGGACCGTTCCTGTGGTATCTGGGCGCGCAGCCGCGTGGTGCGCGGGCTCATGTATCTCGGCATGGCGCTCGTGCTGTCGCTGGTCGTGGCGGCGCTGCTGCGTCCGAGCCCGGCGGCGATCGCCCCCGGGAAGGCCGAGGTCGCGGGCGCGTATCGCATCACGCGCCATCCGCTGTTCATGGCCGTCGGGCTGCGGCTGGAATCCTGCACCTGCTCGTCGCACGCGTGAATGCGACGGAGCTGGCCTTCTTCGCGGGCTTCCGCTGTTCGCATGCCTCGGCTGCTGGCACCAGGACCGACGCAAGCTGGCGATGGCCGGCGCGGCCGGCAAACCTTCGCCCGCTTCCACGCGGCCACCGCGTTCCTGCCCTTCACGGGGTCGGCGCTCTCAGGGGCTGCGCGAGATGCGCCTCACCGCTCGCGCTCGGCGCGCGGGCTCGCGATCGGACTGCGGCTCGTCCATGGCCGGTCTCTTCGGCTGAGCCGAATATTACAGGTATTGCAGGCCAAGGTCTGTTTCTGTAATATCACGGCGTGGCACCGACCCCGAGAGAGCCTGATCCTCGACCTGCTCTCGACGCTGTCGCGCGGCGCCGTGCCCGTGCGCGGCCTCGTCGCGGCCGGCCGCCTGTTCGCAATCCCCGAGAACCGCCTGCGCGTCGCGCTGGCGCGTCTGCTCGCGGCGGGCGCGGTCGAGCGCGACGAGCACAGCCACTACCGCCTCTGGCCGAGGGCGCAGGCGCCGTGTCGGACCAGATCCGCGCGTGGCGGAGCGGTGGCGGAGCAGCGCCGAGGTGGTCCGGGCCTGGATCGCCGTGCATGGCCGCACGGGCGAGCGAGCGCGCGGACGCGGTCCGCGCGCCCTGCGCTTCCTCGGCTTTCGCAGCTTCGAGTCTGGTGATGCGCTGCGGGGCCTGCTGCTGCGCCCCGACAACCTCGCGGGCGGCGTCGAGCAGGCCAGGCGCCGGCTCGCGCTGCTCGGCCTCGCGGCCACGGCGCGCGTCTTCCAGATCCCACGGCTCGACGCCGGGAGCGAACGGCGTGCGCGCGGGCTGTGGATGCGCGCGCGCTGCGCGCGAGCTACCGCGCCAGCATCGCCGCGCTCGAGGCGAGCGCCGCACGCCTGCCGCAGCTCACGCGCGAGGCCGCGATGGCCGAGTCCTTCCGCGTCGGCGGCGCCGCGATCGGCCAGATCGTGCTCGATCCGCTGCTGCCCGAGCCGCTGCAGGACGCCGGCGAGCTCGACGCGCTGATCGCGGCGACGCCGCTACGACCGTCTCGGTCGCCACGTCTGGAGGGGCTGGATCTCGGTCGGCGCGCCCGACGAGCTGCCGGTCGGCGTGCTCGCGGAGTCGCAAGCCGTCGAAGCGGCGCGAGCCGCAGGAGGAGCGTGAGATGGAGCAGAACCCCGCCATCGAGACCGGGCCGCGCGCCTGGCGCGATGCCGCGCTGACCGCGGCCGAGATGAAGAGCCTGCTCGCGCGCAACAACTGGCGCAGCGCGCTCTCGATCGCGCTCGACTGGGGCCTGGTGTTCGCCGCATTCGGCGCTCGTCGCGGAGGCGCCGGGCGTGCTCAGCGTGTTCGCGGCGTCTTCGTGATCGGCGGGCGCCAGCTCGGATTCGCCGTCTTGATGCACGAAGCGGCGCACCACACGCTGTTCGCGAACCGTAAGCTCAACGACTTCGCGGGCAACTGGCTGTGCGCCTATCCGATCTGGACGGATCTCGCGCCGTATCGCGCCTACCACCTGAAGCACCACGCGAAGAACTGGACCGCGGAGGACCCCGATCTCGGGCTCGCGAACAAGTTTCCGGTGACGCGCGCCAGCCTGCGCCGCAAGAGTCGTGCGCGATCTCACGGGCCAGGTCGGTTGGAAGCGCGTGCGGGCGGTGCTCGCCCGCGATCTCGGTCGTCGCGCGCGCGGAGTCGCCGTGTCCTTCGGCAAGACCGCCGGCGCGGGCGCTCCCGGTTGGAGAAGAACCTGCAGGGCGTCGTGGTGACGAACGCGGTGCTGCTCGGGATCCTGACGCTCGCCGGCCGGCCCGAGCTCTACCTGCTCTGGGTGGCGGCCTGGTTCACCACCAACAGCCTGGCGACGCGCATCCGTTCGATCGCGGAGCACAACATGGTGCCCGACCCGAGCGACGAGCGGCGCAACACGCGCACGACGCTCGCGAGCTGGTGGGAACGCCTGTTGCTCGCGCCCAATCGCGTCAATTTCCATCTCGAGCACCATCTGCTGATGACCGTGCCGTTCTACAACCTGCCGCGCCTGCACCGGCTGCTGCGCGAACGCGGAGCCTCGAGGGCGCGCTGCTCGAGACGGGCTACCTGAGCCTGCTGCGGCGCGCCGGCTCAGGCCCGCCTAGCGCCGGGGACTCCACAGGACGGGGAAGCTCGCCTATCCTTCCGGCGTCGCACAGGAGTCGCCGCATGCCTCGCCCGGGGTGTCCACCACCATGTCTCGTTCGCCGTGAGCGATCTCGCGAGATCGCGCCGGTTCCCTGAGGGTTCTCGGCCTCGAGCCGATTCCGCGCCCGGAGCTCGGGCTACCGGGGATGTGGTACCGGGCGGGGGGCGTCCGAGTCACACCTGATCGCGACTGCGCCCGGCGCGAACGTCGGCAGTGCCCCCGAGCGACTCACCCCGCTCGCGAATCACAGCGCCTTCGCGATCGAGGACTATGCTGCGACGCTCGCGCTGCTCAAGGCGCGGCGGCGTCGAAGTGCTCGAGACGAGCGCGGAGCGCGGCCAGCTCTGGGTGCGCGACCCCGACGGCAACGTAGCTCGAGCTGATCGTGAGCGCGCCGCGGGCGGCCTGATGCCACGGCCGAGCGCCCGCTCGCCCATCCCTTTCGGACGGATCCACTGGAGGACCGCGATGAAGCCGATGATCGTCCTGCTCGCCCTCGGCGCCGTCTCGCTGGCATGCAGCGAGCCCGCGAGCCCTCCGCGCCGGCGCCGCAGGCGGCACACCGGCGCCGGTCGCACCGGCCGGGCCGGACCGTTCAGCGCTGCGCGCGGGCCAAGCCAGATCCTCGGTTCGCTTCCCGACGAGGCGTCGAGCGAGACGAATCCGTGACCGGAAGCGAAGATCACGCTCGGCCGCATGCTGTTCTACGACACCCGCTTCTCGAAGGCGCAGGAGATCTCCTGCAACAGCTGCCACGGTCTCGCGACCTCGGGCGTCGACGGCGAGCCCACCTCGCCCGGCCACCGCGGCCAGCGCGGCGCGCGCAACTCGCCCGAGCGTCTACAACGCGGCGTTCCACTTCGCGCAGTTCTGGGATGGGCGCGCGCCCGACGTCGAGGCGCAGGCGAAGGGACCGGTGCTGAATCCGATCGAGATGGGGATGCCAGAGCGCGCCGGCGGTGATCGCCGTGATCCGCTCGATCCCGGGCTACGCGCCGCTGTTCGCGGCGGCCTTTCCGGGCGAGAAGGATCCCATCAACTACGACACACTTCGCGCGCGCGATCGGCGCCTTCGAGCGCCGGCTCGTCACCTCGGACCGCTTCGACGCGTTCCTCGAGGGCAACGAAGACGCGCTCACCAACACGGAGGTGGCCGGGCTCGAGACCTTCCTCGACACGGGCTGCACCGCTCGCCACATGGGGCCGACGATCGGCGGCCGGATGTTCCGAAGCTCGGGCTCGTCGAGCCGTATCCGACGCACGACGCGGGGCGCTTCGAGGTCACGAAGAACGAAGCGGACCGTCAGTTCTTCAAGGTGCCGTCCCTGCGCAACGTCGAGAAGACCGGCCCCTGGTTCCACGATGGCTCGATCAGTCGCTCGACGACGCGATCCGGACGATGGGGCGGATCCAGCTCGGCAAGCAGCTGAGCGACGCGCGCAGATCGCGAGCATCCACGCGTTCCTCGCGACGCTCACCGGCAGCGCCGACGCGGCTTACATCGCCAAGCCCGAGCTGCCGCCGAGCGGTCCGCACACGCCGCCGCCGGACCCGAGCGCCGCTTCGAGCTTGCGCGGCTGCGCCTCGCTGCGCGGCGGCCGCGCGGCCTTGCGAGGACCGCGCCCGTCCGGAGCGAGCGCCCTTCAACGTGGCGTGCGCCGCGTGAGATAGAGATTGCGCGCGTAGATGAAGCCGTTCGGAAGATAGGCGAGCGTGAAGATCGGATCGCGACGGTGGATCGCATAGAAGAGCAGGATCCCGGCGCCGAGCAGGCTCAGGTACCAGAACGAGATCCGGCACCACGCTGCCGGCTTCGCGCGTTCGGACGCGATCCATTGCACGATGAAGCGCAGCGCGAACGCGGCGTTCCCGACGAGACCCACCGTGATCCAGAAACCGGATTCTCCCCAGTCCACGCGCTGCCTCTGGCCGCCCGCGAAGAGCGCGAGGGTAGGCCGCATCGCGGCCGGCGGGCCAGCCGACTGCCAGCGGGAGCCGTGGGCTAACTTCGCTCTCCCTGCGTGCTTCAGGAGCGACATGCCCGCGCCCCTCACCGACGCCAGCGTGCTCGATGCGCTGCGGCCGATCGTCGATCCCGGACTTCGGCAAGAGCATCGTCGATCTCGGCTTCGTGAAGAACCTGCGCGATCGAGGGCGGGAACGTCTCGTTCGACGATCGAGCTCACGACGCCCGCCTGTGCCCGGTGAAGGCGGAGTTCGAGAAGGCCGCGCGCGAGCGGGTCGGCGGCGCTGCCCGGCGTCAGCTCGGTCGCGGTGACGATGACCGCGAACACGCGCGGCCGCGCCGCCGCCGCGCAGCGCCGCAGCGAGCGCCAGTGCTGCCCGGCGTCGCGCAACACGATCGCGGTCGCGTCCGGCAAGGGCGGCGTCGGCAAGAGCACGATCGCGGTGAATCTCGCGATCGCGCTGCGCGAGAGCGGCGCGCGCGTCGGACTTGATGGACGCCGACGTCTACGGCCCATCGCTGCCGCTGCTCACCGGTGTCCGCGGCCGGCCGCGCGCGCGAGCAGAAGCGCATCTTCCCGCACGCAGGACACGGGCTGCGCTGATGTCGATGGGCTTCTTCGTCGACCGAGAACTCGCCGGTGATCTGGCGCGGGCCGATGGTGCACGGGCTGATCCAGCCAGTTCCTGACCGACGTCGAGTGGGGCGAGCTCGACTACCTGGTGGTCGACATGCCGCCGGGCACCGGCGACGCCGCGCTCACGCTCACGCAGCAGGCGCCGCTCGCCGGCGCGGTGATCGTGACCACCGCGAACGATCTCTCGCTGATCGACGCGCGCAAGGGCCTCAAGATGTTCGAGAAGGTGCAGGTGCCCGGTGCTCGGGATCGTCGAGAACATGTCGTACTTCACGCCGCCCGGATCTGCCCGATCGCAAGTACTACATCTTCGGCGCAGGGCGGCGGCGAGCGCGTCGCCGAGGAGCTCGGCGTGCGCCTTCCTCGGCGAGGTGCCGATCGACCCGCGCGTCGTCGAGGGCGGCGACCGCGGTCGCCCGATCCTGGTGCACGCGCCGGAATCCGACGCGGCCCGTGCGATCCGCGAGATCGCCGGCAAGATCGCGCGGCGCCTGTCGGTGCTCGCGGACGTCCACGCCGCCGCTCGCCGACGCGAACATCACCTGGGTCTCGAACTCCCCAGCGTCCCACCAACAGGTCGGTGTAGAGGACCGGGCACCGGGCCGATCGGCTCGCCGGTCGCGCTGCGCTGCATGTAGCTGTCGAAATCGAGGCGCTCGAGCTGTGATGCTCGATTCGGCGCTCGAAGAAGCCGTCGGCGATCGAGAGCCCCGTGAGCCAGATTGAGATACTCGGTGGTCATCGTGCGGCTGGTATCGCGGCGGTAGATCAGGATCCGGACCGGCAACCGCTTCAGATCCTTCGTCACCCACAGCTCGCGCCGCCCGAGCTGATCGGTCAGACGGAAGACCTCGCAGGGGCGGCCCATCAGCGTCCTCGTCGCGGACCCTCTCCGCCCCCTGCGTCACGAGGTTTCTCGAACTCGCGCCCGAACGGACCGCTGCCCGCGGGCATCCCGCGGCGATCGCCTTCGCACTGCGGCGTGATCGCGACACCGTCCTGCCCGACCGCGTCGTAGGCGTAGTAGGTGTTCCCGCTGACGAGCGTCGTGATCCGGCGGCCCGCGATCACGGTTTCGGCGTGGAGCTTCGCGCCCTTCGACCAGAAGTACGTGACGTTGAGTCCGCCCTCCGAGTGCGCGAGAACCTCCGCGAACCAGGTCGAGGTGCCGGGCGCCGGCGGCGCGGAGGTCCGCCGCTTGCGCGGCAGGCGGCGCCGAGCGCAGCGAACAGGACGGCTGCGATCCGGAAGCTTCTGCGCTGCATCAGTTCCCCTTCTGGACCGGCGCCGGTGGATCGCCGGCTCGGGGAGCGAGGCGCGCGATCGGCGCCCTCCATCGTGTCGGGAACCGCGAGGCCCAGCAAGCGCAGTACCGTTGGCGCGACGTCGAGGCTGCGCAGCTCGCCGAGATCCGGCCCCGGCCTGGCGCGCCGCGCCCCACCGCCAGGCAACAGCGCGCCCATCCACGCTTCCTGCGGCAGGTAACCGTGCGCGCCGTACAACTTCGGCCCCAGCCCGGCCTGGATCGCGACGCCGACCGGCGCGACCACGACCGACGTCGCCGAAGCGCGGATTGCGCGCGCGCAGCTCCCGCGGCGTCTCCTCGCGCGGCCAGGCCTGAGCCTGAGCCCGCGCGCGACGCTGACAGCGTCTTGTCGATGAATCGCGTAGCAGTCCTTCTCGAAGCTCACCGTCGCCATGCCGCCGCGCGCCGCACACCTCGCCCTTCACCCCGGCGGTGCGCAGGGCCGCCGCGAGATCGATGCGGTTGTAGACGGGCGCCATGCCGTGGTCGGAGACGATCAGCAGCGTCGTGTGCGCGAAGGCGCCGCCTTGTCGAGCTCGGCGACCAGGATCCCGAGCGCGGCGTCCTGCGATTGCAGGGTGTTGTGCACGATCGGCGTGTCGAGGCCGGTGCGGTGCGAGGGCCGTCGACGCCGTGGAACCAGGCGGTGATCAGCCGCGGGCGCGGCTCGGCGCCGTTCAGCCACGCGAGGATCTGCCGGACCTTCTTCTTCGCGGAACCTTGTCGTCGAAGGGCAGCCAGTAGCGGGGACCGCGGCCGCTGCGCCAGGGGCCTCGGAGCCGACCCAGAAACAGGACGCCGAGACCACTCCTTGCGCAGCCGCAATCGACCACAGAGGCTCCGCCAGCAGCCAGCTCGGGTCCGCGGACTTGTGGAACTCGCCGCGCTCGGGATCGACGAAGTCGTTGTTCACGATGCCGTGCACGTCGGGCACTACGCCCGTCACGAGCGTGACGTGATTCGGAAACGTGTTGGTCGGGAAGACGGGGAGCAGGCGGTGGCCTGACGCGCCGCGTCGCGCAGCGCGGCGAAGTGGGCAGTCGTCGCGCCACGAGATTCGCCGGCCGCGTGCCGTCGAGCGAGATCAGGATCACGCTGGGCGGGTCTCCGCCCGCACCGGCGCGCGCCGCGAGCCCGGCGAGCAACAGCGCGGCGCACACCGCCAGACCGTCGTCGATGCATTATGAATGCTGCCATGCGCATCGCCCTCAGCGCATCGCAGGCTCGGATCCGACCGGCGGCGCCGGGTTGCAGGCGGATCTCCAGGTGTTTCGCGCCTTCGGCGTGCACGGTGCTGGCGTCGTCACCGCACTGACGGTGCAGGATACAGGCAAGGTGCACCAGGTGCTGCCGGCCTTCCCGAACGTCGTGCTGGCGCAGCTGCGCGTGCTGCTGCGGGATCTGCGCCCGGATGCCGTGAAGCTCGGGATGCTCGCGACGGACGATCGTCGCCGCAGCGTCGAGCTTCGGTCTGCGCGAGCTCGATGGCCACCCGCGAGGGCCGCCCGCCGCTGGTGATCGACCCCGTGCTCGCCGCCAGCGACGGAACGCCGCTGCTCGAACGCCGGGCCTGGGGCGTGCTCAGGATCTGATCGGGCACGCCACGCTGGTGACGCCCAATCCTGTCGGAGGCCGCTTCGCTCTCGGGCTGCGACGTGTCGACGGACGAGGGCGTCGAGGCCGCCGCCTGCGCGCTGGTCTCGAGCCCTGGCGCCGGCGCAGCGCTCGTGAAGGGGGCACCGCGAGGGCGCGCCGCGCGACCTGCTCGCCGTGCGCGAAGGCGGCTCGGTTTCGCTGCAGTGGCTCGAGGCCGAGCGGACCGACGTCGGCCCGTGCACGGCACCGGCTGCGCGCTCGCCTCGGCCATCGCGCGCCAGCCTCGCGAACGGTGAGACGCTGGTCTCGGCCGTGGCGCACGCGCGCGCGCTTCGTCGAGGGCGCGATCCGCCGCGCAGCCGCGAGAAGGGCCGCCACGCCAGGCTAGCTCGACTACTGAGCGCGCACAAGCCGCTGTGCGGCGATGCCGCGCGGCGAGCGCAACGCGCGCACGGCAGGCGAGCTGCAGCCAGAGCAGACCCACCGCCAGCAGCAGCAGCGGCGCTGGCACGCACACGCCGCGCGCGCTCGTCGTGAGAACCGCTCTGCTCAGGTCGCAGCGCTCCTCAGCTTCGCAGCGCCTCGAGCAGGTGCTGCCACAGGTTGCCGAAATCGCCGTTGCTCATGACGATCACGACGTCGCCGGCGCGCGGCAGTCGCGCACGAGGCGCTCGACGATCGCGGGGACGCCCTCGATCGGCATCGGCGGGGATGCCCGCGGCGCGCAGGTCGCTCGCGAGATCTCCTGCGACGGAGAAGCGCTCGGTCACCTCGCCGGTGATGCTGTAGATCGGCGCGTCGGGCACGACGCGCGATCACGACCTGGCCCGCTCCGTCGAAGCGACTCCGCGTAGTCGCGCTGGAACAGCTTGCGCCGGCTCGTGTTGGTGCGCGGCTCGAAGACCGCCACCAGACGCGCGGTCCGGGTAGCGCGCGCGCAGCGCGTCGAGCGTCGCGCGCACCGCGGTCGGGTGGTGCGCGAAGTCGTCAATCACGGTGATGCCGCGCTCTCGCCGCGCACCTCCAGGCGGCGCTGCACGCCGCGGAAGCTGCGCGAGCGCGGCCGTCGCGCTCCGCGAGCGGCACGCCGAGCGCGTCGACGGTGGCGAGCGCGGCGAGCGCGTTCTCGACGTTCGCGCGCGCCGAAGAGCGGCACGCGCAGCACGCGCAGCGAAGCGGCCGCCGCGATAGACGTCGAAGCGGGTGCCTCCGATCCGCCGTCAGCGCGCTCGCGCGCCAGGCGTCGAGCTCGCGCGTCTCGAGCGCCGTAGCCGACCACGCGACACGGCGCGCCGCGCGATCACGTCGCGCACGCCCTCGTGGTCGAGCGCCGCCACGATCAGTGCCGTCGCGCCGGCATGCGCGCGACGAGCGTGCGGAACGCGTCTGCTTCACGTGCTCGAGATCGCGGTAGATGTCGGCGTGGTCGAACTCGACCGACGTGACGACCAGCGTGCGCGCGCGGTAGTGCAGGAACTTCGGCGTCTTGTCGAAGAACGCGCGTGTCGTACTCGTCGCCCTCGACGACGAAGTGCTCGCCGCTGCCCTTCGCGGAAGCTGCCGTCGAAGTCGAGCGAATGGCCGCCGACCAGCAGCGAGGGATCGCGCCCGGTGCCGTGCAGCAGCGACGCCACCAGGCTCGTGGTGGTCGGTCTTGCCGTGCGTGCCCGAGATCACCACCGAGTGCTTGCCCGCGATCGCGAGCTCGTAGAGCGCGTCCGGAGAACGAGCGGTAGGGCGAGGCCCTCGTCGATCGCCGCGCGCGCCTCGGGTTGTTCGCGCGCACCGCGTTGCCGATCACCACGAGGTCCGCCGGATCGCTGCGAGCACGTTCTCGGCGCGGAAGCCCTGTTGCACCGCGATGCCCCAGTGCTCGAGCAGCGTGCTCATCGGCGGGTAGAGCTGCTCGTCCGAGCCGGTCACGCGCAGTCCGCGCGCGTGCAGGAGCCCGGCGAGCGACTCCCATGCCGGTGCCGCCGATCGCGACGAAGTGCACGTGGCGCGGCGCTCTCGCTCATCGCCTCATCCCTCCGCGAAGGCCTCGAGAATCGCGTCGTGCACCAGCGGCCGCAGCTCGAAGCGGCTGCGCTTGGCGACCAGATGCACGCGGTTCGTGAGCATCACCACGATCGCCTCGCGCTCGAGATCGATCCAGAGCGACGTGCCCGTGAAGCCGAGGTGGCCGATCGAGCGCGCCGAGAAGTGCTGGCCCGACGAGGACTGCGCCGCGCGTCGGCGTATCCCAGCCGAGCGCCCAGTCCGAGCCCTTCGGCAGCTGCTGGCGTTCGCTGAGGAGCGTCGCAGCAGCTCGCGCGGGCAGCTGCGTGCTGCGGCCGTGCCAGACGTCGAGCGATCGTCTGCGCGAAGCGTCATCACGTCGTCCGCGGTGGAGAACAGACCCGCGTGCCCCGCGACGCCGCCCATCGCCCACGCGTTCGGGTCGTGCACCTCGCCCCAGACGATCCGCCCGCGCCACGGGCAGTTCTCGGTGGCCGCGATGCGCCGCCGCAGCGGCATCGGAGCAGCTCGGCACGCCGTCGCCCGAGCGCACGAAGAAGGTCTCGCGCATGCCGAGCGGCTCGAACACGCGCTCGGCGGCAGTAGCTCGTCGAGCCGGCCGGCTGCGTCACCGCCTCGACCACGGCGCCGAGCACGATGAAGTCGAGATCGCCGTACACGGCGGCAGCGCCCGGCTCGTGCGACCAGCGCCGGAGCGCAGCGATCCGCTCGAGCACGAACTCGCGCGCGGCAGGCGTGGCGATGCCAGCCGCTCGCCGGTCTTGCGCTCGCGCTCGAGCAGCAGCTCGTGGAACGCCGCGCCAGGGCTTGAGGCCCGATGAGTGCGAGAGCAGGTGGCGGAGCGTCACGTCTCTCCTTGTCGCGCTCGGCGAACGCCGGCAGGAACTTCGCGACGGGTGCGTCGAGGTCGACGCGCGCCCGTCGCTGCACGAGCCAGCAGCAGCGCATGCTGGTGGTGGCGATCGGCTTGGTGAGCGACGCGAGATCGAAGATCGTCTCGCGCGTCATCGGGATCCGCTCGGGACGCACCACCGCGAGGCCGCGCGCCGACACGTGCTCGACGACGCTCGCCGTCGCTGCGGCATGCGCGCGAGCACGACCGCGCCCGGGATCTCCGCCGCCTCGATCGCCTTGTCGATGCGCGCGATCGACGCGTCGCGAGCTTGCGCCTGATCAGCACTCCACTCTCACGACGCGACGCGTCACCCCCGCTCGAGCAGCTCGAGCGTCCCCGCATCGCCGTCGAGCGTAGCGCGGCAGCCAACCGGCCACGCGCAGGTTGTCCTTCACGTGGCCGAACGGCAGGCCGGTGACGAGCGGGATCGCCGAGCGCGCGCGCGATCTCCGCGACCACGCTGCCTCGCGCGACCGGCTCCGGGTACGCGCTCGTCGAGGCAGCTCGATGAACGCGCCGCAGGCCGATGCCGGCGAGCCCGCAAGCTTGCCTCGCCCGCGCAGCTGCTGGAGCATGCGATCGATCCGGTACGGCGCGCTCGCTGCGATCCTTCGAGCAGCAGGATCGCGCCGCGCGTGTCGATCTCCCACGGCGTGCCGATGCTCGCCGCTACGAGCGCGAGCGAGCCGCCGACCAGGCGGCCGCTGCGCGACGCCTCCGCCGCCCGCGAGCGACCGCGCAGACGGCGCGCCGCGCTCGCCCGCGAGCGCCGCGAACAGCGCGCGCAGCGCGGCGGCATCGACGTCCGCGCCGCGCTCGAGCATCAGGCCCGTGGAAGCCGACGAGGCTCCGCGCTGGCGGCGCTGCCAAAGCAGGAGCGCGGTGCATGTCGCTGTAGCCGACGAGCGGCTTGCGCGCGGCGCGGAAACGCCGCGGCGTCGAGCCGGTCGAGGATGCGCGTCGCAGCCGTAGCCGCCGCGCGCGCACAGATCGCGTCGACCTGCGGATCGGCGATCAGCTCGGCGAGCTCGCCCGCGCGCCGCGCGTCGTCGCCCGCGAGGTAGCCGTGGCGCGCGCAACGATGATCGGCGCGGATGCGCGACGCGAAAGCCGCGCCGCTTCCAGCACGCGCGCACGCCCGCGAGCAGTCGCGTCACGGTCCGCAGCGGCCGCCTGGAGCCGCGATCCCGAGCGTCGCGCCCAGGCGCATCGCGCGCGGCTTGACGAGCCGCGGCGCACTCACGCAGAACGTACTCTCGTCGAGCTCGCGCGGAGTCGTCGTCGCGGCCGCCGAAGCCCCGGACTGTCGCCGCCGACAGCCCGAGGCGCCTGGCAGCCGAGCTCGCTGCGCTCTGATCGACAGGTCGCTGAACTCGCGTACGCGCCGTCGAACTGGAGCTGGATGGTGCCGGTCGGGCCGTTGCGCTGCTTGGCGACGATCAGCTCGGCGAGGCCCGTGTTCTCCTCCTGTCGCGGTTGTAGACCTCGTCGCGGTAGATGAACGCGATCAGGTCGGCGTCCTGCTCGATGGCGCCCGACTCGCGCAGGTCGCCCATGTTGCGGCCGGCGCTTGTCCGGGATCGCGCTGCTCGGGGCCGCGGTTCGAGCTGCGAGAGCGCCACCACCGGGATGTCGAGCTCCTTGGCGAGCGCCTTGAGGCCGTGGCTGATCTCGCCGATCTCGAGGTCCTTGCGGTGCGTGGGCGTGTTGCCGTGCGCGAGCTGGAGATAGTCGACCAGCACCAGGTCGAGCCCGTGCTCCGACTTGAGCCGCCGGCAGCTGCGCCTTGATCTCGAGGATCGTGATCGTGCCGCTGTCGTCCATCCAGATCGTCGCGTCGGAGAGCCGGTTCGCGGCGCGCTGGATCTTCTTGTAGTCCTCGGCGTTGCCGTAGCCGCTTGCGGAAGCTCGTGAGATCGACGCGCGCCTCCGAGGCGAGCAGGCGCAGCACGAGCGAGCGCTTGGTCATCTCGAGCGAGAAGATCGCGCACCTTCTTGTGGTGATCGACCGCGGCGTTGCGCGCGAGGTTCAGCGCGAGCGCGGTCTTTCCCATGCTCGGCCGCGCCGCGATGATCACGAGCTCGCCGGGCTGCAGGCCCGCCCGGTGTCCGGCGTCGAGGTCGCTGAAGCCGGTCGGCACGCCGGTGAGCTCGCCGCTGCTGCGCATCGAGCAGCTCGACGTGGTCCATCGCGTCGTGCAGGCCGCTGTCGAACGGCGTGAAGATGCTGCGCGCCTCGGTCTGGCCGAGCTCGAAGATCCGCGACTCGGCGAGCGTCGAGCATGCTGGTCGGCGCGGTCGCTCTGCTCGAAGCACGCCTCGGTGATCTCCGACGACGACGCGGATCAGGCTGCGCTTGACCGACTTGCTCGCGCACGATCCGCGCGTGGTGGACCACGTTGGCCGCGGTGGCCTCGTAGTCGGCGAGCTCGGCGAGGAAGACCGAGCGCCGCCGACGCGATCGAGCTTCTTCGCGGCGTTCAGGTGATCCGAGAGCGTGTGCAGATCGACGGGCTCGTTCTCGTCCTGGAGCAGCGAGCATCGCCTGGTAGATCTGTCTGGTGCGACGGGTGATAGAAGTCGTCGGGCTTGACTTCGTTGAGCACCGAGTGGATCGCGGTAGTTGTCGATCAGCAGCGCCGAGAGCACGGCCTTCTCGGCTTCGAGATCGTGCGGCGGGACGCCGGCCGACGACGCCGGTGTCCGAGCCCGTCACCTCCGGCGCGCGAACTTCCCGCGAGCACGTGCTCGATGACCGCGCCACCGCACCCCCTTCGGTGTGAGCGGGTCGAGCATCTTTACACAGAGCGCTACTCGCTCGGCGCAGAATCCTCGCCGCTCGGACGATCGCGCCTCGTCTTCGTCGTCCTCGTCGTCTTCGTTCGCGGCGGCGGCGGCGGCCGCGGCGGTCGTCGATCTCTCCTCGGCCTCCTCGTCCTCGGGGAAGGTCCACCCTCGGCGACGACGTGGATCGAGATCTGCGCGACGAGCTCGCGGCAGCAGCTTCACCGGACACCTTGTGCTCGCCCGACTTCCTTGATCGGATCGCGCAGATCGATGCGGCGGCGGTCGATCGCGATGCCCGGCGGCCTCGATCTTGTCGGCGATCTGCGCGGCGGTGACGGAGCCGAACAGCTTGCCGCTCTCGCCCGCGCGCGCCCACCTCGATCTTGAGCGCCTCGAGCTGCTTCTTGATCGGCCTGCAGATCCTTGAGCTCGCGCGCTGCGCGCTTCCTCGGCGATCCGGCGCTTGTGCTCGAACTTCCTTCACGCGCGACTCGGTCGGCGAGCAGTCGCCTTGCCCTGCAGGAGCAGGAAGTTGCGCGCGAAGCCCGGGCTTCACGCTCACGAGGTCGCCCGCCTCGCCGAGGCGGTGGATCGATTGCACGAGGATCAGCTTCTACGTTCGGCCATGCGCTCGCTACTCCCGTCGTCGCTCGTCGCGGCTCGCGATCGCGGTCCGATCGTCGTCTCGTCGATCATCGTCGTCGTCGTCCGCGCGCGGAGCGTCAGCCAGCTGCGCGGCCTCTTCGCGCAGCGCGCGCCGCCTCTTCGGCGTCGCGCACGGCCTCTCGGCCGCGCGCTTCTTGCGCTCTTCCTCGAACGTCAACCGCTTCGCCGCGCCGCGCCTCGACGTCGGTGACGTCGTCGTCCGCGAGCACGGTCAGGAAGCGCAGGATCGAGTCGTCGAGCCGCGCGGAGCGCTCGAGCTCCGGAATCACCTTCCCGTCCGAGAGGAAGTGGAGCACCTGGTAGTGCCCCTTCTGGAAGTTGCTGGATCTCGTAGGCGAGGCGGCGGCGGCCCCAGTCCTCGTAGAAGAGCTTCTCGGAGGCGTGGCTCGGCGAGGATGCCCTCGAAGCGCTGGGAGATCGCCTGGACGCCTTCGTCGGAGATCTCGGGCTGGACGACGAACGTGAACTCGTACTCGCGCAAGATCCCTCCTGGACGGCGCCCGGATCGGAGTCGGGTCTGCCGGGCCCGCGAGCAGGCCGAGGAACGAGGATGGGCGGCCCACGGCGGGTCCGCTCGGGGGCTGCGACCGTTAGCAGAGTGGCTCGGCGGGCGCCAACCAGCCGCGCTCAGGCGTCGGGATAGTACTGCGCCGAGCTCGTCCAGAGGAGCCCGCCCGCCTTGCGCAGCAGCTCGTCCATCCTGGGCGTGGCGACGGCGTCGCGGGCGTCGCTGGCGCGTCTCCCGGTACGAGTCGCGCAGGATGCGGTAGCGCGCCTGGGTCATGTCGCGGTCTCGTCCTGCCTTGAGCTTGGCGAGGTAATCGCCTGCCGCGTCGCGGAGGCGGTGGACGCCGCTCGCCGCCGCATCGCGCGTGCGCTGCTGGAGCGCGGTCGGCTGGGGCGGGGCCTCGCGGGAGGCGGTCGCGATGCCGTCGAGCACCCTGCACGAGCCGCTCGGCAGAGCGCGGTCACCTGCTTCTGGTTCCATTTGGGAGCTTCGGCCCGCGCGGGCGCGCGTGCGCGCGCGGCAGCTGGCGGCGGCGAGCGATCGCGCCCGATCTTGCTCATGGCGTGTCCTCGGTGAAGCGGGTGCGACTAACGCGCCGCAGCGACAGAGTGCGGCGTGGACCCGCGGGTCCTCGGTGAGCTCCGGGTGGAACGTGGTCGCCCAGATGTTCCCCTGCCGCACCGCGATCGGCCAGCCGTCGTGGCGCGCGAGCACCTCGACGTCGGGTCCGGGCCGGCGCGAGCCTGGCAGCGCGGACGAACACGCAGGTCATGCCCGCCCACGGGCCCGCCTCGGCGGGCGCCGCGAACGAGTCGACCTGCGTGCCGTAGGCGTTGCGGATCGCGACGACGTCGAGCGAGGCGAGAGCTGCGCACGGGGTGGTTCTCCACCTCGCGCGCGAGCAG
>ERZ1370068.1100-contig-11004_pt1 | contig 35849 bp, 46 predicted proteins | sample MGYA00561227_ERZ1370068 | MGnify/ENA primary metagenome ERZ1370068 (study PRJEB38410, sample SAMEA6850437) | metagenome | study: Metagenomic assessment of the ecological functions of the soil: analysis of the soil microbiota associated with the... | reverse complement strand
ATCATGCTTCGTTCAGTTACGTATTGCTGGGCTCGATCGCCGGTCGACCTGATCGTGAACAACGATCCGGATCTGAAGCCGGAGAAATCCTGGACCGGCGAACTCACCGCGGAACGTGAGGCTCGGCAGCGGACTGCTGCGTGCGACCTACTTTCACGAAGACTCGCGCGACGCGTTGTATTCGCAAACCAATGTCACCGTGGTTCCCAACGTTACCAGCATCAGGAACGTGGATCATCCGCACGCGCGGGCGTCGGAGTGGCATACCAGGCGAATGGACGTGTTCGACGGCAATCTCGACCTTTCGGCCAGCCTCACCTACGCGCATTCGCGCACGTCGAGAACGCGAACTTCCCCGCAAGCGATGGCAAGTGGCAACCGCGCGTGCCCGAATGGCGCGCCAACGCGCTCGCAACCTGGCGATTCCGGCGAGCGCTGGACGACGACGCTCGGCGCGCGCTACAGCGGCACGCAGTTCAGCACGCTCGACAATTCCGGATACCAACCCATTCACTTTCACGGGCACGAGCAAGTTCCTGGTGTTCGACGCGCGCGTGCGTTGCCGGATCGGCAGCCGCTTCTGGAGCGCGTCGCTCGGCATCGACAACCTCGGCAACGAGGAATGCTGGGCGTTCCATCCCTACACCCAGCGCATTCGCCGCCGGAGCTGGCCGCCAGTTTCTGACGGGCCGTGCTGGAGAGAAAGGCGATGTGAGGACCTCCAGCAGTCTCTAACTTAGCCGAATCCAGCATAAGCCTTGTAAGGATTTTCCTACCGGCCTCGCACGCGCGCAGAAAACATTCTCCCTCGCCGCGGAAAATATTGCGCCCTTAGGGCGAGTGTTTTCACCACGGTCGCGTCGCCGCGCGACGTCGCTGTTTATCTATTTCAGTCATGGCCCGCTCCTTGCAAGCTCATGGTGACTAACTACAACGAGCGGTCGCGGCTGCACCGCATGCAAAGGGGACATCCTTGAATAAGGTCGATCGCCTTTCTGGCCTGCCTCGGCGCAGCGGTGGCGCTGTTGCGCGCGTCCATACCGTCCGGCCGCACCAGTCCCCTGACACCACCCGACGCGTCCCTACGAATCATTTGGTACAGCCCACGGCCATCGACGGCGGTTCCATCATCGTGCTCGCCGACCACCCGGGTGGCAGCGACGCGGCGCTGCTGCTGCCGACGGAATGGAAGTAGCCAATGGAAGTTCAGTCGCTCCCTGAGCAATACGGCGGCGTCTGGCGCCAATGTCGCGATGAAGAACAGCATCGCGGCCGTTCAGCTCACTGACACGCTGGCGATTTTCGAATTCATCGCGGGCGACTGGGTACGCGCCACGGTGGCGCCTGCCGCTCAACATCCCGGCGGCATCGCAATTTCAGGAAAGCGCGTGCTCGTCGGCGGTAATCGCTGCGACGACGAAGGCCGTGAGCGTACGAAAAAGGCGCGGAGGTATCTGGGCGATCAGTGGCCGCATCGATGGCGCTGAAGCGTGCAACAACAATGGGGTTGCGATCGATCTCAACTGCGACAACTGCTGGTGCGCATGGCCGGCAACGAAGTGCGCGCCTATCGCGCCGCTGCTGGTTCCTGGCCGCAAACGGCATCTTTCGAATTCCTGCCGTGGCGGGCACGACTTTCACCCCGATGGCCCTGCAAGGGATTCACGGCGGTGTCTTCCGGTTCCGGCGGTGTTTCACCGCGCGGGTACGGCATTGGGCTACACCGGCCAGCTCGAACCCGCTCGACTACGCCAACGGCACTGGCCTTGCGGAAACGGTGAAGTACCGTGACGGCGTACTGCGGCCAGCGAGGTGTGGAAGAGATACACCAGTACGCCGAGGTCTGTGCATATCATGAGAATGCCGACGGCACCTTCAATCATGTGGGCGTACCGCCAGGGCTCAGGCTGGACACAGAACTTCGACGTCAGCGGCAACACCGTGGTGGTCGCCCAGAAGAGTGGCAGCGAGTCCAGTCGATCTCGGTATTCACGCTGCCAATCGCCGCTGGGTGCCGCCCGCCGCGATTGCGAACGACTTCAATGCGACGCCCAGCGGCTTCGAACAGGTGCCGGCAGTGGTTTTTCGCGCTCGCGAGCAGTATCAGCAACTACCTGTATAGTCGGCGACCACCGGCGAATCCGTCGCGGTGCTCACCAACGGCGACTGGAGCCGCTACCAGTCGACCGACATCACCGCCCACGGCTTTCGGCGGCGCGGATACGGCACACGTCCGGACTCGCCGTGCTACCGGGATGTGTCGCGCAAGTAACTGGCGCTCAACGTGCGGCATCGATTGAGATTCTCGGTCGAGGACTCGCTCACTGAAAGTCGACGTCGATGGCACTTCAGGTGCCTGTACGCAGTGACGCGACTTTCTCGCATGGGCTTAGCTGCGCTGCTGACTTATCGCGCACGTGCCGAGCTTCGACAACGTGTACGTGGGCACGGCCCACGCGCCCCTCAACCTGAACGTCAACGACTGGTGTACTGCACTGGTACGGCTACGGTCGCCCGTTCGACCATTGGCGGCAACTGGCAGATCACGGCAGCTGCGACGATCCGGAAGGGATGTCGCAAAAACCACTACGGGCAGCCTTGCGCTGGCCGTCAGCAGCAAACCACGGATGACCAGGAGGTTACCGCGCACATCGGCTGGATTCATTCGCCACGCCATCGGGCGCGTGGTTTCAGCCTGCTCTCGCGTACATCGACAAGCGTAGCTACTACTACCTGACAGTGCGCAGCTCCAGCGTGCTGCAGATCCGCAAGCTGGTCAATGGTGTCACCACCCTGCTCAAATCCCGTGTCACTCACTACCGCTTTCCGGGCGTGATGCGCGAGTACACCTTTAGTACGCGCGGCAATGAGCTGCATGCGTTCGTCGATGGCCAACTGGTCGCGGCGACAGCACTCGATGACTCGTTGCCCCACGCGGCAAATACGGCATGGCACCAATCGCGCAGCAGCGACGTGATGGCAGGACTTCAACGTCGCCCCGGTAGCCCGTATTCCCCAACTGGAGGAACCTCGCGATGTCAAGCTCTTCGCGTTTCATCCTGATTGCGTTCGCGGCGGCGTTTCCTGCCGCGCAGCCACCGCGTGAATTCGATTGATCCCGTCCAGACGCTCGAGTGGCCGCTCGGCAGCGACCACGGAAACCTCGCCTGGGCGGTGGGCATCGACGGAGATTCGATCATCGTGCTGGTCGACACCGCGGACCAGAATGAAAACAATCCCAATACCCGCGTCGCTCTGTTGTATCGCCGGAGCGCGGATGGGCTGATGGCTTACAGCCGTAGCCTCATGCAGGTGAGCTGCGCCTCAGTCAGAACTGCGCGCCGAGCTCACCATGAAGAACAACCTCGCCGTCATCAAGATCCCGGTCCTGACGTCGCGACTGTCTGGGGAGAAAAAGATCGGCGGCAACTGGGTCAGGCGACGGTCACGAACGGACTGCACGAACCTGGCCATTTCGCCATCTCCGGCAGCACATTCTCGCCGGCTGTCGGGTTGCGAGAACGACGGACTCATCTATGAAAAGTCATCCGCCGGTAGTTGGGCAATTGCCGGCGGATTGCTCCCGACGCCGGCGTGTGCGCCGACCAGCCGCGACGTTGATCACCAACTACGACTACGCCTACATCCGCAGCTCACTCACGCTGGTGCGGTCGTACAAGAAGAATGGCAGCGGCGCGCTCACTGTGGCCCGCCGACCCGCACCATTACGCTCACCGGCCACGCCGCGACCGTCCCAGGCCGTCGCTGTCCAACGAGGTTCAGCGGTCACGCCCGGATCGGCCTATTACACGCGCGGCACCAACTGGAACTTTGTCGGGCAGCTCAAGCCGATCGACTATGCGATGGGTCTGGTGACGGCGGGCGGGTGATCTATCGCGACGACCTCGTGCTGACCTTCGATGGTTAGAGCATACCGAACTACAGCCACGAGGCCGTATGTGTATGCGCCCAGCCACCGGGGGGTTTCGACCACGTCGCCATCCTGGGAGCCGACGACGTCAGTCTCGACTTCGATATCAGCGGGAAGACGGTCGTGGTGGCAAGCGCGACCGACTTCGGCTTCGTTCAGGGCGAGGTCATGGTGTACGTCCTGCCTTCCACATTCACAGGCGTCCCCGGCGATAGCCAACAGCTTCGATGCGCGGAATGTCGGGCGGACTCTACGAACTGACGCCGGGCAGCGGCTTTTGCGCTCGCCGGAAATTCGGTCCAACTACTGCTTTCCGGGCAGAGCCGGTCGGCCGCGAGGGACGCGTGCCGCGGTGTACAACGACAACCGACTGGCGGCGACTACCAGGGCATCAGCGCCGACGTGACCTCCGACCACGTGGGATCTCGTCGCCACGCTACAGCCCGGAGTCATGCGCTGCGCTACGTGGATGACGACCGCTTCTATTTCCGCTGCCATCACGCAGTAACGGCGACTCTCGGTGCTCGGGCGCAAATTCAGACGGCGCGACCACGATTTTCTGGGCGCACCGCGCCGTGAGCGCGGGCGCCCCTTGCAGCCCGATCACCACTCACACTGATCTCGCGATCTCGGGCACGCAAGCTGTACGCGGATGTAGCCGGCGATCAGGACCACCTTTACCGCCCAGGATGCGAGCCTGCACATTCATGGCAGCGCGGCGATGCGTGACTCACCGCAGCCCGCGCGAATTTCGACAATACCTACGTGAAGCCCACGGCCGGCCAGCAGCCCCTGTTCTCGCGGCAGCACCCTTTGTATGTATTCGGCCGCGAGCCCCTGTACATCCATGGACACTGGCATCGATGCCGGGGCCGGCCTGCAAACAGTCCGACACCAGCGGGAGCGCATTGCCATCGTCCCCAACCCGCCGATCGACGATCAGGCCATCAGCGCTGTCGCGCGCCTCGATTCATGGGGCTCGAGCCAACCCGGTCTCCGGTTTGGCCTCGTGGCCCGGTATGTCGACTCCGCAGAACTACTACTACCTCTCGGTCCGCAGTTCCAATTCGCTGCAGATCCGCAAGGTGGTGAATGGAGTGGTTACGGTGCTCAACCAGTGACGCTCACCATCCAGCCCGGGGACGATCACAGCTACGCTCTCGAAGTGCGCGGCAGTGAATTGAGCGCCACCGTGGACGGCGTCGTGCTCGCGCGCGCCATCGACGAATTCGCTCACCAACGGTCAGTCGGATTAGCAACCTATCGCGCGGGGCGCGAACTACACCGCTGGTGTCGTGCGGACCAGCCGTGATTCAGTCGGGCATCTTCTGGCCCGCGCGTCTCGATGACCCAGTGCATGGAGCAACAGGCCCGATGAGCGGCACGAAGCCGATCATGAACAGCGTGCGCATGATGATGGCGGGATCGCCCTTGGCCGGCATTCGGCGATGGCGCCCACCGCGAATACGCCGCCGGCCGTCGACCACGCGGCCGATGTTGTAGCAGAAGCCGCTGCCCGGTGGAACGCAGGCGCGTCGGGAACAGCTCGGGTAGATAGAAGGTGAAGCTGCCGAAGACGCCGAACACCGTGAGGCCGATGAAGAAGTACATGTAGAGGCGCGTCTCGGCCGGGAGATCGAGGCCGAAGGTGGCGAAGCAGCGCCGCGGCCGAGGCACGCGAAGTAGATGCCGTACATCGGTGCGCCGGCCCGAGCGTCTTGGCGAGCGGAATCGTGAGCAGCGTGCCGAGCAGTCCGCCCCAGTTGAAGCAGTTGCGTCGCGAGTCTGATCCAGCTCTGCTTGAGCGCGGCGGTGGCGCGTCGGCGTCGAGTCCGCGCGCGACCGCTTCGGCGCCGGCGAGGCGCGTTGGCCAGCGACCTGGATGAACGCGTTGCAGGTCCACCAGGTGATCAGCGCGATCGACGGCGACGATGAGCGCGCTGATCGTGCGCGCGCAGCATGTCCGGGCGCGAAGATCTCGCGCACGCGCGCGCGGCGCGCCGCGGTCGCCGCGGCCGCGGTCCAGCGCTCGGGCTCCTTGACGAACATGCGCACGACGAAGGCCACCGCGGCGGGCAACAGGCCGAACAGCAGCACGTAGCGCCAGGACATCGCCGGATCGTGGGCGAACCAGCTGCCGGCGACCTCGGCGTTCACGAGGTGGCGAGGAACAGGCCGAACGGCGCGGAGGTGTACAGCAGCGCGCCGGCCTCGACGCGCGATTCTTCGGGCACCACTTCCGCGACCATGGCGGAGCCGGCGGCCCATTCGCCGCCGATCCCGAGGCTCGCGATGATGCGGCACAGGCGACCAGCTGCCACATCTCGGTGACGAAGGCGCAGGAGGCGGTGCCGAGCGCGTACAGCAGCATGGTGATCAGCAGCACGCGCTTGCGGCCGAAGCGGTCGCAGATCGGGCCGAAGATCGACGCCGCCCGCAGCCCAGCCGAGCAGCAGCAGGGAGTTCAGGATGCCGGTCCAGTACGGCAGCGCCGCGCTTGGCCTCCGGCGCCGCCGATCGGCAGCCCTAACAACGGTGGGAATGGCGTTGGGCGCCACGAAGTTGAACAGCAGCCCGTCGAAGATGTCGAAGCCCCAGCCGAGCCAGGCCGCGAAGAAGCACGGTCCACTGGTAGCGCGTGAGTTTGATCATGCGCGCGCGAGTGTATGAAATGGGGACATTCCTCGTTTCCTGCAGCAGGCCCAATCGAACAGTGTCTCAGCGGCCCTCGTGGGCGCGTCCCCGTTTGCTACGAAACGAGGAATGTCCCCATTTACGCGTGCTTGAACATGATCGGAATGCCGGACGGCGTGGTGTACGCCTTGTTCTCGGTGAACGGCCGCTCGCGCCCTTCCGGCGCGCGATCCGCAACCGCGGCGATCACATCATCGAGCGGCCCGGGACGGCCGAGCGCATAACCCTGGCCAAACTGGATGCCGAGCGACGCCAGCCGGTCGCGCACGGTGTTCGATTCCACGTACTCGGCCACGGTCGTGATGCCCATGGCGTCGGCCGAGCTGCACGATGCGCGCGCACCAGCGCCTGCGAACGCGGGTTGGTCAGCACGTCGACGCACGTACGAGCCGTCGAGCTTGATGGTGTTGATCTCGAGATTCTTGAGATAGGCCAGCGAGCTCACGCCCGTGCCGAAATCGTCGAGCGCGAAGCGCACGCCGTGGCTGCGTGAGCCGGCGGATGAACTGCTGCACCTGCTGCAGGTTGGCGGCGGCGGCCGCTTCGGTGATTTCGAACACCAGGCAGGTGCCGTCGATGCCGTACTTGGCCATGGACGCCAGCAGCCACTCGAGGAAATCCGGATCCGACAGCGTCGGGCCCGACAGATTGATCGAGACGCGCAGCGGGCCGCGTCGAGCGAAGTGTTCTTGCTGAGCTGCTCGAAGGCGCGCTCGCACACGGCGCGGTCGATCTCCGGCAGGATCTGGTAACGCGTCGCCGCCGACATGAAGTCGGCCGCCTCGACGATGTTGCCCTTCGCATCGACGATGCGCACGCAGCAGTTCGTAGGTGGTCGGCAGGCTGTGGTTGATCAGCGGCGTGATGGGCTGCGCGTACACCACGATGCGCTCGAGGCGCAGCGCTTCGCGCACGCTGCCGATGAGCCCGATCTCATCGTGGCGGCGGATCATGCTCTGGTCCGTGTCCTGGTAGACCTCGACGCGGCCGCGGCCGCGGTCCTTGGCGGTCTTGCAGGCGATCTCGGCCTCGGCGATGCGATGGTCGAGATGCAGGTCGGCGGCGCTGGTGGACACCGCGCCCCACGACATGGAAACCGGGTGGTTAGGCTCCTGCTTCGGCGGCGGGCCGCGTGCTGACTTCGCTTGCAGATGCTGTCGGCGAGCTGGCGCGCCTGCGCCAGATTCATGTGCGGCAGGAACACGGTGAAACGATCGCCGGACAGGCGGCAGGCGAAACTGTCGGCGCCCACCAGCGCGCGGCGGATCGCGCACGCCACAACGCGCGATCACGCGATCGCCGTCGGAGAAGCCGGCCAGATCGTTGATGAGGTGCAGGCAATCGATGTCGCCGTACAGCATGGACACCATGGCGCCCGGCGGCGCGTTGCGCTGCCAGGTATCCACGCGCGTCTTGAAACCGTCCCACGACAGCAGGCCGGTGAGCGAATCGAGATCCTGCGTCGCATTGCGCGCCAGCAGGCGCGCGAAGCGGCCGAGGCGGCGCACGGTGAATTCGTCGAAGCTCGGCTCGTCCGGGCGATTGAAAATGATGAGCGCGCCGGCCGGACCGCCGCGCGCGATCAGCGGCACCGCGACCAGTTTGCAGGCGATCTGGCCGCCGCTCACGTGCTTGAGCTTGTTGGTGGCGACGGGCTTGCGCGTCTCGATGGCGCGGCGCGCGAGCTCGTCACCGACGATCGACAATTGCTGGCGGGCGAACGCGGCATCTTCTTCCGAGCGGCTCCAGACGGCGCGCGAATCCTCGCGCGGGAATATCGCGGTGGCGGCGGTGCAGCCCAGGCGCAGGCAAACCGCGCGCAACACGCTTTCCGTGCTCCGTTCGGATGCGCCGCGCTCAATTCGAGCGATTTCGTTTCTACCGACTTCACCGGTTCTCCGCTGCATTGTTCTGTTTCTGCCGACTCTCGCGCGAGCGAAGATTAGACGAGGGCCTTAAGGCGAAAGCCCACGCAGGTCTCAGCTTTTCGGCGCATCGGGCCGCCGGATTCGCCGGGACGGAATTATGAGAACGCATTCCGGGAGTTATGTCATGCGTCGGACGCCGCGAGCAACCGGTGTCAGCTCGTCTGCGATGTCCCGCGGAAGCGCCCGGTCGCGGAGTATTCGACCTGGCCGGGCACGTTGCCGGCGAGCAGCGCTGCGACGGCGCGTGACCGCGGCGTCGAGCATCTCGTCGACCGGCATGGCCTTGCCGAACGAATAGCCCTGCCCGGTCTTGCAGCCGAGCTCCAGCAGCGTGTCGCGCTGCGCATCGTGCTCGATGCCTTCGGCCACGGTGTCGAGTCCGAGCGCGTCGGCCAGCGACAGGATGGCGCGCGCCAGCGCGACGGCGTCGACGCCGCCTGCCGGCGTCGCCGTCGCCTGCCAGCCGTTCGACGAACGAACGGTCGATCTTGAGGATGTCGATGGGAAAGCGATGCAGGTACGCGAGCGAGGAATAGCCCGGTGCCGAAGTCATCGAGCGCCAGGCGCACGCCGAGTCATCTTGAGCTCGCTGGAAGATGCGCTCGAGGCGCGCGGAATTCTCCAGCAGCAGGCTCTCGGTCACTTCGAGGATCAGGCAGTCGGGATCGAGTCGGTGCGTGGCGAGCGCAGCTGCGCACGTCCTCGACGATGTTGCCGTGGTTGAGATAGCGGCTCGACACGTTGACCGAGACGCGCAGCCCGTCGCCGTGCGCGATCTCGCGCTGCAGGCGCGCGGCGTCCGCGCAGGCGCGATTCAGCATCCACTGCGTCATCGGCACGATCTGGCCGGTCTCCTCGGCGAGCGGAATGAAATCGCCGCGGCATCACCAGGCCGCGCGTCGGATGGCGCCAGCGCATCAGCGCCTCGACGCCCACCAGGTGGCGCGAAGCCAGATCGACGATCGGCTGGTAGTGCGCCTCGAGCTGCTGCTTCGTCGATGGCGGTGGCCAGCTCGTTCTCGATGCGCATGCGGCGGCGCGCCGCGCGCAGCATCTCGGGCTGGAAGATCTCGGCGTGACCCTTGCCGTGCGACTTGGCGGAGTACATCGCGGCGTCGGCATTGCGCAGCAGCCGCTCGACGTTGCTCACGCGATCGGCGAGCGCCACGCCGACGCTGCAGCCGATGCGCAACGGGCGACCGTCGATGTCGAAAGGCTGGCGGCAGGCGTCGAGGACCTGGCGTGCCACCGCCATCGCCGCGTCGACGTCGGGCGCGTGATCGATGAGCACCGCGAATTCGTCGCCGCCCAGGCGCGCCACCGTGTCGCCGGCGCGCGTGCACTGGACCAGGCGGTGCGCGAAGCTGCGCAGCAGCGCATCGCCGGCGCTGTGCCCGAGGCTGTCGTTCACGGTCTTGAAATTGTCGAGGTCGATGAACAGCACCGCCGGCGTCATGCCGTCGGCGATGTGCCGGATGGCCTGGTGCACGCGATCGGAGAACAGCGCGCGATTGGCGAGCAGCGTCAGCGAATCGTGGAACGCCAGCGTGCGCAGCTGGTCGTGCAGGCGCGTGGCATCGGAGATGTCGCGGATGTTGAGCGTCACGCCGCGGATCGATTCCACGTGGCACAGGTTGGCGATCACCATCTTGAACGAGCGCTTCTCGCCGTCGCGCCTGCGGAATCGAGAAGTTGCGCTGACCTGTTCGGAGTGCGCGGCGCGAATCACCTGGTCGAAGACCTCGCGCACGTGCGGCGCCTCCGGTCCGAGCACATCGTCGAGGCGCTGGCCGGCGAGCTCGCCGGGCGCCACGCCTAACAACTGCTCGGACGACGGGCTGGCGTAACGAATGACGCCGTCCGTCGTCGCAGATGGCGATCATGTCGCTCGAGCGGCGCACCAGCTCGGTCAGGCGCTCGTCGAAGCGGCGCGTCGCCACTTCGCGATGCAGGCCCACGACTTCGCGCGTCGCCAACGCCTGGCCCGCCACCACCAGCAGCGTCGCCGCGACCAGCACCCACGATCAGCAGCGGCGACTGGCACGCTGGCGAGCTGCAGCCGGTCGTCGAGCAGCGCGATGGCGCCGACCATGAGCGCGACGATGGGCAGCGAGCCGCGCAGATCGCCCTGCAGGCCGGACGTCGATGCTGCCCGGCTGGCGTTGACGCGAGCTGATCGCGCACGGCGGCGAACATGCAGATGTAGAACACGAAGTAGGCGACGTCGCTCGCGCCTGCCGATGCACGTAGGTGTCGCGCAGCTCGGCGTTGATCCACAGCAGGTCGGCGACCAGCGTCACCACCATGGCGATCAGCAGCCAGACGATCGGCGCGCTCGGCGCGCCAGTCGGTGATCTGCATGGCGAGCATCGCGCCGGCGATCATCGCGATCGCATCGCCGATGCCGTAGCCCGACCACCGACCAGTTGCTCCAGTGAGCTCGGCGCCCGACAGTGTCGCGACGCGGCGCGAGCGCGGTGAACCACAGCAGCGATCCGAAGCCGATCGCCACGCGTGGTGAAGTCGATGACGCGCGCGTGGTGTTCAGCGCGGCCGCCGAGGTCGAGATAGAACAGCACGAACGCCACGGCGGCGAGCGGGTAGTAAAAGATGTAGAGCACGTCGGGCCAGGAACCGAAGGTCACGTTTTCGGTGAGCGCGCTGTAGCCCCAGCCGACGCTCGCGACGATGTCGAGCACCAGCGCGGCGAAGATGAGTCGCCACGCGAGCCGGCGGCGGCGGCTCAGTGCCGGATCCGACCAGCGACGGCCACAGCACCGACGCAGATCACGACGCTCACAGGGAACGAGCCCCAGGCGCCGATGAAATCGGCGACCGCTTCGCCGCCTACAGCCCGTGATCATGACGCAGCATGCAGACGCGCCGTGTAGACCACCGACAGCGCGAATGCCGCGCCGCGCCCAGCGCGCGGCGATTCTTGCGACAAATCGAGTTCATCCGCGCGTCGAATGCTCGCAAAGCAGCACCACCGGCGCGCGGATGCGCAGTCACGACCATCGGCATTCGAGTGCGGGTTCACAGCTTTTGACGCTGGAAACTGGTTGCCAGCCCTGAGCGACTCGGCAGACTGCCCGCGGCATAAGGAAGCCCTGAGAGAAACCCTGCCGTGATGCGACACATGCGAACGCTGATCGTGATTGCCTCACAGCAGGTGCGCTGCCTGCGCACGTCCGGCGCACGCCGACTCCGTGCAGCGTGTTCACCGGCAGCCTCGGCGGCACCTCGGATTTCGTGTTCCGCGGGCTTTCACTGACGCGCGGCAAACCCGCCGCGCAGGCCTCGCTCGACGTCGAATTCCCGAAGGAGTTCTACGTCGGCGCCTTCGTCGCGACGGCGGATCCGAAGCCGGGCCCGAGCCCGCCGGTCGAAATGGACTTCTGGGCCGGCCGCTACTGGCGCGTGTCGGAAAACTTCTCGGGCGACCTGCGCCTGTCGCAGTACACCTATCCCGACGACCCGCGCCGCGTCAGCTACAACCGCACCGAGATCACCGGCACGCTGGGCTTTCGCAACCAGCTGTTCTCGCGGCTATCTATTCGCCCAACACCGAAGGCGATCGGCTCGTCGCCGCGGCTACGACGAAGGCAACGCCTGGGCGCTGGAGCTCTCCGGCCGCCAGCCGCTCAACGAGCGCTTGTCGATCTCGGCGGGCTTCGGCCACTACGGCCTCGAACGAGGTCTATCACGACAGCTACAACTACTGGAACGCGACGCTGACGCGCGACGCTCGCGCCCTTCGAGCTGCAGCTCGCCTACCTCGGCGTCGACGACAACGCCGAAGACCACTTCGACCGCGGATCCGGTCGGTGACCGGGTCGCGCTGACCGCGCTGTGGCGCTTTTCGTCCGCCGATTAGGCCCGGGAACCGGAGCCGCGGCCCGCGGTACTCATGAGCAGTCGGTCTCGAAAGGTTGCTGCCGTGGCACTGAAAAGCGTTGAATCCCAATCCCCGCGGGCCCGGACCAGCGTCCGATGCCTCCGAGCGCGAGCTGCTCGAGCGCATCGCGCAGGTCGCAGGACCAGGCGGCGTTCCGCACGCTGTACGGCAACTACTACCAGCGCCTGTCGCGCCTGCTGGCGCGCATGTCGGTGCGCCGCGAAGACATCGAAGAAGTCATCAACGACACCTTCTGGGTGGTCTGGACCAAGGCCGGCGAATTCCGCGGCGCTTCGCAGCTGTCCACCTGGATCATCGGCATCGCCTACCGCCGCGCGCTTGAACGCGCTGCGCCGCGCGAAGATGCGCCCGGTCTCCGACGAACCCTTCGACGAGGATTCCATCAGCGTGGCGTCCACCGACGACGCGCGAGACCGATCGGCCAGTGGCTGTCGCTCGGACTCACGCGCCTGCCAGTCGAGCAGCGCATGGCGCTCGAACTCACCTACACTCTCGGCCATTCCTGCGAAGAAGTGGCCGCGATCCTCGATTGCCCGGTGAACACCGTGAAGACCCGGTTGTTCCGCGCACGCGAAACTCTCAAACAAGTGCTGCCCGCCTCGCAGGCATGTCCGGAGAAAACTCATGAGCTCGCGCATCCCCGATACGCACGCCGAAGCCTGGGCCCTGCTGCCCTGGCTCGCCAACGGCCGCATCGAGCGTCCGATCGCGAGTGGGTCGAAGCGCACGTGGCGGGCTGCGCGGAATGCCGCGCGGAGCTCGCCGCGCAGCGCATGATGGCGACGCGCAGATGAACCGCGAGGCGCCACGCCCGACGACGCGGCCACCGACGAACAGCGATCCTTCAACAAGCTGTGGGCGCGCATCGAAGCGTCCGAATCCGCTCGCGCCGGCCAGCGTCGCCAGGCGAGTGACGCTGCCCAGTGCGACGCGCTCTTCGCGCACGGTGCGCTGGCTGGCGGCTGCGGTGGTCGTGCAGGCGATTCGGGCTCGGCGCTGTTCGGCTTCGACGCGCTGCGCGGCACGCTGCCGATGACAGCTCGTCACGCGTGGCGCGACCCGGAGCGCGCGCCTGAATGCGCCGGCGGTGCGCATCGTGTTCGCGCCGGACGCATCGATCGCGCACCGTCAACACGCTGCTCGCGCACCAGGGCTTTCAGCATCGTTTCGGGCCCGGGCATCGGCGGGCAACTTCACCGCGCGAGCTGTCGGCCGATGCGGTAGCCTCCGGCGCCTCGGCGGATTCCGTCGCCGACGGTGATCTCGAAGGATCCGAATGTCACGTTCGCCCAGCCGGTTGCGCGTTGACCTGACACGCCATGCGTGGCGTCTCGGCGTCGCCGCGACGCTCGCCGCCGTCGCGCTGGCGCTGTGCGGCGCCGCCACCGCGGCCGCCGCCGCCGGTGCTGACGCCGCCCGAGGTGCGCAGCGCGCCCGGCGCAGTTCATCGTCGTCGCGGTCGCCAATCCGGTCACCGGCCGACCGGCCGCGGTCGGCGGCACCGCGCACGGCTACGGCACCAGTCACTAACTACCGTGTGAGCGCTTCGGCCACCGCACTCATCCGCGAGCATCGCGCAGCCAATATTCGCTCACGCCGCGTTTCCGAGTGGCCGATCGAGCAGCTGCAGATGCACTGCGTGCTGTTCCGCATCCCGCCCGGCACCACGCGCGAGGCGGTGATCGAAAAGCTGCAAGGCCGACAAGCGCGTGCTCATCGTGCAGCCGCTCAACGAATTCGAATCGGCCAGCCGACCGCCGGCGCGCTGCCCGCGCCGGCGCGGTTCGACGATCCCTACTGCGCGGCTGCAGTCGAACGTGCAGCGCGCTCGACGTCGCCGAGGCGCACAACATCAGCCGCGGCGCCGGCATTCGCGTGGCCATCATCGACACCGGCGTCGACACGCAGCCATCCCGATCTCGCCGGCCGCACGCTAGCTCACGCGCAACTACATCGACAACGACGAAGTCGCGTTTCGCAGCGACCGGCACGGCACGCAGGTGGCCGGGCTCATCGCCGCCGCGGCCAACAACGGCATCGGCATCGTCGGCGTGGCGCCGGACGTCAAGCTGCTGGCTTACAAGGCCTGCTGGCAGGCGTCCGCCGAGCACGCCGGACGCTGCAATTCCTTCACCATCGCGCAGGCGCTGGCCGATGCGCTGGCCGCGCAAGGCGCAGGTCATCAACCTGAGCCTGGTCGGGCCCGAGCGATCCGCTGCTCGAAGCGCTGATCGCGCGAGGCCATCGAGGCCGGGCGTCATCGTGGTGGGCGCGGTGTCGGACGATCCGCGCCTTGGCTTTCCGGCGCGAACTGCCGCGCGTGCTGCCGGTCGGCCGAGGCGGAAACTCGTCGGCCGACGAGGCCGACGACATCCTGCGCGCGCCGGCGCGCGACATCGTCACGCTGGTGCCGAACGGGCACTACGACTTCGCATCCGGCAGCTCGCTCGCCACCGCGCAGATCAGCGGTGTGGTCGCGTTGTTGCTGGCCCGCAATCAGAAGCTCGGCGCCGTGCGTCTGCGCGACATGCTGGAGCAGTCCACCGAAAGACACGACACCACGCGCGGCCGTTTCTCTCCGTGAACGCCTGCGCTGGCCTGGCGATGGTGGTGCCTGGCGCGATGCTGCGGCAGTAATCGATGGGGACATTCTCATTTCCTCAGCGAAAGGGGACGTACCTGAGTCGGTGCGTCCCTTTGCTGGGGAAGGGATACACCATAGCCTACAGGCGGTGGCGGAAGATCGCCGAGCATCGACGCGGTTGTTATCGCTGATCGAGGACGAATAGTTCAGGGACAGCCGCTGGCCGAATGGCTGCGAACCCAGTTCCTCGCTCCAGCGCTTGATCGCCGCGGCCTGCTCACCCTTGCCTGACAGGCGCAGCTCACATCGTCGCGCGGCATTCGACATGCATCGGATCGGAATGCACCTGTGCTCACCTCGAGTGACCATCGCGTTCTGGATTTCGGCTTCCATCGAGTACGCCCAGCCGTCGTCGCGCGTCTCGCGCTCGAGCGCGCGATGCGCTTCCCAATGTTGTTCTCGAAGCCGGGTTGTGAGGGCTGCGCGCATCATCTTGTTGAAGACGTCAGCCCGCATCGATCGGTTGAGCGACGGCACCTGATCCGCCATCGCCGGCTCGACTGGCGCCTGCGCCCGCAGAGCAGATTTCACCGACGTCGCGTCATCGGCGCGCTGCCTTGCTGGCCGGCGCGGCCGGGGCTCCAGCGGAGCCTCGCTCGGCACGGCGCTGCCGGAGCCGATGCGGCGTGGCGATTCGTGAGGTACCACAGAGCTCGTCACTGGCCAGCGCTTCACCGGTCGGCGACCTCCGCGAACATCCTTGTGGCCACGATCCCGACGGCGATGCCGGCTACGAGAACGCGCCGCCGCGAGCCAGATCCAGCTTCACCATCTCAGTCTGCCCGCTTCGCAGGTCTTGCGCACGAGCCAACCCGACCACGGCCGACAGTGCCTCGCCGTCGGTGGCGCCCTGCGGCGCGCGCGGTTTGATAGACGTCGACCTGCTGGTGCGCGCTGGTGCCGCGCTTGAGCAGCGCGCGGGCGTGCTCGGTTTCGGCGAGGCAGTCGAGCGCGCACCGCGTCGTCGTGCGTGATGCGCCAGCAATTCCTCGAGCAGCTCCGTTGAACGGCACCAGCTCGCCGCGCGCCAGGTCGAGCAGGCTGGCGTCGCTGCCAAAGCGCATGGCGCGCCAGCGGTTCTCCGCGATCAGCATGCGCGGATAACGGCGCCAGCATCTTGTTCTCGCGGCGCAGGCGGTAAAGCATGCGCACCAGCGACAGATTGAGCGCCGCGAGGCACACCGCGTCGTCGAGGTGCGTGCAGCAATCGAACACGCGCGTCTCGAGCGTCGGATAGCGCGAGCTCGGGCGGATGTCCCACCAGATCTTGGTGGTGTCCTCGATGAGGCCGTTGCGCACCAGCGCATCGAGATGCCGGCGGAACTCGCCGTAACTCTCGAAGCGCTCGGGCAGCCCGGTGCGCGGCAGCGACGACAGCAGCATGAGCCGGAACGACTGCATGCCCATGTCGTCGCCTTCCCAGAACGGCGACGAACACGACAGCGCCAGCAGGTGCGGCACGAAGTACGAGAGCTGGTTCATCACGTCGATGCGCAGCTCGTCGTCTTCGAGGCCGACGTGCACGTGCATGCCGCAGATGACCATGCGGCGCGCCCCGCCCTGCACTTCGCGCGCGATGGTCGGCGTAGCGCTCGTGGTCGGTGTGCGGCGGGCGATGCAGCGGCCGCGCGAACGGATGCGTCGACGCGGCGATGGGCGCGATGCCGTAGTCGGCCGCGACCTCGCACACCTTGCGGCGCAGCGCCGCGAGCTCGCGGCGCATGGCTGCACACCGAGGCGCACACCGAGGTCTTCACCTCGAGCTGCGAGCGCAGGAATTCGGGGCTGACGCGCCCATCGGTCTCGGCGATGCAGCGTTGCAGCGAGTTCGGCCGGCGGATCGGAAACCAGGTCGCGCGTGGCGAGATCCACGAGCAGATATTCTTCTTCCATTCCCAGCGAGAAACGCTGGCTCAACGTTCCCCGGCGTCGGCATGGAGCGGAACACTACACGGGTTGCGAGGCGCGTCAGTTTCCCGGCAGGAAAACATCTCGTCGATGGCGCAGGGCTCGGCCAGGTGGAAGCCCTGGATGTAGTCGACGCCGATCTGCTTGAGCGACCTGGAGCACCTCGGCGCTCTCGACCTTCTCGGCGATGGTCGCCACCTGCATGGCGCGCGCCGATCTTGGCGATGGCCTCGACCATGCTGCGATCCACGACGTCGGTGGCGACGTGCGCGGCGAAGTGGCCGTCGATCTTGAGGAAATCCACCGGCAGCGTCTTCAGGTACACGAACGAGGACACGCCGCTGCCGAAATCATCGAGCGAGAAGCGGCAGCCGCGCGCCTTGAGCTCGCGCATGAAGAACGTCGCCTTGGCGAGGCTGGCGACCGCCGCGGTCTCGGTGATCTCGAAGCACAGCGCGCGCGCCACCTGTTCATCGCGCAGCCGCGACAGCACGAACTCGAGGAAATCCTCGTCGTTGATCGAGGTGCCCGACAGGTTGACGGCCACCAGCGGCAGGCGCCGGCCCTGGCGCGATGCAGTCTCCAGCAGCTCGATGGCGCGGTTGACCACCCAGCGGTCCACCATGACCATCACGTTGTAGCGCTCGGCGGCCGGGATGAATTCGTCCGGGCGGCACCAGCGTGCCGTCCTCGTCGCGCAGGCGCACCATGAGCTCGAAGAACGGCGTGTCGCCGGCGTTCGCGCGAGATGCCGACGATGCGCTGCGCGTACAGCTCGAGCCGTCCTTCCTCGACCGCGCGCGCGATGCGGCCCACCCACTGCATCTCGCGATGCCGGTTGGTGCCGTGGTCGCGTTCGTAGACCTGCACGCGGTTGCGGCCGCCGTCCTTGGCCGCGTAACAGGCGATGTCGGCGGCCGACAGCACCGGCGCGCGCGCTGCGTGGTCTCGCGCGCGATGCGCACCACGCCGATGCTCGCGCCCACCGACAGGCTGTTAGCGCCCCACAGGAAGCGGTAGCCGTGGATGGCCTGGCGGATGCTGTCGGCGACGCGCTCCGCCTGCTCCAGCGAGCAGCGCTCGAGCAGCAGGCCGAATTCGTCGCCGCCCAGGCGCGCGATGGTGTCGAGGCGCGCACGCGCGTCTGCAGCAGGCTGGTGATGTCGCGCAGCAGGCGGTCGCCGGCGCTGTGGCCGCAGGTGTCGTTCACCACCTTGAACTGGTCGAGGTCGACGTACAGCAGCACGTACTCGCCCTCGCCGCGCTGCGCGGCGGTCACCGCGCGTTTCCAGGCGCGTATCGAACTCGCGCCGGTTGATGAGGCCGGTGAGCGCGTCGTGGCTCGCCTGGTAGGACAGCGCGCGCTTGAGGCGGCGCTCCTTGGTCACGTCGCCGAACACGATGACCGCGCCGATCGCGCGCGCCCTCGCGATTGCGGATCGGCGTCGCGGTCTCCTGGATGGCGAGTTCTTCGCCGCGGCGATTCACCAGCACGTTGTGATCCGACGGCACGCGACGTCTCGCCGGCGAGCAGCACGCGATCGAGCGTGTAGGCCACCGGCTTGCGCGTGGACTCGTCGATGAGCTGCAGCACCTCGCCGATCGGCACGGCCGCGCGCTTCGTCGAGCGTCCAGCCGGTGAGGCGCTCGGCGACCGGATTCAGATAGTCGATGCGGCCGTCGGCGTCGGTGGTGATCACGGCGTCGCCGATCGACTGCAGCGTGACCTGCGCGCGATCCTTTTCCGCGAAGATCGCCTGCTCGGCGCGCTTGCGCTCGGTGATGTCCGAGACCGTGCCTTCGTAGCCGACGATGCGGCCGCTGCCGTCGCGCACGCCGCGGGAATTCTCGAGCGCCACCACCTGCGTGCCGTCGCGCCGGCGCAGCACGACTTCCATCGAGCGCACTTCGCCGTCGGCGTCGACGCGCCGCACGAAATCGGCGCGATCGGGCGCGCTCCAGTACAGCATCACCGAGCTCGGCAACGCGTACATCTCTTCGGCCGAGCTCGTAGCCGAGCATCTTCACGAACGCGCTGTTGACCGACACCAGCCGGCCGTCGCGCGTGCTCTGGTAGACGCCTTCGATGACGCCCTCGAACAGGCCGCGGAACTTCGCCTCGCTGGTGCGCAGCGCCTCCTCGGCGAGATTGCGCTCGATGGCGAGCGCGGCGAGGCGCGTGGCGTGCGACTGCAGCACCTGCTCGCGCGAGTCCGGCAGTCCGGGTCCGGCCGGTAGATGGCCACCGACGCCTAGCAGCTTGCCGCTGGCGCCCTTGATGGGCATCGACCAGACGGCGCGGAAACCCGGAATCGAGCACCACCTGCGCGGCGGTCGGCCCAGTGCGCATCGTTGGCCACGTCGGCGACGAACACATCGCAGGCCGAATAGACCGCGGCCGCGCACGAGCCGCGGCGCGGCTCGATGGGCGTGCGCTCGAGCACCGCCGCCAGCATCGGCGGCAGCTGCCGCGCGATGGTCAGCGCAGAAGCGGCTCGCGTCGGGCGACAGCACCGAGATCGTGCAGCGGCAGCGCGGATACACCGCCTGCACCAGCGCCGGAGATCACGTCGAGCACCGCGGGCAGCCCGGCGTTGGATGCCAGCAGCGCGAAGAACGCGCGCTCGTTCTCCATGATGATCTCGGCGCGCTTGCGTTCGGAGATGTCGGTGATGCTGGCGCGCACCAGCGGCTTCGGCGCCGCCCTGCGAGGCGCACCAGGCGCACTTCGCAGGGAATGTCGCGGCCGGTCGAATCGCGATGGATCCACTCGAACACCTGCGACTCGCCGGCGGCCGCGCAGCTTCAGGTGCTGGCGCGGCGCGATCGCGCGGCTGCCCGTCGGCCTGCATCTCGGCGCTGACCGCGTCGAGGTGGACTGGCGCAGCAGCTGGTCGCGCGTCATCTTGAACAGGCGCAGCGCCGGCTCGTTCGCTCTCGACGAAGCGCCTGGTGTCCGGCGTCGATGACGGTGATCGCCTCCGGCGCGTTGTCGACCAGCGAGCGGTAGCGCGCCTCGCTGTCGCGCAGCGCTTCCTGCGGTGCGTGCCGCTCGGAGATGTCGCGCAGGCAGATGACGAAGACTTCGCTGCGGCCGTGACGCGCGCGGCTGACGGCGATTTCGGCCGGGAACAGCGTGCCGTCGCTGCGGCGCGCGGTGACTTCCGGGCTGACGCGCATGCCGCGGAAGGTGTCGCTCGAGCTCGGCGAGCCTGTCGAGCCCCGCGGCGATCGAGCCGTCCACGCGCGATGCCCGGGCACGAGCACGTCGATGCGCAGGCCTAACAACTCGCCGGGTGGATAGGCCGAACACGCGCTCGGTCATCGGATTGGCGCGATCGATGACGCCGTCGGCGTTGGCGGTGATCACCACGTCCTTGATGTGATCGAGGATGACCTGCAGCTGGCGCGGCGCCCTGCTCGGCGATCTCGACGCCCAGCGAGCGCGCCTCGTCGGACATGAGCTGCATGGAGCGCACCATCGCGCGCCGCTCGTCGTCGACGGTGTCGTAGTAGCGGCTGAGCATCTCGAGCAGCTCGTGCGCGCTGACGCGCGCCGCCGGTCACGCGCGCGCAACTCCCGCAGCTGCGCCTGCAACAGCGGATGCAGGCGCCGCATCGAGAGATCGCTCACATCCATGCGCGCGCCGGACGAGACGCCGCTCGCCCCCGGAGTCACGCTGGAATCAGCGCTCTCGGTTGATGGAGGTGCCCTCGGCCGGTTTTGACATAACAATGCAAGCGCGAGACCAAATTGCATGATATGTCCGGTCACTGGCGCGCCCGTGAAGCGGCTCCCGGTTTTGCGCGGAGTCAGTTGCCGTGACGGGTTCGGCGCGGGCGGTGGTGCGTGCGGCGCTGGCGCGCGCCGGCCGAGCCACGATCACGGGAATCGGAGAAGATGCGCGATGACGGTGCCCTCGTCGCCTTCGGTCTCGACGACTGGCGGTCACCATGAACACACCTGTCCCGGCCGGCATCAGCACGAGCTGATGCTTGATGCGGCTTCTCGGACGCGGCATCGTTTACTGGTCCGGCAGTTCTCGCCCGAGGGCATGCGTGAGGCCGTCCTGGCTCTCGAAATGCACGCTGACCGACGCGAAGTGAGCTGCGTGCGGAACGATGGCGATGTCCACCGGCAGCGCCTGGTCTCGACGGTCGGTGAGCGCACCGAGCGCGAAGTGCACGCTGATGACGCTGGCGAGTCTTGCCGGCCGACACGGCCGCAACCATGTTCGCGGCGGCAGGCTGCTGCCGGCCTGGGCTCTCGGCCGGCTTAGCGCTCGTCGGCGGCCGTTGCCGCCGCGCGCAGATCGTCGCAGCCGGCAGCGCAGCGCAGCCGCACGCCGCGAGCCACGAAGGCGACGCAGCTCATGGATCTGGATCGACATCAAGCACCCTCCGCCGCACATACTAACAGGCAACCTGCGCGATTCAGTGCGAGCCTATCTCGAACAGAATGGGCGGATCGTCCATGGCCGCCGAGCTGCTCGAACAGGTCGGCGATGTGCCGCTCCCAGAAGCGCGCATCGCCAAACCACGGAAAGGCGCGCGGAAACGCCGGATCGTTCCAGCGGCGTGGCGATCCATGCCGCGTGATGCAGGATGCGCAGGCTGCGCAGTGCCTCGACCAGCGTCAGTTCGGCGAAGTCGAACTCACCAAACAACTCGTAACCTTCCATGATCGCGGCCCACGACGACTGCTGGCTCGCGGCATCCCCGGAGAGGAACATCCACAGGTCCTGGATGCGCGGCCCGGACATGCAGTCGTCGAGATCGACGAACAGCGGGCCGTTCTCGCGCCACAGGATGTTGCCGGCGTGGCAATCCCCGTGGATGCGCAAGCCGCGGCAGCGGCCCGAAGTTATCGAGGCACTGTCGGACTCGTCCGATGACCTGCTCGCTGACGCGCGCATATTGTTCCTCGAGCGCCTCGGGTACAAATCCGCTGTCGCATGCACCGTGCGTCTCGCGCGCGGTCGCCGAGACGCTCGAGGGTCAGCGCCGGCCGGTGCTGCGAACCGCGCGCGGCTGCCGATGGCGTGCATGCGCGCGAGCGTGCGCCCTAGCAAGGTGAGCGTGGCGTTGTCATCGAGCTCCGGCGCGCGCCCGGCCAGGTACGGAAACGCCGCGAAGCGCAGGCGCTGATGCTCAAACAAGCTTGCGCCGTCGCGCTCGATGGGCGCCGCCACCGGCAGTTCCGCCGCGGCGAGCTTCGAGGGTGAACGCGTGCTCTTCGTCGATCTGCGCATCGCTCCAGCGCGCCGGGCGATAGAACTTGAGCACCCACAGGGCGCCGTCGTCGTCGCCCAGTTGATAGACGCGATTTTCGTAGCTGTTGAGCGCGAACAGCCGGCCCGGACGGCTGCAGCCCAATGCTTTCCGCGGCCTCGAATACCACGTCCGGGACTGAGTGCATCGAACGGAGCGGGTGCAGAATGCGTCACAGCCACCGGGGCACATTAATGTAAAATCCCGCGTCCTAAAACTCTTGTCTCGAACATTCAATATGCCTGCAAACTCCACGGTCCTGGTCACGGGCGGCGCCGGCTACATCGGCAGCCACACGGTTCTGCAACTGGTCGCACGCGGCGAGCGCGTGGTGGTGCTCGACGATCTATCCACCGGCTTTCGCCAGGCGGTGCGCGACGTGCCGCTGGTCGTCGGCAATGTCGGCGATCGCGAGCTGGTCGACCAGCTGCTCGCCGAGCACCAGCGTCGACACCATCATCCACTTCGCCGCGCACACGCATCGTGCCGGAGTCGGTCAGCGAACCCGCTCAAGTACTACGGCAACAACACCTGCTCGACGCGCTCGCTGCTCGAGGCCGCGTCGCAGGCCGGCGTCAAGACATTTCGTGTTCTCCTCGACCGCCGCGGTGTACGGCATTCCCGCCACGCGGCCTCGCCTCGGAGGAATCGCCGACCGCGCCGATCAATCGCCTACGGCACCTCGAAGCTGATGTCCGAGTGGATGCTGCGCGACCTCTGCGCGGCCACGCCGCATGCGTCACGTCGCCCTGCGCTACTTCAACGTCGCCGGCTCCGATCCGCAGGGCCGCATCGGCCAGTCGACGCGCGCCGCCACGCTGCTCGTCAAGGTGGCCTGCGAGGCGGCGGTCGGCAAGCGTCCCTTCCTGTCGGTGTTCGGCACCGACTACCCGACTCCCGACGGCACCGGCGTACGCGACTACATCCACGTCGAAGACCTCGCCACCGCGCATCTGAATGCGCTCGACTACCTGCGCGCCGGCGGCAAATCGCTGGTCGCCAACGTCGGCTATGGTCACGGCTACAGCGTGCGCGAAGTGCTCTCGAGCGTCGAGAAGATCGCCGGCCTCAAGCTCGACGTGCGCGAAGAACCGCGCCGCGCCGGCGACCCGCCGTCGCTGATCGCCAAGTGCGACAGGGTGCGCCAGCTGCTCAAGTGGCAGCCGAAGCTCGACGACATCGACACCATCGTGCGCACGTCGCTCGAGTGGGAAAAGCGTCTGCAGCGCGAACCCTGGTAGCTAGGAAGTCCGGACACACTCGATGCGCTGGCCGACGACCAAAATCGCTGAGCGGATTGATGCTGCTGGGCCTTGCGCTCATCGCAGGTCCCCTGCTCGTGGCGGTGGTCGACGCCGGCTATCCAGATCCGCAGCCTGTCGGCGACCAGCCAGCGAGCTGGTGCTCGAAGGCGTGCAGAGCGCACGCCTGTCGCGCAGCCTCATCGCCGACATCGCCTCGCTGGAGCGCACCGGCGCGTCTCTACCAGGTGATCGGCAGACGCCCATGCTGCTCGACACCTACCGGCAGCACCGATCAGAGCCTCGCGGCAACGCGCACCCAGCTGGCGCTGCTGCTCGACGACGGAGCCCACGCGCCGCAGCCTCGAAGAATTCGCCGGCCATGCACAACGAGATCGCGCAGCGCCGTGGGCTCGACGCCGCCCGGCAGCACGGCGTTCACCACCATCCTCGCGCGCTTCGACCGGCTCAACGAACTCGCCGATACGCATCGCCGAAAGCGGCAACACGCAGATCGACGCGCGGCTCGCGGAACTGCAGCGTCAGACCGCGAGCACGCAGCGGCGGCTGGTCTGGCAGTCCGCGCTGCTCGCCCCGCTCACGCTTGATCGCCATCCTGGCGCTCACGCTGTCCATCGGGCGGCCGCTGCGTGCCATCGACCGCGCCATCAGCGAACTCGGCCGCGGCACGTTCTCGCGCTCCATCGAAGTGTCCGGACCGCGCGACCTGGAGCGGCTCGGCGCGCAGCTCGAGTGGCTGCGCCTGCGCCTGCTCGATCTCGCGCAGGAACGCAACCGCTTCCTGCGCCACATGTCGCACGAACTGAAGACGCCGCTCGCCAACATCCGCGAGGGCGCGGAACTGCTCATGGACGGAGCGGTCGGACCCCTGGACAACTCCCAGCGCGAGGTGGTCGCCATCCTGCGCGACAACGGCATCAAGCTGCACCGGCTGATCGAAAACCTGCTTTCCTTCAGCGCCTGGCAGAAAGAGAGCGTCGGCCTCGATCTTTCCGAGTTCCGGCTGCGTCCCCTCGTCAAACAGGTTCTCGAAAGCCAGCAACTCACGGTAGTCTCACAACGCGTCCGGCTCGAGGTGAAGGTGGACGACCTGATGCTGCGCGCCGATCGCGGCAAGGTTCGCCTCATCATCGAGAATCTGCTGTCGAATGCCATCAAATATTCGCCCAAGGGCGGCACCGTCTATCTACATGCCGCCAAACAGGACACCCAGCTCGTGATCGACGTCGCCGACGCCGGGGCCGGCATTCCGTCGGAAGAACGCGCGCGCGTGTTCGAGGCCTTCTACACCGGCCGCCCGCCCGCCGGCGTGCAGGTCAAGGGCACCGGCATCGGCCTGTCGGTGGTGCTCGAGTTCGTGAATGCGCACGGTGGCACCATCGAAATCGTCGACGGCGAGTACCCGGGAGCGCACTTCCGCATCCGCATGCCGGTGCTGTCGATCACCAATCCCGGTCCGGACGCAGGCGCATGCGGCATAAGCTCATCTTGCTGCATCGCGTGCCGTCGCGCTGGCCGTGGCCGGCTGCGGCGCCGCCTGCCGCTCAAGCGCTCGCGCGATTCGCAGGCGCTGCCGTCAGTCGACCGCAATTCCACCGAAGCGACCGTGATCGCCGCTTATCTCGACACCTGCCTCAAGGTGGCGCGCGGCACGCCCGCCGAGCAGGCCGAGATCCTGGCCACCACCCACAACGACTACAGCGCCGCGCCCACGCCTAGCAGGGTGCTGCGTTATGCCATGGTGCTGTCCACCCCGAGCCACGCGGGCTCCGATCCTGTCGTCGCACAGCGACTTTTGCGTGAAGTGCTCGCCAACCCCGAGACTCTGTTGCCTGCGGAACGCGCTCTCGCGTTCCTGCAGTTGCAGCAGGTCGATACGTCAGCAATCGCTTCAGGCGGATGTGCGGCGCCTGCAGCTGGCAGCCGAAAGAAACGCGAATGAACGCATCGCGCAATTGACGCGGCGCCTGACCACCGAGAGCGAGGAAAATACCCGTCTCAAGAAGGCTCTTGCGGACGCCCAGGCCAAGCTGGACGCCATCGCAAACATCGAAGGCTCGTCGAACAACCGGCGGACTCCGACGCCTGAGGGACGGAAACCGTAGAGGTTTCTGATGCACGCTGCCATGCAACTCGCCACTCCACATTCCACCAAACGCAAAGCCCGCATCCTGGTCGTCGACGACGATCCGGGCCTGCTGCGCCTGCTGACCATCCGCCTGCGCGCGGAGAACTACGAAGTCGAAGCGGTCGAAAGCGCCGCGCTGGCGCTCGCCGCCACCAGCCGCTTCCGGCCGGAGCTGGTCATCACCGACCTGCGCATGGACCAGATGGACGGCATCGGCCTGCTCAAGGAACTGCAGTCGCGCTACCCGGGCCTGAAGGTCATCATCCTCACCGCCCACGGCACGATTCCCGACGCCGTGCACGCCACGCAGCTCGGCGCCTTCGGCTTCCTCACCAAGCCGGTCGACAAACAAGAGTTGCTGGACCAGGTGCAGAAGGCGCTGCGCATTTCCGGCTTCGCCGACAACGACGAGGACTGGCGCGCCGAAATCATCACGCGCAGCTCGCTGGTCGAGGAAAAGCTCGCCCAGGCGCACATGGTGGCCGGCACCGACGCGCGCGTGCTGATCACCGGCGAGAGCGGCACCGGCAAGGAACTGCTGGCGCGCGCCATCCACAACGCAAGCCCGCGCCGCGCCAAGCCGTTCGTCGCCATCAACTGCAGCGCCATGGCCGAGAACCTGCTCGAGTCGGAGCTGTTCGGGCACATCAAGGGTTCATTCACGGGCGCGGTGCGCGATCACGCCGGCCTGTTCCAGGCCGCCGACGGCGGCACGCTGCTGCTCGACGAGATCGGCGACATGCCCATGCGCCTGCAGGTGAAGCTGCTGCGCGTGCTGCAGGAAAACAATATCCGCCCCATCGGCGCCACCGACGCGATTCCGGTCAACGTGCGCGTGATCTCGGCCACGCATCGCGACCTGCAGCAGCTCATGATGAGCGGCCAGTTCCGCGAAGACCTCTACTACCGCCTGAACGTCGTGCACATCGAGATGCCGCCGCTCAACCGCCGCCGCGAGGACATCCCGCTGCTGGTGTCGCACTTCCTCGCGCAGATCAGCAACGAAAGCGGCGTGCGCAAGATCTACGCGCCCGAAGCCGTGGAGTTGCTAGCCACGGCCGACTGGCCGGGCAATATCCGCCAGCTGCTCGAACGTGGTGCGGCAGAACGTGGCGCTGTCGCAGACGCCCATCATCCCGGTGGAGCTGGTGCAGCAGTCGCTCGGCGGCACGCAGAGCAAGCTGCCCTCGTTCGACGAGGCGCGCGACGAGTTCACGCGTTCACTATCTCTCGCAGATCCTGCAGATCACCGGCGGCAACGTGAGCCAGGCGGCGCGCCTCGCCAAGCGCAACCGCACGGACTTCTACAAGCTGCTGTCGCGCCACCAGCTGACCCCGGAAGACTTCAGGGGCCGATAGGCCCGCGCCGGCACCGCCCCTGCAGAACGAAAAGGCCCCGCGAATGCGGGGCCTCTTCATGATCGTCAGGTACCAGTCGTCGCGATCAGGGCTTCGAGACGCTGCGCGCTGGCGGCGGCTCGCGCCGGGCCAGGTTCCCAGAAGACCCAGGCCGAGAGCAGGCCCAGCGTGGCGGGTTCCGGCACCGCGCTGCGGCGTGAACGCAGCCTTGATCAGCATGTCGTCGTGGATTGGCTCGTCCGGGCCGGCGCCCGAATCGTCCCAGAACAGCCAGGGCCGTGTTGCCCGCGACGCTGAATGCGATCGACTGGCGGCGCCAGGTATCCCAAGCCGATCGTTCTGCGCGCTGGTCACGCAACCCTGGCCGATGCGCCCGGGCGCGCTGAACGCGCAGAAGCTCGAAGCTCAGAGCAGGCCGGCGGGAAACGTCCCAGCGAACCGAACAAAAAGAGACCGATGCCCGCTGAAGAAGCTCATGCTTGTTCGGCGTAGCGCCGGACGAAAATGCATGCGTGCGCGCGGCGGCCGGGCCGCCGGTCGCCGTGAACACGTTCTCGTAGCCGGCTTCTTTGCCGAAGTACCAGTAGGACGCGATCGAGCCCGCGGCGCGACGCCGGTAGCCGGCGCGGACCCCAGGGCGTACGTCAGTTGCACGCCGACCGCTCGCGAAATCGCTGACGGAAGTCGTTCGACGGAACGAGTCGCCGATGGTCGCGTCTGAACCGGGGGCCGATGGTCGTCGACCGTCTGACACACCGGCGTGGGCAGCCGAAACGCAGCACCCAGAAGGCACCGCGGCGGCGGCGATCGACTTGGTCTTGCTCGACGCTCATTGCGCTTCCCTGACTGGAGATTGCAGTTGCTCATCTGCGCTTGCAGAGATGCACTTACGCATGAGCCATTCACCCTATTTCGTATTGCTCTGATCAGTCACTTAGCAGGTCCTGCCGGATCCAGATCCGCCGGACTGCCTGTGTCAAGCCGTCCGACAGCTCCTAGGAACGCTCAAGATGAGCAATAATCCGCGCGTACGCAAGACGTTACGCATCGTCGTGAGGACTTGAAATCCGCCAGCAGGCAGCCGCAGGCGCGACTGTTACGCATTTCGACAGGTTCGTGTAGTGCGGCGGAAGCGGGAAACGGAAGCCCACGTCGACCCTGCGGCTGATCGACGTCGATTTCCCACGGATGGAGGTAGAACGTGAACGCATGCCGTCGCGTTCGTTGATGCTGCGCAACCCGCTGCGGGTCGAACCAGTACGGCAACAACCTGAAGTACCCTGCCGCCGGAAAACCGGGACCCGCTGCCGGTCCGAACGCCGCCGTCGACATCAGGAAACTCCGCGATGCGGGCCGCCCGAGTGGCGCAATAGCCGTAACCCGGAGCGTGCCGATCCGCTCCCGGCGTGCCATAGCGATCGTGACGCACCGGGAAAATCGAGGAGTCGGGGACAGGAAGCCCTGCTCAATGAGCGTGTCCAGCGCCCAGCGCGAACAGGGCGTGATCGAGAATGCCCGCGGCGCGATAGCCGATTACCGAGCATGCCGCCGGTGAGGTCATCGAGCAGCGTCTTGGAGCGCCGGGTTTCCTCGGCGGCCTCCGGCGTCTGCCGGTAAATCAACTCGATGCGGAATACCGTACGGCAGGCCGCTTCATGGCCCTGCGCAGCGATGCGTTTGACGAGTTGGTGGACTTCCGCAGCCCAGCCGAGAACGAAGAAGGTGCCCTTGATGCGTTCTTCGAGCAGCGCGGTCGATCGGTGCTGCGGCGACGCGTGATTCGCGCTTGCTCCGTGTCGCGTGATCGCCGAGGCAGTGCGGAGACGTGGTAATAGTCCTCGTCGATCAAAGGCATTCGTCACGCCGCGGCGCTCCTCTCCCTTGCCTTGGGCGTCCTGACTGGCGGAATGGATCGCGAGGCTCGCGGGCCTCCTCGCCAGGATCCCGGCTCAGCTGGTTCCTACATCGGGAAAGTATCACCTTCGAATTCATGTGGAAAAGGCTCGTAATTGCTTGCGTGGGAGCTGAACAAAGCATCGTTCGTACCAACTTTATCTATCCCTGACTTTTCAGCACCTTACACTCCGGTGCCTAAGTATTTCTTACTCCAGTTTCGCAAATGCGGTCGACAGCGCCAGGCGATGCCCACCCAAACGGACCTGTTTCCCGGTCCTCAATTGCGGCGTTGCGTATCCTGCGGCCGCCGCGCCATGCGCCACGCCCTCGGCATCGCCGTAACGATGTATCCAATTTGAATGATCCAAAACTTAAAACAGGGGAGCCCCGCGCCGCATTCAAACCGGCGCCCCGTCCGTGGGCTTCCGTGGTGCTGAGTCACGGGCTCATGAGCCTCGCTCACCGACGTGTCCTCGGAGATGGTGAACAGCCTGCTGCCGGCCTACTGGTACTGCACTCTCCACCTGAGCCCCTGCAATACGGCGTCGTAGACGGCCTCTACAACGGATTCGCGATCGCGTTGTTCAGCTCCGGCTGCCGGCTATCTCGCCGATCGCAGTTCGCGGCACAAGTTCGTCGCTCTCGCCGGTTACGGGCTATCGGGCGTCTGCAAGCTGATGCTGCTGGCCGTCGGCACCACCTACGGATGGATCCTGCTGTGCGTGGGGCTGGGATCGGCTCGGCATGGGCATTCGCGCTGCACCGCGCGACGCGCTGATTTCACTGAACAGCAAGGCGGTGATCTTCAACGCGTTTTCAGTACACCGGGCGATGGACGCGTTTGCTCATTGCTCGCCCCATCGTCGCCTTCGTGTTGCTCGCCGCACTGCCCGGGCCTCTTCGACGCCGTCTGGGTAACCAGTTTCGTATTCGGCTATGCTGGGCGTGGCTGCACTGTGGTTGTTCGTGCCGGGCTAAGCCGCCGCCGATTCCCGGAAGTTGCAGCTCCGGCGGAGCTGCCGAAAATCGCCTCATCCTCGTGGCGATCGCGGCGTTTCATGGTGATCACCGCCTGCGGCAATGCTCGCGCTGACGACCATCAGCGACGGCTTCGTCTACCTGATGCTGCAGGAGAAGAGCGCGACCGCCGCTGGCTATTTTCCGCTTTTTTACGTGATGACTGCCGCCGCCGCGTACATGTTGTTCGCCATACCCGCCGGGCGGCTCGCCGATCGCACCAGCCGCGCAGCGGTGTTCATCGGTGGATACATCGTGCTGGTCGCGCTGTACCGCCACGTTGTGGTTTCGAACAGTAGGCCTGGCGTTGCTCATCGGATGCCTCGCCGCACTCGGTCTGTATTACGCCACCAATCGAGGGGATTCGCGGCGCTCGCTGCGAGCACCGTTAGTTCCCGCGGAGCGCCGAACCATGGGCATTGAAGCCATCATCGCGACCGGCGTCGGAGTCGGAAACTGATCTCGTCCATCGCGTTCGGCGCGCCTGGAGGCGGATAGGCATGCGCACCTGTCATTGTTTTCGCAGCCAGCATGGGCATCGCCCTCATCGTGTCGCTGCTGCCCTGAGAGCCACCGATCATGAAACGTAACTCCGCAACGATTTTCGGCGCGTTGTGTGTCGCCGGTGCAGTGCTGATCAGCGCCTACCTGTTTCATGCCAGGAAGCGCGCGCTGCCATCCGCTCCCGACGCTTCGATATCGACGCCCCTGCCAGCCAGCTTGCCCGCGACAGACAGCACGGCAGCCCCGCCGACCGAGCCCCGCGACGACGCCGCTGCCGAGACGACGCCCCCACCGCGGCATCGCCACCGCCTCCAAAAAATCGCAACGCGTATTTTCCGTCAAACGGCGTCGATTCGCACTACGGCCAGGTGGGTGGATACCGCGCACGCAGGCGAGCGCCACTTCGTCGAAGCCCTGCAGTGCGAAGTCGTATACGTCTCGGGCGGACGCGGCATCTGCCTGAGCGCGGATCGCGGCGTGTTCACGACCTACGAGGCCAACTATTCGACGCGGGCACGTTTGCCGTCACCGGCAGCTTCCCGCTCAAGGGTATTCCCAGCCGTGCGCGCGTTTCCATCGATGGGGCGCTGGCGGCGTTCACGGTCTTCGCCCTCCGGCCATGGCTACACCACGCTCGATTTCGACGCAGACGCTGCTCATCGACACGCGGACGGCGAGCGTGCTCGCGGATCTCGAATCGTTCGAGGTCCGCAAGGATGGCGCGGTGGGATCTCGAATGCGGACTTCAATTTCTGGGGCGTGACATTCACGGCCGATGCCCGCAGTTCTACGCCACTGCGCTGTCGACCGGCGGGAAAACACTATCTCGTCAGGGGCAAGTGTCGGCGGCGCGCGCACCGCCGAGGTGTGATCCACGAAAACGTCGAATGTCCGTCGCTGTCGCCGGGACGGACGCCACGTCGCATACAAAAAGCGTCTCCAGGACGGCAATCGCATTCTGTGGCAGCTGTATCGTCCTCGATCTCGCCAGCGGCCGCGAGATCGCGCTTCGGAAAAAGCGCAGCACTGGACGATCAGCTCGAGTGGGCTGAACGACCGGACTGGTGTTGTACTCGGTGCCGAGCGCGCAAGACGATTCGAGCCCGAGCACGGATGTCTGGATGGCATCCGTGGATGCGAAACACGCGCCGCAGCGGTTCCCGCGCAACGCGGAGTTCGCCGGCCAGCGCCCGCTGCGCCAGCTTCTCGCCGCAGCGTGCACTGACCGGGACTAGCTCAGTTTCCCGTGACCGTCAGCGTGTCGGTACGCGTGTTGCCGGCCGCATCGCGCGCCGTCACCGTCAGCAGATTCGAGCCCGTCAGCAGCGGTATGCTGCTTGCCGTCCAGCTTCTGTGGTGCCGCTCGCATTGCCGCTGCGCCGCCACGGCTGTTGGTCCAGCTGACCTGGGTAATGCGCCCACGGAACCAGACGCCGAGCCCCCGAGATTGATCAGTCAAAGCCGTCGTGTTCATCGTGGAAAGAATCGTTTCGGGCCTGTGATCGTGATGTTCGGCGCCGTGGTGTCCGGGCTGCAGGTCACGGTCAGCGTATCGGTGCTGCGTGTTGCCCGCGGCATCGCGCTGTGCCGTCACCGTTAACGCGTTCGAGCCACCGCAGCACGATGCCGCTCGCCGACCACGACGTCGTCCGGTTGCGTTGCCGCTGCCGCCGCGGTTGTTGACCCAGCTCACTTGCGTGACCGCCACGTTGTCCGAAGCGCTGCCACCCAGCGAAATGGGTGTCGCAGAAACCGTCAGCGTTGAACTGCTGGTCGGCGATGTGATCGTGACTGACTGGGTTGCGTGGTGTCGGCGTGAAGGTCACCGTCAGCGTATCGATGCTGGTGTTCCCGGCGGCGTCGCGCGCCGTAACCGCGAGCACGTTCGAACCGGTCTGGAGGGCGATGCTGCTAGCGCGACCATGAGGTCGTTCCGCTCGCGTTTCCGCTGCCACCACGGCTGTTGGTCCAGCTCACCTGCGTGACACCGACGGCATCCGGAAGCTGTACCGGACAGCGTCACGGTGCTGACGCGACCGTGACGGTCGCATTGGCTTGGTCGGGCCGGTGATCGTCACTACCGGCGCCGTGCGTGTCCGGCGCGTGTGACGGTCAACGTAGTCGCGTGCTGGTGTTGCCGGCCGCGTCGCGCGACGGTAACCGTGAGGATATTCGACCCGGACTGCAGCGTGATGCCGCCACCGACCACGAGGTCGTGCCCGGTTGCATTGCCGCTGCCGCCGCGGTTGTTTCGCCCAGCTGACCTGCGTGACTCCCACAGCGTCCGAAGACCGTGCCGCTCGAGCATTGATCGTCGCCAGGCCCACGTCTGAAGCGTGGCATCGCTGGTCGGAGCCGTGATCGTGACCGCGGGCGCAGTCGTATCCGGCGTGTAGGTGACGCGTCAGCGAATCGGTGCCGGAGTTGCCGGCTGCATCGCGCGCCGTCACCGTGAGCACGTTGACGCCGCGTCTGCAGCGCGACGCTCGCTCAGCCGACCACGAGGTCAGTGCCGGTCGCCGTGCCGCTGCCGCCGCGATCGTTAGCCCAGGTGACCTGCGTCACGCCGACGGCGTCGGAGGCGGTGCCCGCCGAGATCGCCATGCGTGCTGGCCGCGACCGTCGACTGCCGTTGACGAACTGGTCGGGCCGGTGATCGATGACGACGGGAGCCGTGATGTCCGGGCTGTAGGTGACCGTCAGAGTGAATCCGTGCTGGCGTTGCCCGCCGCGTCGCGCGCACGTCACCGTGAGCACGTTGAGCGCCGCTCAGCAGCGTGATGCCTGACTCGCCGACCATGAGTGGTGCCGGTTGCCGTACCGCTGCCGCCGCGATTGTTAGCCCAGGTGACCTGGGTGACGCCGACGGCGTCCGAGGCAGCTGCCGCCGAGATTGAGCGAAGCCAGCTGCACGGTGGTGCGTCGAGGCGCTGGTCGGCGACGTGATCGTCACCACCGGCGCAGTCGTGTCCGGGCACGTTATATGTCACGGTCAGCTGGATCGGTGCTGGTGTTGCCGGCCGCATCGCGCGCCGTGACGGTCAAGCACGTTGGCGCCCGACTGCAGCACGACGCCACGAGACCGACCAGCTCGTGGTGCCCGTGGCCGCTGCCGCTGCCGCCGCGGTTGTTAGTCCAGGTGACCTGCGTCACGCCGACTGCATCCGATGCCGTGCCGCCGAACGCGAACGGCGTCGATGGTCACCGTGGTCGTCGTGGCCGCTGGTCGGCGTCGTGATGCGTGACCACCGGCGCGGTCGTGTCCGACGATCCGCCGCTGGTGTTGAACACCACGTCGCACCCAGTAGTTCTCGCTGCTGTAGGTCTCGGTCGGGGAACGCGCTGCTGGCGCCGTACTTGTACAGGCCGTTGAACCGCCCGACGCCGTCCTGCGGCGCGAGCAGACGGCCCGCTCGATACACCGCTCGAGGCGAAGTAGCCGTCATCGCCGGTGTAGAAGCCCGGAGCTCGTGTGATACGACACGACGTAGTCGGTGTTCGGCGTGAGTGTCCACCGGCGTGCCAGAGCCTGCACTCTGCCATCCCGAGGCCGTCTCGCCCGTGAACGTCACCTGCGCGAGCAACGTGCCGCGTCGAACTCCACAGGCTGCCGACGTGGGTACCGGTGTTCTGCGAGTGCTTGTAGAAGCGCAGCGCCGTGACGCTGCCCGCAGCGCTCGTACGGAAGCGCGTGCCGAGCTCGACCGAAGCTCTGGATCTGCGTCGACGCCAGCCAGTCGGCGACTGCCGCCGGCCAGATCGAGCACGGGCAGGCAGCGCCGCCAACCGTGAACGACACGGTCGCCGGACGTGCTCTGCAGAGTTGCCGCTGTCGTCGACTGCGCGGACGCGCACGGTGGCGGCACCCGTGGTCGGCGTCGCCCAGACGTACGACCAGGTGCCGCGACCGGTGGCCGGATGCCAGGTCGCGCCGCCGTCGGTCGACACTTCGACTGCCGCGACCTGGCCGCCCGACGTCGCTCGCCGTGCCGCTGATCGTCGACCGCGTTCTGCGGCACGTTCGCGCCCGCCGCCGGCGAGGTGATGGCCACGGTCGGCGCGGTGCGCGTCGCTCGACGCGCGGCTGCGCCGTGAGACCCAGCCTGCAGGTTCGCCGGCTGGACGCTTCATGTCCGCGAACAGGTTCACCGTCGCCTGCTGCATGACGCTGGCTGATCGGCGTACCGGCACGGTCGTGATTCGCGTCGAGACCCCAGGTCCACTGCACCGTGCCGGCGCCGAAGACGCGCGCGCCGCTCGCTGTGCTTGGTACATCGTCAGCGCGTGGTTCGACGGTATCGCTCGCGTATGTCGAGCCGTAGTCCTGCAGCTTGTCGACGCCGCTCACCGTGGTGTCCGACAGGCGGAACAGGCCCGCCGGGCGCGCGCCGTTGTCGAGATCCGAATCCCACTCGTAGCCGAGCGTGCCGTCCGGCAACGTCGCCGTCTGCGAGCCCGTGAGGCTCGCCAGCGGCCGTGCCGCGCCACAGGCGCATCTTGCCTTCGGCCGCCGGGATCGACGATGCGCCGCGGTACCCGGAGTTCACCGTGAAGATCGTGCCGGTCAGCGCATTCTCCGGACGGCCGCCATCGGCCGGCGGGCTGAAGCGCGGATCGCGCCAGGTGCCGGTCCACGTCGGCGCGACGGATCGATCTTCGCGCCTGGCGTGCGTCTCCTTGTACGAGACCAGCGTGCGGTAGGCGGTGCCCGAGCCGTCGATGCTGTTTTCCCAGCGCGTCTTCCAGAACACTTCGTTGCCGCTGAAGAACGCCAGGTTGCACGCCGGCGTTGCGCGCGGCCTCGACGTTGGCGCGCTGCTGGCCGGACCAGTACTCGTCGTGGCCGACCGACAGGAACGCGCTGGTGGTTCGCGAGCAGCGCTGCGCGGCGCGATCGGTGTCGACGCCGGTGATGTAGCTGACGTCGTAGCCGTTGGCCTCGAGCCAGCGGACCATCGGGTACTCGGCGTTGAACACCCAGTCCTGGCCGCCGTTGACCGCCGCGCGTGTTGAACGGACGGTTGTAGCTCACCTTGTAGGCGCGGCCCGGATTCGTGCCCGGCGAACCGACGTACAGGCTGTTGCCGCCGTAGTTGTTGTAGGCCTGCCAGGTGGTGTCGGAGGTCTGGAACAGCAGGTCCGACGTGCTCGCGTCGTTGCGCACGATGAACACGATGTGGCTCGCGCCGCCGGTGTCGGTACGCACCGACCTTCGCGAAGTAGATGCCGGAGGTCGCCGTCGGCGGCACCGCCCACGAACCCGATACCGCCCAGTTGCCGCAGTCGATCAGGCCGGTCGAGGCCTGCGTGAGGCAGTTCGGCTGGTTCTGCGGCAGGGCTGGCCGACGGCGTCACGGTCGCGACAGCAATACGTAACTGAACGAAGTA
>ERZ1370068.8077-contig-6959_pt1 | contig 35850 bp, 39 predicted proteins | sample MGYA00561227_ERZ1370068 | MGnify/ENA primary metagenome ERZ1370068 (study PRJEB38410, sample SAMEA6850437) | metagenome | study: Metagenomic assessment of the ecological functions of the soil: analysis of the soil microbiota associated with the... | reverse complement strand
GTTACGTATTGCTGGTGTACTGCTCGGATTCCGCCACGAACACCAGCGGGCCGAGCGCGACCTGCGCAGGGCGGCCGAGCTGTACGACAGCGGCCGAGCTGGCGCCGCGCCGCCGGCCGAGACCCGGGCGAACCTCGGCTGGCTGGCCGCTCGGCGCGGTGATGTGGTGGAGCGCCCTGCGCTGGTGACCACTCGGCCATCGACGACCTCGACCGCCTCGGCGTGCCGAGCGGCGGTGACGCGCGCCAGCGCTCACCGAGCTGTATCTTGTCGGCGCGCCTGGTTGCGCGAGGCGGTCGACGTCGGCGAGGGAGCGCTCGCCGAGCTGCTGTCGCGTCGGGGTGCCGAGCTCGACGCCGCCGAACTCGGTCGCGCCTGGCCCAGGCAGCGCACCTTGCTCGGCACGCGCCACCGGCGAGGCCGCCGTCGGGGCCAGACCGGGCGCAAGCCGGCCTTCGTCGAGCAGGGCCGCCCGGCGTCGGGCGGCCCTCGCCCGCTACGTCGCCATCCGGGCCGGTGGGAAGCTGGGGCGAGCGACCCGGTCACCTGCTCGAGATGCGAAGCCGTCGCCGGTCGAGCTGGCCGGGCACGGGCTGGGCCGTGGCTGCGCTCGACGCCCGGCTCGCCGGGCGCGCCGCCCTCGCCCTCGACGACGGCTGAGCGGCCGACCGCTACCTGCGACGGCGCGGCGCGGCGGCGGCGGGGACCGGTCGGAGCCTGCGCAGCCGGGCGTGGCACGCCGAAGCCCTGCGCCGCCGGAGCCACGGCGACGACCCGGGGCGCACTGGCGGCGAAGCGCAGGCCGGACTGCGCGCGGTCAGCGGTCATGCAGGCGAGCGTCAGGGCCGACCGGAGCTGCGCTCGCACATCGCGCGGCTTCGGCCAGGAGCTGGCCGCGACGGGCCTGTCGATCGCCCTGCGCACGGGCACACCGGCGCAAGTGTTCGCCTGGGCCGAGCGCTGGCGCGCGGCGGGCTTGCGACTGACCGACCCGTGCGCGCGCGCCTACGACGACGAACTGGCCGGACTGCTCGACGAGCTGCGCGCCAGAGCAGGCGAGCCGTCGAGGCGGCCGCCGGCGAGGGCTGCGACGATCGGATCTGCTCGCTGCGCCAAGGCGACTCGAGCGGCGTCGTGCAGCAGCCGTTCCCGATCTGGCCGCCGGCAGGGTCGGACCTCGGTCGTTTCGAGGTCGCTGAGCGAGCTGCGCCGTGCTGGCCGGGCGGGCCTTCGTCGAGGTCGTGAGCTACGACGGCTCGCTCCACGCCGTCGTCGTCACCGAGCGGAGGTGACGCGCCACGACCTCGGCGCCGAGGCCGATGTCCAGCGTGAACTCGACGCCCTGCGTTTCGCCTTGCGGCGACTGGTGGCGGTGCACTCGACGTCGGCTCGCTCGCGCCAGAGCGCGGTCGACGGCGTCACGGTGGCCGCCAGCGGCTGGCCCGCCAGTTGGTAGATCCGATCGAAGCTCGGGTCGGCGACCGGCCCGTGATCATCAGCCCGACCGGTTCGTTACACACCGTGCCGTGGGCGCTCTTCACCCGCCGAGAGCCGCCACCCGTTGTCGGTGGTGCCGTCGGCGGCGGTGTGGATGGCGGCCGAGCGTCGCCTCGCCGACCGCGGCGCGCTGTTCGTGGCCGGGCCCGGCCTGCGCCACGCCGAGCCCGAGGTCGTCGAAGTGGCCCGCTCGTACCGCCGGGCCCGCACCCTCGTCGGCGCCGAGGCCACCGTGGCCGGCCACTTCGCGCCGGCTCTGGCGCGCAGTGGTCTGGCCCACCTCGGCCTGCCACGGCTCGTTCCGCAGCGACAACCCGCTGCTTCTCGTCGCTGCGTCTGGCCGATGGTCCCGCTCACGGTGCACGACCTGAGCAGCCTCGGCGACGATGCCGGAGCTCGATCGTGCTGTCGGCGTGCGAGTCGGGCTTGTCGGCGGTGGCGCCTGGTGACGAGCTGATGGGGCTGGCCAGCGCCTTTCTCGGCTCTCGGCGCTCGCGCCCTGATCGGGAGCGTCGTTCCGGTACCCGACGAACACGTGCGCCCGTTCATGGTGTCACTGCATCGCCGCTTGGCGCCGGTGACAGCGTGTCGTCCGCCTTGTCGGAGACGCAAGCAGCGTGGGCGCGCCGCCGACGACGACGCCGCCATCGCCGCTTTGGCGCTTCATCTGCCCCTCGGCGCCGGTTAAAGCCGCGCTGCCCGCCTGGCGTGGTGCGAGAGGATGACAGCCATGCAGGAGGAAGTCGCCGCCGCCGTGGCGGCTCCTACGGCTGCTCGACGGCTTCGTCATCGCGCCATCTGCTGTACGTGGCTGACGTGAAGCTGGGCATCGCCGAGATCCCTGGGCCGATGGCCCGAAGGTGGGTGCCAGAGATCGCCGAAGCGGTGGATGCAGGCCAGAGCGCTCGTGCCGGGTGCTGGAGGCGCCTCGTGATCGAGAGACGTCCTCGCCGAAGAGGACGATGGCCGGTTCTCCCTTACACCTGTCGGTGAATGCCTGGCGCCTCTCTGCGGGTTGCCGCCCCGTTCGAGGCGAGGTGTACTACCGGTCAGCCGCCGGGCTGCTCAGTACGGTGCTGAGCGGGGGACCAGCGTTCGAGCACGTCTTCGGTGAGCGCTTCTTCGAGCACCTCGCCCACAATCCTGAACACGACGCCGCGTTCGAGTTGTCCGCGGCCGGGCGTGCCGATCAGGAAGCGCGATACATCGTTGCCGCGTACGACTTCACCGACCTCCGCCGACTGGTGGACGTCGGAGGCGGTCGGGGCATCCTCCTCTCGGCCATCCTCCGTGCCGTCCCGAATCTCCGCGGACGCTGATCGACCGCCAGTCGGCGATTCCGGCGGCCCGGAACCCACCGTTGGACGCCGCCGCGGTAGGATGTCGTGCCGAGTGCGTCGCGGCGGACTTCTTCGACGCCCTGCCGACCGGTGCGGATGCGTATCTGTTGTCGCGTGTGCTCCACGACTGGGACGACAACGGCACGGCGCGCATCTTGGCAACGCGTCCGCCGGGCCATGCAGCCGGGGAGCCGGCTCCGCGGTCGTCGATGCGATCCTCCCCGAGCGGAGCTCACGACGGGCCCGCGGTGATCCGCATGGACATCCACATGCTCTCATGCTCTTCGGTGCCCGTGAGCGAACCGAGCGCAAGTTCAGGACCCTCCTGCAGGGCGCCGGATTCGAGGTGCAACGCCTCGTGATGACCGCGCTCCCCGCCGCCTCAGCCTCGAGCGAAGCAACGCCGCCTGGGACCTGCTGCATGTATGCACGCTGTGTGCACCCAGCAGCAGAAGGAAGCGAGACGGGGTTCTTACGTCGTAACTCTGCGGCTGAGGTCGACGGCGCGGGTGTCGAGGCCGCCGTGCTGGCTGACGAGTGGGTCCACGTCCGGCCCGACGCATCCGGTTGACCGAGGATGAGTGCGCCGCTGCGGCACTGGTAGTTGGCGGGCGCGGCGGGCGCGGGCCCGAGGAGCGGTGGTGGGAAGCGTCACGATGGGTTCCGCAGTCGTGGTCGAGGCCGTCGTCGTTGCTCGTCGAGGTGGGTGCTGTCGTCGTGGAGGTGGTCGGGGTGGTCTCCGTCGGGCGGGCCCGATCAGGCTCGTCCGTCGTGGACGGCAGCGGCCGGTGGCGGAGGAGACCAGATCCCGTCCGCGGGAACGGCAGACGAGGGTCGCCGCCAGCTCAACCGATCGCCGTAGACGCTGCGGCCCGTTGCGTGGTAGCTGCCGCGAACACTTTGCGACCGGCATCCCGCATCGACGCGTTCAGAACGCATCAGATCAGGGATGAAGTGCGCAGGCGGTAGGCAGCTCAAGCGCCGGCGCGACGCGCAGGTCAGCACCACTGACGGCCGAACCGTCGACGAGGCGGCACGTGGCGCAGCAACCAGATTGGCGCCGTGAGGCGCCAGCGACCTCTGGGACCTCGCACTCGGCCGGATCTCACCGGCCTCGACCAGCACAGTGTCGCCTCGGCGCTTCAGTACGGTGCCACAGCACGTCGGTGGCCGCGCAGCGCGGCGGAGGATCCGCGCGTGGCGCCGCCACCGCCCGGTGACGCCACTTCAGGGTCGACGCCCAGGCGGGCCTCGGGCGGCACCGGCAGGCTTCGCGCCGCTGAACCAGCCGGCGGCCAGATCGTTGGCCAGCGCCTCCGAAACGGGCACCGACGATACGGAGATACTCCCTGTTCAGGGTTGTACGACCAGATGGCGGCGGCGACACCTGCACGTGAGAAGAGTGAGATCACCAGCCGCCCGGCAGAGTAACGACCGCCAGCGAGCGTCTCGTCGAAGAGTATCCGCTCCGGGTCGGCCGCGTGTCGGCGTTTGCCGTCGGCGCCCCACGCGCCACGTGGAGGGGATGAACTGCATCGGGCCGACAGCGCGATCCGCGTCAGGTCGGTGTCCCATTCGCCGCCGTCGGTGTCGCCACCGATGGGAGGACCGAGTATCGGCGGTGGGGGTATCGCCGTTGGCATCGATACGGCCAGCGCCGTGGTTCGACTCGGTCCGACCGATGGCGGCCAGCAGTTCCCACCGCAGGCCGCACTTCGGTTGTTCTTCCTCGAGGCCCGCGCCGAGCGTCGTATGCGTCGTACGCCACGGTAGTGAGGCCCTCGATCGTGCTCTGACCGAGGCGGATCACGACCGTGATGAGATCGAGGTTGCGCCTTGCTGCAACTCGGTCTCGGTGTCGGTGATCTGCGGTCCGACGGCGGCCGAGGTCATTGGCGATCTGTTGCTGCGCGGCCACCGCCTGGAGCAACTCGGCGTCGGCTTGTGTTCGCGCCTGGGCCGCCGACCGTGCGATGTGTTCACGTTCCTGGGCGACGATGTGCACCATGGTGACGCCCCAGACGGCGTCGCCCGGTGACTGGCGAAGAGCGAGCGAATGATGGCTTCCTGGCTGGCCGATGGATCACCGAACATGTAGCGCTGGTCAACGCCTGCTGGCGCCTTGAGAAGCGTGTCGGTGGCGACCCGCGTGGCGTCGCCGAGCAAGGCGCCGCCGGTCCTCGGTGGCCTGCGTGGCCGCGGCCAGTTGGTTCTGCAGGTCGACCTGGCGGGCGTTGAGCGCCGTCAGGCTGTCGCGCAACGATCCGGCTCGCACGGCGGCGGCGTCGATTGTGGCCGGCGTCTCCGGACCGAGCGCGACTTGATCAGGTGACCGCCCTTGGGCGTCCCCTGGCGTCGTGGTCGTCGTAGCGGGGGCGACCAACATGAGTGGGACGAGTGCGCGCTACGAGCCGTCTCCGCCATATCCACGTGACGTGAGCCTATGCGAGGATGTCCCGCTCAGGCGGCAGCGGGCACTACTCGTAGTAGCGGGTGATCACCTCGGCGACGCAGGACGGCTTCGGCGCGCCCATCGACCTCGAAGGAGAACTCGGTCGTCACTTGGGCGCCGCCAGCTATTTCGTCGACGCCGAGCAGCTTCACCCCGAGGCGCAGTTTCGAACCGACCGGGACGGGCGACGGGAAGCGGACCTTGTTGGCTCCGTAGTTGACGCCCATGGAGATGCCTTTCACCACCATCACCTGCGGAGCGAGCATGGGTCCGAGCGAGAGCGTGAGATACCCGTGCGCGATCGGGCCACCGAAGGGTGACTCCTTCTTGGCCCGCTCCACATCGACGATGGATCCACTGATGGTCGCCGGTCGCGTCGGCGAAGGCGTTCACCTTCTCCTGGGTGATGTCGACGAACTCGCTGTATCCGAGGTGATCGCCGGCGCGGCTCTTCAGGTCGGCCAGGCCGTTGATGACTGTGGTCATGGCGGCGATCCTCTCATTTGACGGGCTGAATGGTAGAAACACGGCTCATGGGGATTTCCTGAGCATCTGCGCGGCCGTACAGCCCGACAAGCCGGCCGTGATCGAGCATCCACCAGGCGTTGACGCGGTCGTCGTCACCTTCGCCGAGTTGGAGGAGCGGGCGAACCGCTTGGCCAACGCCCCTCATCGCTCTCGGCTCCGGTCCGGGGCAGAAGGTGATTTGGTGCGGTCCGAACTCGCTCGGAGTCGTCGATGTAGTGAACGCGGCGCGCAAGGTCGGTGCGACCGCGGTGCCGCTGAACTACCGGCTGTCTCCCGAAGAAGCGGCGTACGTCACCGACCACTGCGACGCCACTGATCGTGCTCGTCGATGCCGAGTACGCCGAGCTGTTCCGTGCGATTCGCGCCGACATCCCGAAGGTCACCCATGTGCTCGTGTACGGCGGCGAGCCGCTCGAGGGTCAAGAGTCGGTGGAGAAGCTCACGGCGAGCGCCGGCCACCGCACCACCCGAGCGCGACGCCGAGGTGGCCGCGACGATGATCTACACGTCGGGCACCACCGGCAAGCCGAAGGGCGCTGCTGCGAGCGCACCGCCGATCCGCTCAGGCCGTCGCCGCTGCTCGGCCTCATCGGCTACGCGCCCGACGACGTCTACATCACGACGGGTCCGCTCTATCACTCAGGTCCCGGCGGGTTCATGGGCCATCGCCCAAGCGCTCGGCCAGACCGGTGGTCCTGCAGCGCAAGTTCGATCCGGAGGATTGGCTGCGCCTCGTCGACAACTACCGCGTCACGGCCGACGTTCTCGGCGCCCACGCCGATCCGCATGATCTGCTACGCTGCCCGACCGAGGTGAAGGCGCGCTACGACCGCGTCGTCGATGAAGCGGATGATCGCCAACGCCGCGCCGTGGAGCTTCGCGCTGAAGCAGCATGTACCTCGCCGACTTCCCGCCGACTCGCTGTGCGAGGTCTACGGCTCGACCGAGCTCGGCGTCAACACCGTGCCTCGCGCCGGACGATCAGCTGCGCAAGCCCGGCTCGTGCGGTCAAGCCGGCGCCGATGGTCGAGATCGCGCTGTTCGACGACGACGGCAACGAGGTCACCGGCATCGGGCCCGGACCATCCCGGCGAGCTGTTCGTGCGCTCGCCGAGATGTTCGCCGACTACTACAAGCAGCACGACAAGTTCCTCGCCGACCAGCGCAACGGCTTCCAGACGGTGGGCGACATCGCGTACCGCGACGACGAGGGCTTCTACTACATCTGCGACCGCAAGAAGGACATGATCATCTCCGGCGGGATGAACATCTATCCCGCCGAGATCGAGGCCGCGCTCGAGCTGCACCCCGACATCTACGAGGCCGCGGTGTTCGGCATTCCGTCGGAGGAGTGGGGCGAGCTCGTCCACGCCGTGGTCGTGCGGCGCTCCGGATCGACGGTGGGCGCCGAGGAGATCCAGTCGTTCGCTCGCGCGACCACCTGGCCCGCTACAAGATCCCGCGATCGTTCTCGTTCTCCGAGGAGCTACCGAAGACCGGGTCGGGCAAGGTCTTGAGCGCGGCTGCGCGCGCGTACTGGGCCGGTCACGACAGCAAGGTCTGAACCGCTACGCACCCACCGCGTGGTAGCCACCGTCGACGTGGATCATCTCGCCCGTGGTCATCGGGAACCAGTCCGACAGCAGCGCGACGCACGCCTTGGCGACCGCGGTCGAGTCGTTGCACGTCCCAACCGAGCGGAGCGCGGTCGCCCCACACGTCCTCGAACTGCGAGAAGCCGGGGATCGACTTGGCCGCCATCGTGCGCACCGGGCCGGCGGCCACCAGGTTCACCCGGATGCGCCTGCGGACCGAGCTCGCGGGCGAGGTAGCGCGACGTCGACTCGAGCGCCGCCTTGGCGACGCCCATCCAGTCGTAGGCGGGCCACGCGACCGTGGCGTCGAAGTCGAGCCCGACGATCGACCCGCCGTCGGTCATGAGCGGTACGAAGCGCGTCGACGAGCGCCTTGCAGCGAGTACGCGGACACCTGCAGCGCCACGACGACGTCGTCCCAGCTGGCGCCGATGAAGGTCGCCGCCCAGGCACGATGGCGGGCGCGAACGCGATGGCGTGCAGGACGCCGTCGACCCGGTCCCCACCGCGCGGCCACCGTCGGCCCGACCGTCGACACGTGGTCGGGGTTCGGTCACGTCGAGCTCGAGCACGGCCGCCGGAGCGTCGGCGAGCTTGCGGGCCGTGCGCTCGGTGAGCGACAGCCCGCGGCCCGGCCCCGGTGAGCACGATCTCGGCTCCTTCCTCCTGTGCCAGCTTGGCCACGCCGAAGGCGAGCGAGGCGTCCGGTCAGGACGCCGGTGATCACGATGCGTCTTGCCGTCGAGGAGACCCATGCCGGGCGACGTTAGCCAGCGCATCGTGGCTTCGATGGGTGAGGACGTGGTGTTCGTCAAGGCTTCCGCCCCATGCGCATCGGCATCCTGGGCGGAACGGGTCCGGCAGGTACGGCCCTCGGCGCCCGTCTGCGTCCGATCGGCTACGAGGTCGTCGCTCGGCTCCCGCTCGAAATACCGGGCGATGGAGACGGTCGACGAGCATCCTGGGCCAGTGGCCCGACTACGAGCTCGACATGACCGCGGCCGACAACGAGGCGGCGGCCGACGCCGACTTGGTCGTGCTCGCGCACTCCGTGGGACAGCGCGGCGACGCACCGCGCACGTGCTGCGCAGAGTCAGCCTCGACGGCAAGGTCGTGGTGAGCATGGCCAACGCGCCTGGTGCGGGTCGGTCAACGAGTTCCAGCCGCTCGTGCCGCCGCGGGCTCGGTGGCCGCTCACGTCCAGGCGGCCGTGCCGCAGTGCCGCGTCGTCGCCGCGTTCCACCACCTGCCGGCGCACCGAGCTCGGCCATCTCGGACGAGCCGATCGACATCTGACGTGCTGATCTGCTCGCGACGATCCGAGCGCCGATCGAAGATCGTCTCCGAGATCGTCGACAAGCATCCCGGGCTGCCGCCCGCTCGATGCCGGGCGAGCTCTCCAACGCCACCGCCATCGAGGCGTTCACGGCCGTGCTGCTCCAACTCAACGTGCGCTACAAGACCCGGGTGGCCCCGAAGCTGACGGGCATCCGCGACCGAGGCGCTGAGCTGATGCGTGCTCTTACGACACGGCCCGCCAAGCGGTCGTGCCGTTCGAGCCCGGCCCGGTCTGGTCACGATGTACACGTGCGGCATCACGCCGTACGACGCGACCCACCTCGGTCACGCCGACCGTCTACGTGTTCTACGACGTGCTGCAGCGCCGACTGCGCGACCTCGGCCACGACACGCAAGTGCGTGCGCAACGTCACCGACGTCGACGACCCGCTGTTCGCACAAGGCCCGCGAGCTCGGCGTGCACTACCTCGACCTGGCGGCCGGCGAGGAGGCGCGGTTCGACGCGACATGGAGGCGCTCGAACGTGCTGCCCGCTGTCATCGAGCCGCGGGCGTCGTCGGCCATCCCCGACATCCGCGGCTTCATCGGCATGGTGCTCGACCGCGGCCACGCCTATCGAGGCCGGCGGCGTCGGTGTACTTCGACGTCGTCGCGTTCGCGTCGCTTCGGCGCGGTCGAGCCACTACACGCGACGAGCAGATGCTCGGCTCGCCGCGCGAGCGCGGCGGCAACGTCGACGACCCGCACAAGCGGCACCCGCTCGACTTCGTGCTGTGGCAGCCGTCGGCCGACGACGAGCCGTCGTGGGAGACGATGTGGGGCCCGGGCCGGCCCGGGCTGGCACATCGAGTGCTCGGCGCTGGCGCTGCGCGAGCTCGGCACCACCATCGACCTGCACGGCGGCGGCACCGACCTGATCTTCCCGCACCACGAGTGCGAGCGGGCGCAGAGCGAGGCGGCGACCGGCGAGCCGTTCGTGCGCCACTGGATGCACGTCGGCATGGTGCGCATGGACGGCGAGAAGATGTCGAAGAGCCTCGGCAACCTGGCGTTCGTCGATGCAGCTCCGCAAGGACGTGGGATCCCCGAGCCATCCGCCTGGCCATCATGCGAACACCACTACCGGCGACAGTGGGAGTGGGACGACGAGCTCGATGCCGCGCCAACGCCCGCCTCGAGCGTTGGCTCGCGGTCCGGTGCGGGCCCAGGACAGATCGCCTCGACGAAGTGCGCGCCGCCCTCGACGACGACCTCGACACGCCCGGTGCGCTGGCCGCGATCGACGACGCGTCCGACCGCGGGCGAGGTCGGCGGCGGCGGCGGCTGCTGGGCGTGTCGTGCTTGATCTGACGGCGAGACGAGTATTGACTGCTCCAGTCTGCCGGAACCTGTTCGTAGGACGATCTACGTCAGGAGCATCGAGAGCACCAACGACGTTGCAGGACAACTAGCGCGGCGGTCGCCGCCGTGGCTCGAGCGCCTGTGGGACTTCACTCTCGAGGGCTTCGACCGCCTCCCTGCCGACGGCCCGGCGATCCTGTGCCCGAACCACGTCAGCTTCCTCGACTCAGCGTTCCTGATGCTGCACGGTGCCTCGGCGCATCAGCTTCGTCGGCAAGGCCGGAGTACATGGACTCGTGGAAGACCCGTCGCCTCTTCCCGGCGCTCGGCATGATCCCGATCGATCGCGCGGCGGCGACCGGTCACGGGCGGCGCTCGATGCCGCCGAGGCAGTGCTGCGCCGTGGCGAGCTGTTCGGGATCTTCCCGGAGGGAACCCGCAGCCGCGACGGCATGCTGTACCGAGGCCACACCGGCGCCGCTCGGCTGGCCCTCGAAGGTCGGTTGCCCGGATCTTTCCCGTCGGGCATCGATCGGCACCGACGATCCAGCCGCCCGGGGCGAAAGCGCCGCAGTCTCCGCAAGCGCGTGCACGATCCGGATCGGCCGCCCGATCAACGTCGAGCACGATTCCGCAACCGGCGACGACCGCCTGGTGCTGCGTCGGGTGACCGACGAGCTGATGTACGAGATGCGTGACCTGACCGGCCAGGAGTACGTCGACCAGTAACGTACCAAGCGCCCGGAAGAGCGCGGCCGAGACGCGCATCCGGCCGCCGGTCCGTCGTCGAACGCCCCTCGAACTCAGCACCGTTTGAATGCAGCGCCTCTTCGGCGCCGCCCGCTGCGCTCGAGCAATCGCGTACATGCTCGCACGCCGCCGCATTGCGGCGGCACGCGTGGCAACGCCGCCCGATTCGCGGTCTCGGTGGTCCGCAGGTGCGACCAGTAGGCTGGCCAGCCGCTATGGCAGACATCACGATCACGCTCCTGGACGGCTCGACGCTCCCGATGCCGCAGGGCGTGACCACTCGACCTCGCCGCTGCCATCGGCCCCCGGCTGGCAAAGACGCCATCGCCGCCACCATCGACGGCGACGAGTGGCCGATCTGCAGGCGCCACTGGCCCGACGGCGGACGGTCGCCATCGTCACGCCGGCGACCGTGAGGACGGGCGCCACGTCCTGCGTCACTCGACGGCGCACGTTCTGGCCCAAGCCGTCACGCAGCTGTTCCCGGGCGCCAAGTACTCGATCGGCCCGGCCATCGACGAACGGCTTCTACTACGACTTCGACCTTCCCGATGGGCGCACGTTCTCCGACGACGACCTCGCCGCCATCGAAGCCGCATGCGCGAGATCGTCGAGGCGGACCAGCCGTTCGATGCGTTCCGAGCTCGACGCCGCGATCAGCGCTCGAGCTGTTCGCCGACCAGCCGTACAAGCAGCGAGATCATCGAGCGGGCGGCGGCCGCGCAGGTCGATGCGATGACAGTGGCGAGGTGCGGCGTCGGCACCGGTGAGCCAGTGCTACCGCAACACCGCACGGAGTTCGTCGACCTCTGCCGCGGCCCGCACGTGCCGTCCACCGGCCGGCTCGGCCGCTTCAAGCTGACGAAGGTCGCCGGCGCGCATTGGCGCGGGCAACGAGAAGGCTCCGATGCTGCAGCGCATCTACGGCACGGCGTGGGAGAGCAAGGCGCGCGCTGGCGGAGCACCTGCATCGCCTGGAGGAAGCCGAGAAGCGCGACCACCGCAAGCTCGGCGGCCGAGCTCGATCTGCTTTCGCTTCCCGCACGAGCTCGGCGGCGGTCTCGCGATCTGGCACCCGAAGGGTGCGATCGTGCGCAAGCTGATGGAGGACTACAGCCGCCAGCGCCACGCAGGACGGCGGCTACGAGTTCGTGTACACGCCGCACCTCACCAACGGTCGACGCTGTTCGAGACGTCAGGCCACCTCGACTGGCTACAAAGACGGCATGTACCCGCCGATGGAGCTGGACAACGGCACCGTACTACATGAAGCCGATGAACTGCCCGATGCACTGCCTGATCTTCCGGCAGCCGGCAGCGCAGCTATCGCGAGCTGCCGCTCGCGGCTCTTCGAGCTGGGCACCGTCTACCGCTACGAGCGGGCGGGCACGTCTGCACGGCCTGCATCGCGCATCCGTGGCTTCACCCAGGACGACAGCCACATCTTCTGCACCGAGGAGCAGATGCCCGGCGAGATCGCGTCAGCTTGCTCGAGCTTCGTGCTGCAGCGTGCTGCGCGCGCTCGGCTTCGACGACTTCGACGGCGAACCTGTCGACTCAAGATCCCGAGAAAGTCGCGTCGGCGCCGACGACGAGTGGGACGAGGCCACCGAAGCGCTGCGCGCCGCGTCGACGAGGCGGAGGGCCTGCCGATACGAGATCAAGATGAAGGCGACGGCGCGCTCTACGGACCGAAGATCGACATCGACGTGCGCGACGCCATCGGTCGCGCGCTGGCAGCTGTCGACGATCCAGCTCGACTTCAACATGCCGCGAGCGCTTCGAGCTCGAGTACGTCGGCGCCGACAACGCGCGCCACCGGCCGGTCATGATCCACCGCGCTCCTGTTCGGTTCGATCGAGCGCTTCTTCGGCGTCCTGTCGAGCACTACGCCGGCGCCTTCCCGACGTGGCTGGCGCCGGTGCAGGTCAGCGTGCTGCCGGTCGCCGACCGGCCACGAGGCCTACGCCGCCGACGTCGGCCGATCGGTTGCAACGCCGAGGGCTTCGCGCCGAGCTCGACCGGGCCGACGACAGCATCGGCAAACGGATCCGCGATCGGCCAAGCTCGAGAAGGTCCCCTACGTGCTGGTCGTCGGCGACGCCGACGTGGCCGCACGGCACGGTCGGCGTCAACACGAGGGGACAGACCAGTCGAGGTGACGGCGTGACGGTCGAGGATTTCGTCGCCCGGCTGCGGGCCGACGTCGCGGTGTCGAAGATCAGCTGAGTGACGGCGTGCTGGAGCATCTCTGGGACGGGTTGGCGCGCCAGTTACGTCGCTTCCGTCACGCCTGCCGAGACGAGCCGCCCGGCGGCCGGTCCGTTGTTCACGCAGGATCCTGCAGTCGGGTCTGCCCGACGACGAGCAGACGAACATCGTCCATCGCGGCGCGCCGTGCTTCGCCATCCTCAACGCCTACCCGTATGCCGTCGGTCAGCACGATCGTGCTGCCGTACCGCGAGGTGGCTGCGCTGGAGGATCTCGACGCCGGCCGAGGCAACGGAGTTGTGGGCGACGGTCACCGACGCCGTCCGGGCGCATCAAAGCACGCCTACCAGCCCCGAGGGGCGTGAACGTCGGGTCTCAACATCGGCCGTCCGGCCGGCGGCAGCGTGAGCGCAGCACCTGCACGCCCACATCGTTCCGCGCTGGACCGGTGACTGCAACTTCACGACGGCGGTCGGCCAACACGCGACGTTGCCCGAGGATTCTGGTCACCACGGCGGCGCGGATTCGCGACCGGCCGCCGGCTCAGTACGGTTCACAACCGTGGCTGACGACGGCGCACCTGACGCGGAGTTCGCGACGAACTGCCCTCCGATCTCGACGCCAGCGCATTCGTCGGCCCGCGACCAGTTCCCCGACAACAGTCGTCGTCGCATACCCGGGTTCATCTACCTCGGCATCGCCGCGCCGTGCATGCTCGTGTGGTTGCTCTGCCGAGGCCACGACCCGGTGCCTCGTGAACGGTGGGTTCGTGCTGGCCGCCGTTCCTCTGCGGCGGTGGGTGCCTTCAGCCTCTCCGGCGCCGTGGCGTATGACGATCGACGAGCGCGAGGCGCTCGTGCGAGCGACGCAGGCACTGCGGTTTCGCCGTCGGCCGCGCGCCGGCCCAACAGGTGGCGGGGCCTTCCGCAGCCGCCCGACGTGGCGCGTGCTGTGCTACTCGGCCGAGGACCCGCCGACTCGCCGTAGTGGTTTCGGCCCTCGTCGACGCGGTCGACGGCGCGCGCGTCGAGCACCTCGTGGAGGACAACCCCGGAGAGCTGGGGTAGTGGTTGAGGTCTCGCTTCTGCGATCATTGCGGGCGCGCTTCGGCGGCGCAGCGGGGTTAGCTCACCGCCTCTCGATCTGGCGCAGGTTGACCGCCAGCCGCGAGGGCGCTGGTGGCCGACCGCGCCGAGGATGCGGTCATCCCACTTGTCGGCCGGCGTGGCGGTGATGTCGGGCGGCGACCGCCTGGCCGGTGGCGGCCGAGATCGGCGCTGACCCCACCTGTCAGCGGCGTCGTTGACCGTGGCGTCAACGCGCCGATGCGGGCCGGGCGGCGGCCGATCTCCGGAGGCCTCGCTCAGGATGTCCTGGAGACGCCGGGCGAACGATCGAAACGCCACCGCGAGGTCGGAGGGCGTCGTGTCGGCCATCTCAGGCGGCGAAGCGGCGCGAGCGCGGCCTGGCCTTGTCGACGAGGTGAGCCGGCAGCGTGTCGTAGTGGTCGTGCTGCGCCGAGAAGCGTCCTCGCCCGCCGGTCATCGAGCGCAGGTCGATGGCGTAGCGCATGATCTCCGGACGTGGGCACGAGGGCCGACGATCTCCTGTTCGCCGTCCCGACCGTCGTCGGTGCCCTGGACCCGACCGCGGCGGGCGTTGATGTCGCCCATCACGTCGCCCTGGTAGCTGTCGGCACGGTCACGTCGAGCGAGCGAGACCGGCTCGAGCACGATCGGCGCCGGCCTTGGCCATCGCCTCCTTGAAGCCGAGCGAGCCGGCCATCTTGAAGCTCATCTCCGACGAGTCGACGGAGTGGTACTTGCCGTCGAAGCACGTCGACCTTCACGTCGACGACCGGGAAGCCGTAGCACGCCGCCGCTGGCCATCGTCTCCTCGATGCCCTTCGCGACCGCGGGGATGAACTGGCGCGGGATGGCGCCGCCGACGATCGTGTCGACGAACTCGAAGCCGCCGCCGCGCGCGAGCGGCTCGACCCGCAGGAACGCCGACGCCGAACTGCCCGTGGCCGCCGGACTGCTTCTTGTACTTGCCCTCGGCCTCGCGCCTTGCCGGTGATCGTCTCGCGGTAGGGGACCCGCGACTTCCTCGGTGTCGACGCTCGACGCCGAACTTGCGGGCGAGTCGCTCGAGGGCGACGGCGAGGTGGGTCTCGCCGGTGCCCCGCAGCAGCGTCTGATGGGTCTCGTCGTTGCGCTCGAGCGACGGAGCGCCGGGTCCTCGGCCTGGAGGCGCTGCAGAGGCGACGGACAGCTTGTCGTCGTCGGCCTGCGGTGCGGGCCTTGATGGCCAGGCCGAGCACGGCCGGTGGTGGCTCGGTGCCGGCGACCCGCACGGGCGTGCCCTTGGGCGCCAGCGTGTCGCCGGTGTCGGTGTTGGACAGCTTCGCGACGGCGCGCGATGTCACCGGCGACGCACGCTGTCGACGCCGGCTGCTGCTCCTTGCCGCGCAGGTGTGAAGAGGCCGTGCAGCCGCTCGTCGGACGCTCGATCGCGGGTTGACGAGGTGGTCGTCGGGCTTCACCGTGCCCGACAGCACCTTGAACAGCGAGAGCTGGCCGACGTACGGGTCGGCGATCGTCTTGAACACGAACGCGAGCGGCTGGCCGCCGGCGTCGGCGTCGACGTCGACTGTCGCGCGTCACCGGCCGCAGTGACGCGTGACGGGGCGGTCGGCGGGCGATGGCCCGATCTCGCAGATGAAGTCGGCCAGCCGGTCGATGCCGACGCCGGTGAGCGGCCGAGCCGCACACGCACCGGGAACATCGATGCCGTCGAGCACGCTCGTGCGCCAGCGTGCGCTCGAGCTCGCTCGACGGTCGGGACGTCGCCCGACAGGTAGCGCTCGAGCTGCTCGTCGTCGGCCGACGACGATCTCCCTCGACGAGGTCGTCGTGCACCTCGGTGCTCCTCGCTCGGCGATGTCGTCGGGGATCTGCCTCGGTGCGGTGCTTGCCGTCGGCGTCGTAGACGAAGGCCTTGTCGGTGAGCAGGTCGGCCACGCCGCGCGAACGCGGCCTCCTCGCCGATCGGCAGCTCGAGCGGTGCGATGCCGGCGCCGAACGTCGACCGCGAGCTGGTCGAGCGTGCGGTGGAAGTCGGCCCGCTGCTCGGTCGAGCTTGTTCACGAACACCATGCGCGGGGCGCCGGCGCTCGGCAGCGCCGCCACACCATCTCGGTCTGCACCTCGACGCCGTCGACCGCGCTCACGACGAACACCGCGAGGTCGGCCACGCGACAGCGCGGCGTCGCACGTCGCCGACGAAGTCGGCGTAGCCCGGCGTGTCGATGAGGTTGATCTTGTAGGTGTCGCCGCTGCGCCAGCCACTCGAACGGGGCGACGGCGAGCGAGATCGACATCGTGACGCTTGACCTCCCTCCGGCTCCGTGTCGCACACCGTCGTGCCGTCCTCGACCGCGGCTGGCCCAGCCAGCGCCACCCGATCGCACGAGCAGCGACTTCGGCGAGCGTGGTCTTGCCGCTGCCGCTGTGGCCTACTACAGCCACGTTGCGGATCTTGTCCGTCGCAAAGCGGTTCATCCCCTGTCGGACCCCCATCGAGCAGTCGAACGTGCCGGTGCGCGGCGCTGGTACCGGTCCGAAGGGCGTACGCTCACGGGCGACGCCCGGTAGAGTGGCCGTGATGTTCGGGACGGCCGCTTCCGAGTGCCTTTCGAGCGGGCCGTGAAGCTGGTCGGCAACGGGCTTCGCCGCGAACCGGGTTGTCCCCTCGACCACCTGACCATTATCGGCCTGGTCGCGCGGTAGCCGCTGCCGTGGTGATCGGGCACCGGCACCCCATCGGCGCGTCCTGCTCGTCGTGTTGGCCGCGGTGCCCGATCTGCTCGACGGGCGCTGGCCAGCGTCGGGGGCCGCGAGTCAGCGCTGGCGCGCCTCTTCGATTCGGTCGCCGATCGTGTGACCGATGCCCTGATGTTCGGCGGTGTGGCCTGGTATGTCGGCGACCGCTACGGCGCCCACGCCGCGATGGTGCCGTTTGCCATTCTGGCCTTGTCGTCGCTGATCTCGTACCAACGCGCCAAGGCGGAATCGCTCGGCCTCGGCCAGGCGGCGCTCATGGAGCGGCCGAGCGCATCATCGTGTTGTGTTTCGGGTTGGTGTTCAACTCCATACCTCATGCCCACGCTGTGGTTCATGCTGACCCTGCTGGTCGTCACCGCGGTGCAGCGCTTCGTGAAGGTGTGGAACCAGGCGAGCCCCGCGCCTGTCGTGATCGAGCGCCGGGTGTTGCGGCGCACGCGGCGCACTGCGCGCCACGCCGCCACGCTGAACGGCCGCAACGAGTTCCGCCGCCGCCGTCCCTGACGTTGCCTTCCGAGTTGTCCTCGCCCGCCTCGCCAACGATCGCTCGACTGCGCGATCGCGCGACGCCCGACGCGCATCGCTTCTGATCGTTGGCCGCTCAGGTCACGCCGGGCATTCTCGCCGACGCCGGCGCGCCGATGCTCGGCATGGGCCTGCCTCGCCGGGATGCGTGACAAGCGGGCGATCATCGAACGGCACCTGCTTCGTGTGCAGCCGCAGTTGCGCGGGCCGGAACTGGCGCGCCGTTTACGAAGCATTCCAGTCCTACGCCCGCTACTACGTGGAGACGTTTCGTTTGCCGTCACTGAGCCAGCGCCAGATCCAAAACGGCATCGTCGTGTCGGGGCTCGGGAGCACCTTTACGAGCGGGCTCGAGGGTGGCAAGGGGTCATCCTGGCGTTGCCGCACCTCGGTGGCTGGGAGTGGTTGGTCGATGGGTGGCCGATCAGGGCCACCCTGATAACCGTCGTGCGTCGAAAGCCCCTCGAACCGCCGGAGCTGCCCGAATGGTTCGCTGGTCTGCGTGAGTCGCTCGGCATGCACGTCATCCCTCGGCGACGGCGCCGGAACCGCGGTCATCAAGGCGCGTTGAAGGCGAACACCATCGTCTGCCTGCTGTCCGATCGCGACATCGGCGGGGGCGGGGTATCGGTGGAGTTCTTCGGTGAGCGCACCAGGCTCCCGGCCGGCCCCAGCAGCGCCTCCGTTGCGCACGGGTGCGCCGGTCTTGCCCGCGGCCGTCTACTTCACGACGCCGCGACGGCCATCGGGGGCTCGTCTCGTCCGCCGTTGGCTGAGCGGTCGGCAGGGAACGCTCCGCGCAGGATCGTCGCCCGCGCGACGCAGGCTCTGGCCCACGAGTTGGAAGGTCTCATCCGCCGGGCACCGACGCAATGGCATCTCTTCCAGCCGAACTGGCCCTCCGACCCCCGGATACGGGGACTGAGGTTCGGCCCGGCGGACAGCGCCGAGGAGGACAACGCCCACTCTCGGTCGTCGCCCGCCACGTTCCTGAGGTTTCCTGATCGTTTGCCGTCTTGACCGTTGCCCCTGCATCGTTGTCGGCCCTACCATCCGGCGGCTGGGGAACGGCGTGAGGAAAAGTGACGGGATTCGTGCGGACAACGAAGAAGCGCGGTGGCGCGCCGATCGTGCTGGCGGTGACCTTCGGCTCGCCGGTGTGCTGGTGGCACCGGGCGGGCCTCGGCGGCGCCGTGGACGGTGACCCCCTGAGCGCGGAGCCTGACGCCGGTCCAACTGGCGCAGAACCTCGTGGGTCCCGGCATCACGGTCACCACTCGGCCACCTTCACCGGTGCCAACGTCGCGCGCTGGAACGTTCAACGATCCCGCAGCGTCGGTGGGTCTCGCCAGCGGCATCGTGCGCTGTCGAGCGGCAACGTGCAGGACGTGATCGGGCCGAACGACGCCGGCAACAGCGGTGTAGACCTCGGTACGGCCGGCTCGACCGCAGCTCAACACCCTGGTCGCGTCCAACACCACCCAGGACGCGGCGGTACTCTGACGTCAGCTTCACGCCGACGAACGTCCAGCTCGCCATCAACTACGTGTCTCGCGTCCGGACGAGTACCTCGAAGTACCGTCAACACGGAGTTCAACGACGTATTCGCCTTCTACGTGAACGGTGTCAACTGCGCCCTCACACCCGGCACGGTTAATCCCATCGCCATGTCAACACCGTGAACCCGGGTCGAACGCTTTTCTACGTTCCCAACGAGCCGGCCACCGTACGACACTCAGTTCGACGGACTTCACCGTCGTGCTGACTTGCCGCCGCTGTCAATCCGGGCGTGCCGAACACGTTGCGCCTCGCGATCGCCGATACGAGCGACGGCATCCTCGACTCCGCCGTGGTTCCTGCAGGCAAACGGCGTTCCTCCAACCCGATCGGACCGCTGCAGCCGATCACCCCGAACCGCCTCCTGACACCCGGTTCTCTTCGCCGGGCCGGCCTGTCGACGAGTTCGCTCGCACCGCAGTCGATCATTCCCGCCGGTCAGTCGATCAGCCTCAAGGGTCACCGGCGGTGAAGTACCCGAGACCGCTGGCGGTTGCCCTGAACGTCACTGCGGTCGATGCCGCCGGCCGGCGGCTTCCTCACGATCTACGCCGATGGGCGCCGCAGCCGAACACGTCGAGCGTCAACTTCTCGCCGGGAGAAGCGTCGCCGAACGCGGTGCTCACGCAGGATCGGTACCGGCGGGCGCGCCCGCATCTTCGCCAGCGTCAACGTGAACGTGATTGTCGACGTAAGTCTGGCTGGTTCGGAACCGGTGGCCGCGATCGTCTCTTCTACCGTCGTTCCCGACCGATTGATCGACACTCGCTTCGCCGGTGGTCCTGTCGCGGCCCAGCACGTGCTCGACGTCCAGGTCGCGGAACGCTTCGGGTGCCTGTCGGTACCACCGCGGCCGTCCTGAACGTGACGGCAACCGGCGCGGTCTGCGCGCGCTATCTCACCGTGTACCCATCGGACAAGGCGACCCCAATGTCTCGGCCGTGAACTTCCTGGCCGGCGATGCCCGGCCGAACACCGTGATCGCACCGCTCGGACCCGACGGCAAGATCAAGGCCTTCGCCTCGGAGAAGACCGACGTGATCGTCGACGTGATGGGCTGGTTCGGACCGGCCGGCCAGACGGAATACGTCGAGGTGCCGTCGCAGCGGTTGTTCGACAGCCGCCAGGCGACCAATGGCGGGGCCAAACTCGCGGCCGGGCAGAAGAAGGATCTGTTGGTGGTCGGCGCGTTCGTCCCGCCGAACGCGGTCCGTGGTGCTCAACGTGACGATCGCCGAGCCCGACGCCAGCGGCTTCGCGACCGTCTACCCGGAGGCGCGTCACAACCGAACACGTCGAACCTCAACTATCGGGCCGGTCAGACGATCCCCAACGCAGTGATCGTGGGTCTCGGGCCGACGGGAACGGTCACCGTGTTCACCTTCGTCCTCCGCCCACCTCCTCGTCGACGTGGTCGGCTACTTCGCCTGATCCTGGCTTGTGCAGAAACCCGCCGTATGGGCGGGTTTCTGCACAAACGGGATTGATGGCACACTGAGCCCGGCCTCGCGGCGGCGGAAATCGGGACAAGCGGAGGCGGCATGCTCGCAAGGAAGTCGTCTCGTCGGCGCGCTGTCGTCGCCTGTGATCGGTGTCGGGCTGGCACCCCCGGCGGCCCACGCCACCGTGCCGGCCGAACTGCGGCGTGGCCCATCTGTCACCGGACACGCCGCCGATGGACGTACACTCACGCCTTCGACGGCAGCGAGAGCTCGTGCTGCCCGCCCTCTCGTTCGGTCAGGTCTCCGAGTACATGCCGCTCAATCCGGGCACCTACCAGTTCGGGTTCCGCCCCGCGGCACGCCGTCGGTCCAGCCGCCCGTCGTGATCTTCTCGGCGACCGTCGCCGAGGGCGGCGACTACATCGCTCGCCGTGCTCGGCCAGATCGCCAACCTCAAGACGACGCTCGTGAAAGACGACAACTCGGCGCCCGCCGCCGGTTCGGCGAACGTCCGTCTGGTCCAGGCCGACAGCACGACACCAGAGGTCCCGGTGCAGGTGGAGAACGGTCCGCTGCTCGCCGACAAGGTCGCTTCGGCACCGTCACCGGCTACGCGACGGTCCCGGCGGGAACGTGGACGATCGACCTGATCACCCGGCGGGCACGACCCCACGAAACAGACCCTGCAACTCGACTCGGGCAGCGTGAACTCGCTCGTCGTGCTCACGGGAGCAAACGGCCCGACGATGTCGGTGCTCACCGACGCCGAGGGCATGGTGATCCCGGCGCCGGCGGCCGCCCCGGCCGGTGCTCCCGCGGTCGTGGCCGCGACGCAGGTCATGCCCGTCGGCGGCATCCAGACCGGCGGCGGCTCCACCGCCTCGGCCTACGTCGACCAGGGCTGGGCGGGAACCGGTCCTGTCGTGATGCTCGGGTTGGTGTTCGGTCCTGCTCGGCCTGTCGTTCGTGCGGTACCGGCGCACCTCGGCCACCGCGGGCCACGCTCGATCGTGACGGTGCCTCGCCGGGCTGGGAGCCGTCGCCGTGGCGGCCATCCTCGCCGCGATGAGCGGCTGCGCCCGTTCGTCCGTCGTCACAGTCGGCGAGGCCCCGGCAACGGCGCCGCCGACCAGCCACCCGCCCACCTCCGCAGGTCACGTCCGCGACGACCGTTGCCGACGATGCCACGCCGGGACCCGGCGCCTTGCTGCCGGTGCCGGCGATGCCCCGGCCGCTTCCGGTGCCGGTGGGCGCTGCCGACCCGTCGAGCGCGCCACCCGTCGAGATCGACATCCCGGCCATCGGAGTCGTGTCGACCCTCGAAGACCTCCATCTGCTTCCCGACGCGGCACGATCGCCGCGCCGGTCGACTACGCCCGCCGGTTGGTTCGCCGACGGCGTGCTTCCCGGCGCCCCGGGATCCGGGCCATCATCGCCGGCCACGTCGATTCGCAGAAGCGTGGCGGCGAGGTGTTCTACCGGCTCGACGAGTTGCAGCCCGACGACCCGTCGTCGTGGAAGCGGTCCGACGGCACCGCGGTGACGTACCGCGCCACCAAGCGTCGAGCAGTACCCAGAAGGACGACTTCCCGGTGGCACTCGTGTACGGCCCGACGCCAGGCCCTTCGTTGCGGCTGGTGACGTGCGGCGGTCAGTTCGACCGCAACGCCGGCCACTACCGATCGAACACGGTCGTGTTCGCCGTTCTGGCCGCCTGACGCTTCCTCATCTCGCGATTGGGTAGTCGGCCCGGTGGAGTCGTTAGTCTCCGGCCATGTCCGTAGAGCGGTTCCCTGATCGAAGCCAGTCACGTGCTGATGTTCGCCCGCAGCATCGGTGACCCCAACCCCGTCTACTCCGGACGAGGAGTACGCCAAGCGCAGTGAGGTGGGAGCGATCATCGCCCCGCCGACGTTCGTCCAGGCGAGCGCCCAGTTCGATCCCGACTACTCCTTGCGCCCGAAGCCGGGTCAACCGTGGTTCGGCTCCGGGCAAGAACGCCACGGGTCTGCCGCCGAAGACCGCGGTGGTGGTGGTGGAGGCGGCGGTGGCGGTGGTTCGCGGCACGCCGAGCAGCACTATGAGTACCACCGCCCGCTCAAGGTGGGCGACGTGCTCACGGCCGAGACCAAGCCGGGCAAATCCTGGAGAAGCAGAGTGGTCGTCGCGGCGGCAAGCTCACCCGCCGAGTCGGTCACCGAGTACCGCGACCAGAACGGCGACCTCGTCGTGACCGCAACAGGGGCTGGCGTTTGTCACCGAGCGCCCGGCAACGGAGGGTTGAGATGGCACTGAAGGCACACGAGCTCGAAACGGGCCAGGAGTTCACCGCTGTCCTCGTAGTCAGGACCTCAAGCGCACGCAGATCGTGCAGTACGCCGGCTCGTCGGGCGATTACAACCCCGTGCACACCGACGAGAAGTTCGCTGCTGAGGTCGCCGGCTATCCCGGCGTGTTCGCCCACGGCATGCTCACGATGGGCATGACCGGTCGCGCTCACCGATCTCGTCGGCGACGGCCGGCTCTTGAGCTGGCGGGCGCTTCACCGCCCAGGTCTGGCCGCTGACGACCTGAGCAGCACGACCAAGGTGGAAGCAGCGCGTGACGTCGACGGCGAGAAGGTCGTCGACCTGACGGTGAACACGAGCAACCAGGACGGCGTCGTCGTGTTCTCGGGCCAAGCGACGGCGCTTCCGATTCATGACCCAACGCCCGCGTTGAGCGGCGATCGCACCCTGCGAGGTGCCGCCGCCATCGTCGGAGTCGCTGACGCCGTGTCGCCCACCGGCGGTTCTCGAGATCCATGGCGCGGGCTCTCGAAGCGGCGGTTGTCGCGAGGCGCTCGCCGATGCGGGACTGACCATCGCCGACGTCGACGGGGTCACCTACGCCGGCCAGGTCGCCCGGTGGCGGAGTACCTCGGGGTGCACCCGCGTTTCGTCGACGGGACCGGTGTGGGCGGCTCGAGCTTCGAGATCCACGTCGAGCACGCCGCGGCCGCGCATCGCCGCCGGGCTGTGCGATGTCGTGCTCGGCGTGTACGCGGCCACGCCGCGCAGCGATCGCCGACGACCGGGAGGCGCCGACAGCCCGGCCCGCTTCGCCGGCTCATCGCCTCCCGGTGCCGAGTGGGATCTCCCGTACGGTCTGCGCTGCCGATCGGGGCCTATGCGCTCGCCGCGAGCCGGCACATGGCCACCTACGGCACGACGCCCGGAACAGCTCGCCCGGATCGCCGTCGACACCCGGCAGTGGGCGACCATGAACCCACGGGCGCGCTACCAGCGACCCGATCACCGTCGACGACGTGCTGGCGTCGCCCATGCAGGCGTCGCCGCTGCACCTGCTCGACTGCTGCCTGGTGACCGACGGCGCCGGCGCCTTCGTGATGACCGTCGGCCGAGCGGCGCCTCGCACCTGCCAAGGCGCCGGTGTACGTGCTCGGCGCGGCGACCGCGGCGACCACGCGCTCGATGACCCAGATGCCCGATCTGGCCACCACACCTGGCGCCGTCTGCGGGCCCGACGCGTTCGCGCATGGCCGGCATCACGCCGCGCCGACGTCGACGTGCTCGAGACCTACGACTCCTTCACGATCACCGCGCTCTTGCACCTCGAAGACCTCGGGTTCTGCGCGCAAGGGCGAGGGCGGTCCGTTCGTCGAGGACGGCAACATCGGTCCGGGCGGCGCGCTCCCGATGAACACCAACGGCGGCGGCCTGTCGTACACGCATCCGGGCCAGTACGGCATGTTCATCCTCGTCGAGGCGGTGCGTCAGTTGCGGGGCGAGTGTGGCGCTCGCCAGGTCGACGGCGCCGAGGTCGCCATCGCCCACGGCTCGGGCGGGTCTCTGTCGACATTGTCGACGTTGGTACTTCGGCACCGAGGCGACTGCGATGAAGCTCTACGAACCGCCGGAACGTAGCTACGCCGAGCCGTTCTGGGACGGGACCCGCCAGCACGAGTTGGTGCTACCCGCCTGTCGCGAGTGCGACGTTGTGTTCTGGTATCCGCGCGAGGTGTGCCCGACGTGCCTCGGCACCGACATCGAGTGGCGCCCGGCGGCCGGTGACGGCGTGGTGTACGCGGTGAGCGTGCAGTACCGGCCGGGTCCGCCGTCGCGACGGCCGACGTGCCCCTACGCCGTCGCACTGGTCGATCTTGCCCGAGGGTGTGCGCATGCTCAGCGAACGTGATCGGCTGCCGGCCCGACGGACGTTACGGTGGGCCATGCGGTGCGCGTCACGTGGCTGCCACTGTCGGACGGGAGCAACCTCCCGATGTTCACGCCGGCTGAGTGAGCCGTGAAGGGAGTTCCGCCGTGACGATGGAGATCGATCTCGGGCCGGAGGCGCAACGCTTCCGCGACGAGTTGCGACAGTGGCTCGAGGCCAACCGGCCCGAGGGTCTCGACGACGAAGACGAGCGCGCCATGATGATGCGTAGCCCGGCGGCCCTGCGCGACTGGACCGATCGACTGCATCGAGGCGGGCTACCTCTGCGTCGCCTGGCCGAAGGAGTACGGCGGGCGCGGTCTGACGCGGCGTCGAGGTCGCAGTGATGAACGAGGAGTTCGCCCGGGCCAGGGTCGCCCGGGTGACCCGCGGCATGGGCGAGTGGCTCGTCGGGCCGTCGATCATCGTGCACGGCACCGACGAGCAGAAGGCGCGCTTCCTGCCGCGCATCATCGACGGCACTGATCGCTACTGCCAGGGCTTCTCCGAGCCCGACGCCGGCTCCGACCTCGCCGGCCTGAAGACCCGCGGCGTCGTCGACGGCGACGAGGTCGTCGATCACCGGCCAGAAGGTGTGGACCTCGGGGCGCAGTTGGCGAACATGATGTTCTGCCTCTGCCGCACCGAACCCGGAGCGCCGAAGCACCGGGGCATCTCCTACGTGCTCGTGCCGATGAAGCGAGCCGACGGCTGAGTCGAACGGCTTCGAGCTGCGGCCGCATCCGCCAGATCACCGGCAACGAGCGGCTTCACCGAGACGTTCATCACCGAGGCGCGCGCCCCGCTGGTCAACGTCGATCGGCGGGCTGCACAACGGCTGGCGGGTCACGATGACGACGCTCGGCAACGAGCGCGGCGGCAACGCCACCACCCAGCACGTGCAGTTCCAGCAGCCAGTTCTGGCGGCATCGTCGACGAGGCTCGCGGCGCTGGGCCAGCGAGACGACCCGCTCGTGCGCCAGAAGCTGGCGTGGGCGTACACGCAGCGCCGAGATCATGCGCTACGCCGGGCTGCGCACGCTGTCGGAGGTGCGTGACGCGCAAGGAGCCGGGTCCGGCGGCGTCGATCAACAAGATGTTCTGGTCGGAGTACGCCCGCGACGTCGGCGAGTGGGTGATGAACCTGCGGGGCGCCGACGCCATGATCCGCCCCGACGGCGACGGCTACGCGCTCGACCGCTGGCAGACCGACTTCCTGGGCAGCCGGTCGGGCACGATCTGGGGCGGCACCGCCCAGGTGCAGCGCAACATCGTCGGCGAGCGGGTGCTCGGACTCCCGAAGGAACCCGGGCAGGACGCTTCACGACCGAACAACAAGGAGGCATCGTGAGCGAGCGATTGGCGAACAAGACGGCGATCGTCGTCGGGGCCGCCAGACGGAGGGGGAGACGATCGGAAACGGCCGGGCGACGGCGATCCCTGCTCTCGCGCGAGGCGCTCGGGGTGCTGCTCGTCGACCGTGACGAGGTGTCGGTCGCCGAGACGGCGGCGATGATCGCCAAGGAGGGTGGTCAGGCCGAGGTGCACATCGCCGACATCTCGACCGAGGAGGCCTGTATCGCCGTGGCCCAGGCGGGCGTGGAGCGCCTCGGGCGCATCGACATACTCCACAACAACGTCGGCATCGGGCACATCGAAGGATGGATCCCCGCTCGACGTTCCCGCCGAGATCTGGGACCGCATCATGAACATCAACCTGCGGGCGATGTGGCTCACGTGCAAACACGTGATCCCGTGATGCGCGAGCAGGGCGGCGGCGCGGTGGTGAACATCTCCTCGATCGCCGCGGTGGCCCGGCGCCATCGGCGTTCCTCACGGCCTACAAGGTGTCGAAGGCGGGGATCAACTGCGCCCGCAACACCTGGCGGTGTCGAACGCTCGCTACGGGGTCAGGGATCAACACGATCATGCCTGGCCTCATCGACACGCCGATGGGTGTCGACTCCGCCGCGAGGCGCGGGGCATGAGCCGGAAGAGCTGGCGGCGGCGGCGGGCCAAGACCGTACCGAGCGGACACCAGGGCACCGGTTGGGACATCGGATACGCCGCGCCTACTCGCGCCGGACGAAGCGAACTTCGTGAACGGAGTGGATCCTCCCCCGTCGACGGCGGCCAGACTGGCGCGGGCTGGGCCTTTCATGCGGCGCCCGGCGCTCGGAGGTTCAAGCGATCTGCTAAGCCGTATGGGCGTTCTTTCGCACGCAGCAGCAGAGAACGCTAAGCGGATTGAGAGCGAGCCTGCTGACAAACGGCGTTCCAGAAACCTGGCGCGTCGACGGTTCCGCGGAGCCCCATCGGCTGCCCCTCAGGGTCTGTCATGGGGCGATGGTGAACCCCGGTCGGGTTGCGTCGCCGGTAGGGGTCGTCACAGTCCTGGCAAACGAGACGGTCGCGGTCGGCGAGCAAGTCGACGTCTCGCGTCCGTGACAGCCCTCGCAGACGAACTCCTCGCCCAGCTCCATCTCCTCCAGATCAGGAGTCGGCGTCGCTTCGCCGGTCTCGTCGACGGGAGACCCTCCTCGAACTGCTCGTAGTCCTCAGATTCCACCGGGCTCCACCTCCAGGTGGAGTGCCCGCTCCTCTCGGTGGCGTCGACGGCGGTCTCCTCGGCGAAGAGCTCACGAGCCGCCATGAAGCGGCACGTCCTCTCGGCACGATCGGCCTCCATCTCCTCACTCGCCGGGTGACCAGGTGAGGAGTTCATTGTCGCCCGCAGATCATGGCGGGGAGAGGGGTTCTTCGGCGGTAGCGTGGCGCCGTAGTGCGTGTCGGTCTCGTGTGCCCGTACAGCCTCAGCATCCCCGGTGAGTGCAGCTGCAAGGTCCTGGGACTGGCCCGGGTGCTGCGGTCGCATGGGCATGGAGGCGCGTGCCTGGCGCCGTGCGACGGTCCGCCGCCCCAGCCTTCGTGACTCCCACTGGGCGAGAGCATCCCCACCGCGCCGAACGGGTCGATGGCGCCGGTCGCCCCTGATCCCTCGGCCACGCTGCGCACGATCCGAGTCGCTGCGCGACGAGGCAGTTCGACGTTCTGCACATCCACGAGCCGATGGCACCGGGCCGCCTGCGATGACCTCGCTCGCTCGATGCACACCGGCGCCGATCGTCGGCACGTTCCACGCCGCCGGGCGACAGCCACGGCGTATCGCGTGGCTCATGCCCGTCTACCGCGTGGATGGCCAGTGCGCATCGACCTGCGCTGCGCGGTCGCTCGAGATGGCGCGCCGCGACTGCGCCCGTTCGCCACCTCGGCGGCGCGTACGAGGTGCTGTTCAACGGCATCGAGATCGAGCGCTACCACAGCGTCGAACCGACCAAGCCCGACGGTCCGACGATCTTCTTCTGCGGGCGGCACGAGCCGCGCAAGGGGCTCGAGGTGCTGCTCGAAGTCGCTGGCGTCGCTTCCGCCGCCAGGTTCGGCTGCTGGGTCGCGAGCGACGGTCCCGACACCGAGCGCCTGCGCAGCCGGTTCGCCGGTGACCCGCGTATCGAGTGGCTCGGGCGTCGTCGACGACGACGAAGATCGCCCGCCTGCGTGGAGCGTCGGTGTTCTGTGCGCCGTCGCTCGGGGGCGAGTCCTTCGGTGTCGTGCTCCTCGAGGCCATGGCGGCCGGCACACCACGTAGTTGCCTCCGACCTGCCCGGCTACCGGCGCCGTGTCGCGGGTCGGCGGCGACGCCTCCTCGTCGCCGCCGGGCGATCGTGCCGCCCTGGCCGACCGCGCTGGCCGACCGTGCTCGCCGACGACGACGCCGCCGGCGAGTTGCGCCGCCGGCCGAGCGGGCCGTCTTGTTCTCCGATGGATCGGCTGGCCGCGCTCTACATCGAGCGCTACGAGCTACGTGCGGGCCGGCACGGAGCTGGCCCCGCGCAAGATCTGGCGCCGCACGGTTGCCCTGTGGTAGGGCGCACGGCCGACGCATGACGGTCGCGCCATGGAAGCAGCGTGAATGCGCCGCCCGCCCTGAGGAGCAACATGATCGCAGTCATCGTGATCCTGGCCATTGTGGTCTTGATCGTTCTCTATGCCGTCGTCGCCTACAACGGCCTCGTACGGCTGCGCAACCGCGTCGAGAACGCGTGGGCGCAGATCGACGTCCAGCTGAAGCGGCGCCTCGACCTCATCCCGAACCTCGTCGAAACCGTCAAGGGATACGCCGCCCACGAGCGAGACCACGCTCGACGCGGTCGTCCAGGCCCGCAACCAGGCATCGCCAACGTGCCGGGCCGGCCGAGGCCGCCAAGCCGACAACCAGTCATCACCGGAGCGTTGCGCCAGTTGTTCGCCCTGTCGGAGGCGTATCCCGACCTGAAGGCCAACCAGAACTTCCTGTCTCTGCAGGAAGAGCTCGTCAGGCACCGAGGGCCGCGTCGGCCTACGCGCGGCAGTTCTACAACGACTCCGTTTTGAGACGTACAACACGAAGATCCAGCAGGTCCCGGCGGCGATCATCGCCGGAGTGCGCTACTTCAGGAGCGCGCGAGTACTTCGAGGCTGAGGAAGGGCGGCCGCGAGGCGCCCCAAGGTCCAGTTCTGAGCACGTCGTTCTGCGCCACTCCACACCTCTTCAGTGGCGCCGCCCGATGTACGAACTGATCGCCGCCAGCAAGCGCGCGCTCGCTGCTGTTGCTCCTCGCCTTCGTCGACTGCTCGCGTGCTCGACCGGCTTCGCCGTCGGGCTACCTGCTCGCGGAACGGCACCACGTTGCACGGTCATCGCCCTCGTGATCGCGTCGGCCATCGCCTTCGCGCTCGTACTGGAAGGCCGACGCCGTCGCTCTGCGCCATGTCGAGGCGCGCCCCGGCCGATCCGGAGGAGTTCAAACGCCTGCTACAACCTCGTCGAGGGCCTGCTGCATCGCCAGCGGGCTGCCGATGCCCGCATCTACATCATCGACGACCCGGCACCGAACGCGCTTCGCCACCGGGCGCAACCCCAAGCACGCCGCCGTCGCCGTCACGACCGGCCTGCTTGACGAAGATGAACCGGGTCGAGCTCGAGGGCGTGCTCGCCCACGAGCTTAGTCGCATCGTGCAACTACGACATCCTCGTGTCGACGCATCGCGGTCACGCCCTCGTCGGCGTCGGTCGCACTGATGCGCGACTTCGCCATCCGGACCATGTGGTGGAACGGGGGCGCGTCCGGCGCGACGGCGATCGCAACGACGGCAACAATCCGCTGGCGCTCGTCGGCTTCGCCTTCTGATCCTGGCGCCCATCTTCGCCAAGTTGCTGCAGGCCGGCCGTCAGCCGGCGTCGTGAGGCGCTGGCCGACATCGTCGGCCGTGCAGCTGACGCGCTATCCCGCCTGGGTTGATCTCGGCCCTCGAGAAGCTGCGGACTCGACTCGACGGTCGACCGCACTCGGCCTCGCGGGCGACGGCGCACCTGTGGATCGAGTCAGCCGATGCCCACGTGGGAGAGTCAGGGCAAGCTGTCGTGGCTGAACAGCCTCTTCGACACGCATCCGCCGCTCGAGAACGCATCGCCGCCCTGCGGGAGGCTGTGACCGCTGCTGGGAGCCCGTGACACCGTCTTTCGCCGCTCCTTTGCGACAATGAGGCGATTCCGGCCCAACGAATGAGATTGCTGATCGCGCCTCCCGATCGATCCCCCTCGTCCTGGCCCCTCGGGCTGACTGCGGCCGCGGTGGCGGGACGACAGCACCTCCACCGCCAGCGCCGCAGCACCACGTCGTCGTCGAGTTCCGTCGCGACCACCACGACCGCTGTGGCCCCGTCGACCACGACGGCGCTCGCGACCCCGGCCCCGCTCACCGGGCTGCCCGGCGTCATCCGACCGCTGGCCACGAAGCCGGCACTGATCGTGAAGATCGACAACCATACCGACGCCCGCCCGCAGGCCGGTCTCAACCAGGCCGACATCGTCTACGAGAGAGATCGTCGAGGGCATCACCGCTTCGCCGCCGTCTTCCAGTCGACTGACGCCGCACCGGTCGGCCCGATTCGGTCGGCGCGCACGACCGATCGTCGAACATCTTCGCCGCCTACCGGCCGTCCGCTCATCGCCTGGTCGGGCGGCAACGCCTGTGGTGAAGGCCGGAGCGGCGCAGCGCCGAACATCGTCCGACGTCGGCCACGGCAAGCTCGGCACGCCGGGCGGCTACTACCGCGACCCTGACCGGCGCGGCATCACCGCCACCGAGCACGCCTTGTTCCAACGAGGGCACCGCCGCTCTACAGCTTCGCCGCTGACGCCAGCCGCCGACGACGAATCCGTTCACGTTCCTGCCTGCCGGCCAGGCGCCGCGAGCGACGTCTCAACGGCGTCGTGAAGCTCACCATGGAAGGCACGCCCATCGAATGGAAGTGGAACGCGGCGGCCGCGCGCTGGGATCCGCAGCGAGTACGGCACAGGCCCACGACGACGCCACCGACGGCCCAGTCTGCGACGGCCAACGTCGTCGTGCATGTTCGACCTACTGACAGAGTCCTGCCGGACCCCGAAATCACCGGAGGCCGAGACGGTCGGCTCAGGGCGAGCGTGGGTACTGCACGTGCACGGCAAGATCGTGAAGGGCACGTGGAGCCGTCCCGATGCCGCCAAGCCGGCCGACGCTGACGAACGCCAGCGGGGCGCCCATCGCCCACCCGGCCGTACGTGGGTCGAGCTGGCGAAGACCGGGAACAGCCACGCCCGCCGACACCGCTCCTCCCCTAGACGTGGTCGTCAGCGGCTGACCAGACGCCCCCACGATCCGCGCTCCACCGGCACCTTGCGGTCAAACGAGGCCTGGCCGAGATGTTGAAAGGCGGCGTCATCATGGACGTCGTCGACGCCCGAGCAGGCCAAGATCGCCGAGGACGCCGGGGCCGTGCGCGGTCATGGCGCTCGAGCGGGTGCCCGCCGACATCCGCCGCGACGGCGGCGTGGCCCGCATGAGCGACCCCGAGATGATCGAGGGCATCAAGGCCGCCGTCACCATCCCGGTGATGGCCAAGGCCCGCATCGGCCACTTCGTCGAGGCCGCAGATCCTCGAGGCGCTCGGCGTCGACTACGTCGACGAGTCCGGAGGTGCTCACGCCGGCCGACGAGGCCCACCACATCGACAAGTGGGCGTTCACCGTGCCCTTCGTGTGCGGCGCCACGAACCTCGGCGAGGCGCTGCGGCGCGATCAGCGAAGGGCGCGCGCATGATCCGCTCAAGGGCGAGGCCGGCACGGGCAACATCGTCGAGGCGGTGCGCCACCTGCGCTCGATCATCGGCGACATGCGCAAGCATCACCCAGGCCGACTCGGCCGAGCTGTTCGACTGGGCCAAGCGGCTCCAGGCGCCCGCTGCCGCTCGTGCAGGAGGTCGCCGAGACGGGCTGGCTGCCGGTGCCGCTGTTCTGCGCCGGTGGCATCGCCACGCCGGCCGACGCCGCGCTGGCGATGCAGCTCGGCGCCGAGGCCGTGTTCGTCGGCTCGGGCATCTTCAAGAGCGACGACCCGGCGCCACGGGCCAAGGCGATCGTCGAGGCGACGACGCACTTCCGTGACGCACCATCCTCGCCAAGGTCAGCCGGGCCCTCGGCGCGCCCGATGACGGGTATCGGCATGGACGAGCTCGAGCGTGCGCCTGTCCGAGCGGGGCTGGTGATCGTCGTCGTGCGAGCGAGGAGGCCCCGGGTGCGGCCGCCGAGTCGGCGTGCTCGCCCTGCAGGGGCGTTCGCCGCCCACGCCCGCGCACTCACTGAAGCTCGGCGCCCGACCGGCGAGGTCCGCACTCCTCGCGATCTGGAGCGACGTCGGCGCGCTCGTCATGCCGGGCGGCGAGTCGACGACGATGTCGTTCCTGCTCAGTCGTCCGGCCTGTTCGACGTGATCGCCGAGCGCTGGCCGACGGCCATGCCCGGTGTTCGGCACGTGCGCCGGCATGATCCTGCCTGCCGGCCGAAGTGCTCGACGGCCGGCCCGACCAGCGCTCGCTTCGAGGCCATCGACATCGCTGTGCGCCGCAACGGCCTACGGCCGCCAGGTCGACAGCTTCGAGGCCGACCTCGCCGTGCGCCGGAGCTCGAGCGAGCGCCGTTCCACGGTGTGTTCATCCGCCGCCCTCGTCGAGGCTGGTCGGACCCTGACGTCGACCGTCCTCGCCAGCCCACGACGGTCATCCGCGTGCTCGCTCGACAGGCCCGTCACCGCTGGCAGCCCGTTCCACCCTGAGCTGTCGGGCGATCGCCGGCTCCACGACCCGCTTCCTCCAGGGAGGTCGAGTAGCGATGTCCGGTCATTCCAAGTGGGCAAGCGATCAAGCATCAGAAGGGGCCAGGACAAGGCCCGGGGCAAGCTGTTCGCCAAGCTCATCCGCCAGATCGAGGTGGCCGCGCCCGTCGGGTGGCGGCGGCCGCACGTCGACGCCGACGCTACGCTCGATGATGGTCGCTCAAGGCCGGCGCTTCGGTGCCCATCGACACCATCGAGCGCGCGCCGTCAAGCGTGGCACCGGCGAGCTTCGAGGGCGTCACCTACGAGTCGATCACCTACGAGGCCATGACCGCCCGGCGGGGTCGCCCGTGCTCGTCGACGTGCTCACTGACAACCGCAACTGCGACCGGTGCCGCGATCCGCAGCCTGTTCTCGGAAATGGGGCCGGGCTCGATGGCCGAGCCCGGCTTCGGTGTCGTGGCAGTTCGCGCGCGCGCCGTTCTGTCGGTACCGCGCACCATCAGCGAGGACGACGTGATGCTCACTGCCCGCTGCCGGGGCCGGGGCCGACGACATCGTCGACCAGGGCGACACGTGGCGAGAGTCACGGGCGAGCCAGGTCGGCCGTCGAGGAGATGCGCTGGCGCCCTGGAAGCCGCCGCATCACGGTGACATCGGCCGGAAGATCGACCATGATCTCCTCGACGTCGGTGCCGCTGCGCACCGCGGACGGATGCCAAGAAGGTGCTACGCATCCGCGACATCCCCTGAGGACCACGACGACGTCCAGGACGTGTACTCGGGCGACATTCCCGACGAGATGACAACGGTCTCCGTGCAGGGCTGGTGCACGAGGCGCTGACCGCTAGGGAACGGGTGAGCCGGCGATGAGGATGGCGTTCACGTTCGCCACGTCGAACCCTGTGGATATTTGAACTCGATCGTGTTCACGCCATCGTGTGGTTCACTGAGCCAGGAACGGACACGCCGATCGTGCGCCGCGCTCGTTGGTCGTGCCGTCGAAGAAGGGCCGAGGCGATTGTCGTGCCAGGGTCCACCGTTCAGCCGGACACTCGGCTTTGGCGCGTTCAGCAGTCCACCAGTTGAACGTGACGAGTCCCCTGTCAGGTCTGCAACCGATGGGCGGGCCGTCTGCAGCACCGTTCTGCTGGCGTTGACAAGCCGAGCCCGCGGGCTGGTGTTGTCGGGCGAAGGACAGATCCCGGTATGGGGTCGGCCCGTCGAAACCGACATTGTCAGGCACGACGCATGATCGCACTGGCTGTTGAACTTGCACCCACACAGTAATGCGGTCTCGACCAGACCGCGGGTCATCGTCAGATTCGCTAACCATCAACTTTAGTGTCGACGAGCGTCGTACCCCAACCTTCCACCTGGGACATTTATTACGAACCTCAGCGAAATGGTTGAAACGCCCCGTCACCGATCCCTTCGTGACGCACGCTCCCGTGCTGTGCCTGGCCGACAACTCCAGCGGAAGCGGCGTATTCGGGTGACTTTGATGTCGACACCGACTTTGTCATCGGAACGCGACGCGCACGAACGACACACCGAGACTGTTACGGGCGAACGCCGAATGCCGTCACTCCCGAACTCGGCGCCGGGATCATTTGGTCGGTCCACCAGAACTCCGGCCATGCGGCGTGCGGGCCTTGCGCAGTCGGCGGACACGTCGAACACACGACAGTGCCAGTGCGCCCGGCGATGTCGAAGGGCTGCTTCGGGTACATCGCCAGGATCGGTTGACCACCGCCGTCGGCAGTGCGGCGAAGAGCCGGCCGCTGCGAGATACGCACGTCGTCGTGGCGGGCTCACCGTGGTCGGGCTCACAACCGGCGAGAGGTTGCCGAGCAGCCACTGGTTCAACTGGCCCGTAGCCGACGTTGACGAGGGCTGCTGGTGCAGCTCACACCCCATATGGCCGCGTTCAAATCGCCGGAGCGTGTCGCCGGGTCACCGCCTGGATGATCGAAGGTGTCACAGAACGCCGCCTTCACCCCGTTCACGAATGTGCAATCCACTGGGGCCTTCGGGCGCGCCGCCGCGCGGCCGCCGTGAGCGGCGTCGTGGTCGCATGCGCGACGACGTCGGCGAGCACGTCCGGTCGTCGACCGCGCTGTTCGAGAACGGCGATGCGGCCGCGGCGTCGACGCGGCACCATGACCGAAGTTCGGGCACGGTGTTGCCGCGCGTGTAGTTGATGTTCGGCGCGTTCGGCACCGGCGGCATCAGCCGGGTACACCGTGACGAAACCTGGTGGCGACCGGGTTCACGGCGGTGACGTTGACGAACACCGCGCTGGCTCCGGCCGGAACACCGGCGTTGCCGGTGATCTGTACGTTGCGGCGCGTACCGGCGGCCGAACGGGCCCGGCGAGCGTGCCCTGGCCGAACTGCGTGTCCATGACTCGACTGAGGGTTGAGCGCCACCTCGCCAGCCGCTCGGCCGTGAAGTAGCCCACGGCGTCGACGATGACGTCGGCCGAGCCGCCGCCTTGGCGACGTCGAGGTAGAAGCTGACGCGATCCATCGGCTCCGACCGGGGGCGACGACGAGGTTGGACGGGCTCCACGCAGCGCGTGTTGAGGTTCGGACGCGGTGGGCACGCCGATGCCGGTCAGGAACACGGTCACGAAGCTGACGTCGCTCGGGTTGTCGGCAGTCACGTTCAACACGACGGCATCAACGCCAGCGGGGATTTGACCGTTCGCGCCGGGCGACACGACCAGCGAAGCAGGTCTGTCCGCTCTGCATGCGCGTGCCCAGGCCGACGCCGAAGCGGGTGTCGGCCAGGCGTGTCGGGGTGATGCCCACGAAGCCGCTGGCCCCGAGGTGCCGTTGTCGATCCAGCCGACGACGTCGGCGATGATCTGGCTCGTGGGTCGACGAACTCGAGAAGCGGATCTTGCCGCCGGCACCGATGCGGGCGACGACGAGGTTCGCTACGTCCTGGCCGGATCGGAAGTTCAGGTTCGACACGTTCGGGTAGCCATCGAGGAACGAGCTCTGGTCGTCGAGCAACCTCGCGGGGTCCGAGGGATTGCGCAGGCCGCGAGGCA
>ERZ1370068.6659-contig-5630_pt1 | contig 35855 bp, 60 predicted proteins | sample MGYA00561227_ERZ1370068 | MGnify/ENA primary metagenome ERZ1370068 (study PRJEB38410, sample SAMEA6850437) | metagenome | study: Metagenomic assessment of the ecological functions of the soil: analysis of the soil microbiota associated with the... | reverse complement strand
TCGTCATGAGCGAAATGTTAGCCCAACGTCCCATGTTAAATCAAGGTTAACTTTCTGTCAGAACCACCTGCGGTAGCGGGTGGTTCGCCGGATGAAAACTGACCATAATTAAGAGAACGACAGGCTCATCAAAACCGCGTCTTCGACCGGAGCTCTATAGTAGTTTCGTCGCCTGCCCAGTTGCACGAAAGCCGCAACGAACATAAAGTCTTTGCGCCACTTCGTTTCCGGCTCGCACTTCAAGGTGCGCGACCGTGGCGCCATAACACTGAGCCACTTCGAGCGCGGTCTCTACAAGCCTCGAGCCAATCCGATACCGCCGGAATTCCGGCCGCACTGCTACATTGTTAACGTGCAACTCGCCCGGCTAATCAGTCGCGCCACAATAAAGCCCGCAACTTCAAATCCATGACGCGGCCGCATCAGCCCTGCGCCACCAACATGATCGTATCCTGGGCTGATTCGAGTTCCTTGTGATAGGCGTCCCAACCCCAGGCGCTCAATTGGCTCATGTCTTCGATTTGGCAGACCTCGAGCAAGTCATGCTCGGTCATCGCTTCGATCGAAATTTCCAGGTCGGATCTTAAGCCTCGCGCTTTCTCTTGCTGCCATCGTTCGTTGATTTCGGCATCCGACGCCCGTACGTAAACCGCGTGCAGTTCGGCTGCGCTTGACGACTTACCTTCTTCATAGGCTTTGACGGCGAGGACCGCCACCGAGACTCTGCCAGATTGTAAGTCTCTTGAATAATCTTCCACCCGGAACCATTCTGACGAGCCGGTAAGCGGAAATCCCTTGTCCCTGGCCCAGGTTGATTAGTCTTTCAATCTGCTGATGCCTGCGCCTTCACCGGTCCAGGTTACAGACTTGATCTCTGCCATACTTCTCCAGTAACGCTCCGGGACTCGAGGTGCGCGGCCGTGTCGATCGCGGCGACGCTTCCCTGCTCTACCAGCAAACCGCTGCGCGAATACTTCGCCGCGACCTGCCGGCAGCAACGAAACGACCTCACCGGCAGCTCATCGACGCATGGGCAATCGCTTCGAGCGTCGAGACGCCAACGACATCGACGACCCGCGCAACTTGCCAGAGCCTTCACTGTCGCCAACCCGATGCGCAGACCGGTGAAACTCCCGGGCCCGACGGCGGCCGCAAACAAATTGATGTCCGAGAGCTTTGCGCCCGCCTTTTGCAGAGCCTGATCAATCAATTCGATCAGATTCGCCGAATGCGACACGGTCGCGTCGCCGGCTTGCGACGAGAGAACGTTCTCGCCTTTGGCGACCGCCACACTGCCCGCGCGGGTGGCTGTTTCAATTGGCGAGAATCAACAGCTCGTGTTGGTCGCGTTCTTGCTGATTTGCCGCTGTGTCTCCGGTAGTTAACATTTTGTTCGTTTGACACTTCCTTTGTCCGCGCAATGATCATAAAACACATCGAAGCATCATGCGAATTGGAATCTTAACTGCCGGTGGCGATTGTCCCGGGTCTGAACGCAGCCATTCGGGCTGTCGTTCGTTGCGCGGAATCAGAGGGTGTCGAGGTCCTGGGAATACGCAACGGCTGGCTGGGTCTCTTACGAGAACGACCTGACCCCGCTCACCCGCGAAAGCGTCGTCGGCATTCTGCCGCGCGGGGGCACGATCCTCGGCACTTCGCGGTTCAATCCACTCAAAGATCCGAGCAATGCCTGCCAAAGTTGAAGGAAAACTGGGAAACACATCAACTGGCAGGCTTGATCGTCGTCGGCGGCGAAGGCTCTCTGTCGGCGGCGCGCGATCTCTGGCGAGATCATCAATTCAAATTAGTCGGAATTCCCAAGACGATCGACAACGATGTATGCGGCACCGATTTCACCTTCGGTTTCGACACTGCGGTTTCGATTGTCACTGACGCCATCGATCGCCTGCACTCGACGGCTGAGTCTCATCACCGCGTGATGGTCGTCGAAGTCATGGGACGTCACACCGGTTGGATTGCGGCTTATGGAGGAATTGCCGGAGGCGCGGACGTGGTACTGGTTCCGGAACATCCTTTCCGCCTGTCGCGGGTCTGCGATCGCCTGACGGAACGGGTCAGGCAGGGCCGTCCGTTTTCAATCGTAGTCGTTGCTGAAGATGCGCACCCGCATCCGGATGAAACATTTCTGTCTGAGGAACAATGTAACGCCATCTATCGCCATAGCCGCCTGGGTGGGATTGGTGAGGTGCTGGCCGCAGAGATTGAACGCTGCACGTCGATGCAAACCCGCGTGACCAAATTAGGTTACGTGCAGCGCGGCGGATCGCCCACGCCTTTCGATCGAATTCTGGCGACGCGGTTTGGGATTAAGGCCTACGAATTGGTGAAGGCCGGGCAGTGGGGCGAGATGGCCGCGCTCCGTGGCAACCGCATCGTCAGCGTCCCGCTGACCGAAGCCGTCGGATCGTCTGAAGCGACTCGACGAAGACATCTATCGCATAGCCGAGGTCTTCTTGGTTAAAGCTGATGAAACGCGTTCACGTTGCTGCAGTTCTTGTATGGGCTTTGATTTGGACAGTCTGTGGCTGCGCGCCTGAATCTTCGGGTCAAAAGGTGGCCCGGACGGGGACAACAGTCCCATTGGACGCGCGTTCAAAAACAGGACCAGCAACGTCCAGGTTGAAGGCGCAGGTGTTGTCACCCGTATTCTGGACGACGACCTCGACGGCAGCAGGCATCAGCGTGATTCATCGTCCGCCTCGCATCAGGTCAGACGGTGCTGATTGTCCATAACATAGACATCGCACCCCGGGTCGAGGCGCTGGAGCCAGGCGATAGCGTGCGCTTCTACGGTGAGTACCTGTGGAACGAAAAAGGCGGTAAGGTCCACTGGACCCACCACGACCCGAACGGAAAGCACCCGGCCGGTTGGCTCAAACACAACGGCCGGACGTATCAGTAAGACGCTATCGGCAAACATACTTGACTCACTTTTCGTCCTTAATTGCCTTCACCTGAAACACATTGATTGGGACGAGCATTGAATCTGACGCCAGATTTATCAAGAGCCTTCTTCGGGCTTTGCCTGTCGATGTGCGGAAAGCTCGGCTTTTCCGACAGCTTCTAAAATTATTTCTCGCGGCTACGCCGCTGTTGGCGCTCGCGAAGAGGATCCGCAAAGGCGGCATAGCCGCCACAATCTAAGATCGACGAAACGGAAAAGCGGAGCTTTTCCGCACATCGAGGGGCAGAGCCCGCAGGTCGTACCAATCTGATCGCAGCCACTCGATGTTAGACGCGAACCTTCAACGAGTTGGGGGCTTGCGGAGCGAAGTGGATCGTTGAGGCTGCTGTAGATTCCTTGGCAGGCGGCCCAAGACCCTGTATAAGGTGCTTATGCCGAGATGGTCGGTGGAGTTCGTCTTAGCCAAGGGAGGTGCCTGTGAAGCTGAAAAAATTGGCCTATCAAACCAGGGTGCATTTGTTCTTCGGGGGCGTCCTGTTGCTTGCGCTCGCTATCGGCCTCGCTATTAATCTCCTTTCCGGACAATCCACGTTGTCGGCGATAGGTGGCGCGTTCCGTCAAAGCAGACCACTGGACTACATAATGTTTTTCGTTTTCTGGTATTGGGTTGCGCGCGGTCAACGAACGAACTCGCGTTCGACGCTCACCACGTTGAATCTCGGCGACTCAAGAACCTGACGAGCGACGCGCGACAAAATCGTGGGACGCGAGCGGTGGCTCGTCTCGATGGCAGGCTAAAGCCCGGTGAATTATTCAGAGCCTGTCTCTACTAAGCTCCTCTCCCCGACCCTCTCCCAAAAGAAGAGGGAGGCAAACTGTACCCACCACCGTCTTGCTCGCTGCCGCCGCGTTCATTGTTTTTGGCGCACCTGGTTGCCACGAATCTCAACGTGAAACGCGAGTTGAAATCGACCGGAAGAATCCTCCGACATTCACGTTTTCCGGTAATGGACAGGTTTCCGCAGTCGTCGTCACTGATGTGTCGGCCAACGACCTTTCAGGCTTTGATCTAAAGCGAATCATGTGGGAGATCGTTCCGACTGGCCAAACCAACCCTTCGCGGTTTCCGAAAATCACTTATGGCATGGTTCCAGCTGGCTTTGTGCAGCGTACGCCGGCGTCTGGGGCTCCACGCCCTCTGGAAGAGGAAAAGCCTTATCGCGTCACCGCGCCAACAGCGGGCGCGGAATCAAGAAAACTAATCTTCCTCATCCGTCACGGGCAGGCATTGCATGTAACCATGGCCGATGATATGGAATGGTATGTTGAAGATACGCCGGCGCCGAAATGACCGGCGCGGTCTGGATGACGGCTCCAGTTTGAGTCTTAGAAGGAGTCCAGTCCTCATGGCGAAGCGCCGAAAAGTCATCGTCCACATCGGCACCAGCGCGGACGGTTACATCGCGCGTCCTGACGGTGACCTCGAATGGCTGACGTCCCGCCCGGCGCCCAAGGGTTTCTATGGCATGGACGCCTTCATGAAGTCGATCGACACGAGGGTGCTGGGCCGGAAGACGTACCGAGCGGAGCCTTCACATGGGGGCAAAGTTCGACGCGCCGACTCGGTACATCGTCTTCTCCCGTCATCCGCCACCAGCCGACGCGCCGTCAGGCGTGGAGTTCGTGAACGGCGCAATCGGCCCGTTCGTGAGCCGTCTTCGAGAGCAGCCTGGCAAGGATATCTGGTTGATGGGCGGCGGCGAGATCATCGCCTCGTTTCTTGACGAGCAGGCGATCGACGAGTTCGTCATCAGCGTCGCCCCGGTGTTCATCGGCGATGGCATTCCCTGATAGCGCGGCGGCACCGTCACGTGCCGCTGGACTTGCAGTCGGTTGAACGATTCGAGGACGGCCTCATTCAAATGCATTACCGCGTGCAGACGCATTCTTGATGATGCTGCATCCTGCGGTGCATCGAGTGGTTTGAAAACGCGGCGCCACGTCAACTCGGAAGTTGGATTTCATTCTGAATGAGCCCACAATTTTATCGGGTCTATCTTTGGCTGAGTGTTGGGCTATCAATTTCCACGGTCATTTATGTTATCTACAAGTATATTGTCGCGTCAGGCAATCGCCCCAAATTTCAAACGAGTGATGTTCTGTTTGAAGAGCGGTTCGCTTCCGGCTACTCCATGAAAACCCTCTTTACTCAGTTGGGAGGTGCTAATAATTGTCTCCGGCTGGTGGTCACGAAGGATCGCTTGTGGGTGACTTCATGGTTCCCATTTTCGCTTATCACCACATTCCTGGACCTGGAACATGTGATTCCACGCGCATCGATTTCTGCGGTCGAAGCAGAAGCCAACTCAGGAATTGTTCACTTGACGTACGTTGACCAAAGCGGCTCGACCCATTCGTTAAAATTAGTCCCCAAAGATTCAATTGGTTTTTTACGAGCCCTGGGGAAATCGCCTTAGTTGCCGGACGGATTTTGCCGCGGCTCATTTGCTGACGCCGAATGGGATCGAATCCGGATAAGAGTAGAGAAACAGCCATGCTTAAGAGCTTCCTGGCCTTTTTCGCCGGTCGTCTGATTCACTCGCCAAAAGTTCTGCCGTGTGCGAAGGCACATGGATCCTTAATAACGTGGGAGGGCAAGTGCCACCGTTAGCTCTTCATATCATCCGCGTGGCTCCGAACGATACCTGGAAATCCGAGTCACTACTGGTTCACAAAGGAGGTGGCTACACCGAGGTCTCTGGCGGAGGTGAATGGAAGATCCGCGACGGCACATTGCAATACACTGCCGGCGATAACAGTGGCCGCACAGGTATCCAACTAATTGACGACCGCATGATTCTGGCAAAAGACCCAATGCTGCAACTAACTGATTATGTCGACACGACGTGTATCTATGTGCGGACGTCTGAGCAAGAGACTGCCCGAATCCGTGATGAACTAATTGCGTTCGCGGAACAACGAACCCGGGCGGTGGAGGCCGCAAATAAGAAAAGTTAGGTCGCGACGCGACCCGCTGAGACCAGCCTTGGATCGGTTCGAATAATTCATGGGACGTTACTGGCGCGAACGCTGCCGGAGCGTTTCGTAGTTCGTGTTCGCATTTCCCCAATCTCTTTTGATTCAGCGACGCCTTATGAAACAAGTAAGCGCGCTTCGAGCAGTCGCTCATGGTCATCTGACTGTGACTCTTCCGGTCGTCGGACTCATCGTGTTCTGCGGTCTTCTCGGTTGGCTGCTAAACGGAGTTGGTGCTTTCTTTGTTGGATTAATCGTGGGCTCAGCGGTCGCCTGGCCCCTCTGGTCATTTCTGGTACCGCGGTGGCGAGATTGGGTCGAAGACGCGGGACTCACCGGCGACGATGTCCAATACCTGGCCGTTGCTACTTATCTGCTCTGGCCCCAGGGTTCATTATTTGAGCGCACAGAGTTCAGGGTATGACACCGATAGCTGCCGCATCGCGTCACCAGCATTTCCTCGCTCCTGGCGCTAATACGAAAGTAGTATTTAGCGGGCGCCCGCGCGAAATCATGCAAAAGGATGACGCGAAGTTCGACCGTGGATGTTACTTTGCGCATCGTTCGACAGACTTTGAAATCAGGAGCACAAAGATCATGGACAAGCCCATTGCGACAAATATGGACCTGGGAGCTTTCTCGGTTAGTTTGGCGGTAAAGGATATCGAGGCATCAAAACTCTTTTACGAAAAGTTAGGTTTCACAGTTTTCATGGGAGATCAATCGCGCAACTGGCTAATTATGAAGAGTGGCTACCGCGTTATTGGGCTGTTTCAAGGCATGTTCGATAAGAACATTCTCACCTTTAACCCAGGCTGGGATAGCGATGCTCAGCCGCTGGGAGAATTCGCGGACGTTCGAGAGTTGCAGCGCCAGCTCAAAGATCGAGGTGTAAACTTCGTTACCGAAGCCGATGAAAGCTCCACCGGTCCGGCCAGCTTTATGATTGTCGATCCGGATGGAAACACGATTCTGGTGGATCAACATGTATAGCTCAGGTGGCTGGCAGCTTCTGGGCTACAACGACCAATATTCTCTGAGCACAAACACCCTTACATATTTGTGGTCTGGTCCGGTTCAGGATCCTGATATCATCACCGCCGGATAAACAGATTTTGAATTCGAAGCTCTTCGATTTCTTTTGATTGCTATGAAAGCTCTCGCGGTACTTATCGCGCTGATGGCCTCATGTTCTTCCGGGCCACAATCGCAAGGTAACATGCAGACTCCTGTCGAGGCCCGGAAAGAACCCCAGATGAACATCCCGAAAGATACCTGGGAGCCGATTTTCTTCAAGGCGATCGATGAACGCGCAAGGATTGCCAATCTCAAGACGCTCAGATCGGCAGCTTTGCCGGATGGCGATTTGGAGGTCCGCGTGTGGTTTGGCTTCGGACTCACAGCGTTGGAGGGTCTCGTCCTCAGGCGCGTCGCTGGCCAGTGGTTCGCCATTTACCTCGACGGCGTTGTGGACAAGGTCAACTCAAACAAATCGAAAAGAAACCTGCACGCGCCGAAATCCGGCTGGGACTTGTGTTGGCAGCGGCTACAGGACGCGGGGCTCTTAACTCTTCCCGACGCAGCGGCAATCGGATGCAGCGGTAACGCCACCGATGGAATGAGTTATGTCGTCGAATACAATCACGCCGGAATTTATCGGACGTATTTGTACGACAACCCCAATTACGCAAAGTGCGATGAAGCGAAACGAATGATTAGGCTTGTCAATCTTATTTCTGAGGAGTTTGGTGTCCGGCAAAATTGAAAAGCGGTTACGGTTAACTCGCGGAAACCTTGAGTGCGCGCGAGCTTCACGAGCTCAAGACAGGCCTTAACCGACGACTTAGCGATCTGATCAACGCGTATGTTGAGTGGATGATCCCATCGCTACCGCTCCGGGTTCTGACACTATGGTGACGAGGCCGAAAGAAAAAGCGTTTTCCATACTGAGCAAGGATGCTCTCATCACAGCGGGCCTGGCGTTGCTGCTGCTCTTTTGTCTGGCCGGAACTATTTGGACGGCCTATTGGTCTTTACGCTTTGGACTCGCGCCGCGTCCGCCGCTTTCAACTTTTCAAACGCTGATACGGCTCATGGCAGTGACCGCGGCTTTGCTTCTCTTGTTGGTGCGTCGTGATCATTTGGAGCGCACCGCCCTGGCGTGTGCCGTGATAGCGGCCGGCTCATCAGCCCTGTTCGGATTGGGCCTGGATTCGATACCACTCCAGGTCGTGCGGCTGCTGTTTCACTTTCTCGCCTATTCGCTCGGCGCCGTCGCAATTATCCGTTGGTTTATTGCAAAGAGAGGAAGGCGCGCACGGGTGAAGGCCGCCACCCTATGACTTAAGAAGCGATAAAACGAATGCCTTCTCGACGCTTCTACACCTGGCGTGATTTCACAAACCCTCGGTTCGAGATCTTCATTGTCATTCTCACCATATTGCCTTTCCTCGTACTGGCATACTTCTACCCGGCTCTGCCTGACCACGTGCCTTTATTTTTGAAGCTGAACAGCGAGGTCGCAGTCTGGGCGCAAAAGAGCATGCTGGCTGTCTTTCGAGTGCCGTTGATGGCTGTGATCACGCAGATAATCTGCTTGTTGATGAAATACGGACCAGTCCAATCAAGCGCGGCCGCGTCTGCCGAAATCACCATCGACCAGGCGAGATTTCATGAACGGTCTCTCAGGCTCAACGCTGGTTTGTGGGATTGGTTTCGCTGGGCCGTCGCATTCAAGATGAGTGCCGAGTCAGTGGATACAGTCTTCCTAAGCCTCGAACGGTTCAAATTCCTCTCCCGACCAACTTTTGTCGTCACTGCGATCGCGGCCGTAACAGGAGTCGCGGGCGCCCTTTTCTACGGTTATCGACTGCTGGTGATAAAGAATGAGATGAAAAAACAGCTCAGGGACGAATATCCTCAGAACGCGGTTGATGCGCGGCGAGTATACGGCGGCTGCTTGTATTTCAATCCTTCGGATCCTGCCTTTTTGTGAGCAAGTACGCTTTCAATTTTGCAAATAAGTGGGCCTGGATATTTCTCGCGTGTATAGTTGCTTATCCGTTGCTGGTGTTCTTGCCTGCTTGAACGCCGGTCACTTTTGATCTTATGTGGTTTCCGATTCTTGCCACGGCGATTCGCATAATCTGGGTAATCGTCGAGTACCCGCTGGTGCGCCGCTACGCAATCCGGCCTGACCGGGATTGGGACAAGTATTCGGCCCGGCTATGGGATGTGGCCAACTTGATCGAGCCGGTGGGAATGATCATCGGCTTCACCAGTATCGGCCGGATTCAAACCTTGGCGACTCTTAGGGGATCACTGGGCCTCGCGTTCCTGTTTGGGGGAATCACCATTCGTTGGGTTGCCATTTATACTCTGGGGAAATACTTCACCTACACGGTTCTGATCAGGAATGATCATCGACTTATTCGAACCGGCTTGTACAAACATATTCGCCACCCCTCGTATGCGGGGGCGCTGCTGGCTCATCTGGGAATCGGCCTGGCGTTTTCAAACTGGTTGACACTCTGTTTCAGCTCGATACCTTATTTGATTGCTGCGGTGTATCGCATGCGCGTTGAGGAGGAGGCGCTCCGTCAGGCGTTCGGGGCTGAGTATCTTGGCTACTCGAAGGCATCGAGCCGTCTGATACCCGGGTGTACTGATTGAAGGGCAGTTTGATGTCCGACAAGCTTTAGCTTGTCGAAGCTTGGCGACAAACTGAAGTTTGTCGGACAATTATTTCAAAACAGCGGAGCAAATTCATGTGGACGACAATGAAAATAAAGAGCAGTTCCCTGCCGATAGTAGCAGCAATCTTGTTAGCTTTTGGCGCCGGTCAGGCTCAAACCTCTGCAAGCAAGACTGCCAGTGCCAATCGCGCCTGGCCGGCTTTTGGCAGCAGTTCACCGCCGCGGCCAACAAGAACGATCGCGTTGCGTTCAGAAAAATGATGGCCCCGAATTTCGCTGACGACTCAGGCGGCTTGAAGGGGACTGAGTGGCTTCGCTTCATGGACGAAAATGAGCGCCAGGGGTCCTGGCGGGATTTTCAGAAATCGCTCGCGCGCGGCACCATCGTCCACAAAGCGTGGTCGAGCAAGGGCGTACCCACGCGCATCACCAAGGACCAGTTCTATTACTTCGAATTCCGCAAAGACGGTAAATGGTATTTTGCCGGCGTGGTTGGGGATTAGCTAAGGTATGAAAGAACCAACAGAGGCGATTCGACAAATACTTGGGTAGTGGCAAGCTTCAAATCTCAGTTCTAACTTTTAAAAGCTATGGCTAAATCGAAATTACGACGTCGAGTGCTTCTTATTCTGGCGCTGCTGCTGATCGTCTATGCAGCCGGCTATGTCATCTGCCGGCTGAATAAGTCGATCGTTCATTCGGCGGCGACGGTGGACGGCAAATGCACCGCGCACGAAGTAACCGCCGGCGATTTCAAGATGAACAACGTGCCGTCGATGATGGCGGCCGTCTACACTCCGCTGAGGTACTGCGAATTAGGCTTTTGAAGGTGGTCAAACCAACAGGTTCGCGTTGTTAGTTACGGGCTTCGTTTGGGGATTCACACACTTGAGGCAGCGTTGCAATTGGTATTGGTATCTTGACCACGAAGCTCAATAATTCTTTTCGCCCTCTGTGGATCTGTCCCAAGTGTCGACGACCGTTCGTCAATCGCAATATGCCGCACTCCTGCGGCCGGTACTCGGTCGCTAAGTTTCTCGAGGGCAAGAGCGCTCATGCCCTGGCGCTTTACAAAAGATTCACGCAGCTCGTAAACCAATGTGGTCCTGTGATTGTGGCCCCTGCCGGAACCCGCATCGGCTTTCAAGTCAGAATGATCTTTGCGGCGGTAAACAAACTAAGCGCGCGCGGGCTCGAGGCGCACGTCGTGCTGACGCGACGTTTCTCGAGCAAACGTTTCAAGCGGATCGAGAAGATGACCTCCAAATGTTATGTTCACCATTTCGTGATAGCGTCACTTAACGAATTAGATGACGAGGTCGCGCTCTGGCTGCGAGAAGCCTACGAGGTCGGGACCCAGAAGCATCTGACAAAGCGAAAAACTCAAATTGAATTAAATGAACAATAATGAATTCAGTCTTTCTGAGGCTGCGGCGATTCTTAGCCGCACGCCCGCCACCCTCGCCGCAATGCTCGAGGGCTTGCCGGACACCTGGATCCAGGCGACAGAAGGCGAAGGTACCTGGTCTCCGTACGACGTCATTGGTCACCTCATTCATGGCGAGCGCACGGACTGGATTCCACGGGCGCAGCACATTCTCTCGGGCGATCCACGCCCCTTCGTACCGTTCGATCGAACCGCCCAGTTCACCGACAGCCAGGGACAAACATTGGACGAATTGCTGACGACCTTTGCCGGCTTGCGGCAGGAAAATCTGGCGACGCTTCGCCGAATGAATCCAACGGCGGCTGATCTCGACCGCAAAGGGCTGCATCCGGAGTTGGGTGAAGTGACGCTGCGACAGCTGCTCGCGACCTGGGTCGTGCATGATTTGGACCACGTCGGGCAAATCGCGCGCACGATGGCGAAGGTTTACAGCGAGGCGACGGGACCCTGGATTGAGTACCTGTCGATTTTGCGCGACCGGGAGTAGGATTACCCAAGGCTCGCAAAGGGCAGCAACATACTTGACTCACTAGAGTTGCGATCGGATTGGGATGACCAGCGGGCTCTGCCGCTCGATGTGCGGAAAAGCTCCGCTTTTCCGGTGCGTCGATCTTAGATTGTGGCGGCTATGCCGCCGTTGCGGATCCTCTTCGCGAGCGTCAACAGCGGCGTAGCCGCGAGAAATAATTTTTAAAGCCTGTCGGAAAAGCGGAGCTTTTCCGCACATCGACGGGCAAAGCCCGAAGAAGGCTCGTGATAAATCGGGCGTCAGATCCGTGCCTGTCCCTACCGATGTGTTTCAAAGGTTACCATCGTGCTCTTATGAGAGACCTAGACGTTTGACCGCGGCTTCTTCGAACTTTTCGCTGTCGACCTGCTCGATCGAAACTTTCTTTACCGGAATCGTACTTCGCGATTTCACGTCCCGGTTGCCTTTGCTCCGCGTGACGATGCGCACACCTGTCAGGTAATTCGTGCTCTCTGAGACGACGTTCGCGGTGGCTCGATCTGCATCGGCATAATCAAATCCAATCAGGATAAACTGCTGGCTGGTCGCATCGTACCGGAAGCGGTAAGTGGTGTTGGCGAGATTGCGCGAGCCGTGATCCTGATCGACCATGATCACGCCGCCTTTCTCGATCTTCACATTCGCCGGCGATTCCGAAACGCCATAGAACGAACCACCACAGTGCGTGCATTGCAGCAGTTTGTCGGCCACCGCCGCGCGGGTAAGTTTGCCGCCTTCGTTCTGCAGGATGATCACCAGGCCTCTCTGTCTTTCCGTGGCAACATCGTCGCTGTCTTTGGCTGGTTTGTCCTCAACCAGTTTCAGGGCGTAGTCAGGAACTGAATCGCCATTCAGATCACCCGTCAACTGTTCTTCGATTTTCCAGCCCGCCGGCACGAACTTATCGATGCTGCCGGCCTCGGCCGGAATTCGAGACTTATTAATCAGGTTGCGCTCGTCCTGAGCGACACAAAAGGCGGTAGCAGCAAAAGAGCCGCTACCGCCCATTTGGTCAAATACATTGTTCGCATTTGCGCTAAGGAACTACGAAACAGTAAACGTGGCCGACTTTTGATCCTTCTGAGCGCCGGCGTCGTCCAACATGATCACTTCAATTTTGTACTTCCCTTTCGGCCAACCTTCAGGCGGCGGCGTGAAGCTGTAGGTAGCCGTGCCGCTGCTCTCGAGATCCAAAGTCTTTTCCAATCCGGGGATGGGACCGGGCTTTTGACCTTCGACGTCTTCAAATGAAAGGAGGCCCTTTACTTTGACTTTGCCGGGCGCGTTCGAAACCGTGCCGACTGCATAAACGGTGTCGGTGGGCGCAAAGGTGCTTGTCTCTGAGGAAACGGCTTTGTCCTTACCGACCTTTAAACTGCTGAGGTTGGCCGTCGAGACATTACACGCCAGGATCACCGCCAAAAATAACCCCGTCGCTATCGCAAAATTCAACTTCGTTTTCGGCATTCCTAATTACCTTTCTGTGCTCGAGAGTTTTCGAATTTATGGGACATTGAGATGAAACTTGTACCAGCCTGATTTTCCAAAGAACCGTTCGCCTTCGTTGTCATATAACGAAAGATAAAACTTCAGGTCATATTCCGATCCGCTCTCCATGTTCAAGGCGTCGTACGGAACAAATAGTTGCAAGTCTTTATAGACCGCCGGGTCGTAAGCCGGTTTGAAACTCGCCTGCGCAGAAACGTTCCCTTCTTTGGTCATGTACTTCTTATCGGCGGACTTCAGCGGCTGGTTGTCAGTGTCGTCGTAATAGAAGTAGGCGATCAGGCGACATGACACATCGTAACCATACTTTACGGTGAAGTTGGCGTGAACTCGCATTCCCTTCACACCACCAACTGTTACGTTGTGGACGATCCGCGCACCCTGATAGGTCGCTTCCGGATCTTCTGGAAAAATGAACGGGTTGTGTAAAAAGCCGGTAGCCCTCGTTGTATTTTCGGGGGTCGAGGCCGCGGCGTGTTGAGTCATAAAAGTGGGGCTAAGCATTACCGCACATAACAGGCACAGCGTGAGCAGTGCGCGAAATCGTGACGGGGATTGATCATCTTCTTCTCCTTAATTTGTTTGGTTGTCTTACAAAAACTGACGCGCGTGCGAGACAACGGCGTTGGTATCACTGAGGCTGAAAGCGCGAGAATAGGGAGTTGCGCCGCCGATGTCAACCGGAAAAGTTTCCCTGTTTAGCGTGTTGGAACAACCAGCCGGAGGGTTAATTGCGATTCGATACTGAAATTGGAGCGATCTCGATTAGCCGATGAACAGGGTCGAATCGCATCCGGAACGGTCTCAGCGCGGTCAGTCCCAGCAGTACCGGCGCATCCGACTCGGTCCCCGAAACCAGATCGGTGGGAACCCTTCTAAGCTCGAGCGAGCCAATTGAGATTGTGGAAGTTGAGACTCTGCGAGTGGAAATCTGGCCGCCACCTACATCCCGCGCGCCTGACGTCGCGAGGCGCTCGCCCGAATGGGGGTCTCGCACTGCCAGTCCCAAACTCGATCCAGTATCGATTAGCGCCCGATCGCCATTGTCGAGCATCACAAACGGGCGCCGCCCATGGGCTTCGCGTAACCATGTGACGACCGTCCCTTCGGGTGGCGCCTGATTCATTTGCACGGCGTCGGTGCGGGGATCGAAGGCGATGAATTCCCGGCGCGGAATATCGATCGTGTATCCCAGCGGCGCGAGCGCTTCCGTCGGATCGAGGACTCCGTCGAGATCGGCCGGCAAACCCGACGTGATCAGGACTTCGCCCCTGGCTGGTAAGTAGTTTTCGATGTCGCCGATGGCGAGATTCTCGAGGGAAGCATGGTAGGCGACGGCCCTCGTCCCCGTCAGGCCGGCGATCGAAGCCGGCTTTTCACTGGCGCGCGCGACCCGCGACTCGGTCGCCACCCGCTGAGATATGAGCGTCGCTCCCGCGCCGGTATCAATGGCGAAATTAAACGGGCCAATGCCGTTTACCCAGGTGCGCACCAAAAGGCCGCGGCCCTGGACTTCGCGGAAGGTCACGGCGTGCGGAATTGAAGTTAGTGAGCTTGATTTAACCGGGGCCTGGGGACGATTTTGAGAAGGGGCAGCCTGCGCTGAAGCTGCCCTTCCCCCAACCGAGGCCACCAGGAGTATTGCCGAGAGAAATGTTTTAGCTTTAATCACTCAAGGCTCCGTCTTAGTAGCTGCGGTTTCGCTTCCGAAGTTTGTACGTGTATAAAGCTGAGCCGCCAAGACCGGAGAGGGCGCCAATGCCTGCGCCTTTCTTCCCGCCAATCAGGGCGCCAATGCCCGCGCCGGCGCCGGTTCCAATGGCCAGCGTCAGTTTGTCACGGTGCTTTTGCCAAAGCTGCGACCCTTCGGGGCTGTGCTGTAGTCATAGTAAGCCCGGCGCGAAGTGGAGGTGCCTCGTGGCGCGCGATAGGTCGAACGAGTCGCCGGCTGATAGGAAGTCTGTGAAACATTGGCACTTCCGCTGTTGCAAGCCGCGAAACCCGCATCAAAGCCCTCACGATAAGCAGTCTGTTCAGCAGTAGTACTGAACTGCAGACTGTTGTTAGCGGCTAACTGTTCTGGTGTTCTGGTGTTGTAGCTCACCGGCTGGGTCCGGTCGTTTGCCGTGGTGTTGTAACTGGTATCGGCTGCACTGGAAGTCGTGGCGGTGCGCGTGATCAGCGCCCCGAGACCCGCGCCTACCAGCGCTCCAATCAGCGTCAAGGCCATTAGCATTTTCTTTGTAACTAACATCTCGATATCTCCTTCTCTGTGGTTTGGCTGCGTCGGGATTTCCGTTCTCCGCCCAGTGAAGCGGCAAGATGCGTGCCTTAAAGAATGCTAATTCGATTATTTGCCTGATTCACGGAGGAAGTTGAATGAAAATCCGATAGGCAGGGGAGATCGCATTAGATCGCAATAGAATTACAAGATGCAGAATTCAAACCAAGCGCATCAGGCGTAAGCAGTAAAAGGACCGATGTACGAAATGGGATCGCTGTTCAACCCATATGATCAGCGCCCGAAGCTAATCATCTTTCCGCAAAGTGACCACAGCCGCCGGTTTGTGCACCGGGCGTTCTTTCAACATGCACTTTTGGAATGCGCGATCGTGAGTCCGGGCGCTTACTTCCCAGGCGCTGGTTTGCCAATTGTCCGAGGCTTTCGCTTTCGGCATCCAGCCCGGCAAAGGCATCATCAGGTAACGGGACAAGACCTGGGTGTAAGGCTCATAGAGCGCGCGGAAATCCTGGAGCGTCTGGGCATCGGCTGCTTCACTGCTTAGCTGAACTCCCTGGGCCGAGAGGTATGCGCGCAAATTTGTGAGATCTACTTCGGTGAGACGCTCGCGATCGTGCTGCAAAGGCGAAGTATTGAAGACTTGAGCAATATCAACCAGAGCGTGACGCGCCATTTTGAAGGTCAGTTGCGCCTGCCACTTCGAAAGACCATCAACTCCGACCATCACCAGGCTGCAAACATCCAGCACCGTGCTCAGGGCCGCGAGCCAGGATTGATTGTCATGTTGCGAGCGAAAGAAGCAAAGCACAGGATAAGACAGATGGCTCTCCATCAAATCTGCCGCCCACATTTCCCAATCGCGCAACCACTGATCGAGACTGGCCATGCTTTGAGCTTCCTGATGTCGGCGCAACAGCTCGCTGGCCGTCGGCGGTGTGCCGGCGCGCGCGTCCAACATTGAGATGTTTACTTCGCGCCGCGAAAATGCCTGATAGAGAACCGGCAGGTACCCAATCACCAGGGCCAGCAAGCCAAACCCGACGCTGGCCTCGAGGACCGTCACGCCACGGGCCATGCGGCTGAGCGGGGCGATATCGCCAAGGCCGAGCGTGAAGAACGTTGTCCCGCTGTAATACAAGTCAGTGAAGAAGCCTGAGCGCGTTCCGATGGCGCCAATCCGCGAACCAATCGCCCAGTGAACCATCGCAAATCCGAACACGACGGTAAACGCCCACACCACCAGCAGGGCCAGCAACGACAGCGGTCCGTAGATACTGAGGAAGACTTCGCGTCTCTTATTCTTTTTTCGATCGTGTGGGCGATCATCGACCATGGCTTCCAGGTCGCCGCGATAAAACAGGCGAGTCAGGCGGACGCGCCGGGTCACGCGTCGAGGCAGGACGATCGTCTCAAAGACATCCCAAAGGCCGGTGGCGATAAAAAGCACGCCAATGATTCCGATCAACCAGTTCATGACTTTGGCCGCTAGAAAATCGAAGGACCGGGCGACGATTCTACGCCGCTCCGGTCCTTCAAGCGAGTTTACCTGTACCGATTAAGCGCCGCGCTGTCCAGTGGACGACTTCAAGAGTTCCAGCGCCTTTTTCATTTGCAGATCTTCCGGCTGAGGCTTGGGCGCAACCGGTTCCGAAGGCGAGTTCGGTTTTGTTTGGTTGGGCTTCTCATCGTCGTTGTTGTCGGTTAGATCGTCAACGCTGGTGTCGGTCGCTTCGGGACGTTTCACTTCGATCGTCGGCGAAACTCCTGAATGAGTGCGGTCTTCGCCGAGGAAAGGCTTGCCGCTGCCGGAAGCCCACTTGACGGTCGTCAGCAGCAGACCGTCACCGTCACGCAGCGTAAACAGTTCCTGTTCAGCGCCGGCGCCAAAACTCTTTTCGCCGATCACATCGCCGCGCTTTGTTTCCGCAAAAGCCGAAGCGATTACCTCGGCCGCCCCGGCCGTGCCCGTATCGATCAGCACGACGGCGGGACCGTTGAAGATGGTCGCCTTCGGATCGGCATCAAACGACTTCAGGACTTTTGCTCCCGGCCGATCGACTTAGCGATGGCGCCTTCGCGAATGAAAAGGTTGGCAACATTAACGCCCTCCTGAATTTCACCGCCGGCCACACTGCGCAGGTCAATGACGATCTTCTGAGCGCCCTGCTTGACCAAATCCTGTAGCCGCGCCCTGGCGTCCGCGGCTTCACCACTGTCGAGGCTATTGATTCTGAGTACGCCAACGCGTCCGGCTTCGAGTTTGGACTCCACCACCGGAGCGCGAAAAGCTCCGCGCTTGACCGAGGTGGTCATCGCGCGCACGCCCGCGCGCAGGATGCGCAGCTTGACTTCCGTTCCCGGCGCGCCGTTCAGCAACTGCCGGGCGTCGTACAAAGAAATGTCGCGCGTGGCTTTGCCATCGATGTATTCGATGATGTCACCGGCGCGCACACCGGATTGATCGGCGGGTGAGCCTTTGATCGGCGCGACCACATAAAGGAACGAGGCAGCCATCGAAAGTTCGGCCCCAATTCCCACCAGATTGCTCTTGCTGCCGGCGCGATAGTCCTTAACCTGGTCCGGCGTCAGGTACGTCGAATAGGGATCGAGGCCGTAGGCCAATCCGCGCAGAGCGCCGGCCCGGACCTTTTCCATGTTCGGCTCGTCAACGTAATCGTTCTGAATGTGTTGAAGGACACTCTCGAATATTCGTCTTTGAGAATCAGGATCGTTCGCCGGCTGCTGTGCGCGCGTCGCCAGCCAGGCGCCGGCGATCGAATACATTGCCAGCGATGCCGACATAACAATCATCAGAAACTTGCTTTTGAATGACATCAGTTAATCCTCGAAACCAACCCTTTAACCTCGGCGGTGCGTGAAGACTTAGAGCTTCAGCGAAACGCCTGTATCATAACCGCTGCCCATAACGGGCGCAAGCAGTACTCGCTCGCAAAAATTGCTTTGAGCCAGCCGGGAATCTGCAAATTTGGATTTGAATTCATCTGAACGGTTCAGTGATGCTAATAACCCGCCGGCCACGACCGGCCGTCTGGTCGCTCTCGACCTGGGCGCGAAAGCGTGTCGGCGTGGCTGTCTCTGATGAGTTACAAATCACTGCCAATCCCCAGCCTTTTATCGAACGGCGCAGCTGGAAAGACTTGCTCCGGCGCGTGGCTGCAATCATCGAAGCCTATGATGCACGGGGACTGGTAATCGGTTTGCCTCTCAGTCTTGACGGCAGCGAAAGTGACGCGGCCCGGCACGCCCGTCGGATCGCCGAGAACTTTCGCCGATCGCTTAACGTTCCTGTCTACTTGCAGGACGAGCGGCTGACTACAGTGGCCGCTGAGGAGAAGATGAGGGCGGAAGGCGTACGCGCCGAAGAGATCGAAAACAGCATCGACAGCGAATCTGCGGCGTTGATATTGCGCGATTTCATTGAGCAAAAGTCAGTACCGCCCGCGTGAGCGGGTGGGATCATGAGGCAACTTGGAAAAGCGTAAGCCCCAGATTAACCCATTCGCTAACGCGGATGCTGCTGACCTCAGCTTCGCGAAAGTTGCTTAGGAGAGCGTGAAAAGAAAAGCCAGAATTCGAACCATCCTTCTTATCGTCGCCGTCATCCTGGTCGCCGGACCAGGCGGCTTTTCTCTTTGCCTTTATCGCGAATTGCACACGCCAACCACCCACACAAAAGCCAACGACTACATTGAAATTCCACGGCGCTCGACGCCCGAAGCAATTGCAAACAAATTGCTCGCCGAAGGCGTAATTCAACGCACCTGGCCGTTGCTCTTTTACATAAAACTCACCGGCAGCGCGAAACTCATCAAGGCCGGCGAGTATCGCTTCCCTTCTCCAATCACCCCGCTGGGTGTTTTGAGAAAGCTGGAAGAAGGCGAGCAGCGACTCAGTCGCTTCACGGTGATCGAGGGGTGGACGCGCTGGGACATCGCGGATTCGATGGCTCGCATGCCTGAATTGAAGTTGAGCGACAGCACCGAAGCGCTCAAGCTGATGGACGACACCAGCGGGATTCGCGATCTTGATTCCGCGGCGACGAATTTGGAGGGTTATCTTTTCCCGGCTACGTACAACTATCCGCCCGACACCAAATCGGCGGCGGTGGTCGCGGGCATGGTCAAACGCTTTCGTCAGGAATGGACACCGGAACGCGCCGATCGCGCTCGAATCCTGGGCATGACGCCGCGCCAGATCGTCATCATCGCTTCCCTGATCGAAACCGAAGCCAAGTTGAAAGACGATCGGCCGTTGGTCGCTTCAGTGATTTACAACCGCCTGCACAAAAACATGTCGCTGGGTATTGATTCGACGATTGTGTATGCGTCCAAGCTCGCGGGTAAGTGGCGTAACGACGGCAAGGTTTATTTGAGCGACGTCAATCGTCGTTCGCCCTACAACACGCGCCTCTTTTCCGGACTGCCACCCGGGCCCGTCGGAAATCCCGGCGCGAGTTCAATCGATGCGGCCCTCAATCCAGCGCAGACGGATTACCTGTATTACGTGCGCGATCCCACGCGAAACGATGGGGCGCACAACTTCTATAACAATTCCGCCGATTTCGAAAAGGGTGTGCGAGCGTTAGAGAGTGGGAACGACAGCAGGGACGTTGACCCTGCGACGGCGCATATTCAGTGAGGCCGCAGACCGGACAGTCTGCGGTACTTCGCAAATCTTGTGCTTGTCTTTGTCGATCAATCGGACTATCCTCAAATTGTCCCCGGCCTGATTCTCTTCTCGGTATTTGAGGGTAAATCAAATGAAATCCCGAAATCATTTTCTCGTACTCCTGGTTGTGTTGCTTGCATCGACAGTTGCATTCGGACAAGGCAAGGGCGTTGACCGGCAAAACCAGCGAATTACGGATAACAGTTCAAACAAAGCGCCGGCCAATAATGGGACAAAGCAGGACACCGGCACTACGGGTTCGGGAATCAATTTCGGCAAAGAGAAGACCCCAACGCACGTGAATTTGCCGAATCCTTACCGGATGACGGCGCGGCGAGATGTACTGATGAAGGCGGTCGCGGACGTGATGCGCGATCGTAAATTGATTCTCGACGACGCGTCTTCCAAACCCGACGACCGGCATTATCGTCAGCCAACCGTACACCTTCATCAAGGGCGCGGTCGTGTCCAAGTCAGAATTGAATCGCTATGGAGATATCGTCGCCGATGACGCCAGAAGCTGGACCCGTGGGCGTTACACGATCACGGTCGAGGTGCAACCAATCGACGGTATCAACTCGAACGTTTCGGTGAATGCCAAAATCGAAGGACGCACCGACGGCCCCGGCGGCGCAGAGTGGATTACATTGCAGAGCACTGGAACTGCCGAGCAGGAATTTCTCGCCGCTTTGATCGAAAACATCACCGGCGCTGCCCCGACGGGCGCAATAAAATCCCGGAACTTGATTGGAAAGTATCTGCGAGGGTTGCGGACACGATTAACAAAATCGTATCTGTTGATGTGACTCGTAACTCACTTTTAATTAATGCAAATCCTAAATCAATTAGAAACTGAACCTATCCCGATCGAAGAAGAAGAGCGACGACACACCCGTCGCCTGATGGTTGGCATTCTCTGCGCAGTAGTGCTGACGGGAAGTGTTTTTGGCGGCTACCTTTTCCTGCGGAAGCGTCATGAGCGGCAGATGGCCGCAGCCGCCGCGAGCGAGACTCTCAAGAAGACCACTCCGAAAGTTGAAGTTGTCGTCGATGACGCGATGATCGACGGTAAGAAGACTCTGCTGGCCGGGACCATTCGCAATATTTCCGGCGAGACGCTCCACAACGTCGCCGTCGAACTCCAACTCAGAAAGCGCAGCGGCGGCGGTTTGGAAACGCGGGTCGTCACCGCGGAAACCACCGAACTGGCTGCGGATGCCCGCACACGTTACGGCTTGGAAGTGGCCGTGCAGGATTATAGTTCCGCCACCTTTCGAAGGTTCTGGCCGGAGACACGCGCACTGCGATCGCTTTTAAGGCCGTTCCCGGCGCAGCGCGGCCACCCATGGAAGCACCCGGGTTCGAAGACCGTTGTCGTCGGATCGCCCGGCCCGCCCAAGGGCGAAGAGTTTCTCAACACTGAAAAGAACCCCGGGAAAGTTCCTTAGCCGGCAACCACTAAAACTTTTTCAACTTCAAAGCCAACGATCTCCTCGCATCGGTCGTCACAGCTGCGTTGATGTGGCGCGCGCATCCTGCGCGAAGTAACACGGTCTCCATTGCTTGAGCAGAATCGAGCCTTCAGTTAGGATTGCGCAGCGAGGACGTTATGCGAACGGAGCAGCTTACAGGGTATTGGCGGTGCCTGACGCAGTCACTTTTAGCGGCTGCGTTTATTTTTGCTCTCGCGTCATTTTCTTTCGGCCAGTCAGATGCAGGAAAGCCTCCGCCCACTCCTCCATCCAACCCGGCTCCGAGTGACAATCCGATTATTCCGGAAAAGAAGCGATCGGATACGCGGTTTGGTTCGCCTGAAAACGAGATGCGCTCGAAGGCGATTCTGAAGGATGAGAAAAAGAAATACGAGGAGAATCTGGGACGCGCGCGCGAAGTTTCGGAGCTGGCCGTACAGTTGTCCGAAAGCTACATATCATATAAGGCCTTCAAATCTGAGGACAGCAAGAAATTAGAAAGGCTCGAGAAGCTCACCAAGCGGATCCGCAACGAAGCCGGCGGGTCCGAGTCTGAATCGGACGCGGATCTCAAGGACATTTGCACGAGCATGATCGAAACGATGAAGCATCTGGCGGAACTGACCGAAGAACTTCACAAGCTGGTTGATAAAACGCCGCGCAAAGTGGTTTCGGCTGCGGTCATCGATCAGGCCAACAGAGTACTGTAGCATCACCCAATACCTCCGCACGACTCGCTGAAATCAGTCGCCCAATGATTAGTGGATTCAACGCAACCCGGATTGTTGGTCTCGGACTCGTCGTTGCCTTAATTGGCATCGCGCTCGTCGCGCCGTTTGAAATCGTTGCTCACGCTCAGGATCAGGACGATGACGTTATCCGCGTAAGCACTGAACTGGTGGTTCTGAACGCCACGGTGCTCGACAAGAGCGGGAAGTTTGTCCGGGGACTGAAGCTGAACGAATTTCACCTTTTCGAGGATGGCGCAGAGCAAAAAGTAGTCACCTTCACCACCGAGCAGACTCCTTTGCCGCAGCCATCCTTTGGACACGTCCGGCAGTATGGAATCGCGGCTGACGCTGGGACGCAGCGCGGCGCTGCGATTCCTGGATGGCTTGCGCGAAAACGACGTGGCCGCCGTCTATAACTTTGATGTCAAGGTCGAACAGCTTCAGGACTTCTCGCCCGGCCGCGACCTGCCGGACAGGGCGTATGGCTTAAAGACAAAGATGTTGACCTCACTTAACGATGCCGTGCTGCGCGCGGCTGACGATCTCGGCAAGCGCGAAGAGCGCCGGCGCGCCATTGTGATCCTGTCCGACGGCGGCGAGAATTACAGTCGCGCCAGCTCAGACAAGGCGCTCGATCATGCGCTCAAAGCCGGGGTGACCATCTATGCGGTCAACATGGGACCGGACGGCCCGGCGCGCGATATCACGGCCTCGGGAATTTTGAAAAACTTTGCGGAGAAAAGTGGCGGACGCTACATCGAGTCACCCGGGCGGCCAGGCGTTGCGGGATGCGTTCGCTGAGATTGCGCAGGAACTCAGTCGTCAATACACGATCGCCTATCGTCCGACAAATCACGCCCGCGATGGCAAATGGCGAAAGATCGACCTAACCACCTCACGTCCTGACGTCAGTGTGCGCACGCGTAAAGGCTATAAGGCGCCGAAGGGCTGACGTGCGGATTCTCATAAATCAAATGGATAAAATGAGTCATTAGTTATGGCTCTCCCACTCCGCGGCAAGTCTCTGAGTTGATTCAGAATCCCGAGTCAAACGACGCTACTTCCGTTACGGCTCTGCCACTCCGATGCGCGGCAAGTCTTCGAGCTGATTCAGAATCCCGAGTCAAACTACGCTACTTCCGCTATGGCTCTGCCACTCGATGCGCGGCAAGTCTCCGACTTGCCGTCACCGACTCCCTCTCTTCTTAGGGTCTCCGACCCGCGGTCATAGACCGCGAAATTTATGGAGGGCCTGTCGGCAAGTCGGAGACTTGCCGCGCATCGGAGTGGCAGAGCCATTCGTCAAGGCTTGGCTTTGAGGTTTCGTAGTTAACAGAGACTCTCAATCCGCGAGTTTCATCTTGGCTTGATACTGAAGTTGGCCGTGAGTTCGCCCACATTGTCGTCATAAGCGCCGGGCGGGCCGCTAAAGTTATAGGCATCGGCGAAACCCAGGACCAGGCGCGTCGCGGCCGGCGGAACCTGAATCTGTTTTCCTTTGCCGGTCCCGATAAAGAAAGTCTGAAACAACTCCGGCGTCAGATTCTTTGGGTCATTTGCATCCAGGCGCTTCGGACCGGGAGGCTTTGCGGTGCTATTGTCCGTGAAGACTCCGACGAGAAACATCGTCCTGTCAGGATGCGTGATCCCGGAGATGCCGCCGGCGGACTCAACGTCAGTGACGCCGCCAGCGAAAGTCCCGCCATCAGCGTCGTTGAATGCTTCCCCACCGCCGCAACAGGAGACGCCGCCGTTGACGATCGAGAATATCAGTACATTCCCGGACCGTGGGTCGAACGTAATGAAAGGCGCAGCCTCGCCGCCGCCGTTGCTCTCGGCGTCGCCAGCTCCCGCCCGAAAGACATTCGCCCTGGCATTGATCTTCAGAGTGAAGTCCTGGCCACCGGTTCCGTTCGACTTCTTCAAGTTGCAACCGAAGCCGAGCGCCGCCAGTATCAGGAAAACCGAGAATCCTAAACGAATATTCATCATAGTGTCCCAAAACTTTCAATTTTTCGCTGGCCTCACGACAAGCTAAAGCTTGTCGGACAGACTAAATGCTGGTCTCGTTTCTCGCGCGTTCGCGGTGTCGTTCGATGGCAAACTCAACCAGCTGATCGATCACCTGTCTAAAAGGGATTCCGGTGGCTTCCCACATCTTCGGAAAGCCGGAAACGTCCGTCAGGCCGGGCAGAGTATTTATCTCGTTGATGAGCAGCTCGCCATCAGGCTTCAAGAAGAAATCCACGCGCGACAGTCCCGACGCATCGACCGCTTTGTAAGCGATAACGGCCATGGCTTGAATCTTTTTAACCGTGGTTTTCGGAATCCTGGCGGGAACGATGAATTCGACGTGGCCCGTGCTCGAATATTTTTCGGTATAGTCGAGGAATCGCGCCGACTCTTCGTGAATCACGTATTCACCGGGAAGACTCGCGCGCGGTTGGTCGTTGCCGATGACCGCACATTCAATTTCGCGTCCGACCACTTCTTCCTCGATCATGATCTTGCGGTCATAGCGCGCGGCCAAATCGATTGCGTTGCGCGAGCGACTTTTTGTCTGTGGCTTTCGACACCCCAACGGACGAACCAAGGTTGGCTGGTTTGACGAAGCAGGGAAAGCCGATTTCGCGGGCGACCTTACGAATGACCTTGTTCTGATCGTTGTCCCAATCAGATCGCAGCAACCACGTGTGCCGGCAAATCGGGAGTGCGGCATCTTTGAAGAGCGCCTTCATCGTCACCTTGTCCATGCCGCAGGCTGAAGCCAGCGTGCCGCAACCGACGAATGGAATTGCCGCCATCTCGAGCAGACCCTGCAACGTGCCGTCCTCGCCAAAGGTCCCGTGCAAAACCGGAAAGACGACATCCAAACGTTCCGCGCACACCAGACCGCGCGCCTAGTTTTACCAGACCGCTGCGAGAAGGGTCACCGAGAATCGTCACGTCTGCGCCGGCGCTGCCGCTTTTCATCGGCCAGCAAACGCTGGGTTTCTTTGGGAAAGAGCCGGATGGCGGCCGCCGGGCCCAACCAATTCCCTTCCTTGGTGATGGCGATGGGAACGACCTCGAACTTTGACTTGTCGATCGATTCGATTACCAGAACGGGCCGAACGAACTGAGACTTCATGCTCGCCCGATCGGCCGCCAAAGATTATGCCTATGCGAAGTTTTTTTGCCATAAGAGTATGAAGCGTAAATCTCTCTCGTCGGGAGAGGTAAATCACCAAAATTGTTTTTCCCAATGCCGACAGGATCAATTCGACGGCCAAGCTCAGCGGTGCGATTGTTCTGGTCGAGCGCAGTGTTAATTTCGACCACCTCGAGCGACCGCATGCTGCCCGTTTCGGCAACTTTCTCCATTGCCAAATGTGCTTCACGATAACTCAAGCCGCCGCGAACCAGCGTGCCTGAACCGGGAGCGTCCCCGGATCGAGGACGTCAACGTCAAAGGTAACCGCAAAGCCGCCGCTGCCCTGCCCGGCGATCCGAATCGCGTCATCCATACACGCCGCGAGACCGCGCTCATCGATTTCGCGCATGGTAAAGAACCTCATCCCCAGCCGCCGGATCAATTCGCGCTCGCCGGGATCCAGATCACGCGCGCCAACGTGCGCCGCACAACTGCGGATCGAACTTGGGCATAAACCGCCCACGTTCGCCAGCTCAGGCGCGCCGTAACCGAGCAACGCCGCCAGCGGCATGCCATGAATGTTTCCCGAGGGAGTCGTGTCGGGCGTGTTCATGTCGGCATGAGCGTCAAAATAAATCAGGCCCAGTCGCTGGTCATGCTTGCGAGAAACCCTTGACGACTCCGGCCAGCGAGCCGATGGCGATCGAATGATCTCCACCAATCGTAAGCGGCAACTCGCCGGCATCGATAATACTTTCGGTTTGATTTGACAGGCGCTCGCAAGCCTCATAAATCTCGTTCAGATACTTGAGTTTTTCGCCGAAGCCCGGAAGCGAATGCGAGCGTTCGACCGGCAAATCGCCCCGGTCGTTAACTTCATACCCGAGACTGGCGATTCGCTCAGCCACTCCGGCAACCCTAATCGCGGCCGGCCCGAGATGAACGCCCGCCATGCTCTGACCGTAGCTGAGCGGCACTCCCAGGATTGCCACCGTTTTCCCGTCCCCGGAAGATCGTCGCTGGCCCGCTGATTTTGTTCGATCCCGCTTCCCATAATTCACTCGGTACGCACGCCTCCGGCGTGCTTTAACTTCAAGGTTCCCACTCAAAAGCGATTTCGATATCGCCGTGTCAGGATCCGTGCCGTAATAGACAGCACCGATCGTCAGCCGCACCCAACGGGTCTTCACGGATCCCACGTCCACCTTCTCTGGCTGTCCATGCGATTGTCAAAGGTCAATTCGCGCGAGCTGCCGTCAGAGAATTGCGCCGTCAGCGTCGCCAGCCGGTTGTTCTGGGCCCAGATCGCCGGGCTCTTGAAATATCCGGGCTGAAACAGAATCCGATGCAGATTGATCTCCCGATCAAGTCGAAACGAATCCATTCGCCGATACCGGGCCCGTCCACTCCCTCAATCCAGGCGGTGCTGCGCTTTCCATCGATCGCATCTCGCCGGATAATAAGTGTTGCTCTGCACCGCCAGGCGCATTGAAGAAGAACTGGCGGTAATCTTCAGAGGCGTCCCCGGCTGCGACGTCGATGAAACATCGTCGCGATCATCCGGCGTCGCTTTCGAAGGCTGTCATCGAACCACTGGTTGGCGTCGGTGTCGGGTTCTGAAGCTGCCTGGTTCGATTGGCTGGTGCCCGATTGCTTGATCACGTAAGAAGCCGACAATCCCGACCAGCAACAGCAGCAAAAGAGCAATTGCAATTACGCCGCCGGTGAGGAACGGATTTGTCTGCCGTGCTTCGCTGGGCGCGAGACTGGCAAAATTTTGATAAGACGGTACCGTGGGCGCAGAAGATTTCAGCGTAGGCTGAGCGCGCGGCAGAATCTCAGTGGGCGGCGCATCTTCGCGCATGGTCGAAGCGAGCGGACTGCCATCTTCGAGACAAAACCTCAGCGTGTCATCGTTGTATTGGCGATTACATTTTGGACAACGCAACATGTTGGATCATCCACAGATTTCGCAGATTGTTTACACCAACGACGGCCGCTGCTTTGTTGTTAATGATTCCCACCGCCTCTTCCGGCGTGCTCGCGAAATTCAACATCGCCACGTCGCTGTCAGCAACAGCGAGAGTGCTTTGCCAGGCGCGAACCACCGGCGGCCAGCAGTCTCCGAGCAGAACCAGAGGCCGCGGATCCAGCACGTGAGTCTGGAGTTTATTCCACACCAGAGAGATCTCGGTCACCGTGCCCATGCCGCCCCTCAGCGCGACATAGCCCACCGACTGCGTAATCAATCGCTGCAATCTTTCGTAGAAATGTTCGGAAGCAATCTTCTTAGTCAGGTAGCGATTTGGTTCGCTCTTAAATTGATTCATCGTAATCCCGATGACGCGGCCGCCGCGTTCGTGCGCGCCGCGGCTGGCGGCTTCCATCACGCCCGCGTAACCACCGGTGCAGATGGTGAATCCCGCCTCGGCGAGCAATTGGCCCACACGCAAAGCGTCAGCGTATTCGCGCGCCGACTCCTGACATTTCGATCCGCCAAAGATAGTTACGATTCTTTCGCTCATGGCTTTCCGCCCGGGTTCCATACCGGTTTGAAGTTGCTGTTCACCAGCCATTTGACCGGCGCGACCATCGATTGGATTGCATCGGTCATATGGGCAAAGTCGATATGGGCCAGATCGTCGCTGGGCCGATGATAATCCGTATGCAAACCGAAACTTGATACCGTGTGCGCGATAATGCCTTTCTTCGCCAACACATAATTGTCTGAGCGTTGAAAGAAATGCTGGTCGGGATGCGGGTCGGCCACCAGTCGCGCACCGTGGGCCGCCAGTTCAGGGCCCAGATTCGAACGCTCGTATCCGGTGAGCCAGAGCGTGTGCGGCGCCACCGCCGCATCCGCGCGGCCGATCATTTCAAACTCCAGGTTGGCCACAAAACTCTCGACCGGAACCGGCGGATGCTCCTGAAAATATCCGCGCGCCATGCCCGCCGATTTCTTCGCTGCCAAAGAGGGCGAACACCACCGTGCGCTTTGGTCTCGGGCCCGTCGTCAGCGCCATTGCCAATTCCAAAACGGCGGTCACGCCGGAAGCGTCATCATCGGCGCCGTTGTAGATTTTGTCACCGTTAACTTCCCTGCCGATCCCGAGATGATCGAGATGCGCCGAAAGCAGGATGGTCTCTTTCGCCAGATTCCGATCGCGGCCGCGCAGGATACCGACGACGTTGGTGGTCGTCGCCTCAGTGGGAGCCTGATTGGGCGCGCCGCGAACCCTGCGCATAAACTTCGCGGTTTGCAGAAACGTGCCGTTATCGCCCGCGGGCGTGATTTTCAACAGCTTCAATTGCGCGGCGATGTAGTTTGCGGCGGCTAATTCATCGGCTGAAGCGCTGCCACGGCCCTGCATGGCATCGCCAGCCAAAGCCTCCATGTAGTTTCGTACCGACTTTTCTGTGACGGTAGTCCTGGTTTTGGCTTTGCTCTTGCCGGAACAGACGCGAGGGTGATCGAAGCAATGACGAGAAAGAGGATCGAAATTCGCGTCAGCCCGTATCGATGGACTCTGAATGTGGCACGCGCATCCTGCGCGCGATTCACGGGCAGGACTCCCGGGCCACCCCGTCTGACTTGAAGCTTCATTTTTCGCTGCTCCGCTCATCAGCAAAGATCCCTGGCGCCGGTATTCCTCATAGTCTTCACGGCTCTTGAAAGAACCTCCGGTATAGTCGTCGGGCACCGGCCTGGGATCGAGTATCCGCTGGTCTCTGATATCTCGAAGCCCGCATCAATGAACAACGATCGGTAGTCTTCAATACTGAGCAACTCGACCGGGACTTTGAGCGTGTCGATCCATTGGTGCGTGGGCTCGTTCTCCCGGTACAAATCGACGACGGCAAAGAATGAGCCGCCAGGTTTTAGGACGCGCTGTATTTCCTTGAGGGCTTTCGGAATGTTTCGATAGTAATAAAGCGACTCCATCGAAAAGGCGTGCGAGAATTCATTATCCGGAAACGGCAACTGCTCAGCGCTGGCAACTTCAAAATCGACGTTGGTGTAGGACGACGAAGACTCGCGCGCCAGGTTGACCATTTCATCCGAAATATCAATCCCGGTGACCCGGCCATTCAACGCATAATCCGCCAGCAGACGTGTCGCCCATCCTGATCCGCAGCCAACATCAAGCACGCGCGCATCCATACTGACTTGCATCAGTGCGATCGCTTGTTTGCCGACCGGCCCGTGACCCTTCTCCATGCTCTCGCCTTTTCCAGCGCGAGCCCATTCATTGAATTCAGTTCGTAGTTGTTCGTCCATTGAATAGTCCGACAAACTTCAGTTTGTCGCTTTCACTAGTCATGTGCAGATGTTTTCAACAAACTAAAGGAAATTCTGATTAGTAAATTCCCTCCTCTGGGAGGGTTAGGGAGGGGCGCAGCTACGAGTTGATACACTAACAAAGGATCCCGGGTGGGCTGAAAGCCCACGCACACAAGTAATTTGCTTTTCTCTTTGCCGTAGCTGCGCCCCTCCCCAGCCCCTCCCAAAGGGAGGGGAGCAAAATGCTCTATTTTCAATCTAACCTTGATCAGAGCTCCTTAAAGTTTGTCGGACATTTACGGCTTCAACCTGTAAAGCATCCTGGGAAACGGAATCGTTTCGCGCACGTGCTCAATACCGCACATCCAGGCGGTGCAGCGCTCGATACCCATACCAAAGCCGGCGTGCGACACGCTGCCGTAGCGTCGCAAGTCCAGATACCATTCGAAGGCTTCCTTCGGCAGGCCATGCGCGGCGATTTGTTGCTCTAGAAACTCTTCAGAGGTAGCGCGCTCGCCGCCGCCGATGACTTCGCCATACCCTTCGGGCGCCAGCACATCAACGCCCAGCGCGATTTCATCGCGATCGGGATCGCGTTTCATGTAGAAGGCTTTGACGGCCGCCGGGTAATGATGGACCATCACGGGCCTATCGTATTTGCTGGAAAGATAAGTTTCGTCCGGCGCGCCCAGGTCGCCGCCCCACTCGAACTTGTTCTCTAATTCTCCAGCGGCGAAACCTTCGTCCAGCATTTTCACCGCATCGTCATAATGGACGCGCGGAAACGGCGGCACGATTGCTTCCAGCTTCGGCCGTGTCCCGTTCCAGCGTCTTCAATTCCTCCTGCCGCGTTTCCAGCACGCGTGACGCGATGTACGAAAGAAATCTCTCCGCCAGATCCATTACGTCGTCGAGCGACGCGTAAGACATCTCCGGCTCGACCATCCAGAATTCAGTCAGATGCCGGCGGGTCTTTCGATTTCTCGGCGCGGAAAGTCGGGCCAAAACAATAGACTTTGCCGAAAGCGGCGGCGGTCGCTTCGTTGTAGAGCTGGCCCGATTGAGTCAGATAAGCTTTTTCATCGCCGAAGTAATCGACTTCAAACAGCGTGGTGGTTCCCTCGCAGGCAGCCGGCGTGAAGATCGGCGTGTCGCACAGCGTGAAGCCATCGTTATCCAGAAAGTCGCGCACTGCTTTCACCACCGCGTGACGCGACCTTCAGCATCGCGTGCTGTTTCTTTGAACGCAGCCAGAGATGGCGATGATCCAGAAGAAACTCGGGGCCGTGTTCTTTCGGGGTAATGGGAAAGTCGTGCGCATTCTGCACCACCTGGGCGTCAGTAACATCCAGTTCGACGCCGCCCGGCGCGCGGCTGTCTTCGCGCACGCGACCGGTAACGATGAGTGATGATTCCTGGCCCAACGGCTTGAGCGCTTCCCAGAGTTCCGGCGGCACCGAGTTTTTCACCACGACGCCCTGAACTATGCCGGTGCCGTCGCGCAGTTGCGGAAACATGAGCTTGCCGCTCGAACGCATGTTATAGAGCCAGCCTTTGAGAGTGACTTCTTCGCCAATGTGTTGCGATAAATCTTTAATGTAAGTTTGCATCTTTAAGGACGCGCGAAAGCGCGTCTGATAATAGCCCAGCGCTTCCGAGCTGGGTAAGCGCCGGATAAAAGAACGAAGCCCGTGGAACGAGCGACAGAACTCCGGTTTGCCAGGCCTGCTCGCCAGTTCGCTTCGCGGACTAAATAAAGAGCCTCTGGAGTTCCTCGGCGATCACTCGCCGGGTGACTTGTCGATCGTCCGCCCTGCGCGGACCGCGATCAAATTCTCTCTCTGATCATGCGCTGCAATACCGGAAAACGCTCGAGCCATTCCGCCGCCTGCAGCACGATTAGAAACGTCGGCAGGATGTGTCTCTCGTAAAATGCGCCCCGCCCGTAAACCGCCGTTTGGCAGGTAGAACGTGCCGACGGCCTTCGAGACCACGCTGGATCGTCATCAAACGAAATTCCTTGCTGAAATCATCCGGATCGATCGGGGCAAGTCCACAACTTATGACGCGCTTCGAGCAGGAACAGCCGGTGAGTGCGCACCTCCGGCCAAAGATGGCGGCGCCGGTTGCCGGTCCAACAGCAGCGAAACCAGATCATAACTAGCCGGGCCCATGCGTGCATCCTGATGATCGACGATCCGGATGGCGCCCTGCTTGTCCAACATCAGATTGGCGCTGTGATAATCGCGATGGCAAAGCACGCGCGGACAGGCCGACAACTCCGCCGCCACATCATTCAGCTCAGCTTTTAGTTCCGCGGTCTGCCCGTGGCGTCAACGTCTCTTTGCGGTAGCTGCCGAAATAATGATCGAAGAAGAAATTCAGCTCCCACATCAATTTCGCTTCATCAAACGCCAGCCGAGAGACGATCGAATCACGCTCAATGGCGCTGGTCGTGGCCGCCTGAATGCGCGCAATTATTTCGATGGCCTGCTCCAGAAGGGTTTCGCGATCATCCTCGGAAACCTCTTCGAACACCTGGGCCAGCTGTCTGTTGCCCAAGTCTTCCTGCACGATAATCCCCGTCTCGCCGCTCGCGTCGTAAACCTTAGGCACCGGCAAATCGCATTCGAGAAACAGACCGCGTCACGTCGAGATAAGGATGCAGACCGATGCATCGAACGGCTCCAGGATAGACAGCGGCGACGGCGGTCACCTTCTCCCAGGGAATGCGAAAATACTCTCTGGTCGAAGCATCGGGCGTGAGCGCAGTAATCTCTGTTTTCGCGGCGGATTCTCGCGCAGCCGACGTACGCTCTCGATCCGTTCACGCGCGCTGCGCGGCGAAGGCGCTGGGACTGGTTTGAATAACTGAACTCATGCCGTCTCTCGGGTCGTTCCGGTTCAGGGCATTGGACTGAAGAGAACAAGAATCTGATCCAGTCAGCGGACGAGAACTGCTTAGACTGAATCCAACCGACATCCGTACACCCAAGACCTATTATCGATTAGCGAATCTTATCACTGCGATAAGCGGACGACAAAGTTGTCGCCGATTCACTTCGCCCTTTAAGGCCTTGGCCGGAACTCTTCTGGCCGGCAACAACTTCAGCGCGGACGATCACTGCGTCTTCAACTGACTCACCGGTCCGGATATCGCACGCCGTCCCCGAGGACCGATCCGCCTGACACTGGCGCCTGGTTCGATGCGTCACCTCATCCCAGAGAATCGAGTTACGAACATTCGCCTGCGCGTCGATCGATGAATCCTGGCCCGGCATAAACGTCGCGGCCGTCTCGACGCAGCAGCGCCAGACTGATGTCCAGATATCTCTGCATCGTCGAGAGCTCGTACCACATGCCTTCGGCAACGTGGCCGAGAATCCGCTCACCCTTCGCAATCGCCTGCGGATAGACGTCGATCACCGTATCGGAAAAGACTCCCTGCGGAATGTAATCAAAGATACGCGGCTCGATGATATGGATGCCGGTGAACATCAGCGGCGGCATCAGTCTGATTGCCAGGATGTCGCGTGACGGCATTCCGGCAAATCTGGACACCAGACCATCATTAAGTTCAACAAAACTGAATCGCTCAAACTTGGGGTTGGGGCGCAAGACCAGAGTCGCCAGAGCGTTGCGCGCGCGATGCTCTCGCAGCGCGGCAGTTCAGATCGAGGTCGGTAATCAGCTTGCCGTTGACGACCACGAACGTGTCGCCTTCCAGCAAGGCCCGGGCATTATCGAGCGCGCCGCCGGTGCCCAGAATCACCGGCTCGTGAACATATTCCAGGGTCACGCCGAACTGGCTGCCATCGCCCAACGATCGCCGCACCGAATCAGGATGATGATGCAGATTCACCACCACCTCTGGTGATGCCAAAGCCGGCCAGGTACTCAGCCGCGTAACCGACCAGAGGCTTGCCCAGCACCGGCAAAGCGGGCTTCGTGCGATCGGCAGTCAGCGGCCAAAGCCGTTCACCGTAACCGGCAGCGAGTATCATTGCTTTCATCGAAGACATTCTAACAGACGGTCTTAAGCTTCGACTTCGATCGGTGATTGGTCCAATAATGAAAAGTAATTGCAAGAAGTTTTCAGTTGAATAGCCGTACTTGCTATCGTAAGCTAGCGGCGCAATCAGCATGTATAGCCAGTCGAAAAATCAATCCACAATGTCATCAGACCAGTTGTTTTCGCTGCCATTTGAAGAGCAGGTAGGGCAATTCTTTTTCATCGGACTGCCCGGGCACCGAAGTCGATGCCGAAGCGCGCGAGTTGATCGAGGAGATCAAACCCGGCGGCATCATTCTCTTTGGCCGGAATGTTGAAACGGCTGAGCAGGTGCGCAAGCTGCTCGACGACTGCGCGCGCACTGGTGCCGACGCCGCTGCTTTGCGGCATCGATCAGGAAGGCGGTCTGGTCGATCGTTTGCGCGAGATTTTTCCGCCGATGCCTTCGGCGCGCGCACTTCGCCAACATGGCGATCTGGCCGGCGTGCGTACGCTGGGCCGCGATCACGGGCGAGCTGCTGCGCATGCTCGGGCTTAACATTAACTTTGCGCCGGTGATGTCGATCATTACAGCAGGAGCGCAGCCAGCTGACGAACGGCCTTTATTCGCGTTCGTTCGGCAGCTCGCCGGGCGAAGTTCTTGGCTACACCACGGTTTACATGCGCGGTCTTCAGGGCACCGGCGTGTCTCGGTTGCCTGAAACACTTTCCCGGCATTGGCGCCGGCACGGTCGACTCGCATATCGAGATGCCGCTGGTTCCCCTCTCGCGTGATGATTTGTTGGCGCAGGATCTCGCCCCTTATATCGAGCTGTTTCAGCGCGAGGACGATCGCGTGCGCGTGGTGATGGTCAGTCACGGCGGCTTTCCCATCATCGATATCAAAAAGGGGACGACCGGAGGCTTGATCGAACCGGCATCGATTAGTCACGGCATCGTGACTAACCTGCTGCGCCAGGAACTGGGCTACAACCATCTGGTGGTAACCGATGATCTGGAAATGGGGGCGATTGCCAAGCAATTCGAAATTGAGGATGCGTCGGTCAGAGCATTTGCCGCCGGCGAAGACATGCTGCTCATCTGTGCCACGCCTGAGACAATTCGGCGCGGCTACCAGAGCGCTGCTCGAAAGCCGCGGCGTGAAGAAGCGCATCAGCGAACGACGAATGCAGGAATCGCTGAGCCGAATTGCCGAGACTAAAGCTCTGATGCAACCAGCGACGCCAGCTCTCCATGGATCGGCTCAATCAGCTCGCCCAGGAAATCAAGGATCTGAACAAGAGACTCGAGTACGTTTACCCCGGAGAATCGAATGTTCAATAGCCGCCTGCGCCATTCAAAGAGATATACCGACCCAAGACCCTGATCATCATCTCGCTGTTGATGGCCCTGATAATCGCGCCGGTTGCCTGCCGGCGCAGTTCGAAACAGATGCGTTTTACGAAGCCTTTGGTGTTTCGCATTTCGGGCAGCAGCACGCCGGCGCGGCAGTATGCCGGCGTCATTCAAAACTAATTTAGAGCAGGTGGGGATTCCGGTGGACATTCAGCCGTCCGAATTTACCACCATGCTCGATCAGTTGCGTTATGGTCAGTTTCAGATGACCTACGGGCAGTGGGTCGGCGGAAATCAGGATCCGATTTTCTACAAAGACTTATTTGCTTCATCCGAAATCCCGACCCAGACGCGGGCCGCGCGTAATCGCAGCCGTTACGAGAACAAAGAGCTGGATGCGATTCTCGACGAGGCCGCCAATACCTACGACCATGCCAAGGCGGCACCGCTCTACGCGCGGGCGCAGGAGTTTGTCAGCCGCGACGTGCCGCTGTCTGCCGCTCTGGTACCAGGCAAACATGGTCGTCGCCAAGAAAAGCGTCGGCAACATTCACGTGAACGCCGAGCGGCGATTGGGGCTTTGTGAAAGATCTGACGATGGAGGGCGAGCGCGCCGTGATCGCGCTTTCGGACAACATCAAGACCATCGATCCCATCGGTTCGCCTTCGGTCGATGCGGCCAGCGAACGCGTGCGCGCGCTGATGTTTAATTCGCTGGTGAAGAAAGACGAGAAGTTCGATTACGTTCCCGGAGCTGGCGTCGAGTATCGATCGTTCCGACGATGGTCTTACTTTCACCTTCACGCTGCGTGATGGCGTTACCTTAGCAATACGTAACTGA